>Ga0265339_10000168_pt1 | contig 55212 bp, 40 predicted proteins | sample 4CB219metaG_FD_202085 | JGI IMG/M metagenome (GOLD analysis project Ga0265339, IMG submission 202085) | Rhizosphere microbial communities from Carex aquatilis grown in University of Washington, Seatle, WA, United States - 4-CB2-19 metaG | ecosystem: Host-associated > Plants > Roots >... | reverse complement strand
CGTCCGCCTTGATGTTGATGGGTTTGAGGCGTGTGGGAAATCGGCCGGTCTCGCTGATCCCGTAGTACTTCTCCACGTGCTTCCGCGAGCGGGCGATGGTGAGAAGGTCGAGCAGGGTGAAGTAGTCAAAGCCGAGCATTTCGACCAGGCGTGCCGGCGTGCGCTCCGCGTCGTCGAGATCGAGCCACCGATTGAACTGCTTCTGCGCAAGACGCGTGGTGCTGTCGATGCTGCCGATGCCGTGGTCGATCAGAGCGGTGTCGTCGCCCTCAGTGGCGAAGGCAATCTGGTTGCGAAGGTCGGCCATCCGGTTGTTAACCGGCGTGGCCGAGAGCATGAGCACGCGCGTCTTGACGCCCTCCTGGATGATCTTCCTCATCAAGCAGTCGTAGCGAGTCTCGCTCCCTACGCGTGGCGTCTTCTTGTTGCGGAAGTTGTGCGACTCGTCGATGACGACGAGGTCGTAGTTGCCCCAGTTGACGTGCGAAAGGTCGATGTCGCCAGACAAGCCCCCGTCGCGCGATAGATCGGTGTGGTTCAGGACGTCGTAGTTGAAGCGATCCGGGGCCAGGAAATTGCGGCGGTCGTTCGCCTTGTAGAGGGTCCAGTTGTCACGCAGGCGCTTGGGCACCAATACCAGCACACGATCGTTCCGTAGCTCGTGATACTTGATGATCGCGAGTGCCTCGAACGTCTTACCGAGGCCGACGCTGTCGGCGATGATGCAGCCGCCGAAGCGCTCGAGCTTATCGATCGCGCCGACCACGCCGTCTCGCTGGAATTTATAGAGTTTCTTCCAGACCACAGTGTTGCGAATGCCTGTGGCCGACTTGACCACTTGTTCCTCATCGAGCGCATCACCTGGCGTACCAAAGAGGTGATGGAGGATGAGGGCATAGGTAGAGAAGGGCGTCCCGTGCGCCGCCAGCGAACGCAAGGCATCGATGAGTCCCTGCTTGTCACCGTCCTGTGCTTTGAGCGATGCCCACTGCGAGTCGAACCAGGAGCTCAGGAGCCCCGCCTCCTCGGTGGTCTCGGACGCCTGAATTAGGCTCAGCGGGTTGCCGGGTGTGATCCCGAGCCCATCGGTCGTCAAGGCGAAGGAACCAAGCAAGGCCTGCTTTGGAGCGGACGCCCCATCGCGCAGAACCATGGCGCCCTGGGGCACGGGACCGTTGGCCCGACGGGCCTCGACTCTTCGTTCGATCCATTCCGCACACCGCCTAGCAAGCCAGCGCGCCTGTAAACGGTTGCGGGCAGCCCGATCCGCCAAGGTCCCGAGGAGTTCTAACTCAGACCCGTCAGGCGGCAGCACCAGGCGCGCGTTCCTCAGTTTGGACAGCTCTCCAGAAACCTCGGAGAAGGCAAACAGAGACAGAGACGGTGTGACGACATCGAGCTGGTTGCCCGGCATGAGCCACGGTCGGACGAGATCGATCACGCGTTCCGTTCCGGTGTTGCGAATAATCTTCATTCGACCGGCCCCTCCCCCGTGCTGCGGCCCGCTGCAAATCTCCTCACTTCTTGGCACGCGATCGAACAGACCAAAGATCGGGCGCTCGTTTTGCGAGCTCTGTCTCGACCAGTCGGATCACCCAGCTCTGCTCTGTGGTTCCTTCACGGACGCAGAACATTTTCACGGCTCGCTTAAATTCTGGGCTCACCCGAACATGGATCTGCGACGTCTTTGATGCTGCAACGCTCATGGGCCTCCCCGGTCCAGCACGTGGTGACTTGTTACCAAGTCACCATTCCGGCGGCAAATCGTCTACCGAGTCCGGCGGCAAATCGTCTACCGAGTGCCCAGCGGCAGACTGCTGGTTCGCTGCGCAGCGGGTTAGCGCCAGGATCTTGGGCGAACAAGACGCGAGGGGCTATCAGCGAGGATTGCGTCGCTCGGCCTGCAACGGTTGCAGTTTTCGCGGGTTAGGAGGGGCGTTTTCGGGCCGTTTTGGGACGCCGCGGTCTCCGGTGCGACGACGCCGAAAGCCTTGAACCATACGGGTTTCCTGCGCTTTCTGGCTTCGCGTGCTCTTTCTGAGGGGGTGGTTCAAATCCCGTCGGGGACGCCTTTCCCCAAGTGGCGCGGAACCATTTGAGGATCTTGTCGCGCTCCTCTTCAGTGAAGGGATCGGCCGGACGCTTCGGCATGCGTGGCCAAATCAACCCCGTAACGGATCACGGTCGAGGAGCCGGTCGACGGCGCGCGCGTCGCGCAGCATCGCCCGAAATGATACGTCCATGATGTTTCGCACAGTCGTGAGGGACAACGCGGTAGTGGTCGGCGGGCGGCCTATGTGCCGCTCACCTTTGCCCCGGGGGAAGGCTACCAGTTCGACTGGAGCCACGAGATTGTGCTGCCGAGCGGCGTGATCGTGCGGTGAAGGTCGCGCACATGCGGCTCTGTCACAGTCGTATGCCGTTCGTGCGGGCCTATCGGCGCGAAAGCCAGGAGACGGTGTTCGACGCACGACCGCGCGTTCGCGCTGTTCAAAGGTGCCTGTCAGCGCGGCATCTACGACAAAATGAAGACGGCGGTGGAGACGATCTGGTCGGCAAGAAGCGGTTCTACCAATCGGCGCTTCCTGCAGTTCTGCAGTCACTACCTCGTCGACCCGGTGGCGTGCACCCCCCGGTCTCGGCTGGGAGAAGGGGCAAGTCGAAGAATCAGGTCGGGCTGGTGCGGAGACGCTTCTTCACGCCGCGGGTGCGCTATCATCGATGCGAGCTTCTCCAGCAACTCGGTAGGCTCGAAGCGAATCGCCCGGCTGCCGTCGCGTAGGGCGCGGTGCAATCGGAGCAATTCCCGTCGGGCGCGGCGCAAGCGCGTCCTGCGCGATCGGCGGGCGCAACACGTAGCGCAGAGGTATTCGAGCGGACGCGGTCGCCGGCTGGGGCGGCCTCAGCGGCATGGAGATCGAGCGCGTCGGGATGGGCGTGAAGCGGCCCTTGTCCGTGATCGCGGTTACGGTCGGATCGCGTCCGAGACGTTGCACCGCGGCGCCGGCACGCGGCCCGGTGGCGAAAGTAGCCTCGGTGCCTGACAAGGTGCTTCTCCTTTGCACGAGGGATGTGCCTCGCCTTTTTCAGCTTACGGAGCCACAACGCCCGCGGCCCAGGCGGGTTTTCGGATAGTTACTTAGTGCCGAGATGGTTACTGAGTGCTCAATGGTGAGCGTTTGTAGGCTGAGTAGCTCTATCGGGTTTGGAGCGGAGACCACCGTCTGAATACGGAGTAGTTGGTTCTCAGTAGTTGGTTCTCAGCTTGACACCGGCAGCGGGGGAGGTTAGGAGCGCCTGCTCTCGTCCGAGGCAATCCTACAATGGCGCCCGCTCGTCAACCTGCCAAGATCTTCGCTGCCTTAGGCGCGAGCATCGCCGTGGCGATGGCTTTCGGCGTCGCGGCAGCACTCGCGGCCCTCGGCGATATCACCGGCACCGGCTGCATCGCGCAGTCCGGAAGCACGGCGAGCGGCTGCACGGCGACCGGCGGCAACGCCCTGGGAGGCGCGTTCGGGGTCGCGGGGAGCCCGGACGGCAAGAGCGTTTACGTCACGGGGTTTTTCGACGACTCGATCTCGGTTTTCTCGAGGGCGGCGAACGGCGATCTCACTGCCACCGGCTGCATCGCGAAGTCGGGCAGCGCGGCGAGCGGCTGCACGGCGACCGGCGGCAACGCCCTGGAACGCGCGAGGGGGCTCGCGGTGAGCCCGGACGGCAGGAGCGTTTACGTCACTGGGTTTTTCGACAACTCGATCTCGGTCTTCTCGCGGGCGGCAAACGGCGACCTCACCGGCACCGGCTGCATCGAGAAGCCGGGGAGCGGCGTGCCCGGCTGCACGGCGACCGGCGGCGGTGCCCTCGGAGGCGCGGACGAGGTCGCGGTAAGCGCGGACGGCAAGAGCGTCTACGTCACCGGCGCTGCCGATGACTCGATTTCGGTCTTCTCGCGGGCGGCAAACGGCGATCTCACGGGTACCGGCTGCATCGCCAAGTCGGGGAGCACGGCGACGGGCTGCACGGCGACCGGCGGCAACGCCCTGAAAGGCGCGAGCGGGCTCGCGGTGAGCCCGGACGGCACCAGTGTCTACGTCGCCGGCTCTAACGACAACTCGATCTCGGTCTTCTCGCGGGCGGCGAACGGCGATCTCACCGGCACCGGCTGCATCGCGAAGTCGGGAAGCACCGCGAGCGGCTGCACGGCGACTGGCGGCGGCGCCCTGATGGGCGCAGCCGAGATCGCGGCGAGCCCGGACGGGAAGAGCGTCTACGTCACCGCGATTAGCGACAACTCGATCTCGGTCTTCTCGCGGGCGGCGAACGGCGATCTCACCGGCACCGGCTGCATCGCGAAGGCGGGGAGCGCGGCGAGCGGCTGCACGGCGACGGGCGGGGGCGCCCTCGGAGGCGCGGACGGGGTCGTGGTGAGCCCGGACGGCAAGAGCGTCTACGTCGCCGGCTCCATCGACGACTCGGTCGCGGTCTTCTCGCGGGCGGCCAACGGCGATCTAACGGGCACCGGCTGCATCGCAAAGTCGGGGAGTACGGCGAGCGGCTGCACGGCGACCGGCGGCGGCGCCCTCGGAGGCGCGGCCGGGCTCGCGGCGAGTCCGGACGGCGAGAGCTTCTATGTCACCGGCTCAATCGACAACTCAGTCTCGGTCTTCGCTCGGCGCACCGACCCGTGTGTCGGCGATTGCCATGCCACCGGCACGGTGTCGATTGCCGACCTCATCAACGGCGTCGATATCGCGCTCGGCACGCAGCCGATCGGTAATTGCCCCGCCTTCGACGCCGACAACAGCGGCACGGTGAGCGTGAACGAGCTGGTCCAAGGCGTTAACAACGCTCTCATCGGCTGCCCGTGAGCGATGCGGATCGCAACGCCGTCCTGATCTGGGACCGGCACCGGCAAGACCCACCTCGCCATTGCGAGTGACCGCAGCCGCATCCGCGCTGGCGCCCGCGGCCTACCACTCGTCGAAGGTCAGGCAAAAGTGGAAGCGGCGCGAATAGCCGAGCGTGCTGACCGTGAACCACCCCCGCTGCTCCTGGCCGCCGAGGTCTGTGCGGATATCGTCTCAGTCGGTTTGCAGTTGCATGCCGGGCTCGGTCTCGAAGCGCACCGTCGCCCGCCGCGGCCGCACCGCGCGCATGGGCCGGGTATAGTCGGCACGATGCTGCTGCCCCCGCGGTAGGCCCGCGTCGCGATCTCGCGCTCGATCACCACCGCGTTTCACACGCCGACGCCCAGCAAGTGATCAACCTGGACCTTGTACGGATCGGGCTTACTGCGCCGCGCGCCGGGCCGTTTGCCACTGGGGGCCCGCCGTGCGCCAAGGCGCGCCGCACCGTGCGCTCGTTGACGCCCCACTCGGTAGACACCGCGCGCCACCCTCGCTTCAATCTGCCTCCAGTCCTCCCGCCTGAGCATGGCTCCTCTCCACGTGCCTGGTCGCTCATGGCTCGGTACCCCGCGTTGGGCGGACAAATTAGTTCGGCGTTTTCCGGCCGATTACTCCCGGCACTGGCGGTGTCCGACCGAGATTCGGTGCATCGGCCACAAGGCGCCGGCTAGACACGAGACCGCCAAGGGCGGACCAACCGTGACGTTCGACCAGGGTCCGCGGAGACGCGCAGACTTTGCGCGCGGCGCGGTCCCCTTGAGACCGCTCGAGCCGGGCGCGCCCGCGGCGCGAGAAATCCGCCACTGAAGAATTGACGCTACTGTCAGTTTTTGTTACGAGAACTGACATGTCAGTTTCAAAGACCGGGGGCGACCGCCAAAAGCGGCGCACGTATCTAGCCGCGCCGGACCGACATGCGCAGATCCTCCAGGTGGCGAAGGCCGTGTTCGCCGCACGCGGTTACCACGCCGCCAACGTCGCCCACATCTGCGACGCCGCCCGCATCGGACGAGGCACGTTGTACCAGTACTTCGACAACAAGCGCGCCGTGATGCACTCGCTGCTCGAAGACGTCGCCGCGCGCGTGAAGCGCGTTCTCGATGAGCGACCGCGGGTCGGTGAGATCCCGGGCGCCAGCTCCGCGCCGCCTGCGCTCATCGCTTCCTTCTCGCGCTACCGCCTGCGCGTGCTGCTCGACGCGATCTTTCAGGACGAGCCGACCATGCGCCTCCTCCTGCGCGAGGCGCGCGGCCTGGACGATGCGGCGGATCGCATCATCGCGCGCATCGACGAGATGGTGCTCGCCGCGATGGAGGCTGACCTCAAGGCCGTGCAGGGCATGGGCGTGGTTCGCGCGCTGGATGCTCGCCTCGTCGCGCGGTTCACGCTCGGCGGCGTCGAGAAGATGGTGTTGACCGCGATTGCGCGCGACGAGCCGGTCGATCTGGACGCCGTCGCGGCGGTCGCGGTCGACGTGGAGCTGTTCGGCGTTTTGGCTCCTGATTCCTCGCGCACGCACGCATGACGATCGGGACGGGCTTCGCGGCTGCGAATCACTGTTCGATGGAACGCGCTGCCGGTGGCGAGCACTGAACGAAGCGCGCCGCTGTAGCTCGCAACAGGCAGACAGGCTGAATCTCTCACAAGCTGCTGCTGATGGGCACGATCGGCCGGGGGCATGCCGGTCGAGAAGTTCCATTAGGGGACCGGTCATCCGTCCATGCGGATCTGATGCCGGCGCAAACACAGGGAGGCATCGGATGGCCAGAATCAATACAGCGAGTGCGTTCATCGCGCTCATGGGGGCTCTACTCGGGACCTCTGCGGCGCAGGCGCTCTCGCCAGCCATGAAGTGCGAGGCGAGCAAGCTTGGAACAGCAGCGAAGTACGGCGCCTGCCAATTGAAGGCGGAGGCGACGGCGGTGAAGAAAGGGCAGTCGCCCGACTTCAGCAAGTGCGATGCGAAGTTCAGCGACAAGTGGTCGCAGGCGGAGATGAAGGCCTTCGGCTCGTGTCAGTCGCTCTCGGACGACGCGGCAATCCGAGCCTTTATCGGCGACGAAACGGACGCCCTGAGGATGGCGCTCGACGGCGGGGCGCTCCCCCCTGTGGGCGTCGTGACCTGCAACGCCAACTTATCGACCTGCAGCGGCGAGTTGGCGGGCTGCGATTTGAGCCTGACGTCTTGCCTGGCAGCGAATTGCGGCACGATGAGCCTCCTCAAGACCGGAGAGGCCGCCGCGTTCGGGCCCGGGAGCGACGGCGACCTGCAGAAGGGAGCCGCGCGCTCGTACACCGACAACGGCGACGGAACGATTACCGACAATTCGACGGGGTTGATGTGGGAGAAGAAGACCCAGGACGGCTCGATCCATACTTTTTGGAACACCTACTCATGGTCGGGTGCGTCCTTTGGCACCACCAACATCATGGACGGGTCGATCACCAGCACGTTCCTGGCGCAACTGAACGGCGGCGGCTTTGCGGGGCACACCGACTGGCGCATTCCGAACCGCTTTGAGCTCGAGAGCCTCCTCAACCTCCAGAGGCTCAACCCAGCGGTCGACTCCGCGTTCGATACCAACTGTGTGGCGAGTTGCACAGTGACGACGTGCAGTTGCACCCAGACGGCTGCCGGGGCCGCCTACTGGTCTTCCACCACGCTCGGCTCAGGCCCTTTTATTGCCGCCTGGGCGGTGGACTTCAGCTACGGCAGCTTAGTGTTCCAACCGAAGGTCGACAGTCTGGCGGTACGCGCAGTCCGCGGCGGTTCATGATCGATCAATTTCGCTTTTGAGACTGCAACTATGTGATTCGGGGCGGGCGTCCTGCCGCCCGGCGCCGACACCCCTTGTGCCGCGTTGGAAACATCCGATCGCGCCGTGGGATTCTCGACCGCCTCGCGCTCATGGAACGCCGGGACCGAGATCTCCCGATAGTGCCGTGGAAATTGGATAAGGCGGCGGTAGGGCGCCTGGACTACCGGCTTGGGGAAGGACACGGTCGCCAATCCCTCCGAGTGTCCCGAGTCTGGAGTTGGCGAACTTCAGACTCGGGACACTAGGTCATCAACCATCGACAAGATGCTGCTGAGCGAGCGGGGCGGGCGCGTGTCCACTCGCGGGACCGAGCCGATTGCCGAGCGCCCGCTGTGGAGCGCGGCCGCATCGTCAACCGCCGTCTGGGGCGATCCGGGCTCGCCGAACGGCACAGCAGCGCCGACTTCGCCACCCTGAAACTCGACTAGGTGGCCGCGACCGGCTTTGCCGCCAATTCGCCATCGACCGAGAGCGTGGATCAGGCTGTTGCGCGTTTGGGCTGTTACGGGGTCGACTTTCTTTTCGCCCCTGAGGAATCTCGCATAGTTGGCAGAGAGCTGGCTGAGTTGCCGTGCGACGGATGCAACGAGGACGACCACCAAGACACCAAGAAGTTCTTCAGAATCAAAAGGGCTTGCTTGGTGCCCTCGGTGCCTAGGTGGTCGTCTTGTCGGCGACCTGGGTAGTCAGGTGTGATGTCGGCCTTGTGCAGAGCTTCCCTGACAGCCAACAGCCTGACAGCGTAACAGCCCCGCCGATCAGCTCCGTCCTTGATGCGCAATTGGCGGGCACGCCCGATGACCGTTCAAGCCGCGCACACTGACGAGAGAGACAACCGATGAGTGCCATCGCGATCGCCGCAATTGCCTTTGCATCGATGTCCGCATTCGCGCTGCTCGGCATGTCGCTTCGTTCGATCCTGCCCGCGCGCTATCTGAGCGCGGAATCGAAGGAGGTCGTCGGTCTGGGGACAGCGCTGATCGCGACGATGTCGGCGGTGCTGCTCGGGCTGCTCATCTCGTCGACGCGCATCTCGTACGAGGTGAAGCGCGATCAGGTCATTCACATGACCGCTGACCTCATCGAGCTCGATCTGCTGTTGAAAGACTACGGACCGGAGGCGCAACCGGCGCGGCAGGGCATGCGCGACACCGTGCCGCTGATGATCAATTCGATCTGGCGCGACAGCGCCGGGCTCTTCCGGGCGGCGGCGAACACGGCACCCGACGCCGGTGCCGAGACGGTGCTCTCCGAGCTGCAGGCGCTGGCGCCGCACGACGACTCGCAGCGCGCCCACCGCGACCGCGCGCTGCAAGTCGGCCTCGACCTGGCGAAGATCCAGCTGCTCTTGTTCGCCCAGCCGGCCAACGCGATCTCGACGCCGTTCATCACCGTGCTGGTGCTGTGGCTCAGCTTCCTCTTCAGCACGTTCACGCTGTACGCGCGCCCCAACCCGTTGATCGTCGTCATCCTGCTCGTCTGCGCGCTGGCGGCGGCGAGCGCGATCTTCTTGATCTTGGATCTGGACCGTCCCTTCGCCGGCCTGCTGCAGATCCCCAGCGCGCCGTTCCGCAACGCCCTGCCACCGCTGCAATGAAGACTCATCCGAAGAGGGGGTTGGGGGTTGGGGCGGATTGGGATTTGAGCAAGAAACCGCCGGCTCAACACAGCGGCCTCGGGTGTTAGTTGTTAGGTCAGCCCCATCCAAACCTAACAACCTAACAACTAACAACCTAACACCTTTTCCTGCGAAGCCGCGGATTCCTCCCCAACCCCCAACCCCCAACCCCTTAACCGCCTAACCCCGCCTTCGTGCGCAGCTGTTCGAAAATCTCACTTCCCTTGTTGCCGGGTGGGTGAAATCCTCGCGCGCCGATGACGACACACCAGATGCGCTGCCAGACGGCGTTCGTCCTTGGTTCGCGCGCGCGCAGGTTTGCCGGTGCGTTGCTGACCCTGCTGGTTCTGCTTGTCGGCGTCGACGGCGCGCATGGTGCGGTCGCGGACGACGCGGCGAGCCCCGGTCCCATGCCGGGCTGTCCGGATCTCGTCTGGGGCAGCCTGCCAAGCGAGGGCTCGGCGGAATTTCCCGACCGGGAAACGCTGTGCGCGTCGATTCCAGGCCAGCCGTTGCCGGCGGACCTCGTGCCACCGGAGGATCTCGTCACGCTCGATGAGCAGAACACCTACGCCGAGCGCCTGCGCGCCGAATTTTTCCGCACGCGGCGCTACGCCACGGAGCTCGGGTGGGCCGGCGACGCGCATTGGCGACTCTCCGGCGATCTGCAGGGGTGCCCGTCGCAAAATTCCTTCGCGAGCTTCGGCGTCCATCTCCTGGTGCGCGTCTGGTACTCGCCGGAAGTGGTCGAGTGGCTGTGCGGCGACCGCAGCACCGAGCTTCCGGTCGGCGCCACGGTGGTCAAGGAGGAACATTTCTTTCAGGGCGACGGCGTCCTCACCGTCGATCGCAAGACGCACCGCGCCGCGCCGGCGCAAGACCTCGCGCCGGATATCTTCACCTTTATGATCAAGCGGCCCTCGGCGGCGTGGGACGGCTACTACTGGGGTGCGGTGAACGCGAACGAAAACGACCCCAACCCGCCGGTGCTCGATCGAGCCGGTCTGACCGCGCCCGCGCCGGCGCATCTGCCGCCGCACCAGCCACCGTACTTTCCCACCGGCGCCACCAGCGGCGCCCCAGCTGGAGCCGGGGTGTACACGAACTTCGGCTACGGGATGTACTGCGTGAACTGCCACGGCGTCGCGCAGTCGGAGTCCACCTTCTCCAACCTCGACAACATTCTCGGCAATGAGGTGATCTTCTCGTGGCGCGGCCGCGGCTCGGTGCCGCGCTGCGACGGCGACGCCGTGCTCGGGCCGCCGACGGATCCGGGCGCCGGCCATGTCGTGGTCGGACAGGGCTGCCCGCCGGTGCTGCCGCCGGCGCCGCTGCCCGACCCCGACCCATCCTTCCTGGCGCTGTATGACGAGGTCGCGCCGATCAGTGACGACGAGGTCTGGAACGGCCTCGACGCCGCGGCAGGCACGAGCGCGCCGCCGAAGGTCGAGCCGCTGCGCTACCCGGCCGCCCAGAGCTGGGACCGCTCGGTCATGCCCGCGCCGGATCAGGCGCAGACGTTCATCACTTCCGATCAGTGCATCGGCTGCCACGCCGGCACCCGCAACAACGGCGCGCTGCCGCACATGGTCGTGTTCGACCACCACGGACGGCTGCGCAATCTCTCACCCGCGGCGGAGTGGCGGAACACCAGCATGGGCATGGCCGGGCGCGACCCGATCTTCATGGCGCGCATGGAAGCCGAGTGGAACGCGCAGGAGCGCACCTTCGCTGGAATTTCCGGCCTCGGCACGGCGGCGGCGCCGACGGTCGCCGACTGTGTGATGGACCTGTGCCTGAGTTGTCACGCCAAGGGCGGACACCAGCAGCAGTCCGCCGACACCAAGGGCACCGGGACCGACCCGCTGCCGGGCAGCGTCCTGCAGGTGCAGAACACCTTCATCTGCCGCGACCTGCTCCCCGCGCCATTGGCGCGCGGCTTGAAGACGAAGGAAGACGGGCACGAGTTCTTCGTGCGACCCAATCTGCAGAACTTCCCCGGAACGCCCGACGTGACTCGTGCGCAGTTGCGCGCTTCCAGTCTCGGGCGTGACGGTGTCACGTGCCTGGTCTGTCATCTCGCCGGGCCGGACGTCGGCAATCCGGCCGACGGATTCACCGGCAATGTGCCGTACGCGCTGGACGGCATGCTGTTCGCCCCGGACGAGATTGGCCCGCCGGGCGAGGTGATGCAGGCGGCGGTCGGACTCAAGCCCGTGCAGGGCAAGCAGCTGCAGGAGTCGCGGCTGTGCGGCGCCTGTCACGCGATCAATCTGCCGGTGGTACGCAGCGGCGACTGTACGACCAATCCGCAGACCTCGCCGTTCGAAGGCTGCGTGAAGGAATTCAAGTACGAGCAGACGACCTACTTCGAGTTTCTCAACAGCGCCTACAACGCCGACTCGCCCTCGGCCGAGCCTGGGCTCGTGCGCGAATGCCAGAGCTGTCACATGCGCAATCTGCACGCGACCTCGGGCACGGATCGGCTGGACTTCAAGGTGGCCAACATCCAGGACGACACCTTCTACCGCTACGACAACTCGCAGCCGCCCGAGAACCTCGCCCTGCCGGTGCGGCGCGACTTTCAGCGCCACGTGTTTCCGGGCCTCAACCTCTTTCTCAACGGCCTCCAACAACAGTTCTCGCTGCTGATGGGAGTGGCGGACCTGCCGTGGATGAACGTCACGCCCGAGACCGGCGTGCTGACGCAGCGCGACACGCTGCTCGAGTTCGCGCGCGAGGACACGGCATCGATCGCCGTCCAGAGTCTTCAGACGACGAGCGAGGGGCTGCGCGCCGCGGTGCGCGTCGACAACCTGACCGGCCACAATCTTCCCAGCGGCGTCGGCTTCCGGCGGCTGTTCATCGAGTTCTCGGTGCTGGACGCCAAGGACAACGTGCTGTGGTCGTCGGGACGCACCGACCGGCTCGGTCAACTGCTCCGCGCCGACGGCACGCCGCTGCCCTCCGAGCACTACCCGGCGACCGTGTACGAGCCGCACCATCAGGTGATTCAATCTGCCGACGAGGTGCAGATCTACGAGGAGGTCGTCGCCGACGACCGCGGCGTGATAACCACCGGATTCCTCAACCGCTGGTACGACAAGAAGGACAACCGCATCCCGCCGCGCGGCTTCCGCTGGGACTCCATGTACGTGCAGCCACCCTATGACGTTGCGCCCAAGGGCGAGGCGTTGCAGGACCCGCAGTACACGCGGCCGAACCCGGCGACGCCGCTCGATGGCGAAGATGAGATCACGTACGACGTCGCGCTGCCGCCGGCGCTGCGCAAGCGCGCCACCGCGGTGCGCGCGCGGCTGATCTCGCAGAGCATCCCGCCGTACTTCCTGTCACAGATCTTCGCCGAGCTGGCGATCGCGAAAGCCGACCCGGCGCTCGTCGCCAGCGACAACCAGCTGATCGTCGACGGCTCGTTCCTGCACTACCTGGCGAGCCGCTTCGACACCGCCGCGCTCAATGCGGACGGCGAGGCCTACCTGGCGGATTGGAAGCTCGAGGTCGCCGCCGACCAGCAACCGGTGCACGGCGCCGACAGCGATGCGTGCGCAGTCGTGGCGCCGCGCGATCGTACTGCCGCCTGGCCGCTCCTGCTGCCGGCAGTGGCGCTGCTCGCACTGCGCCGCCGGCGCTGCGGCGCGACACGTTCGATGGGCCCAGGCGCCGGGGAGTGACGCGTCGCCAGCGTCGGTGGCCGCTGAGGCCAAAGTAGCTAGCGTCGATCCGACAACAGGATCCAAACGCGCGCCGGCGTAAAAAAGGGGTGCCGGTCTGTCGAGATCATCCCGCCGTCGGCCTGAACATGTCGACCAAATCTTTGCATTGGCGGACGACGGCGGCGACTTTGTGCGGCGCGGTCACGCCGAGGCGCACGACGACGAGATCGAGCTTTGGGCTGATGAGGATGCGCTGGCCGAAGGCGCCGCTGCAATAGAACAGCCCGAGGCTGCCGGGGACGGTCCAGAAGTGGGCGCCGTAGATTCCGTCGGACTGCGGTGACGGGGTGCGCGAGTAATCGACCCATCCTGCGGGCAGGACGCGCTGACCGTCCCAGATGCCGTCGCGCAGATAGAGATATCCGAAGCGGGCGAAGTCGCGCGCGCTGCAGTAGCAAGTGGCCGAGCCGATGAAGTTGCCGGCGGCGTCGAAGCGCGGATCGGCGGTGGTCATGCCGATGCGGTCGAAGAGCTCGCGCTGCATGAAGGCGCGCATGCCGGCCTCATCGGTGCCGAGCGTCTCTCGGACCAGGCGGGCGAGCAGGTTGCTTGCGCCGCTGTTGTAGTTCCAGCGCGTCTCGGGCTCGACTTGGTAGGGCAGGGTGGCGGCAAATGCTGCGACGTCGTCCTGGCCGGCGCCGAACAGCATCGGGATGACGTCGGACTCTTCCTCGGCGTAGTAGCGCACCGAGCCGTCGCCGAGGTGCTCGGCTTCGCGAAAGCGCAGGCCGTCGACCATACGCAGCAGCTGATCGATGGTGATGCGCCGGCGCGGATCGCCGGCGGGCCACTCCTGCACCGGAATAGGCTGCGAGATGTCGAGCTTGCCGTCGTGCACCAGAATTCCCACCAGGCAGCTGGTGATGCTCTTTGCCATCGACCACGAGATGAAGGCGCGATCCGGGTCGACGCCGGCGCGGTAGCGCTCAGCGACGATGGCGCCGTGTTGCACGATCACGACGGCATTCGTGCGCTCGAGGTCGTCCGGCTCCGGCTCGGCAAAGGCGTGGTCCAGCAACTGCGACAGCTTGTCATGATCGACCCGCGCATCGAGCTCGGCGCGCGGCCAGGACTGCGTCGGCCACGGCAGGCCCGCGGGTTGCGGCGGAAGCGGCAGCAGCGCCGGCTTCGAGTGCGACGACGTGGGAGCCGATGTCATGGCGCGGACCATAGGTCCGCAGACTCGCGCGACGCAACGCAACGACGGGCCCGCGTCAGTCGAGCCTGGCTCATGCCGTTGCACGCAGCGGAAGCGTCGTCGCCGTGTGGATGAAAGGCCGCACTTCCACAGATGACCTCCAGTTTCGACCGGCGATCCGAGTGGAAGCTGGCGACTCAAAGACAGGGCGCGCCGGGACTGCAAAACGTTGCGGACGCACTCATGTAGTCTCACCGACACTGCGACGGTGAGCTGCGCGCACACCGCTTGATGCAGAGCTGAATGACGAGGGATAAGCCATGGGCGGCAGAATCGGCGAATTCGGATGTCGCGGAATTCCGTTTGAACACCGCAGCATCCCGTCAGCGACCGATTGAAAAGCTGTCGCCGGCCTGCGTAGGGGTTCGGTGACTCAGCCATCCCGTCCGTGGGGGATCTGATGCCTGAGCCGTAGGGAAGGACGACAGATGGCGTTCAGCGATACGGCCGATTCATGGACCAGACGCTGGTGGAACCTCGCCGCGGTCGCGGTGATCGTCATCGCCCTTGGGGCGCGGCCGGGCTTGGCCCAGACCTGCGTCGGTGACTGCGGCGGTAACGGCGTGGTCGCGATCAATGAGATCATTGAATGCGTCAACATCGCGCTTGGCAGAACGGCCCTCCCCACGTGTTCGGCATGTTCCTCGAACGGACAGGACGTGGTGATCAGCGACGTGATCACCGCCGTGAACAACGCGTTGAACGGCTGTCCGCTAGTACCAACGGCGACGGCGACCGCGCAGTCGGGTACGCCAATCGCCTCGGCAACCCCGACTCCGATGCCGACCATCGACACGTGTCTGGGCAAGCCGGACGGCACCACCTGCGACGCGGGGACGGATACAGCCGTGACGCAGATCTGCGTGAGCGGCAGCTGTGAGCCGTGCGCACCGATCGGCAGCCCGTCACCGCAATTCGTCGACAACGGCGACGGCACCATCACCGATCGGCGGACGTGCCTGGTGTGGGAGAAGAAGTCGGCCGACAACGGCATTCACGACAAGGATCGCACCTTCGATTGGAGCACCGGGACGAACGATCCGGACGGTGAAGCTTTCACGGTGTTTCTCGCCGCGCTGAACACGTCGACCTGCTTTGCCGGGCACTGCGACTGGCGCCTGCCGAGCGAGGACGGACAGAACCCACCGTTCATCGGCGCGCGCGAGTTGGAGAGCATTCTGGCGGCGCCGTTCCCGTGCGCGACGAATCCGTGTGTCCCGGCGGCGTTCAACACGGACTGCTTCTCAGGATGCTCGGTGACGAGCTGTAGCTGCACGCAGGCCAACGGCTACTGGTCGGCGACGACCGACGCCGCGCAACCGGCCAACGCGCGGCTGGTCAGCTTCTTCAATGGCAATCTGGGCGATCCGAGCAAGACCGATACGTTCTACGTTCGCGCGCTGCGCGGCGGCCCGGTGGGCCGCTGTTTCGGCAAGCCCGACGGCACCACCTGCGACGCGTCGACGGATGGGCCGGTAACGCTGACCTGCGCGAGTGGCGACTGCGCGCCCTGCGCCGTGGACCGCTGCGCGTTGCCGCGTTTCGTCGACAACCGCGACGGTACGATCACCGACCGGACGACCTGCCTCGTGTGGGAGAAAAAGGACAGCTCCGCGGGCATTCACGACCTGAACAATCACTTTACGTGGAGCACCGGCGACAACAGTCCGAACGGCACGGCCTTCACGGTGTTGGTCGAGCAGCTGAACGGCACCGGCTTTGCCGACCACAGCGATTGGCGGTTGCCCACGTCAGCCGGCAGCGCCGAGCTCCCGACCGGGCAGCCGCCGGAGATCGAGAGCCTCGCGGACCAGGCGGCGACCGGATGCGGCTCTGGCCCGCCGTTGCTGCCGTGTGTCGATGCAGCGTTCAACACCAACTGCGGCGCCGACGGCCTTGGCAACGCGGGCTGCACCATCAACGGGGCGGCCGGAACGCAGCAGTGCAGTTGCACCGCGGCGTCCCTGTACTGGTCGTCGTCCACGGTCAGCTCCGACGCGAACGACGCATGGTTCGAGGATTTCAGCAGCGGCAACCTGTCGAGCGGCATCGCCAAGACGAACGGCTTTTTCGCCCGCGTCGTGCGCGGCGGCGCGCTGAATCCGTGTCTGGGCAAGCCGGATGGCGCCACTTGCGACGCGGGAAGCGACGCGCCGCAGGCTCTCACCTGTGCGGGCGGCCTCTGCGCGCCATGCGTCGCCGACCAGAGCGCGGCGCCGCGCTACGTCGACAACGGCGACGGCACGCTCACCGACCGGCAGACATGTCTGGTGTGGGAGAAGAAGTCCGACGACAGCGACGTGCACGACAAGGACAGCACGTTTACCTGGAGCGCCGGGACGAACGCTGCAGACGGCACGGTCTTCACGAGCTTTCTCGACGCATTGAACACGGCGCCCTGCTTCGCGAAGCACTGCGACTGGCGCCTGCCGAGCGAAGATGGACGGAACTTTCCGTCCACCGGGCCGCTGGAGTTGGAGACCCTCCTGATGGCACCGTGCAGCGCGGCAGTGTGCGTACCGCCGCCCTTCGATAAAGACTGCGCCCCCGGATGCGCTGCAACGGTCTGCAGCTGCACACAGGCGACCGACTATTGGTCGTCTACAAGCGAGTCCGACGATCAGAGCTTCGTCTGGGCCATCGACTTTGCCCCAGGCCAAGGCGGCGCTCTCCTCGGCGCCAGCAAGCCCGGCAGCCTGGCCGCCCGCGCCGTGCGCGGCGGCTCGTGATCGATCGCGTTCTGTCTATTGCGCAAGCCATCAACCCCCTGCGCAGGCATCGACGCGCCGCCCGGCGCTTGCATCGACGGTGGCGTCCGGTTGGTCTATGCACCGTAGCGTCTCCCTTTCGGCGCGTCGCTGGCGTCGACATCAAGTTCGAAGTCGCACTGTTGCTCACGAGGTGACGGCATGGACATGAAGCTCGAGGTCGTGGTGATTCCGGTCTCCGACGTCGATCGGGCGAAGGATTTCTACAAGCGCTTGGGATTCCGCGAGGATATCGACTACGTCGGCGGCGACAGCTATCGCGTGGTACAGCTGACGCCGCCCGGCTCGGCGTGCTCGATCATTTTCGGCAAGGGCGTCACTGCGGCTCGGCCGGGCTCGATCGACCGCCTGGTCCTGGTGGTGGACGACATCGCCGCAGCGCGTGACGCACTGCTGTCGCACGGCGTCGAGGTCAGCTTGTTCCACGACGCTGGCGGCGGCCTGGGCGGCGGCTTTTACGCCGCCGGCGAGGCGCGCGCTGCGGGTCTGGATCCGCAACGCCGCTCCTACGCCTCGTATGCTTCGTTTACCGATCCCGACGGCAACGCCTGGCTGCTGCAGGAGATCAAGGAACGTCTGCCGGGGCGGGTGTGAGCGATGGACATTGCCGGGCTCGCACTGCTCCTGCATGAGACGGCCGAACATCACGGCTCGTTCGAGGCGGTCGCCCCAGCGCACCAATGGTGGGACTGGTACGCGGCCTACATGGACGCTCGGCAGCGCGGCAGCACGCCCGAGGACGCGGCCGCGGCTGCCGCTCGCTACATGGCGGAGTTCAAGCACGTCGTCGTAGCGCCTGCGTGATTCGCGCACGGTCGGCTTTGCGTCGTTCTTCGCGTTCGAAGAACCGGACCTCGCATCACGACGGGGCGGCCGCCGCTGGGCGCAGCGGGGAGCTCACGTAGATCTGATCGAGCATCTTCAGCATCAGACTGTTGGCGGTCAGCCTGCCGTCGGGTGAGAGGGGCAGATTGGTCCACACGACGAGCGTCACCCGATTGGCGGGATCGTAACCCATGAACGAGTTGTAGCCGGGCATTTCGCCGCCGTGGAAGTACAGCGTGTTCGCTGCGAAGCGCAGCTGCGCGATGCCGTAGCCGTATTGCTGGCCCTGCGGCTTGCTCGGGTCCTCGGGTTGGACGCTGTCGAGCCAGCGGCGTTGATAGTCTGCATTGAACACCTTGCCGCCGACCAGCGCCTGCATCCACGTGACCAGGTCACTCGCGGTGGAGATGACACCGCCGGCCGCGGAGGCGTACGACGGGTTGAGGTCGGTGTCGTCGTTGGGTTTGAGGGTCCCCGCCTGCGCCGCGGCCTGGACATCGCGCGGGTACTCCTGATCGAGCAATGCGAAGGAGGCGCTGCCGTACAAGTAGCCATGCGAATAGGGCTGCGGGAGCGTGTTCGAGGTGCTGGCCGGAAGCACGGTGTCGCGCATGCCCAACGGCCCGAACAAGCGCTCGTGCAGCACCGCGGCCAGCGGCTTGCCGTGCTCGCGCTCTTCGACGATCAGACCGAGCAGCGCGTAGTTGGTGTTGTTGTATTGATAAGCCGTACCGGGCGGGAACAGCGGCGGGTGCGCGAACGCGATCTGCAGCACTTCGTGCGGAGTCCAGACCTTGGTCGGGTCCGCGTCGAGTCGCGCCAAGAGCTTGGGTGCATCGGAATAGTTGTAGAGGCCGCTGCGCATGCTGAGCAGCTCGGCGACGGTGATGTGCTCGCCGTTGGGCACGCCTGCGACGAACTTCGAGACCGGATCGTCGAATGCCAGCCGACCTTCCTGGGCCAGTTGAACGATCACCGCAGCCGTCATCGTCTTGGTATTCGAAGCGATGCGGAAGTGAGTGTCGGCGGCGGGCGGGATCGTCGCGCCCAGCATGGTGGTGCCGTAGGTGAGCGTGAACCGTCCTTGCGGAGTGGAGAGGATCACGACCGCACCGGGAACCAGCATCTCCCTCGCTGTCGTGTCGAGGATCGCCTGCAGGGCGGCCGGGTCGATCGGCTGGAGCGCGGCGGCCGGCTCGATTGGCGCGAGCGAGGCGGGTTGCGGGGTTGTGCACGACAGCAACACTGCCGTCGCGCCCGCCAGCGCGAAGGCCGGGATTCTGCTTGCCATCATCACGTTCTCCTATCCATCTGCCGATCGCGCGTACAGGCAGCGCGACGCCGGCCGCCGCCGCGCGCTGCCATGCGAATACCGCGAAGGCCTTACCCTTCAGCGGATCGGATGTCGTGACCGTTGGGCTTGCGAAGGCGAAGCCTGGTCGCCGACGGATGACGGCTATTGCTTCGACCATGCGTAGGCGTGCATCAGCGCGGCCCTCGGCGCCTTCCGTAGCTCGATTTTCTTGGTTAGCGTGCCGATCATGAGCGACAGAGAACGGCCCGCTTGGCAGCCGCTGCTTCCCCCGTCGGACGGCTTGGATCTCGGGCACATGCGGTTTCGCCGCATGGACGACATGACGCCCGATGACTTCGCGGTGTTGCGGCGCGTTCACCAGCAGAACCTGCACCAGCTGTCCGATCTGATGCTCTATCTGCTGAACAGCCTCGGTGGCGACCAGGCGTATCCGTTGGATCGCAAGACGCACTCGCTGCAGGCGGCTACTCGCGCGCTGCGCGACGGCCGCGACGAGGAGTACGTCGTCGTGACGCTCCTGCACGACATCGGCGAGGCGCTCGGCCCGCTGAACCACGGCGAAGTGATCGCGGCGATCTGCAAGCCGTTCATCGGCGCGGGCAATCACTGGATGTTGGAGCATCACCCGCTGTTCCAGACGTACTACTACGGCGCCAACGTCGGCATCGACCCGAACGGACGACAGGCGTACGCGGGCGCGCCGTATTTCGATCAGACCGTGGAGTTCTGCTCGCTGTACGACGAAGTGTCGTTCGACCCCGATTACGCCAGCGAGCCGCTCGAGACGTTCGTGCCGATGGTGCGGCGAGTCTTGTCGAAGGAGTGGGTGCCGCCGAGCACCGCCACATCCTGAGCCGAGGCGAATTCCCGCCGCGCCGCGTGTGCGGTCGTCGCGGGCTCCAATCCTCACCGCAGAATTCACCTGCCGGCCATCGCTCTTAACCGGGTTGCGTCCACAACACGGCCGCGGCGCTGCCTGCGCAACCTGAATCCACTTGACCTATCTCGGCTGCGCCCGCATTGCCTTTCACATGCGACGCGTGCGTTCCGGTTCGAAGAAGTCGTCCAAGTTGCGACCTGAAACGGCGCCGAGCGGCGTCTCACGGCGCGCCGTGCTGCGCGGTGCCGGGCTCCTGGGGCTCGGCTTGACCCTGGGGCGCTTCGCCGATCCGGCCCAGGCGCGGATCATTCGGCCGCCCGGCACGTTGCCGTTTCCGCGTCTACCGGAAGGCACCGACACGCTGCCGCAGATCGAGAACGTCATCATCTTGATGATGGAGAACCACTCGTTCGACAACTACTTCGGCGCGCTCGACCGTCGCGTCGGGTTCCCCCTGCGGCACGGCGCGCCGCGCGCCGCCTGCCCGGACGGCAACGGCAATCTCATCCATGCCTTCCGCATGCCGTCGACCTGCCAGCTCAGCAGCGCGCCGAGCCAAAGCTGGAACGCCAGTCACCTGGCGTTGAGTGACGGCAACAGCGGCTTCGTGCTCGGCAGCGGACCGGTGGCGATGGGCTACTGGACCAACGACGACATCCCCTTCTACTACGGTCTGGGGCAGACGTTTCCGTTGGCCAGCCGCTGGTTCTGCTCGACGCTCTGCCAGACCTATCCGAATCGGCGCTTTCTGCTCGCCGGCACGGCGGCCGGCATCATCAGTACCAGCAGCGACTCGCTGACGGCGCCGCCGCCGCCAAACGGCAATATCTTCGAGCGCTTGAGCGCGCACGGCATCTCGTGGCGCAACTACTCGTCGGATCTTCCCTCACTGGCGGTGTTGCTGGCGTTCGCACAGGCGAACAGCGACAAGCTCAGCCCGATCACACGGTTCTTCACCGATGCAGCCGCCGGCACGTTGCCGGCTGTTTCGCTGGTCGATCCGCTCTTTCTCAGTCAAGGCTCCGAGGAGAATCCGGACGACATCCGCGTCGGCGAGCAGTTCTCTTCGCAAGTGATCAACGCCGTCATGCAGAGCCCGCAGTGGCCGAAGACGCTGCTCGTCTGGCTGTATGACGAGCACGGCGGCTACTACGATCACGTGCGCCCGCCGCGCGTCATCGCGCCCGACGACATCCCGCCGAACACCCAGCCCGGCGACCAAGCCGGCGGCTACGATCGCTACGGGTTTCGCGTCCCCGCCGTGGTGGTGTCGCCGTACGCACGGCGCAACCACATCTCGCGGGTCGTGCGCGATCACACCTCGATCCTGAAGTTCATCGAGCGCAAGTGGAATCTCGGCGCGCTGACCTTCCGCGATGCCAATGCCGACGACTTGCTCGACTGCCTCGATCTGCATGGCTCGCCGCCGTTCCTCGAGCCGCCGATCTTGCCGGCCCCGGCATTGGCAGCGGCGAATCCTCCCATGTGCACGGCGGGCAGCCCGGGCGTCATCCCGCCGCCCGAGGCGGTGAGCCCGGCACGCAACGCCACTCGCGCGCTGCTGGCCGCCGCCGAACGCGCGCGCCAGCCGGATATTCCGATGGGCATACCGCTGGCCGAAGCGTGCGCGCGCCTGGGCATCGGGCCCTTCGCACCACCGCGCTGACCGACCAACGGCGCGGCAGCGAAAGGCTCGCAGCGACGATTGCCACGCCGTGCATGGTGGGCTGCTGCGGCGCCGGTTAGTGGCTTGCTCGTCGACGGCAATGGCGGTGCGCCGGCCCCTCTGGTCTGCGCATGCGCCCGGCGCATCAGTATTTGGCTTTCATTCGGAGCTCGGAGCAACGGCGTGGCTCGGCTGTCGCGCAGCTGAAACGCCGATCGCCGACAGCGCAAGACGATGGGTCGGCATTGCGTAGATGGTCAATGCGGATTGTGCGTTGCGTGGTCCCGACTAATATCCGCTGCGCAAGCAGGATTGGCGCGTCGGTGAGTGCGCCGAATCACGACTGACCGAAACGGATCTATTGGAGGGTTCTAATGATGCAGCGGATCGCCAACGCGTGTTTGACCGGACTGGCCGTCTGGCTGATTGCGGCGCCCGGAGCGGCAAAGGATTTCAAGCGCGACACGGGCGGGTGTCGCGACGCCGTCACCAGCGAGCTGCGGCGCCGCTTTCCACAGTCGGGCAACGTCCAGTTTTCGGAAGACAGGGTATCGCGCGATCCGCACAGCGCCGAGATGAAGGGACGCGGCCAGTTCGAGGACCACTCCGGCGACTGGGTCAAGTTCTCGTACACGTGCACGTACAACCCGCGCAACAACGAGCCCTACGCCGTCGACGTCGATACGAAACGAAAAGAGTACGGCGGCGGCCATGGCGACCATGAGTACGGCGATCGCGCCCAGCAGCATGACGACTTCTGGCGCGACGGACATCGCGACGGCGCCGCGCCCAGCGCCGTCAGCGCGTGCGAGAGCGCGGCGCGCAACCGCATCCAGAACAAGCATCCACACGCGCGCAACCTGCGCTTCAGCAATCCGGACACCTCCGAGCCGTCGCGCGGCGAGGTTGGCGTCAACGGCGGCGGGCGCTTCAAAGGCAGCAACGGCGAACCGTTCGAGTTTTCGTACGAGTGCACCTACAACTCCGCCAACGGCAAGGTGCACGCGGTGCGCGTCACCGGCATGTAGGTGTGGCGCGCACCGTTCGTCGCTCCCGAGATCAGCGCCGCGCAGCACCAGTTGTCGACGGCGCCCGTGTGAAGAGCGGCCGGGCCGGCGGTACGGCGCGCATGGGTCGTCGCTAGCGGAGCATCTCGCACCCGGTAGCCGGCCTCCCATGCGGTCGACCCACTTCTCTCAAGTCGGCGTGGCAGGGCTGGGTCGCTGAACGGTGGCGCCCGCCTTCTCACTTCCTCTGCGCGCCGTGCGCGGCGGAGCTGTTACGCTGTTGGGCTGTTGGCTGTTAAGCTGCAGAATCCAATCCCCCCAAAAAGCCAGCACCGAGCAGCGTAACAACCCATCTCGATGATCGCCGCGAAATGGCGGGCAAAGCCGCGCTGAACAAACGCCAGGAGACCGCGTGCCCGCGCTACCGTTTTCGATCGAGATCATTCAGTGGCTGGCGGACCATCGCAGCGCGCTGCTGACCGTCATCTTTCAGGCCTTCAGCTTCAGCGGCGACATGCAGGGGTACATCCTCATCATCGCCCTGATCTATGTCGCCTACGAGAAGCGCTTGGCGGTGCGCCTGGCGGTGTTGGCCCTGTTCGCCATGTCGCTCAATCACGCCCTCAAGACGCTGATCCGCAATCCGCGGCCGTTCGTCAGCGACGGCACCTATCTGCAGAAGTGGGCCGTCTCGCCGGATACCGCCGCCGATCTGGCGACGGAGTATTCGACGCCGTCCGGTCACGCCATGGCGAGCGCCAGTTTCTACGGCTACCTGATCGGCACGTGGCCGACGCGTGCGGTGCGCCTGGCCCTTGCCGGTTGCGTGCTGATGATCGGTGCATCGAGGCCGTATCTCGGCGTGCACTACGTCGAGGACATTCTGAGCGGCTGGCTCGGCGGCTTCGCGGTCGCCTACCTGGCGTTGCGCTACGGACCGGCAGTCGAGCTGCTGTGGGATCGCTGCAGCTACGCCGTGCAGGTGACGATGCTCCTCGCCGCCAGCTTGGCGGTATGGCTCGCGACGCGCGTGTTGAGCGATTGGGCGACGCAGGCGCCGCCGACAGCGTTCATCAGCTACGCCGGCCTGCTCACCGGCATCGTCGCGGCCTATCCGCTGGAAGCGCGGCTGGTAGGCTTCGACCCGCGCAGCGGCGGGCTGGCAGCCAAGCTGCTGCGCTATCTCCTGTGCGTCGCGATCGTCCTGGCGACGCTCGCCGGTCTCAAGAGCGGCTTCTCGCCGCTGAGCCTCGACAGCTCGCCGCTCGGACACCTGCTGCGCTTCCTGCGCTATGCGACGGCCGGCTTCACCGCGCTCTTCGTTGCCCCGGCGCTGTGCGTTCGCCTCGGCCTGGCGTCGTCGCTGTCGAGCCGCGCCGAGAGCTGAGCGGTCGATCGGCGCCTGTCGTTGAACGCGTCGCTGTAGCGCCGCGCCGCTTGTCTGATCCGCCGTCGCTATACGTGCGTCACCACCCACACGCTCGCGGCGATGGCGATGAAATCTTCCAGCAGCGCAACCGGTAGATCGGGTATCCCCGCAGCGCGCACGATGCCGGTGCGCGCGAAATAGCCGCCGAAGCAGCCGAGCAGCGCCCCGGCGATGCCGGCAATGGCGCCGGCCAGCCCGCCGCCGCCGGCCGCGGACGCCACGCATGCGCCGCTCAGCGCGCCGGTGGCGACGCGGCCGATCAAGCCGGGCGGCGAGGTGCGGCTGGGCGTGCTCGGCAGCTTGTCGGCGATGAGCTCGGCCATCGCCAACAGGCTGAAGATCGCCACCGATGGCAGCGCGCCGAGCCAAGTCACTGACGTGGGCGACATCCACCCGAGCCGCACCGCCCAGGCGGTGACGGCCAGCGGCGTCAGCGAGCGCAGCCCGGCACAGAAACCGATCAACAGCGCGTACGGCATGGGCAAGTCCTCGATTGCGGCGACGTGTGCCTTGCTTGCGCCGTCGCCGGCGCCGGCGCAAGCGGGCTCGTGCCGCCGGCTTGCCCCTGACAGACGGCGTGGTACAAGCCGCGCCGATGCTGCGCTGGTTTCTGCCTCGTGAAGAGGACTTCTTCGGGTTCTTCGAGCGCCACGCGGCGCTCACGGTTCAGGGCGCGCGCGAGATGCGGCGCTTGGTGCAAGGCGGGCAAGACATCCCCGCGGCCGCAACGCGCATCAAAGAGCTCGAGCACCAGGCCGACGTCATCACGCACGACTGCGTCGAGCGCCTGCACAAGACCTTCATCACGCCGCTCGACCGCGACGACATCCACCAGCTGATCACCCGCATGGACGATGTCATGGATTACATCGAGGCGGCGGCCTTCTCCGTCATGCTCTACGATCTGACCGAGATGAAGGCGCCGGCACGGGCCCTGGCCGATGTGCTGGTGCGCTCCAGCGAAGCAATGGCGGTGGCGGTCGGCGGGCTCAACAATTTGAAGAAAGCCGACGGCATCCTGCAGGCGTGCATCGAAGTGAATCGCCTCGAAAACGAGGGCGACGACATCCTGCGCGCGGCGCTCGCCGAGCTGTTCCGCGGCGCCACCGATCCGCTCTTGGTGTTGAAGTGGAAAGAGGTCTACGAGGCCCTGGAGAACGCCACCGACCGTTGCGAGGACGTCGCCAACGTCATCGAAGGTCTGGTGCTCGAGCACGCCTGAGCGATGACCGTCTTCGTCGCCGTCGTCATCGCGGTGGCGCTCGTCTTCGACTTCGTCAACGGCTTTCACGACGCGGCGAACTCGATCGCGACGGTCGTCTCGACGCGCGTGCTGTCGCCGCGCAATGCCGTCATCTGGGCGGCGTTCTTCAATTTCATCGCCTTCCTGATCTTTAATACGCACGTCGCCAACACCATCGGCACCGGCGTCGTCGATCCGCACGTCATCGACTCCAACGTCGTCTTTGCGGCGCTGGTCGGTGCGGTGACCTGGGACTTGATCACCTGGTGGTTCGGCATTCCCTCCAGCTCGTCGCACGCGTTGATCGGCGGGCTCGCCGGCGCGGCCGTGGCGAAAGCCGGCACGACGACGCTCGACGTCCCGGGCCTGACCAAGATCGGCGTGTCGATCGTTTTGTCGCCGCTGCTCGGCCTGGCGCTCGGCTTTCTGCTGATGGTCCTGGTGTTCTGGATCTTTCGCCGCTTCACGCCGAATCGCGTCGACGCTTGGTTCCGCCGCGGCCAGCTGTTCTCCGCCGCGCTGTACAGCCTCGGACACGGCGGCAACGACGCGCAGAAGACCATGGGCATCATCGCCGTGCTGCTCTATGCCAACGGGTTTCTCGGCGATACGTTCTACGTGCCGCTGTGGGTGGTGCTTGCCTGTCATGTCGCCATGGGCCTCGGCACGCTGAGCGGCGGATGGCGCATCGTGCGCACGATGGGCCTGCGCATCACCAAGCTGAAACCGGTCGGCGGCTTCTGCGCCGAGACCGGCGGCGCGATCACGTTGTTCCTCGCCACGTATCTCGGCGTCCCGGTGTCGACCACGCACACCATCACCGGCGCGATCGTCGGCGTCGGCTCGGTGACCAGCGCCTCGGCGGTGCGCTGGGGCGTCGCCGGCCGCATCGTCTGGGCGTGGGTCCTGACCATCCCGTTCTCGGCGGCGATCTCGGCCGCGACCTGGGCTGTGTTGCATCTGGTGCGCAGCTGAGCAGAGCGTGGCGCGCGTCGCCGTGCGGCACGGCGCGAGCGGCACAAAGGAGTGACAGCGATGGCGACTGAGACAGCGGCGGCACGCGTGGGCTTGATGAAGTTCATCGCCAAGAAGGGCGGCTCGATTCCGCTGCGCGAGCTGCACACCCACAGCTTGGTCTTCTATCAAGCCGGGCATCAGGCGTTCTCGCAGTTGATGGAAGGCTTGGTGGCCGACGGGCTGGTCTCCTACGACGATGCCGGCGCCGTGTTCACGCTGACCGAGAAGGGACAACAGGCGCTCGCCGACGCAAGCGAGTAGGGCGCGGCGTGGCGCCACGTCCGCACCGCCTGCGGTTCGTCACGCGCGACATCGCCTATCGATGCGGCGGTCCTGCGCGCACCGGCGGCGCATTCTTCGCCGGCTCAAGCGGCTGGCACCGACTGCATGAAGCCGCTGTCGACCAGATAGGCGAGCAGGTGCGCCTGCGGCTTCGGCACATTGAGGTGCTCCAGGGCGATCATCCCGTCGGCGCCCGGAGCGCGAAACCAGGCGGCCGATTCCGGCGCCAGGCGATCAAGCACGGCCACCGGGGTCGGATAGACATACATGCGCACGTTGCAGGCGAACAGGTTCGCCAACGCCTCCATCAGCTCGCCGTTGAGCCCGGCATAGAAACGCGCTTGCAAGAGATCGGCCACCGTCGCCGCGCCGATGACGATGCGGATCTGCGCCGAGGTGTAGCGCAGCGCGTAGCGCACGACGCGGTAGACCTCCGGATCGCGCGCCACCAGGACGTCGTGGCCCAAGCTGCGCAGCCGCTCGACGCGCGCCAAGATCTCGTCCGGCGGCGGCAGCACGTCCGCGTCGGCATGGCGCGGCGACAGCACGAAGAGCGGCAGGGGCTCGCGCTCATCGGCCGTGATTTCCGCCGCGAGCCGCTGCTGGCCGCTGACCAGCATGGCGTGATGTACCGGCTCGACCCGCGTGAAGACGCCCGGCGCCAGGACCAGCGGCCGCTTGCGCAGCAGCTCCGATGGCGGCACCGGGCCGCCGGCGGCGGGGAAGAGCACCGCGCCGGCCAGCCCTTGCACCAGCAGCTCGAGCGTCCCCGTGCGCTCGTTGAAGGCGCTCACCTCCGGCCCGCTCGGCGTCAACAGATCGATCTCGATGCGCCCGGACAGCTCGTCGAACAACGCGTCGAGAAAGGCCGTGAGCGATTGCCGATTGTGGAACGCGGCGTAGACGAGATTGACGCCCAAGATGCCCACCGCCTGCTGCTGCAGCAGGTTGTTTTGATCGAGCAGGTTGACGTGCAGGATCACGTCGTTCGGCGGCCCACCGGGCGCGCTCTGAAAGCGCAGGCCGAGCCAGCCGTGGCACTCGTTGGTGCCGGCGAAATTGCGCGCCGAGATGGTGTCGGCGAAGACGAAGAACCGCGTGTCCGCGCCCTTGCTCTCCGTGAGGCGCGCGAGCAGCAGGGGCCATTCGTGCTCGAGCATCGCCGCGACGCGGTCGCGCGAGACGTAGCGCGATGCCTTGCCGTAGATCGCGTCGCTGACCTTCATGTCGTACGCCGAGATGGTTTTGGCGACGGTTCCCGATGCGCCACCGACCTGCAGGAACCAGCGCGCCACTTCCTGCCCGGCGCCGATCTCAGCCAGCGTGCCGTACACCGACGCGTCGAGGTTGATGGCGAGGGCCTTCTGATGGGTGTCGAGCTGCGCAGCGGTCATGGCGCGGACGCTAGCCGCCTGGTCGCCCGCGTCAAGTTGCATACGACGGCGCGGCGCGTCTGTGAGGCCGGCGCCGCACCTGCTACACGGCGCCGATGATCGACGCCCCGCTCGCAGCGTTCCCCTTGCCACTCGACGCCTACCCGCCGGTCGACGGCGGTATCTGGGCGACGCTGGCGCAGCGCGTCCTGCTGGAACCATTCAACGCCGTCGCCACCGCAATCTTCGCGCTGGCGATCATCCATACATTCTCGGTCAAGCGCGTCTTGGTGTACGCGCATCACCTGCAGTCCGCCCACGACGCGCGCGCGCGCGCCGCCGGCCGCGCGCTGACGCCGCACGTCGGCGCCGAGCTGCTGCACTTCGTCGGCGAGATCGAGGCGGTCTTCGGCCTGTGGGCGGTCGTCTTGGCGCTGGCCATCGCCTGGTTTCACGGCTGGGCGACGGCCATCCACTACCTGAGCGACACCGTGCACTACACCGAGCCGCTGTTCGTCTTCGCCATCATGGCGCTGGCGGCGACGCGTCCGGTGGTCGAGCTGGCTGAAGCGATGCTGCGCCGCGTCGCCATGCAGGCTGGCGGCACGCCGGCGGCGTGGTGGGTGGCCATCCTGAGCATCGGCCCGCTGCTCGGCTCGTTCATTACCGAGCCGGCGGCGATGACCATCTGCGCGCTGTTGCTCGGTCGCCAGATCTACGCGCGCAAACCCAGCCGGCGCCTGGCCTATGCGACGCTCGGCTTGCTGTTCGTCAACATCTCAGTCGGCGGCACGCTGTCGCACTTCGCGGCCCCACCGGTGCTGATGGTGGCGCGGCCGTGGAGCTGGGATCTCGGCTTCATGCTGACCCACTTCGGCTGGAAGGCGATGATCGGCATCGCCCTGGCCAACGCGCTCATCTTCACCCTCTGCCGTGCCGATCTGGGTCGCCTCGCCGCCGCGCCGAGCCCGGCGAGCGCGGCCGCGCGGCCGCCAGTGCCGTTGTGGATCACGCTCGTGCATCTGGGATTCATGGCGTGGACCGTCGCCATGGCGCACTATCCAGTGCTCTTTCTCGGCGGTTTCTTGTTCTTCCTCGGCTTCGCCAAAGCCAGCGCGCCGTATCAGGACGACATTGCCCTCGGCGCGCCGCTGTTGGTCGGATTCTTCCTCGCCGGCCTGGTCGTCCACGGCGGCTTGCAGGGCTGGTGGATCGCGCCGGTGCTGGCCAGCATGACCGAGGTACCGCTGTTTTTCGGCGCCACGCTGCTGACGGCGCTGAACGATAACGCCCTGATCACGTATCTCGCCACGCTGGTGCCGGATCTCGGCCCGCGGCTGCAGTATGCGGTGGTCGCCGGCGCCGTGGCCGGAGGCGGTCTGACCGTCATTGCCAACGCTCCGAATCCCGCCGGTCAGGCGATCCTCGGTGAGTTCTTCAGCGACGGCATCTCACCGCTCGGTCTGCTCGTCTCCGCCGTGTTGCCGACCATCGTGGTCGGTGCGTGCCTCATGCTCCTCTGAGGAGAACGGCGCGCCGGCAGCCGCGGCCGCACGGCGTAGCGCATGCGCGGTACAAGACGCGTCACATGTCGACGCAGCGCCGGCTTCTCGACGCTGGGGACAGTGCCGGCGCAAATGCCACAGCGGAGTGAATGTCGCGGCACGGGCGTTGCTGCCCTGCGCCGACACACAACCGGGGAGGCGCTACTGCGATGGAGATGAGCGAGCTGCTGCGCGCAATGGTCGAAGCCGATGCGTCCGATCTGTACGTGATGACCAGTTGTCCGCCGCTGCTGCGCGTGCAGGGTGTCAACCAGCCGTATGGCGACACCCTGCTGAGCGCCACCGACACGCATACGTTGGCCGGCTCGCTGATGAGCGAAGAAGAGCGCGAGTCGTTCCGCACCGGCAAGGAAATGAATCTCGGTCTGACGCTCGACGGGCTTGGTCGGTTTCGCGTCAACGTGCTGCGCCAGCGCGGCAGCACGGCGATGGTCATCCGTCAGATCAAGACCAACATCCCGAGTCTGGCGCAGCTCCACCTGCCCGATGTGCTGCGCCAGGTCATCATGGCCAAGCGCGGCTTGATCCTGGTCACCGGCGCGACCGGTTCGGGCAAGTCCACGTCGTTGGCGGCGATGATCGATCATCGCAACGAGCACACCAAAGGTCACATCATCACCATCGAAGACCCGATCGAGTTCCTGCATCCCAACCGCGGCTGCGTCGTCACGCAGCGCGAAGTCGGCGCCGACACCAACAGCTTCGCCGCGGCATTGAAGAACACCTTGCGACAAGCGCCCGACGTCATTTTGATCGGCGAAATCCGCGATGCCGAAACGATGGAAGCCGCGATCACCTTCGCCGACACCGGCCATCTCTGCCTCGGGACGCTGCACTCCAGCACCGCCGACCAAACCCTGCAGCGGTTGATGAACTTCTTCCCAGCCGAGCGGCACGGCGAGATCTTCTTGCAGCTGTCGATGAACCTGCAGGCCATCATCTCGCAGCGACTGGTGCCCGGCACCGACGGCAAGCGCGTCGCCGCGCTGGAGGTTCTGCTCGGCACGCCGTGGGTGCGGGAGCTGATCAAGAAGGGCGACGTCGACCGCATCAAGGAAGCGATGGAACGCGACGTCCAGGAAGGCTGCCAGACCTTCGATCTCGCCCTGCTGCGGCTGTATCAGAGCGGTCGCATCAGCAGCGAGGAGGCGCTGGCCAACGCCGACAGCGCCAACAACCTGCGCATCAAGATGACGCAGGCCGATCTGACCAGCGGCGCCGCGGCGGCGACGAGCGACGCGCCGGTTGTCGAAGCGACCGGGGGCTTGCGCCTCAGCCTTGCCGAAGAGCCCGGTCCAACCGCACGCGCCGCCTGAGCGACCAAGGCGGTTGTCAGGTCGCGCGCCCGGCTCTAGGGTCGCGGCGTGGCCACTCGACTCGCGACATGGCTCGCCGGAGCGTTGCTGTGTGCAGCGCCGGCAGCGGCGCATATCGCCTTGCTCTCGCCGACGTCGCGCTACGGCGAGGATGTGTTGAAGCAAGGCCCGTGCGGCTTGGCCGGCGGCCCGCGCAGCGGGCACGTCACGACATTGCGTTCCGGCAGCCAGCTCGATGTCTCGTGGGACGAGTACATCGATCACCCCGGCCACTTCCGCATCTCATTCGATGCCGACGGCGACGACGATTTCGCGGATCCGGCGTGTGTGAGCGGTTGCACGACCACGACGCCCGAGATCGAGCGTTACTCGAACGCCAGCGTGTTGCTCGATGGCATCGCGGACACGGTGGGTGGCGGCATCAGCCACGCCGTCATCACCTTGCCCGACATCGAGTGCGACCACTGCACGTTGCAGGTCATCCAAGTGATGTACGACAAGCCGCCGTACACATCTCCCGGCAACGACATCTACTACCAGTGCGCCGACCTCGTGCTGGCGCGCGCGGCCGCCATCTGCGCCGGCGACTGCGACGGCAGCGGCGGCGTGACGATCGGCGAGTTGGTGCGCGGCGTGTCGATCGCGCTCGGCACCGCGCCGCTGGACGAGTGCAACGCGTTCGATAGCGACGCCAGCGGCGCCGTGACCATCACCGAACTCGTCGCCGCCGTGACTGCCGCGCTCGACGGCTGCCAAGCCTGATTGCGTCGACGCGGCGCAAGAGCAGCCGCGCTTGCAGATGGGAGCGCAGCTGGCGCGGTGTGCCACGCCCGCACTTTGCATGCGATCGACGCGCATTCAGGACGAGATCAGGAAGCGCGCTGTTCGACCCCCGAGGCGACGTAACCCTCGTCCGTCTCCACATAGGTGAGCAACGCGCCGTCGTTCAGCACGTACAGGTCCCAGTGCGAGACGACGCCTTCGCTGTCGGTCTGTGTCAGCGTGCCGGTGCAATCGGCGTTGAGGACGTACACGCCGTTTGCCGTCGTGCGGGCGATGGCCCCGTTGATCCCACCGCTGCCGGCGCCGGTCATGGTGCCGTCGCCGTTCCACACATCGCGCCCGGCGAACGCCAGCGGCACGCGCTGCGCCGCCTGATCGCCCGTGATCTGAAACCCATCGTAGGCCCAGACGTAGGTACCCTTGAGCGTCGCCTCGCTGCAGCCGGAGCCGCTGGCCGACGAGTTGCAGCCGTTCGCTGCCAGGCACAGCCCGAGCAGGCTGCCGAGCGCCACCAGGCGCCTTTGGAATCCGCTCATGTTCCGCTCCCTTTGGCTCGCCGCGGCCACCTCCGCGGTCTACAGGGCCCGCCGCCTTGCCCGGGCAAAGCGCCGAGGACGCAAAGCGCACGCCAGAAGCGAGGCCTTGCGCGGCGTTGCCTCGCCGTACGACGTGCGTGACGCAGATCTGCCGCCGCGGCGCCAAACAACGTCCGCCCGCCGCCGCCGGGATTGGCGGCTGGCGGCGCGACGCGATACTCGGTGCAGGATGCGAACCAGGGAGGTAAAGATGCGACGCGTCGCCATCATCATCGCCGGCATCGCTTTGTTCATCGGCAGCAGCGCCCGCGCCGACGAGCCGATCGTCTATCCGGCCAAGGGGCAGTCGAGCGCTCAGCAAGAGCGCGACGAGTACGAGTGTCACCAGTGGGCGACCAAAGACACCGGGGTCGATCCGGAGGCGTTGGCCGAACAGAAGCTGCAAACGCCGACACCGAGCGCACAACACGAAGGCGGAGCGCTGCGCGGCGCCGGAATGGGTGCCGCCGGCGGCGCGATGGAAGGCGACGCCGCCGGCGGTGCGGCGCGCGGCTTCGGCATCGGTCGCATGGTCTCGGTGATGCGCGCCAAGAAAAAACTGCGCGAACAGCAGTCGAATGGCTCGGCCGATGCGGCGCAGATTCAAGGACAGTTGGAAAAGTACGACCGCGCCTATGCCGCCTGCCTCACCGGCCGCGGCTACAGCGTGAAGTAGCCGCACCCCGGGCGGCAGCGCGAAACTGCTTGAGCAACAGCGCGGCACGCGGGTACTCAGGCAAGTAGGGGAGCGGGCGGATTGATGATCCGCCGGCGTCAGTCACAGGGGGAAGAATCGATGCGACCGATTGCGAGCGACCGCAGGGGCCACCGCAGCGCGCCTGGCTGGACTGTCGCATATGGTGCGGCGCTGGTTGTCGCCCTGTGCGGCGCCCCGCGTTCGCTGCTTGCCGGCGAGCTTCCGGCCACCGGCAAGCACTTCGTGGTCGAGACGAACGATTTCCTGATCGGCCAAGCGCCCGATTGGATCGATGACGAGCACGTGGTGTGGCAGGATCCGATGTTGCGCGACGAAGACGGCGACGGCGCGATTCAGGTCCACAGCTCGCGCCTCGATGGGTCGGAGAAAGTCTGCCTGACGTGCAACCTGGAGGGGCCGAATCAAGTGCCGGTCGCGCAGCCAGGCGGGGACTGGATCCTCTTTCATTCCTGGGTCGGCCATACCGTCCGCGTCGGCAGCCCCGGCTTCGGCGGCCTCGGCTCCGATGTCTGGGTGATGCGCCGCGACGGATCGCAGCAGACGAATCTGACGCAGAGCGGTGATTTCGAGGACAACTTCCACGCCTACTGGTCGCCCGACGGGCAACATCTCGTCTGGACGGCGCTGAACTGGAACGCCCAGGCCGGCGGCGACGGCAAGTCCGACGTGCGCGTCGCGCGCTTCGATCCGAACGGTCCCAACGGGCCGCGTTTGGTCGACGAGCACGTCGTGCGTCCCGGCAACGGCCACTGGTACGAGACGCAATGGTGGGCGCCGGACGGCTCCGGCTTCCTCTATACCGAGACCGCGGACACGGCGATCAATCCCGAGCTCTACTTCTGCCGCTTGGAGGATCCGGATCACGGCGCCTGCAGGCGCGTGCGCATGACGCACGATCCCGCCTGGGACGAGCAGGCGATCTTCACGCCCGACATGAGCCGCATCATCTTCATGTCGTCGCGCAATCTGCCCGGCGCGCACAACGATTGGGCGCATGTGGCGACGCTGCTGAACCTGCCCGCCAAGTACGACTACGCCATCATCCTGAGCGTGTTCTCGGACAGCTTCCTGCAGCCGATCCTGGAGCAAGCCACCGACCTCTACGAAATGACACTCGACTGGAACCTCGGGCACACGCTGTTCAAGCCCGGCGCGATCCGCCGGCTGACACAGAGCGGCGTCGATGCCTGGGTCATCCCGGAGTTCGCCTGGGACCCCAGCGGCCAACGCCTGCTGTGGACCCAGAGCCGCATGCGCAGCGGCGTGCGAGTCGATCAGGGCTGCGTGAACACCCATATCCGCGACGACTACATCCGCCGGCTCGAGCGCGTGCGGCAGTTGGGCGATATTCCGTTCACCTTACCTGACGAAGTGCGCGAGCAGGCGGCGGACTTGGTGCGCAACCCGAAGGGCTTCGTCGCCGACGGCCTGGGTTGCGGCGGCGACAATCCGCAGCAGATGCCCAAGTGGGATCAGCAGACGCTGGTCGCCCGCTTCCTGCCGTAGGCGCTGCCGAGGTGGCGCGCGCTGCCTCGAACGTCCGCGCCGCTCACAAGAGGGCCAGAGCGTAGCGCACGATATCGCCGACGCGCGCGACGTGCGCGAGCGCCGCGTCGAGATCGGCGCGTCCGGCGTCGTTCAAACTCGCCGGGTCGATGTTGAAGGAGGCCGGCGCGCCAGCGGAGAGGTCGGCAAGCTGTTGCGACAGGGCCAGGCGCAACAGCCGCTCGTGCGTCTCGATCAGATCGTCGGCGGTAGCGGACGACATGCCGGTGCGGGTCGCCGCTTCGACCAAGCGCTCCGCGGTCGCCCGCGCCGGGATGCGCGCCGCAAGCGCCAGGGCGCGCGCCGCCGCTTCGATCGGCCGCAGGCCCGCCGCGGCGAGATCGAAGCGCGCGGCCTCGTGCGGCGCCGGCGCGACGCGCGGCGGCGTCAACGCGCGCAACAACGCCGGCGCGCCGGCGGCGAGCTCGACGGCGAGATCGCGCAGATCGCTGGCCAGGCTCTCGTCGCCGAACACGAAGGCAAAGTCGAACAGCCGGGCGGCGATGTCGACGTTGCCGTCGAGATTCGCGGTCCAGCCGGCGATCGTGGTGCGCCACGATTCGAGACTGTGTCGCCACGTCGCCTGCGTGGCCGCCGCGGCGTCCGGGCTGGGCAGCTGCCCGGCGGCGCGCAGCACGTCGGCGAGATGCGCGGCAAAGGCCGCGAACCACCGGTCTTCATATCCGTCGGCCGCGCCGCTCTCATAAACCAGCGCGTGCTCGTGTTGCGAGGCGAGCAGGCCCTCGCCGCGGCCGTCGCGGCCGACCGCCAGTAGCGCATACGGTACCGGCGGACGCCCGTCGCCCTGGCTCTCCATGCGCTGCTCGGCTTGCGCCGCGGCGCGCCCGAGCAGCTCGTGCAGCTCGGCGCTCACCACCGCCGCGATCTCGTGCACGTCGCCGCCGTCGGCGAGCAGGTGTCGCGCCATATCGACCAACTTGTGCCGCGCGCTGGCCAGCTCGCGCGGCGAGCGCGCCGTCGACAGCTCGTCGCCCAACACCAGCGCGTCGGCGGCTTGCGTCGGCACCAGACTGCGCAACGACAGCAGGCCGACCGTCCGTCCGGCCGCGTCCTGCACGGCCAGGTGCTGCACGTTCAGCCGCTGCATGCGCGCCAGGGCGCGATACAAGAACGCGTCGCGCGGCAGCGCCGACACCGGCTCGCTCATCACCGCATCGATGCGATGCGTCAGCGCCTTCGGGCCGTCGCGCGCGATGGCGCGCAACACGTCGCTCTGCGTGACGATGCCGTCAGCGCGGCCGCGGCCGGCATCGCCGGCCAAGAGCGCACGCAGATCTTGATCGACCATCAAGCGCACGGCATCGGCGACCGACGTCGCGGGCGAGATGATCGTCGGCGGATGGTGCATGACGTGCTCGACACGGTGGCGATACGGAAAAGTGTCGAGCCGTTCCAAGAGCAGCGTCTCGCGCCCGGACTCGTAGCCGTCGGATGGCTTCGGCGAGGTCACGTCATACCAACCCGCCGCCGCCTGCCGGGCGCGGATGCGCGTCTGCGCGTTCGAGTGCGCCTCCGCATCGGCGAGCGTGCGAATGCCCGCAGCCTGCAAGCGCGGCAACATGCGCGCAAACACCTCGGCGGTGACGATCGCATCCCCGAGGGCGCGATGGCGGTCGGCGATCGGCACTCCGTAGCGCTGGGCCAGCGCATCGAGGCCGAACTCGCGGGCCTGCCGGTCGAGCGCGGCGGCGAGCAGTTTGGTGTCGAGAAAGCGCGGCGGCTGCCAGCGCTCGCCGTTGCGCTCGCACTCGCGCATGAGCACCGCGAGATCGAAGCCGATGCTTTGACCGATCAGCACCGCGTCGCCGAGGAAGGCATCGAACGCCGGCTTCACCGCGGCAAAGGCCGGTGCGCCCGCGACCATGGCGTCGGTGATGCGATGGACCACCGTTGCCCCGGGTGGGATCGGCACGCCGGGCTGCACGAGCTCGTCAAACACCTGGTCTGGCAGCACCCGTCCGGCTTCGAAGCGCACCGCACTGATCTGCACCAGTCGCGCCGTCGCCACATCCAAACCGGTCGTCTCGGTGTCGAGCACGACCGCCTTGATCTCGGCGAGCGGCGTAAAGCGATTGACTCGGGCCATAGGGAGGCGAAGCGGCCCGGCATTGTTGCAGGTTCAGTGTGCGGCGCGCCACTGCGCGTCCGCGCGGTGCGCGTGCGCGGTTTGAAGCAGAGCGCGACAGGGTCTCAGGGCGCCGCCGAACGCGAGACGCCCGCGCCGAGGATTACCCAGGCTGTAGCGTCTGCGTTTCGGTCGCCAGTGGCGTTGCCGTCGCAGTGGGAGTATCGCCCGGCGTGCCCTCTTCGCTCAACGTCGGCGTCTCGGTGGGCGTGTCGGTCGGGGTGGGGGAGGGCGAGGCCGTCGGTGAGGGCGTCTCGGTGGGCGTGTTTTCAACGCTCACCGTTGGAGTGGCCGAGAGCTCTGCGAGCGTCTCGCTCGGTGTCGCTGTCGCGCTCTCGGATGGCGTCGGCGAGCTGGTCGGCGGTGGTTCCTCGGTCGACGTCGGCGTCGCGTCCTCCGTACCCCCGGTTGGCGTTGCCGTATCTTCGGCGGTCGCGGTCGCGGACGCGGTGCCGGCCGGTGTGCCGGTTGGCGTCTCGGACGGCGTCTCCGATGGCGTGTCTGCTTGCGTCGGCGTCGCGTCGATATCCGGCGTGATGGTCGCCGATGCGGTGCCGGTAGCGGTACCCGTCTGCGTCGGCGTCGAAGTCGAATCCGGCTCCGCGATCGTATCGGTGGGCGTGGCGGTGACGGTCGCTGCGGCAGAGCCGGTCGGCGTTCCGGTCGCGGTTTCCGACGCCGTGGCGCTCGGCGTGCCGTTGTCCGCGTCGACCGTCGGCGGTGGCGTGAACGTCGGCGACGGCGTCGACGGCGGCGTCGCCGTCGCGGTCGGCGAGCGGCGCAGCGTCCGCGTCGCGCTTGGCCCGATGATGATGATCGTCTTGGTGCGCGTCGGGGTGGCCGGCAGCACCACGGTCGGCCGCACCGTCGGCGTGTCGATCGAGACCTCGGTCGGCTCCTCGGTCGGCACGTCGGTCGGCGTCGCTTCCTGTTGCGGAGTCGGGCTGTCTTCGGTCTGCGTCGGCGTTTCGCTTGGCTGCTCGGCCGTGCAGCCGTTCAGGATGCTGTTCACCGAGCGAATCAGGCCGGCGATGGTGACCGGCCCACCGTAGACGTCGCAAGCCCCGATGTCGTCCTGACCGAGCGCGATGTTGACCGCGCGCACGACCTCGTCGACCGTGACCGCGCCGCTGTCGTCGCAATCGCCGAAGCAGTCCGCCTTCGCGGCGAATGCCAGCGACAGCATCGCACACAGTAACAGCGCGGTGTATCGCAGCCGCGCCGCTCTCTCGCCGACCATCGTTCTCGAGCGCATTACCTCTAGGAGATGCATCGGATCGACCTTTTTTGGCTTGGCGACACCGAGAACTAGCAGAATCCTTCGCCCAGGTGACTCAAAAGGTGTGCGGTTGGCCTTGGCCAGCCGAGGACGAGCAGGGCCTACAGATTGGCACGCGCTACCGCCGGCGCCGCCGAGCGGCTCGATTCGCGCGCTACGGAATGCCCGCTGCTCGCCGTTGGGCGGCCGGCCGTTGCAGGTGCGGAACGCGCTGTCCCTGGCGTAGCAGCCCAAGCGAGCGCTCGGCTCCGCAATGCGCGTTAGGCGGGCAACGCCTCGCCGGCAGAGCCTCGCCAGCTTGACCCAACAGGCCCCGGCTGTGTAGCGGCGCGACCGTCATGCGATCCATCTTGTGGCGCTTCGCGCGCCTGCCGGTCGACGACTACCTGGCCGCGCTGCGCCCGTTCGCCGAACGCCTCACGTTGGAGCGCTTTGCCATCATGGTCGCCTGCGCCGTCGCCACGTGGTGGCTCTACGTCCCGCTGCACGAGCTGGCGCATGCCTACGGCTGTCTGCTGGGCGGCGGCACGGTGACGCAGCTCGACATCGACGCGATCTACGGCGCCGCCTGGCTGCGGCAGTACTTCCCGTTCGTTCATGTCGGCTCTGAATACGCCGGCCGTTTGAGCGGCTTCGATACCGGCGGCAAAGACCTGACCTATCTATTGACGGACTTTCTGCCGTTCGTGATGACGATCCTCATCGGCGTGCCGCTGCTGCGCGCCGCGGCGCAGAGCGAGCGCACGCCGGCGGCGCAAGCGGCCTTGTTCGGCATCGCGCTGCCGCTGGTGCTGGCGCCGTTCAACAGCCTGACCGGCGACTACTACGAGATGGGCTCGATCATCGTGTCGCGTCTGGCGTTGATCGCGCAGCCCGATCTCGACCTGGCGCGCTGGCGCGCCGACGACTTGTTCAAGCTGACCGGCGCGCGTTTTGGCGAAGACGGCGGCGGCACCGCGGCCGACGCGCTCGCCATGAGCGCCGCGTTCCTGCTCGGTTGCGGGCTCGCCTGGCTCACCTACGCCGCCGGTGCGCTGTGGAGCGACCTGCTGCAGCGTGCCGGCGCAGGGCGCCGCAGCGCGGGCGCGCCGTGAGCTACCGCGGCCGCTTCGCGCCGTCGCCGACCGGCGATCTGCATCTCGGCTCGCTGGCGACGGCGCTCATCGCCTGGCTGCGGGCTCGCCAACACCATGGGCGGCTCGTGTTGCGCGTCGAGGACATCGATACGCCGCGCGTGGTCGCCACCAGTGAGCCCGGCCAGCTCGCCGATCTGCGCTGGCTCGGTCTGGACTGGGATGAAGGCCCGGACGTCGGTGGCGCCGTTGGACCGTATCGCCAATCCGAGCGCACCGGGCTCTACGAGGCGGCACTGGCGCGTTTGGCGGAGCAGGGCGCGACCTACCTGTGCGACTGCTCGCGGCGCGACATCGCCGGCATCGCCAGCGCTCCGCACGCCGGCGAGGAAGGTCCGCGCTATCCCGGCACGTGCCGTTCGTTCGGCATGCGGTCGCGCGTGTGGAAGCGTCCCCCGGCAATACGCCTCGCCGTGCCGGAGCGCGAGGTTCGTTTCATCGACCTCTTTCAGGGGCCGCGCCGCCAGCAGGTGGCGCAGGAGGTTGGCGACTTCGTCCTCAAGCGCGGCGACGGCGTCTACGCCTACCAACTCGCCGTCGTGGTCGACGATCTCGCCATGCGCATCACCGAGGTGGTGCGCGGTGCCGATCTCCTCGACTCGACGGCGCGCCAAATGCTTCTCGCCGAAATGCTGGGTGGCCGGGCGCCGCGCTTCGCGCATGTGCCGCTCATCGCCGCGGCCGACGGGTCGCGGCTGCAGAAGCGCTCGCCGGCGCACACGCTGGCGGGCGCACGCGCCGCGGGCGTCAGCCCCGACGCGTTGCTGGCGCGGCTGGCGCAGATGCTGCACCTCCTCGACGATCCGCTGCCGTCGACGGGCACCGCGCTCGAGATCCTGCGCAAGCGCGCCGATTTGACGGCGCTGCGCGCTCGGCCGGTACTGCGCCTGCCGGATTGAGCAGATTGTGCAGTCCCTGCGGCAGGCTGCGTGCCGCCGCGCGAGCCCCGAACCGCGTTGATTCGTGGTCCCACGTTCGTGGTAGGGTTCCGCAAATGAAGTCGCTCGCCGTGCTCGGTTCCACCGGCTCGATCGGGGTCACCACGCTCGATGTCGTCGCCCGATTTCCGGACCGATTTCGCATCGTGGCGCTTGCCGCCGGCCGCAACGTCGAGCGGCTCGCAGCGCAAGTGCGGCAGTTCGAGCCGGCGATCGTCGCCGCCGGCGACGAGGCGGGCGCGGAAGCGCTGCGCGCGGCGGTGCCCGACTATCGCGGCGAGATCCTCGTCGGCCTCGACGGCATCGGCCGCGTGGCGACCGCCCCGCACGCCGATCTCGTCATCTCGGCGCTCGTCGGCGCGCTCGGCCTCGGCCCGACGTTGGCGGCCATCGACGCCGGCAAGGACGTGGCACTGGCCAACAAGGAAGTGCTGGTCGTCGCCGGCGAGCTCGTGCAAGCGGCGGCGGCGCGCCGCGGCGTCAAGGTCTTCCCGATAGACAGCGAGCACAACGCCATCTACCAGGCCATGCACGGCCACCGCCGCAGCGACGTCAAGCGCATCATCCTGACCGCTTCGGGGGGACCGTTCCTGCGCACCGGTCTCGACGAGTTGCGCGTCGCGACGCCGGAGCAGGCGCTCAAGCATCCGACCTGGAAGATGGGCGCCAAGATCACCATCGACTCGTCGACGCTGATGAACAAAGGCCTCGAGGTCATCGAGGCGCACTGGTTGTTCGACTTGCCGGCCGAGCAAATCGACGTCGTCATCCACCCGCAGAGCATCGTGCACTCGATGGTCGAGTACATCGACGGCTCGGTGATCGCGCAGCTCGGCATTCCGGACATGTCGATCCCGATCGCGTTCATCCTCGCCTATCCGGAGCGCTTGCCGCTCGACCATTTGCCGTCGCTGGATCTCGTGCAGGCCGGCAAGCTGGAGTTCTTCGCGCCCGACATCGAGCGCTTCCCCTGTCTCGGCCTCGCCTACGACGCGCTGCGCGCGCGCGGTGCGGTGCCGGCGGTGCTCAACGCCGCGAACGAAGTGCTCGTCGAGTCGTTCCTCAATCGCGCCATCGGCTACCTCGACATCGCGCGCATCGCGCGCACGGTGGTCGAGCGGCATGGCGGCGCCAGCGCGCCGACGCTCGACGCGCTGCTCGCCGCAGATGCGTGGGCGCGCGAGGCGGCGCGCGCGCTGGCGGGCGCGCCGCGCGCGGCCGTGGCGTAGCGAAAAGGGACGTTTACAGACAGCGACCGCGGTGATAGCCGAAAAAAATTATTGGGAGGCGTCGAGGTTGACTCCAGCAGAGATCAGTTGGTTCAAGGACTTCCTGAGCAGCCGACGGGCCGAGCTGCTCGGCGAAGCGGGGCGGACGGTGAGTGGCATGGTGGACGGCAAGGAAAATTTCCCCGAGCCCGCCGACCGTGCCGCACTGGAATCGGATCGTAACGCGACGCTGCGCATTCGCGACCGCGAGCGCAAGCTGATCAATAAGATCGAAGAAGCACTGGAGCGTATCGAAGCCGGCGAGTTCGGCGTCTGCGAGGAATGCGGCGAGGAAATCGGCGTCGATCGCCTCAAAGCCCGTCCCGTCACCACGCTCTGCATCGCGTGCAAGGCCGAGCAGGAAGAGGAAGAGCGCAAGCAGCGCCGCGCCTGAAGCCCGACGAAAGAACAGGACAAGAGACGAACGATCAGATTTGATCTTTCGTCTTTGATCTTTCGTTCCGACGCTTAGCGCGGCAGCCCCAGCACCTGCATTGCGATGATGCCGCGCATGATCTCCGAGGTGCCGGAGGCGATGCTGGCGGCGGGGGCTTGCAGAAACCCCGCTTGGACCCATTCGCTGCTGTCGGCGCGCGCGCCGGGCACGGGCGTCTCGTAGATCTGCCCGGCGACGCCCAGGATGGCCATGCCGATCTGCGGCATCGCCTGCGTCAGCTCGGTCCAGTGCAACTTGATGATCGACGCTTCCGGCCCCGGCATGCCCATGCGCAGCAGCTTGTCCATGGTGCGCTGGCAGGTGGCGCGGAAGGTCTCGACGCCGAGGTGCACATTGGCGAGCGCCTGACGAATCGTCGGGTTGCGATGGGCGCCGCGCTCGCGCGCCAGGCGCAGCAGGGCGTCGCGCTGCTTGGCCAGCAGGATCTGCATCTCGACCACGTACATGATGCCGCGCTCGTTCTGCAGTGCCGCGGTGACGATCTGCCAGCCCTGATGCAGCTCGCCGAGCAGATTGGCGCGCGGCACGCGCACTTCCTCGAAGAACAGCTCGTTGAACTCGGCGCCGCCGCCCATCTGGCGCAGCGGCCGCACGGTGACGCCGGGGCTCTTCATGTCGACCAGCAAGCACGAGACGCCGTGGCGGCGCGACGACTCCGGATCGCTGCGCGCGAAGACCATGCACCAGTCGGCGTGGTGCGCGTACGTCGTCCACACCTTCTGCCCGGTGAGCACGAAGGTATCGCCATCGAGAATCGCCTTGGTGCGCAGCGAGGCGAGATCGGAGCCGGCGCCGGGCTCGGAGAAGCCGCAGCACCACAAATCCTCCGCGGTGAGAATGCGCGGTGCGAAGCGTTGCTTCTGTTCCTCACTGCCGTACGCGAGGATTGGCGGTGCGACGATGCCGATGCCGAGATTGTTGACGATCTCCGGCGCGTCGGCGCGCGACATCTCCTCGACGTAGGCGATTTGCTGGCCGATCGACGCACCGCGCCCGCCGTATTCCTGCGGCCAGGTGATCGCCACCCAGCGATCCTTGGCGAGGGTCGCTTGCCAGCGGCGCAGCGCCGCGATGCGCTGCTTCTCCGGCAGCTCGTTGAGCGCCGCACGGCGCAGGTCGTCGCGCAGGTGGGTGGCCAACCAGCCGCGCAACTCGCGGCGAAACTCCGGCTCGCTCTCGGTCGTCATGGCAGCAGCCTTAGAGGGCCACGCAACCGCGGGTCAATCGCCAGGGCACGGCTTGCAGCCCCGTAGCGAATACGTTACTCCCGAGATCGCTGACGCACGGGGCTGTAGCTCAGTTGGGAGAGCGCTAGAATCGCACTCTAGAGGTCGTGGGTTCAACTCCCATCAGCTCCACTTGCGGATCAAAACCTTGCGGGCGTCCTTCGGGGCGCCCGCGGCATTTTCAGCGGCTTCCGCGCGCCGCGCGCTCGCTAGGGAACCTCTGTACAAGTACCGCTGACGCCCAGGGACTCATAGTCACTCTACAGCGCGGAGCTGATTGGTTGTCGGGAGGTCACTGCCCGACGAGATCCCGGGCTGGCTGGTGCGACCGACACACCCGCTGCGCGTTGATCCGCGCCCTGAAGGGGCGCGCAGCTTGAGCCCAGGGCAACGCCCTGGGTTTTCTCTCAAAGCCCTGAAGGGGCGAGACAGGGATGAGGCGAATTGTATTCCTTGGCCGCCCTTCTACGTTTTATGCGCCGCGCCGCCGACGAACGTGACGGCTATCGGAGCCCCGCGCGCGCTAGCCGCTGACGCGGAGCGCCACCGCAGTCACCACCGTGCCGCGATCGAGCCCACCCCGTCGGCAGCGCATGCCTCTTCACGGTCGGCCGGCCTGGGCCGCTTAGGCCAGGGCGGCGCTCGTGCTATCGGCAGGATGTGATCGATTGGTCTGCACTGCCTGGCGGCGATCTCGTGCGTGACGGGCTCGATGACTTGCGCGCCGGGCGAGAATCCGTGGCGGCGCTGTTGGTGGCCGTCGACGCGCCGCGCCTGCGCGGTCTCGGGATCGACGTGCCGTCGATCCCGACGCTGGAGCATCGGCTGTACGATCTGCTCGCGCGCGACGAGTCCGATGCCGCGCACTCGCGTTACAATGCGCTGATCCGGCGCTTGGTCAGTTTCGAACGGGCACTGGAATGCGCCGACGCGCGAGCCGCGATCGAGTGATCGCGTTCATGCGACGCCTCGGGGCCGAGCCCGGAGCGCGCGGGCGCGTATACTTCACAGGCGGCGCGACCGCCGTGCTGGAGGGCTGGCGCGAAACGACGGTCGATATCGATCTCGAGCTCGACGGCGAGGCCGAGCCCCTGCTGCGCGCATTCGCCGCGACCTAAGGAGGGGCTGCACATCAACGTCGAGCTCGCCGCGCCACACCACTTCGTTCCAGAGCTGCCGGACAGCCGGCGCAGTCCCTGAACCCAGCCATCGATCCGCCGACGCTGCGGCGCAAACTCGAGGCGGCGATCACTCTGGTGCAGACCGCTGAGCTGATGCGGTTGTTCGCGCTGGTCGAGCCGCAACACAAAGACACCAAGAGCGGGGTCAGAAATCCCACAGGTTGTGCGTTCTGAATCAGAGCGCGAGCAGTCAGAGCATCGCGGCACAGCACGTGCCCAGGGGTCAGTGGGGCTATCGCGCGTCGGGTGCGCGGCGGCATGCGGCTCGGTCACAGCCTCGGCCAGGTATTGAACTCGGACGCCGGCGGCAGGTCGGCATCGCTCCAGCCGCCGCCGAGGGCAGCGGCGAGTTGCGCGCTGGCGGTGAGGCGGCGGGTCAAAATGTCGATCGCCGTGCGCTGATCGTTTAGCGCCAGCGCCTGCACGGTGACGACGTTCAAATATGAGACGATGCCTTCCTTGTATTGATTGGTGGTCAGCGTCACGGAGTCCTGGGCCGCCTCGACCGCCTTCGCCTGCGCGTCGGCAACCGATTCCAACAGGCGCAGCGCCGCGAGGTTGTTCTCGACCTCTTGAAAGGCGGTGAGCACGGTCTGGCGATAGTTGGCGACGCCGGCGTCGTAACCGGCTAGCGCTTCGTCGCTGGCCGCGGCGCGCAAGCCGCCGTCGAAGACGTTCTGCGAGACGGACGGGCCGACCGACCAGAAGCGACTCGGCCACGTCAGCCACTGGTCGAATTGCGAGCTCTCGAAGCCGCCGGCGGCGCTCAAGGTGATGGTCGGATAGTACGCCGCCTCGGCGACGCCGATCTGCGCGTTGGCCGCCGCGGCTTGGCGTTCCGCGGCGGCGACGTCCGGACGGCGCTCGAGGATTTGCGAAGGCACGCCGAGCGGGATCGCCGGCGGAGCGGCGGGCATCGGCGCGGCCGGCATGCTGAAATCCGAGGCCGGCTCGCCGACCAGCACGGCGATGGCGTTCTCGACCTGCGCGCGCTGCACGTTGAGGTCGACCGCCGTGGCGCGCGTGCGCTCGAGTTGCGCCTCGGCTTGGACGACGTCGGCGCGCGAGGCGATGCCGCCGGCGTAGCGATTGCGCGTCAGGTCCAACGAGCGCTGGTACGCATCGAGTGTTTGGTCGAACAGCGCGCGCTCGGCATCGAGGCTGCGCAGGGTGAAGTAGTCGGACGCGACCTCGGTCTGCAGGCTCAATTGCGCCGCGGCGACGTCGGCGGCGCTGGCCTGCGCGCTCGCCGTGGCGCCTTCGACTCCACGCCGAATCCGTCCCCACACGTCCGCCTCCCAGAAGACGGTGAGCGGCATGGCGAAATCGTTGACGGTCTTGCCGGAACCGCCGAGGTTGCCGAACAGATTTGCGGACTGTTGCGAGCGCGCTGCCGACACGCCGAAGGTCACCTGCGGCCACCAATTGGCGCGCGTCGACGACACCAACGCGCGGGCCTGGTGGTACTGCGCCTCGGCCACGACGAGATTCTGGTTGGCCAGGGCGACGCGCTCGATCAGATCGCTGAGCACCGGATCGTCGTACATCAGCCACCAGTTGCCGCCGAGCAGATGGTCCGACGGCTCCGCCGGTTTCCAATCGTCGCTGTGCTTGTACGCCAGCGGCACCGGCGCGCTCGGTCGCTGATAGTCTGGCCCGACGCTGCAGCTCGTGACGGACAGGCCGAGTATGACGACGAATACGACGGCGGCGCGCTCGGCTGCAGTGCGCACTGCAGCCGAGCGCGGAAGCGGAAGGGGACGGGTCACGGCATCGTTCCTTCTCGACGCGCGATGGGCACGACGCGCTTGACGGCCGCATGCCGCAGGTCGCGCAGCCAGGCGCTGGCGCGCGCAACGTACAGATAGACGACCGGCGTGGTGTACAGCGTCAGGACTTGGCTGACGACCAGGCCACCGACGATCGCGATACCGAGCGGCCGGCGCAGCTCGGCGCCGGCGCCGCCGCCGATGGCGAGCGGCAGCGCGCCGAACAAGGCCGCGAGCGTGGTCATCAAAATCGGCCGCAGGCGCAACAAGCAAGCGGCGCGAATCGCCTCGCGCGGCGACATGCCCTGCTCGCGCTCCGCCTCGAGCGCGAAGTCGATCATCATGATCGCGTTTTTCTTCACGATACCGATCAGCAGCAGGATGCCGATCAGGGCCATGATGTCGAGCTGGCCGCCGGTGAGCAGCAGGGCCGCGATGGCACCGACGCCGGCCGAGGGCAGGGTCGAGAGAATGGTCAGCGGATGCGCGTAGCTCTCATAGAAGATGCCGAGCACGATGTAGACGGTCGCCAGGGCGGCGAGGATCAGCAGCGGCTGATCCTGCGTCGAGGATTGAAAGGCCTGCGCGGCGCCGGAGAAGCTGCCGCGGATACCGGGCGGCAGATTGAGCGCCGCGGTGGCGGCGTTGATCACCTCGACGGCGTCGCTGAGCGCCACGCCCGGCGCCAAGTTGAACGACAGCGTCACGGCGGGGAATTGTCCCTGGTGATTGATCTGCGTCGTCGCCGAGTGCTCCTCGTAGTGCGTGAAGGCACTGAGCGGTACCTGACCGCCGTTGTCGGACTTCACGTACAGCGAGCGCAGCACGCTGGGGCTCTCGAGGAAGCGCGGCGCGACGCTCAGCACGACGTGATACTGGTTGAGCTCGCCGTACATGGTCGCCACTTGGCGCTGCCCGAAGGCATCGTAGAGGGCGTCGTCGAGGCGCTGCGGCGAGACCCCGAGGCGGGCGGCGCTGACGCGATCGATGATCAGGCGCGATTCCAAGCCGCCGTCCTGCTGGTCGCTGTTGACGTCGACCAGCTGCGGCAAGCCGCGCAACGCCTGCAGCACCTTCGGCGCCGCCGCCGCCAGCTCTTCGACGCGATCGCTCTGCAGCGTGTACTGGAACAAGGCGTTGCCCATGCGCGCGCCGACGCGCAGATCCTGCACCGGCTGCAGAAACGTCTGCGCGCCAGCGATCGCCGCGAGCTGCGGTCGCAGGCGTCCCATCACGGTCTCGGCGCTGGCGTCGTGCTGGTCGTCCTTGAGAATCACCCACATGCGCGCCGAATTGCGCCCACCGCCGCCGCCCGGGCCGCTGCCGCCGCCGGTGAATGCCATGACGTCGGAGACGGCGGGATCCTTCGAGATGCGATTGGCGACGCCGAACAGCTTCTCCCACATCGATTGGAACGAGGCGTTCTGCGCGCCGAGAATCGCGCCGCTCAAGCGGCCGGTGTCCTGCGTCGGAAAGAATCCCTTCGGAATCTGCAGGAAGAGAAAGACATTCAGCGCCACTGTGCCAATGGTCAGCGCCAGCACCAAGCGCGTATGGCGCAGCGCGGCGCCCAGCGTGACGGCGTAGGCGCGGTGCATCCAGTCGCGCTGCGCCGCGAGTGCCGGGTCGCGCGCCTGCGGGTGGCGCTTGAGCAGCGCCGCGCACATCATCGGCGTCGTGGTGAGCGAGAGGACCAGCGAGATGACGACTGCGACCGACAGCGTCACGGCGAACTCGCGGAACAAGCGGCCCATCATGCCGCCCATCAGCAGCAGCGGGATGAAGACGGCGACCAGCGACACGCTCATCGCCAGCACGGTGAAGCCGATGCCTTCGGCGCCGACCAGCGCCGCCTGGCGCGGCGGCATCCCTTCTTCGACGTGCCGCTTGATGTTCTCCAGGACGACGATGGCGTCGTCGACGACGAAGCCAGCGGCGATGGCGAGCGCCATCAACGACAGATTGTCCAGGCTGTAGCCGCACAGGTACATGACGCCGCCGGTGCCGATGAGCGAGACCGGGACGACGACGCTGGGAATGATCGCGGCGCGCACGTCGCGCAAGAAGATGAAGACGACGAAGATGACCAGCAACACGGCCAGGCCGAGCGCGATCTCGACGTGGTGCAGCGAGGCGCGAATGGGCGGCGTGCGGTCGAGGATGATCGTGCTGTGCACCGACGGCGGCAGCGCCGCTTCGAGCTGCGGCAGGGCGGCGCGCGCGCGCTCGACCGTCTCGATGACGTTGGCGCCCGGGCTGCGCATGATGGCGACCAGGATGGCGCGCTTGCCGTCGACCAACCCGCCGGTGCGCACGTCTTCGGTCGAGTCGCTGACCTCGGCGACGTCGCGCACGCGCAACGCCGCGCCGTCGACGTAGTCGATGACGACGTCTTGATACGCGGCGGCGCCGTTGAGCTGGTCGTCGGTTTCGATCTGCCACGTCTTTTCGCCGTCGAGCAGCGCGCCCTTCGGCCGTCGCAAGCTGTTGGCGCCGATCGCGGTGCGCAGATCGTCGAGCCCAAGCCCGTAGTGGCTGAGCGCCATCGGGTTGGCGTCGACGCGCACCGCCGGCAGCGAGCTGCCGCCGATGTTCACCTGGCCGACGCCCTCGACCTGCGACAACCCTTGCTGCAGGACGCTCGAGGCCGCGTCGTACAACTGGCCGGGGGTCAGGACGTCGGAGGTCAGTGAGAGGATCAAGATCGGCGCGTCGGAAGGATTCACCTTTCGGTACGTCGGGTTGCTCGGCAGGTTGGCCGGCAGATTGCCGCGGGCGGCGTTGATCGCCGCTTGGACGTCGCGCGCCGCCCCGTCGATGTCGCGCGACAGCTCGAACTGCAGGACGATCGAGGTGCTGCCGAGCGCGCTTTGCGAGGTCATCTCGGTGACCCCGGCGATGCGACCGAACTGGCGCTCCAGCGGCGCCGCCACCGATGTCGCCATCGTCTCCGGGCTGGCGCCGGGCAGTGCCCCTTGCACCATGACCGTCGGGTATTCGACCTGCGGCAACGGCGCGACCGGCAACTGCCACAAGCCCGCGAACCCTGCCAATGCCAGGCCGGCGGTCAGCAGGGTCGTCGCCACCGGGCGGCGGATGAACGGTGCCGAGATGTTCATGGCACGCTCTCGATCGCGTTCGGCTCGACGCCAAGCCGGGCGCGCACCCGCGCCGCCAAGCCGTCGAACGCCAGATAGATGACCGGCGTCGTGTACAGCGTCAGCATTTGGCTGGCGATCAGGCCGCCGACGATGGTGATGCCGAGCGGCCGGCGCAACTCGGCGCCGACGCCTTGGCTGAGCGCCAAGGGGAGGGCGCCGAGCAGCGCGGCCATGGTCGTCATCAGAATCGGCCGGAAGCGCAGCAACGCCGCCTCGACAATTGCGTCGCGCGGCGACAGGCCGCGTTCGCGCTCCGCCTCCAGGGCGAAGTCGATCATCATGATGGCGTTCTTCTTGACGATGCCGATCAAGAGAATGAGGCCGATGAGGCCGACGATGTCGAGGTCATCGCCGCACAGCAGCAGCGCCAGCAATGCACCGACGCCGGCCGACGGCAGGGTGGAGAGGATCGTCAGCGGGTGAATATAGCTTTCGTACAGCACGCCCAGCACCACGTAGACGACGACCAGGGCGGCGACGATGAGCAGCCATTCGTTCGACTGCGAGGCCGCGAAGGCGCGTGCCGTTCCGTCGAAGCTGCCGCGCACGCTGGGCGGCAGGTTGAGCGCCGTGACGGCGCGGTCCACGGCCTCGACCGCGGTGCCGAGCGAGACACCGGGGGCGGTGTCGAACGAGACCGTGGCGGCCGGGAACTGGCCCTGCCGGGTGATCGCCAGCGGCGCCGTGCGCTCGACCGCATGCGTCACCGCACTGAGCAGCACCGGTGCGCCGTCGGCACCCGGGACATGCAGATCGCGCAGCGCCTCCGGATAGCCTTGGAAGTTCGAGGCCACCTCCAGCACGACGCGGTACTGGTTGAGCTGCGTGAACATCGTCGAGATCTGGCGCTGGCCGAACGCGTCGTAGAGCGCGTCGTCGATGGCTTGCGGCGTGACGCCGAGGCGCGCTGCCGAATCGCGATCGATCTCCAGCATGACTTGCAAGCCGTCCGGGTGTTGATCGCTGCCGACGCCGCGCAACTGCGGCTGGTCGATGAGCGCTTGCACCACCTTCGGCGTCCACGTGCTCAGCGACGCGGCGTTCGGATCTTCCAGCACGTATTGATACGGCGCCCGACTGACGCGGTCCTGCACCGTCAGGTCCTGCACCGGTTGCAGATCGAGGCGCACGCCCGGCACGCCGGCGACGGATTCGCGCAGGCGGCGCATGACGGTGGCCACGCCGTCGCGTTCGCCCACCGGCTTCAGGTTGATCAGGACGCGGCCGCTGTTGAGGGTCGTATTGGTGCCGTCGATGCCGATGAAGGACGACAGGCTCTCCACCGCCGGATCCGCGAGCACGACTTTGGCGACCGCCTGCTGGCGCTCGGACATGGCGGGAAACGAGATCGCGTCGGGCGCCTCGGTGATGCCGAGGATTACGCCGGTGTCCTGCACCGGGAAGAACCCTTTCGGCACCAGGATCATCAGCACGATGGTCAGCAGCAACACCCCGATGGCGACGGCGAGGGTCGCGCCCTGGCGCAGCATCACCCACTCGAGCGAACGCTCGTAGCTGGCGAGCAGCCGGTCGAAGCCGCGCTCGAGCGCCAGGGCAAGCCCGCCCGGCTCATGCCCGCGGTGGAAGCCGAGCAGGCGGGCCGACAACATCGGCGTCAGGGTCAGCGACACGACGGCGGAGATCAGGATGGTCACGCCGAGCATCACGGCAAACTCGCGGAACAAGCGGCCGACGACGTCGCCCATGAACAGCAGCGGGATCAGCACCGCGATCAGCGACACCGTGAGCGACAGAATCGTGAAGCCGATCTCGGCAGCGCCATGCAGCGCGGCGGTCAGCGGCGGCTCGCCCTTCTCGATGTAGCGCGCGATATTCTCGATCATCACGATGGCGTCGTCGACGACGAAGCCGGTGGCGATGACCAGCGCCATCAGGGACAGATTGTTCAGGCTGAAGTCGAGCAGGTAGGCGGCGCCGAACGCGCCGACCAGCGACAGCGGCACGGCGATGGCAGGAATGATGGTCGCCGACCAGTGGCGCAGGAAGAGGAAGATCACCAGCACGACCAGTGCGATCGACAGCAGCAATTCATGCTGCACGTCGGCTACCGAGGCGCGAATCGTCACCGTGCGATCGGTGAGAATCTGCACGTGCACGCCGGCCGGCAGCGAGCGCTCGAGCTGCGGCAGGAGATGGGTGATGCGGTCGACCACTTCGATGACGTTGGCGCCGGGCTGCCGCTGGACGTTGAGAATCACCGCCGGCGTCTCGTTCATCCACGCCGCCTGCCGCACGTTCTCCGCGTCGTCGACGACTTCGGCCACATCGGCCAGGCGAATCGGGCCGGTGGGGCGCTGCGCGATGATCAGCTGGTGGTATTCCGCGCTGGTCAGCAGTTGATCGTTGGCGCCGATGATGAAGGCCTGGCGCGCCCCGTCGAAGCCGCCCTTGGCCTGATTGACGTTGGCGGCGACGATCGCCGTGCGCACGTCCTGCAGGGTCAAGCCGTAGGCCGCCAGCGCGCTGGGATTGGCGCGGATGCGCACCGCCGGGCGCTGTCCGCCGCTGATGCTCACCAAGCCGACGCCGGACAGCTCGGCGATTTTCTGCGCCAGGCGCGTGTCGGCCAGATCTTCGACCTGCGGCAGCGGCAGCGTGTCGGAGGTCACCGCCAAGGCGAGAATCGGCGCATCGGCCGGATTCACCTTGTTGTAGACGGGCGGCGTCGGCAGATCGCGCGGCAAGAATGCGTAGGCGGCGTTGATACCGGCTTGGACTTGCTGCTCGGCGACGTCGAGGTTCAGATCGAGCGCAAACTGCAGCGTCACGATGGCGCTGCCCGCCGAGCTGATCGAGCTCATCTGCGTCAGTCCGGGCAGCTGGCCGAACTGGCGCTCCAGCGGCGCGGTGATCGACGACGCCATGACCTCCGGGCTGGCGCCGGGGTAGAAGGTCGTCACCTGAATCGTCGGATAGTCGACCTGCGGCAGCGCCGACACCGGGAGCTGGCGATACGCGATCGCGCCGGCCAGGAAAATCGCCACCATCAACAGCGTGGTGGCGACCGGCCGCAGGATGAAGAGCCGCGAGAAGTTCATGGCGCCACGGCCGGCAACGGCGTCTGCAACGTGACCGGCTTGCCTGGCCGCACGGCGTCGGCGCCGTCGACGACCACCAGCTCGCCGGGCTGCAGCCCTTCGTCGACCGCCACCGTGTCGCCCTCGGTCAGGCCGAGCTTCACCGGCCGCTCGACCGCCGTGTGATCGGCCTGCACGACGTAGACGTACGTACCTTGCGTGCCGCGCTGCACCGCTGCGGCGTCGATCAGCGTCGCATCGTCGTGCCGATCGAGCAGCAGACGCGCGTTGACGAATTGATTGGGAAACAGCGCGCCGTCGGTATTGGGGAACTGCGCCTTCAAGCGCAGCGTGCCGGTGGTCGGATCGATCGCGTTGTCGACCGTCAGCAGGGTGCCGGTGGCGAGCTGCTTCTGCTGCGCGCGGTCGTACGCCTCCACCGGCAACACGGCACCGGCGCGCACCTTCTCCAGCACGTCCTGCACGCTGTCTTCGGGCAGCGTGAACAGCACTGCGATCGGCTCGACCTGCGCGATGGTCACCAAGCCGCCGGTGTCGACGGCGTGGACGATGTTGCCCGGATCGACCAGGCGCAGCCCGAGGCGGCCGGTGAGCGGCGCGGTGATGCGCGCGTACGTGAGCTGCAGTTTCTGTTGATCGATCTGCGCCTGATCCGCCTGCACGGCGCCTTCGTATTGCGCGACCAGCGCCGCTTGCGTGTCGAGCTGCTGCTTGGGGATCGAATCCTGCGCCACCAGTTTGCGATAGCGCTCGAGATCGACCTTGGAGTTGGCCAGCAGCGCTTGGTCGCGCGCCATCTGGCCCTGCGCCTGTGACAGCGCGACGGTAAACGGGCGCGGATCGATCTCGGCGAGCAGATCGCCGGCATTGACCAGGTCGCCCTCGGTGAAATGCACGGCCATCAACTGCCCGTCGACGCGACTGCGCACCGTCACCGTGGCCAGCGGCGTCACCGTCCCGATGCCGTCGAGGGTGCGCACGATGGTGCCGCGCCGCGCCGGTTCGGCGACCACGGAGGCGCCATGCGCGGCGTGCTGGGCAGGCGGCGGCGCGGTCTCGTGCCATAGATTGCGTGCGATGATGGCGGCGATGCCGAGCACCACCAGCCCGGCCACGAGCCACCACCAACGGCGGCGGCGCGCGCCGGCGACGGGCAGAGCGCCGGCGGAGGCGGCGACGACGGGTTCTGTCATGCGGGTTGCTCCTGCCGCTGGGCGCGGATCGCTGCCAACGAGAAGGCGGCAATGTGATCGGCCAGCCGCGCCAAATGGCTCGGTGGATCGAGATCCGGATAGAGCCGGTCGATGATCGGCGCGCTATTGCGATAGAACACGCACTGCGCGACGACGCTCAAGGTGCACAGCCGCACCGTCTCCGGCGTCGCTTCAGCACCGAGCAATTCCTGGATGATGGATGACACGTGCTCGTGGTTGTTGCGCATGCGGCGACGCACCAGGCGATCGAGGGCCGGAGTGGGCTCGATCATTTCACGCGCCAGTAACTGTGCCAGTACCGCCGGCCGGTCGCGGCCGAGCAGGCGCTCCATGAATCCGACAATGTGCGCCCGCAGCCGCGCCTCGGCCGGCGCCGGATCGACCGTCGGCGCGGGGTCGTCGCGTTTCGCCAGCTCTTCAGCGTACTCGAACGCGGCTGCATAGAGGCCCGCTTTGTCGCCGAAGTAGTAGCTGACCGCGGCGATGTTGGCGCCGGCGCGACGGCAGATGTCCTGGATCTTCGCGCCGCGGTAGCCGTCGGCGGCGAACACCGTGACCGCTGTCTCGAGGAGCCGCTGCCGGGTGTCGGCGTTGCTGCGTTCGCGCTTCACGAAAAGAGATTTTGAAAAACATTTTTCAATCAGTCAAGGCCGCGTCGGATCATTGCCGTTTGAAAATCGTGCTTCGCTCAATCCAGCCCGTATGGTACCTCTCAGCGACTTTCGGTTTACGCCAACAACCATTTCGCGAAGGGGGACTCATGCGGCAGATCATCGGGGCTTTGGTATGCGCTGGCGCCGCGCTCGTCCTATCAGCCGGGCTGGCTTCGGCCATTCCGCAGGGCGATGCGCAGCAGAAGTGCATCAACAACATCAATAAGACGTCCGCCAAGGTCGCGGCGACGCAAGACGGTGTGAACACCGGCTGCAGCAAGGACTTCGTCAAAGGCAAGCTGACGGGGGCAAACGCGGCTGAGACGTGCGTCAACGCCGACGGCAAGGGCAAGGTTCAGAAGGCCAAGCTCAAGGTCACGGACACCGAGACCAAGAGCTGCACGGCGCCGCTGCCCGACTTCGGCTACACCAGCGGCGCGGCCGCCGGCATCGCTGCCGGCACGGCGTCGGTCGGTCTGCTCCACGACGTGTACGGCAACCCGGTGGATAGCAGCCTGCTCAGCTGCGATACCTTCCCGACCGAGTGCAAGTGCCAGCAGATCGTGCCGAAGCGTGTCGACGGCATGTTCCGCGCGATGAGCAAGGTGTTTCTGGGCTGCAAGCGCTCCGCGCTGGCGATCGGCAAAGATCCGTTCCCGGCCGGCGCCGCAGACGCGAGCGAGCTGGTGCAGTGCCTGACCAACGGCTCAATCGGGCTGTCGGTTGCCGCGGATACCAAGGGCAAGATCGGCGGCGCCGCGCAGAAGCTCGCCGATACGGTGGGCCAGTTCTGCGGCATGGGCACGCAGGACGAGTTCAGCGGCGGCGTGTGTGCGACGCTGACCGGCACGGCGCTCAGCACCTGCCTGTCCGAGCACGTCAAGTGCCGCTTCTGTCAGATGGTGAACGCGGTCGACAACCTGTCGGCCAATTGCAACACGTTCGCCGGCACGACCTGCCCGTAGGGCAAAACCTAGCGCGGGTCGTCGCTCTCGATGGAGCGACGACCCGCGCAGCGTTCGCTGCGCCTCAGCGCGTCGAGCGCAACGCGCGGCGCCGCGTCTGCGCGGCAGGACCGCGCAAGCGGCTGACTTGCTGCTCGATGACCCGGTCGACGCGCGCCAGCAGCGCGCGGCTCGATCCAT
>Ga0265339_10000166_pt1 | contig 55317 bp, 47 predicted proteins | sample 4CB219metaG_FD_202085 | JGI IMG/M metagenome (GOLD analysis project Ga0265339, IMG submission 202085) | Rhizosphere microbial communities from Carex aquatilis grown in University of Washington, Seatle, WA, United States - 4-CB2-19 metaG | ecosystem: Host-associated > Plants > Roots >... | reverse complement strand
AGCATTAACGCTGGCTTGGGGATTCTGCAATATTCGAAGTAATTGGCGCAGCTGCTTAGCTGCGCTGATCGGCGAGCAATGCTGATTATTTGACTGCCAAGTGCCAGTCTTTGTTCGCGTAATCCCGCATTTCTTGAGCACCGGTGCTAGAGCGTTTCTTACAGACGAATATTTGTCGTAGTCAAGAGAAAAGCGGATTATAACCCGCCAGTTCCCCGGGACTGCTTTGAGCTTTCGTGTCGTCATCTCCACCCCCATGGAAATTTTCTTAGTATAAGCTCCATTGCTGTTTATATCGTTCCGGCCTCTTGCATTGGAGCCAATCTCCGCCGATGCGCCTACCGAGGGGCAGATTAGTCCTAACAGTCAGCCAGTGCCTTGGAAATGAGAATCGGGCGAATGGTGCGCTGCTACTTGAGGTCGTTGTTGACCCCATTTGCGCGGGTTCATCTGATGGGTTCGGAGCCTCCAGCATGTCAGAATAGTTCCATTATTGAATGGTATTGACACGGATTCGGAAAGAACAATTGAACGTATTCCTTTCATATACAATGTGTTACATTGGCACAACCAAGACTATTTCAACAGCGTCTCGAGAATTCGTCAGACACCGTCTGGCGAATCTACCGGGTCGTAGTTTTTCCAGACGTTGTCAGCAGTGTCCACGCAACGGATCAACCCACTCCAGAGCCCGCAGTGATATCGCCATGCGCTTTGCAATCTGGCATGAAGGTCAACGGCACTCCAGAGCGAATTACTATCTTGTTGGCGAACTATGCAATCGACGAAAGTACACCGTGAAGTTCTCTATAAGGAAGTTTGGGAAGATCCGATTTCCAAGCTCGCGATTCGTTACAACATCTCCGATGTTGCTCTGGCGAAGATCTGCCGGAAATTGCATGTGCCGGTTCCGCCGCGAGGTTATTGGGCGAGAATCCAGCATGGCCAGCATGTGACCAAGCCAAAGCTCCCGAAGCTGCCGAACGGGGCGCTTGAAGAAGCGACAATTTCTCCCGTCCTGGTTCGCTCGCGTATTCTCGCCGATGTTGTGATAAAGCGAAAGGAGTTCGAGAACGACCCATCGCACCGGATTTCTCTTGATCTGACCCGCGAGTTGCACCCGCTCGTCCGAAAAACGCGGGCTGTCCTTAATGGCAAATCTACCCCGAGCGATAAGGATCTTCCGATCGATGTTCATGTCGGCAATTCATCGCGCGAAAGGGCGCTCTGCCTCCTAAGCACCATGCTGTTCGCGTTTGAAGAGCGCGGATTCAAAGTTGAAGCTCGTTCCGGCACAAACAATGGTTCGCTTGTCATCATCAACGACGAACCTCTGCAATTCTCCCTGAATGAAGAGACGAGAAAACCAGCCGGCAGACTGGCCGCGAACTCGGAAACCAATTCTGATGCCGAAAGGGTGCCTGAAACGAGGCTCGTCTTTCGAATTCACGACTATTGGGCACAAGGTTATCGGAAGACGTGGGCAGACGGTGCAAGGCGCTCGCTGGAGGAGCAACTTAATGACATGATGCCGGCACTCGTGGAATTGAGCGCGGTCATCCGCAAAGAACGGCTGGAGCGTGAGCGGAGAAACGCCGAGATACACGAAGAGTTCCGTCAACGCGATTTGGAGCGGGCTCGCAGGCAGCGAATGGAATCAGATTTGAAGAACTGGCGGATTGCTGTGGACCTGCGCGCTCTGGTTGCTCAGGTGTCGAGCCAGGCTTCGGACGAACAGAACAGTACGCCGGAAGTGACTCGCTGGATCAAATGGGCGAACTGGGTTGCATCCATGAATGACCCTTTGCAAGAGGGAGTTGGGACCTTTGTGGAGCGATACAAATTCTGATTTGAATTGTACGATTGCGCCTAATTCACATCGATTGGTTGAAAAGTGTCGATCTCGACAACCTGCGGCTCATGAACGAGCCGGTAGGCTTCGTCAACCACGGACGCGTTCACGAATTGGGTACCATTTGCAGTCACTTGCCCGTGCCCGCCATGAACATGCCCAAAGATATTAAGTCTAGGCCTGATCTGTTCAACCGCTTTTATTAGTTCTTCGCACCCGAGATTTGGGGTAGAAGAAAGCGATTTGTCCAGCACTCCGAACGGCGGTCCATGTGTGACCAGAACGTCTGTGCCTTCGGGAATCATCTGCCAATAGCGCCGGATTGCAGCGCCGCGGGTGACATTGAATGCCCAATTATTGAATTCGGGTTGAACAGGCGATCCCCAGAACTTCAAACCCAGAAGTTCCATACCGGAGTTTTCAAGATAGATTGCGTTGGAGAGCAGCTCCTTTGCAGGTCCGGGGTGGCGCTCGAACATCAGATCATGATTTCCGGCAATAACAACCTTGAACCGGTGCGGCTGCTTACCTAGCCAATGATTGAAATCGACAATCTCCTTCGGCGTGTCGCCGTATGCCATGAAATCCCCTGCATGAATGAGCACATCCCCATCCGGCACGCTCAATTTGGTGTGCTGGCCGTGAGTGTCGCTGATGCAAACTATGCGGACTTGCGGCATGAGTCAACTTTGCTTTGAATCGCTTTTGAGAAGTTCGGGATGAGTTGTCTTCAACCATTCGTTCACCTGCTCTCGCAAAACGCTCAAGTCCTTTATGACCTGCGCGAGATCGGTGGGCGAGACGCCGCCGGCCAAGTCGTAGCTCGTGGTGTTTCTCTTCTGCGAATGAGATTTGATCTTGCGTACCCATCTCTCGCGCGCAGCGGCATCCTGCGTCGTCAGGGTATGTTCGATGCTTTCGATCACCCGCTGGTGATGCCCCTGGCCCAGAGAGACGCGAAAGCCGCTTGCCCGCAGCGCAATGTTGGCGAGCGTAAGAATGCCGTTGTAGGCCGCCTGAAAACGAAGGTCGTCGGAGATGCCCTCCACCTTCATGTCCGCCTGCGAGCGGTCCACAATGCTGAAGAGGTCGGCAATCTCCTTCGGACTGCTGGGCTCAGCCTTATACCAACCGAGTTGTACTAACTTTTCTAAACTCATCCTCGTCGCCGATCAGGAAGACCTTCTTGCTCTTCTTCAATGATTGCAGAAAATGGTTCCCTTCGCGAAGCCGTGCCCTCACGTCTTCAAGTGAATAGATGGTTGGGTTCACTGGACGCCGCAACTGCTTCTCCACGGGGCCCACGGCGTCCAATACTTCGTCGAGCGAGATCGCGCCGATCACCATCAGGTCGATGTCGCTGGCGGCTTTCTCCTCGCCGCGGGCAACCGAACCATAGACAAATGCAATGTTGATTCGGGACGAGAGCGGTGTTAGAGCAGTTTTGAGCATCTGAAATACGCCTGTAGTTTTTGCGAGCAGCGCCCGCAGCTCCGGAAATTCGGGGTGCTCCTGGTTGGCCTGATAGAACACCTGACTGCCGACCTCTGAGCGATTGATCAGGCCGGCGTCGGCGAGCAAGGCGAGCTCACGCTGAACAGTCCCAACACTCGTCTCGACCTGGCGGGCAATTTGGCGGACGAAGAAGGTTTCGTCGGGCGCACCATACAGGAGCGCCAGGACCCTCCCTCTGGTCTGGCCAAAGAGGAGATCCCCGACGGACGTGAGAGATGTTCTCATTCCGAGAACAATTGTACTCAAATTGAGTACAATTGGCCAGCCGAAGGGATTTACCCCGACATCATCGTTTAGGCTGGGTCGCGAGGCGGGCATACATCGCGTCAGAAAAATGTGGCAATAATCTGACTCAAAGAGGGGGACTCAAAGTTCGAAAGCCGAACTGAAGGCGGCGGGCCGCGAGCGGGCCTCCGCAGATTCCCGGCGCGGCGCGACCAGCGGTGGAGTATGCTGATCGGTAAGCTAGGCGCGGTGGCTCCTTTGACCGCAGTCCGCAAAATTTGTACGGATCGTACGTACAAACTCGAATCCAGAATTCGGGGGCATTTTTGTACAAATCGCGGTTTTTTGTACGAAATTTGTACTTACACCCGGCATTGTGGACTTTCTGGCATTTTGCAAGTTTCAGAAACTATTGATACTTAATGACTTACCCTGTGGAAAAAGCGTTCGACTCCCGCCGCCTCCACCATAACTCATTGATAATACACAAATTAATGCGATTTTCTGTTTTCCCTCTTGCGTTTATCCTATTTATAATCAACGTCCTAGCGTTTGGCTTTTCCGCCGCCTCCACTACCAGGAGTCAGTGATACGAGCCTGACAGAAAAGGCGGAAGAGCGGTCGCCTGCTCAATTTCGTACCCGATTGCGGTGTAGCCCTCAATCTGCGCTCGTACATTCTTGCCAGCATCGGGACCCCATTGTCGACGTAATCATAGACTTGCACGACGCGCTTGTTGTCGTGGAGACGATGAAGGCGGCCAGCATATACGTCGCTAAGCCCGGTTCCCCCTTGTTCAGGCGTTCGATCGGGTCGAGTGTTGCCGGCCGCATCACCGCGGCCAGGCAAGTCGGTTATGCGGGGACTGCGGTTGGATCATTGACCGTCAGTTCGATCGCGATCTCCGGTGGCGACAAGAGGGTGTTGTGAATGAGGCAGTGGTGCACACTCCTCATAAGACCCTCTGTTTGTTCTTCGGACAGAGAAACGGGGCAAACAACCTGGACGCGGAAGTTGCCAAGCCGGGCCGGCTGCTTCAACTTCTCGGCGGTCACCAAGACCTCGACGCCGGTCTCCGCAAGGCTGCGAGTGCTGAGATACTGCGTAGCATAAAATGCCGCACACGATCCCAACGACGCCAGTAACAGCTCCGGTGGTGTCATCCCCTGGTCATCGCCGCCATTGTCGGCGGGTTGGTCGCACAGAATTCTATGAGTTCGAGACTGAATGGAGAACCTGGCCCGATCGAGATGCTTGATCCTGACTTCCATCGTGGATTTCCTTTCGCACTGGAGTGAATCCACGAAAGCAGCGATTCGTTACAGCATGGCGGGAGATTCTTTGTCGACGGGAATCGCCAGCATGCGCATGTATTCCCTGGTGAGGATGGCACGCAGTCGGGGTGCGACAGCGGGATCGCAGGGAATCTCCAGCGAGCGGCAGCGATCGATGGCTGCGCGCAGGTCGCGCAGAAATGCAACGCAGGATGGGCACGCTTCAATATGTGCGCGCATCTGCTCACAGGCAATCGGCTCGACTCGGCCGTCGAGATACTCCGACAGGTTGGCGAACAGATTGCAGCATTCCTCCGGGCGTCGTGCGCTTTTGGCTCGGGCGCGTTTGGGCTTGCCGGCGGAGGGTCTGGCCTGTTTCGGTTGATCGGGAATGCCGCTCAGAAGTTGGCTCATTTCCTTGCGCACGCTCAGCCGCGCCCGATGAAGACGAATGCGCACTGTTCCTTGCTGAAGCGAGAGAACCTGCGCAACCTGCTCGGTGGTCAGCTCTTCCATGTCGTGGAGCACAAGGACGATGCGCAATGTGGCCGGGATGCGCAGGATGGCCTGATGCAGCAGGTGGTGCTGCTCGGCGGCGAGGACGTTGCTTTCCGGCCCGGCTTCGACATCGGCAAGCAGCCTGCCCAGTTCGTCGCCATCCGGCATCAGCTCATTGAGCGAGAGAAGGTGTGCCGGCGCATGGGCTGGCTTGCGTCGCATGCGCCAACAGCGGTTTCTGGTCACGGTGTAAAGCCAGACAGCCATCTGCTGCGGCGTCTGGATCCTGGCAAGGTGCCCGATGGAACGGGAGAGCACCTCCTGCATGGTGTCTTCGGCATCTTCAGGATGGCCACAGACCTTCATGCTGAACGAATAGACCGCGTTCTGGAGTAAACCGATTGCCTCCTCGACAGCTTCCGGAGTGTCCTGGCGGAGGAGGTCGGTGGCTCGGATCAGTTCTGGTCGCATCGTTTGTGTGAATCGGGCGTCAGACCAGTATATTCTCGCGCGCGAATGAATGCAGGGTTGCGCTGGAGCCCGCCAATTCACTGCGCGGAGGGAAGCGTCGCGGCATTCCGTTTCAAGGCTGTCTCAATCATCTGAAGGCAAATGGGAGATACGATACTGAGCCACTCCCGATTTCCCGCGCCCTCAGGTTTGGAATCTGTGGCGACCCATGCGCGCAACAAGGCAAGTGCGAGGCCCAATTCGGCCCCTGAGCGACCTTCCTCCAACCGGAACATCTGGCGATAAACCTCATCTTTAAGTCGCGCAATTTGGGTTCGGGGATGCATCGCTGGCTCACTTTCCGGAATTGCAAGCAGCATCTTTCAGGCCCAAGGCGCGCAGAATGGACATGGCAGGGCACCAGTTGGTGAATGCCGACTGCAACAGATTAAGTCCAACAAAAACCGTTAGCCAGAGCCAATAAAGTGAAAGGAAGTGCGCAAGCGCAAGCGACAAAAGCACCATGACGCCTGCCATCAGGCGCACACCGCGTTCGACAGTCATAGAGAGTCCCCTTGTTCGATTTCAGTTTGATGATCAGGCCCGGCTTGATGCCGCGAATGGACCATGTAGTAAAGCACTGGAATGGTGGGCCACGAGAGAAAAGTCGAAGCGACCGCTCCCGCAATCAGCGAAAGTGCGAGCCCCTGAAAGATGGGATCGGTAAGGATTACGCTTGCGCCAACTACGACGGCGGCTGCGGTCAAGAGCATGGGGCGGAACCGAGTTGCGCCTGCATCGATCACTGCTTCGGCCAAAGGCATTCCCTGGCGAATGCGAAGCTCGATGAAGTCAACGAGGATGATAGAGTTGCGCACGATGATTCCGGCGCCTGCAATGAAGCCGATCATCGAGGTTGCCGTAAAGAATGCACTCAGCATGGCATGAGCGGGCATGATGCCGACGAGTGTGAGCGGGATCGGGGCCATGATAATCAACGGCACGACGAAGGAGCGGAACCAGCCCACCACAAGTATGTAAATCAGCACCAGCACCGCGGCAAACGCCAGGCCCATGTCGCGAAAGACCTCAATTGTGATTTGCCATTCACCATCCCACTTCATCGAATAGTGGTCTGTTGACTCCGGCATTGACGCGTTGTAGCGGGCGAGCGTGTATCCGGCAGGAAGGGTGAGGCGGTCGAGGTCCTTGTTCATCTTCAGGATGGCGTAGACCGGGCTTTCCACCGCCCCAGCCACGTCTCCGGTAACATACACCACCCGGCGCAGATTCTTGTGATAAATGCTCGGCTGGATGGTTTTGTGTTCGACGATGACGAGTTCCCGCAATGACACCATGCCGCCGTCCGTGCCTGGCAGGCGAATACTGTCCAAACCCTGCTCGGAAGAGCGATCTGCGCGGGCAAGCTCGACAATAGCCGGCACGGGTTCCCGCGCGGCCTGATCGTGGACCAGGCCCACCTGCGTTCCCGAAACCGCCAGCGCCAGAGCATGGGCCACGTCGGAGACAGCAATGCCATGTTGGGCCGCCTTCACCTCGTCCACCCTGATTTCCAGCCTGGGTTGAGGATCTTCGACATACCAGTCCGTGTCCACGACACCTGGCGTGTGCTGGAAAATCGATTTGATCTGTTGCGCCACCTGAGTCTGGCCGTCAATATCTGGTCCGTAAACCTCTGCCACCAGAGTCTGGATCACCGGCGGCCCCGGCGGCACTTCGCTCACCTGGATTCTCGCGCCATATGCGTTGCCGATCGTGTCCAGAATCGGACGAAGCCTCTTGGCGATTGCATGACTCTGCACGCTGCGCTGCTTTGCCGGCAGCAGGTTCACCTGAATGTCGGCCTGGTTCGGCTGGCTGCGCATGTAGTAGTGGCGGACCAGTCCGTTGAAGTTATAGGGTCCCGATGTTCCGGTGTAAGTCTGGTAGTTCAACACGTCCGGCTGGCGCGCAAGTTCGTCACCCAACGCCTGGGCCACGCGCGCCGTCTGTTCCAGCGGTGTGCCATCGGGCATGTTGATGACCACCTGCAATTCGCTTTTGTTGTCGAATGGCAGCATCTTTGCTTTCACGAGTCCAAGCGGCACAAGCGCTACCGAGGCCAGAAAAAGCACTACCACTCCAATGAAAAACAGGATGCGATTGCGCGAGGATTGGATCAGCGGCGTCATGATGCGCCGATAGAGCCGGGTCCGCCAGTTCTCGGTCTCGGGTTCCAGAATTTTGGCCCCTTCAAGATGCCTTCCCAACAGGCGAAGCGCGGCCCACGGGGAAACCACAAATGCAACCATCAGCGAGAAGAGCATTGCTGCCGAAGCGCCCACGGGGATAGGTCGCATGTAGGGGCCCATCAATCCGCGCACAAAAGCCATCGGCAGGACCGCCGCAATCACAGCAAACGTGGCCAGAATGGTGGGATTGCCGACCTCTGCGACTGCCTCGACGGCAACGGTGCTCATCGATCTCCCATGGTTCTCCGGCAGCCGGAAATGCCGCACCATGTTCTCGACCACCACAATGGCATCATCCACAAGAATGCCAATCGAGAAGATCAGAGCGAAGAGCGTAACGCGGTTAATGGTGTAGCCCAGAAAGTAGAACACTGACATCGTGAGCGCCAGCGTGACCGGAATGGCCAGCAGCACAACACCCGACTCACGCCACCCCAGGAACAGAGCGACGAGAAGAGTCACAGACAACGTCGCCAGCAACAGGTGCTCCAGAAGTTCGTCCGATTTGTTCTTCGCCGTCTCTCCGTAATTTCGTGTTGTTGTCACGGCCACGTCGTTGGGAATGGTGACGCCCTGCATCTCATGCACGCGCTTGAGCACAGCATTCGAGATATCGGTCGCGTTGGTCCCCTTGCGCTTGGCCACGGTAATCGTCACGGCCGGATACTGGCGTGCTCCCTGTTGCGCTCCCGTACCCGCGTTCGTCGTGCCGAAGACCACATAGTCCGACGGCTCCGCGGCGCCATCCACGATCTTGTCGGCTACGTCTCGCAGATACGCAGGATGCCCGCGAACCACGCCCACCACGACTCCATCCAGATCCTCGCGACGGTTGAAGAGATTGCCGGCGTCGACGCGGACTTCCTGGTTGTTATCAGAGAAGTTCCCAGCCTGCACGCTGGCATTCGCGGCTTGCAGATGTCCGACGATTGCCATCGGCGATAGCCCGTAAGCGCTCAACTTTTCCGTGCTCAGGATTACGCGCATGGTGCGCGGAAGCCCGCCTATGATCGTCGTTTCCGATACATCGCCGATCTGCGCGATGTTGTGTTGCATCTCGTCTGCAATGGCGCGCAACTGATAACCGTTGTAATGCTCGCCCCATAGTGTCATGGCCAGGATTGGAACGTCGTCGATGGACCGGGCCTTGACGATCGGCTGCGAAACTCCGGGCGGCATGCGGTCGAAGTTCGAATAGAGTTTGCTGTAAACCTTGATCAGCGCATCTTCCTGTGGCGTGCCCACTAGAAAGCGGACGATGACCAGGCTTCGTCCGGGCGCCGAAGTCGAATAAACGTATTCGACGCCTGATATCTGATGCACCAGGTTCTCGATGGGCAGCGTCACGCGCTCTTCCACCTCGGCCGGGGATGCCCCAGGCATCGCTGTGGTGATGTCCAGCATGGGAACAAGAATCTGCGGCTCTTCCTCGCGGGGAATGATGCTTACCGCGAAGATTCCGATAGCAAGCGATGCGGCAATGAAGAGCAGCGTCAGCTTGGAGTTGATAAATGTGCGTGCCAGGCGCCCGGCGATTCCAAGGTCCTGATTCATGGCTGGACCTCAATGCGCTTCCCGGCGAGGCCGCGGTCGGAGGGCATATCGACGAGCTTCTCGCCCCCTGAAACACCCGACAGTACTTCGACGAGATTGCCCTGTATGGCGCCTAGAGTGATGTAGCGCAGTTGAGCAATGCCCTGGCCGTCGAGAACATAGACGCAGTTAAGCGAGCCGCGCGCGACAGCGGCTGAACGCGGAATGAGGATCGCCTGTCTTGTACCATTGGCGAACTCTGCTGTGCCATACATGCCCGTGCGGGTTTGGCTCGAGGATGGCAGGTCGATCTTGACAAGAAAACTGTGACTCGCTGGATCGGCCGCAGGGACAATCTCGGCGACTGTCCCCGTTGAATTCGCCGATGCCCCGCTTGTGGGCGCCTCTCCATCGATTGCCACCATCACCTTCATCCCTTTGCGAATCGCTCCGATCACGGATTCATCCACCGTGGCTTGGAGTTGCAAAGTCGCGGCTTGATCAACCTGAAGCAGTGGCGCGCCCGGAGCGGCCATGGTTCCTGGGTCGGCCATCCTTGCCGTCACGACGCCCGCGAATGGGGCAACCAGACGCGTGTAGCCAAGCATGTTGCGCGCGCCTCTTTCCTGGGCCCGCACCGCGTCTGTCTGAGCACGTACAGCCTCAAGGTTCGCCGCTGCCGCTTCGGCCCGCCGAGACACTTCATCCATCTCCTGGGGGCTTACGCTCTTCTGCGACTCAAGCTGCTTGTACCGGCCCAGCGTACTCGCTGCCAGGGCGGCGTTGGTCTGCGCGGCGGCTTGCGCATTCTCGGCCGCCTTCACTCCAGCCTGCGCTTGCTCCACCTGGGCGCGTTGCGCGGCATCGTCCAGGACTATCAGAGTCTGCCCGGCGCGCACGTCGTCTCCCTCATGCACCAGCACCTTCTGGATACGGCTCATCACCTGTGCCGAAATTACCGCGGATTCCCTGGAGTGAACGGTGCCCGTGGATCGCAGAGTAACCGGCAACTGTTGTTGCTGGCTTTCAACAACCCGCGCCTGCATGGTTTGTGCGATCCCAGTTGTTACGGGAGATTCGCCGCCATGGCAGCCGGCAATCATCGCCGCGGAAGCGGCAAGCAAACTTGTCCACAAGACATTCTTCATTGAAGTTCCTCTGCAGAATCGGGAGTCAGAGTCCCGGTTGCGTATAAGAGTTCGCTATAGGCCATGGCATTTCCGTACACGGCGTGCCAGTAATTGGATTGACTCTGCCGCTCCGCATCTTCGGCCCGCAACAGATCGGTGATGGTGGCAAGACCTGCGTCGTAACGATTCTTCAGAATGCGCAGGCTCTCCGCCGATTGGTCCATTGCTGCCCGCGCCGTCTCCAGTTGCAATGCTGCGGTCTGCCTGTGAATGTGCGCCTGGCTCACCTCAAGCCGTAAATGCTGCTGCATGGCAGCCACCTGCGCATCAATCTTCTGTTTGGCCGCGCGTTCTCTCGCCAGTTGCGTGCGCTTGGTCAAAGGCAGAATATCCACGCTGATCTGGACGCCGGCCACCCAGTTATTTCCTCCCGCGCCAGCGAACGATGTGCGGTCTTCTTCCCAGTTGCCATAGGTGCTCACGCGCGGACCGAAGTCGGATTTTGCAACTCCAAGCGCCGAAGCCTGCGCCGATTGTGCCTGTCCTAAGGCCCTCAAATCCGGACGCGTCTTTGCAGCTGTCGTCATCTCTTCATCGAGAGCGCCCTCCGGAAACGTGTGCGGCTCCATCGGCTTCAAGTCGGTTGCCTTCAGCTCCGGTGCGCCCATCGCTTCGCGCAACGCCGCCCATGCCACTTCGAGATCGCCCTCGGCCGCAATCAACTCCTCTTTGCGTGCGGCCACATTCACCTGCGCCGACATTCGGTCCGACTCGACTGTAAGGCCGGCCTTCACATGCTCGTCCACTGAACTCCCGAGCGCCGCTGCCGTCTCCTGCTCATGCTGGGCGACAGCTATCTCCCGCTGCGCATACAGCACCTGCTGATAAGCCGCGACAACACGGAACACGATCTGCTGGTCTACAGCCCTGGCAGATGAGGTTGCGCTCTCCTTGAAGAGATCAGCGCGGTGGATCACCTTCTGCGTCTTGAACGAATCGAATGCCACCCACTGCCCGGAGAGGCGTGTCGAAAAATTGCCAATCGGCTGTGGGAAGTTCAGAGCGTTCAGTTCAAAATCGGCCTGCGTGAACCGCCTCTGCCGGAGCCGCGTCCCAAACGCATATACCGGATCGTTGCCGCGCGAGATGTCTTCATTAAAGCCAAGTTGCGGCAGAAGCTGTGTACGCGCCATGCTGGCTGCCAACTTCGCATCCAGTGTGTCGGCGAGGGCAATCGCTGCCTCGGGGCTTTGCCCCAGGGCCTCATTGATGGCTTGCCGTAGCGTCAGAGGTTCCTGCGCACCGGCGGCCAATCTCCCCATCGAGAACAGGAGAAAAAAGCCCAGAGATCGATAGTGGCGTGAACTCATTGGGTCAGGTGTCCTTGGGTAGTGCTTTCATAGGATGAAAGTCACGAAGTGGGCAATCCGTTACAAAACGCGTCAAGCCTATTTCTTGAGGCTGTCATCACGTCTGTTCCGCGATCGCGTCCAAGGCTGGGAATTTGAACAGTTTGAAGAAAGGTTCTGGTTTAAACAAGACCCGGCAACTGGTCAACTTCTAGGCTGCCGACCGAGCAGCCGCGATATTGTTCCTTCGTGCGCTCCGTCAATACTCTGATAGGGATAGATTGGGCACCCAAAAGGATTACCGAATGCCGTGTACTGGTAGCGTACTTCAGAACCGCGTATTTGCCGTTTCTTGCGTTTCTAGCGGGCCTTTTAGATTCAATAAGCCGTTTGTTTTCAACGCGTCCCCATAATCCGACTCCCGCCGCCTCCACCAATCTTCAATGTCGCGATACCCCCGGAGTTCGATCACGATGATTTGCCCCACGCGGATGCCATCGCGGGAACCACTGCCTGTTTCTCACGATGTGAGAGCGTTTCTTTTGCGCGACGCTCAGGATATATTTGACTCCAGGTAAAAAGCTAATTCCCGAATCAGCAAGGGGAGTTATCTGAGCAGGAGGCTGTGTGTCATTGCTCCCTGCGGGACCGCGGCCGGTTCGAGTTGGGGAATTACGGCGATGACGACGGATACGAGACTCATGGACAGGCGGCGGTTTCTGACGCGCTCCGGAGCGTTGCTGGCGGGGTCTGCGTGGGCAGGAATTGCGGGGTGCTCCGATGTGTACATTCCCCTGCCATGCATGGGCCCGGCTGCGCCCCCGGTTCCCGTGCCCGGAATGTCGTATATCCGTGCATCGGAAATCGGTTGTGCTTTGGACTGCGACCTGTTCACGGGAAGAAACAAGCACCATGGAGGCCTTGCCACGGACGATGGGCCCCGTATCAATGCCGCAATGGCGGGCGCGTCCGCTTCCAATCCCATCACGCTCATCCTTGACGGCTCCGCCCTGATCTCCGGACTTTTTCTTCCCTCCGGCGGACATTGGGGCATCGCCGGCCTGGGTTGTGGAACAGGGTTCTTCATCCAATCGGGAACCAACAACGACGGGATCCATAACGGCGGCCCCAAAGCGGCTATCCCGTTTGATCCGGGGCCGCCTGCTCCTCAACGCGGAAGCAATGTAACTCTGAGTAACTTCACGATTAACGGCAACCGGGGCAATGGACACGACGGTGTCTCCACTACCGGATCGCCTCAGGGGGGAATGAATACGCAAGCGGGTGCGTGGTATTGCGCGATCAATCTGATGAGCCTCGATAACATCCAGATCACAAATGTGGTGGTGGTCGATGCACCTTCGTATCACATGCGGCTCTCGAATGTCGGGCACGTAGATATATCCGGCTGCATCCTGAGGAGCGAGGGGCCGAACACCGATGGGTTCCATTTCGATGGACCTTCAAACGATGTCAGCATTTCCAATTGCGAGATCACTTCAGGGGACGACGCCATCGCTTTGAACTGTCCTGAAGGGTATACGGGTGACATCTCGCGGGTCAGCGTCTCAAACTGCCAGGTCAACAGCGGGTCATTTCTGATGAGATTGCATTCTGTGGACGATGCGACCGGAAAGAAAGGGCGGATCGACACAGTGTCGGTGAGCGGTTGCAGCGGGTCTTGTACCTACGCAGGGTTTCTGGTCGGTCATGGTGTAACTGCGGGGCCGCGATCCATCGACAACGTGACAATATTAAGTTGCAACTTGAGCGCTCCGGCTTTTCTCGAGATCGGAGCGAATTTCGGCAGCGTGGTGCTGGAGAATAACCTGCTGACTCCCTCGGCATCGCACTTGTTCCCAGGTTTCGCGCTGGCGCGCTCGTCTGGCTATTCCAACGGGTGCAGTTATGCCGGCGGCAGCCTGGAAATCCGCAACTGCTCAGTCAACCGAAATAACTCGTTGCAGGTTCCTGCGCTGAGTCTTGCCAACCGTTCGACCCTGGGGAATCTTCAATTCGACGGCTTCAGTCTGGCCGATCCGGGGGGCCATGCCAAGACCACAGAACTGATCGCGATTGTGTCAGGAACGCTCGGTGAACTGACCCTCAATGCGGTGGATTCGAGCCATATTGCCGCAGCCCTTTCACAGGGCGGGGCAGCAGGCGTGGGTGAAGTGGGCGGAGCAGGAGTTTTGGCTACGGGGTGGGAGTTTCCCGACCCGGTGATGGCGGATGATGTTCCTTATATCTCCGCAACCACCGGACTGCCTTCCATCAAGATCAACGGTGTCGTCGAGCCGTATCATTCCTAGCCCCAGGTTGGATCGCGCAGACCGCAAGACATCTCGGCGCAAGCCTGCGACCGAGGGGCAAACGCATCGCCGTCACGGAGCGGCGGTGAACTCGACGTCTATGGTGCGATTCAACGCTTCGGCGAGCGTATAGGGAGGGACAAAGCCGGATTGGAACGCCTTGTCTGCCACGAATTGAGTTCTCTGACAGAATTTGCGTATGCGAACGGCGCTAATTGGAAAAGTTCTTCCGGTCATTCTGGCCAGCAGATCCAAAACATGACCGCCGGCCATTGCGAGGCCCGAGGGCAAATGAAGAGATCGAGGCGGGTACCCGAGGCGGTGTTTCACATGATCTACTAAGTTCCTGGTGCTCATATCGGGCAAGTCTACATAATTGAAGATATGGACTCCCGAAGGGAGCGACAGCGTATGAGCAAGGAATGCAGCAATATTCCCGACATAAGCCATCGATTTGAAGTTATCTCCGGATCCCACCATTAAGAAGTGCTTGCGGGCGATTTGCCTCAACAGATTATAGACGTTTCCGCGGTTGCCTTCTCCGAAAACCACGGTGGGCCGGACAATGATGAGCGTCCTGGAGGAGTCCTTCGCAGCCCATTCCCGGTAGGCGCCCTCGGCCTCGAGCTTGGTCTTCCCATACTCGTTGAAAGGGTGGAATGGGCCGTTTTCGTCGACCGGCGCCGGCTGGAATCCATAGACGGCGACGCTGCTGGTGAAAACGATCTTGCCGATGGATGCCGTTTCCGCCGCACTGCAAACGCACTTTGATCCCAGTACGTTTGTATCGAAGTAGCGGCTTAATGGACGGACATCATCGCGGTGCTCCGCGGCGAGGTTGATGATGGCGCCGGCGCCGGCCAGGAGCGGCGACAATGACTCTTCCTGACGGACATCGCAGTGTGTCCAGAGTTGCGGAAAGACCCTGCTTGACACAAGGTCGCCGATGCGGACATCCGGATATTCCCGGCTTAAGAGAGGGATCAATCGTGTGCCGATGAAGCCGGAGCCGCCGAGCACAACAATAGCTCCGGGTTTTCTTTGAGCCGATGCATCCGCTGACTCAGCCGGCATGGATGACATTATAATGGAGCAGGACGCAAGACCGACGGTTCGGGCCAGAGAAGTACTTTCACAAGCAAAACGCAAACGACCCCACAAAACTGCTTACGATGCAACCTGACGAGGCGGCCGTAAATCTCTAACAGCATCGCCTGAGGCGATCAAATCTGTCATCGAGGGCTAACTTGGCGAAACTGGAGTTTATCCCCCAACTGGTTTCGGTGATTATGCCGGTCTTCAACAAAGAGGATGTCATTGCCGATTCTGTCAGGTCGGTGCAGGCTCAAATGTATCCTCACTGGGAACTCATCATTGTGGATGATGCGTCAACGGATGGAACGTCGCGAATCATTCATGAATTGGCTGAGAAAGACCCAAGAATCTTCATCATCGAGCACCAGGTCAACAAAGGCATTTCGCAGTCTCGCAACTCAGCCATGAGTGCTGCCCGCGGGCAGTACCTGGCTTTCCTGGATGGAGACGACCTTTGGTTGCCGGAAAAGTTGCCAGCTCAAATCGGATTCATGCGGCTTTTCGGCGAGGGGTTCACGTTCACGGAATATCGACGGATAAACGACGCGGGAGAGTTGGGCGCGCAGGTGCGTGTACCACCACGGGTAACCTATTCTCAATTGTTGAAGGGCAATGTGATCGGATGCCTGACGGTTGTGATCGATCGAGCGATTGTGCCGGAATTCCAAATGGAATCGGTCAAACACGAGGACTATGTTGCGTGGCTGAAGTTGCTGAAAATGGGGTATGTCGCACGCGGCATCCGCCAGGATCTCGCGCGCTATCGAGTGTCATCGTCCTCTATGTCATCGGATAAAGGGCTGAGCGCCTCGTGGACCTGGAAGGTGTATCGCAAGGTTGAAGGACTTTCTTTGATGCGCTCCATATGGTGCTTCATGAACTACCTGGTAAGAGCTCTCTATGTTCGGAGCCGCACCGGAATTCGCCCCGATATCCCGGAGAGTGTAAGCAATCGCGGCAATGTGCCGCGCGCGGCGACTCCACACGCGGACACTTAGGTGTGTAAGTCTTGCGACAGTAAGTGAGAAAGCTCTTTAAGGTGTGCACGATAGTAGAAAGTACTTAGAAAGAGCTTCCGGCACTGTTCGGCATGGGCGGCCGGGAGATCCTGAAATGTCCGGAACGCCTCCAGTATTGCTTCGGGGTCTGAACCTGAGACGATGCGGCCGCTTTCACTACCGGCAAGATATTCCGGAAATGATCCGATGTTGCTGCATACAAGCGGCGCCCCGAACATGAGCGCCTTGGGGAGCACGCCGCTTTGTGTGGAGCGTCGATAGACGTTCCAAACGCAGATGCTTTGCCGATAACAGGAGTTCATTTCATCGTTCGACATTGTGCGACCGCAGCGGAGCTCGATGCGACTCCGGTTGGGCGCAAAGATGGAATCATCCAGGGCTCCTTCAGGCAGGGGAAAGCGGGAGGCGATCAGGAAGCTGATCTCCATGCCGCGGAGAAACGCAGTCTTCATCACATCGAGGAACTGATCGAATCCATGGGCCCGGCATGGCCTGCCGATAAAGCTGAAGTACTTTTTTCCGCGGATGAGCGTTTCTGTGCAGGAAGACGCATCGTCGTCATACAGCAGAGGAAGGAACGAGACGCGGGGATTGAATCGGAGGTCGGAGGATCGATAGACGCGGAGCGCATAACGCGAACCAACAAGGACGCGATCGGCGATGCGAAGCATCGGAATGGTGAAGCGGTGGGCCAGGATGGCAGTGCAGGTGGCTCCGGGCCCCTCGTCGCGCAAGTATTGCAGCGACATCTGCCAGGGCTCGTGATAGAGGTAGATGATCCCGGCGCCTTTTTGCTTGAGAGACTTCGCGGTCCGAATGTTGGCGGGCGCCGGATTGAAAAAGACGGCATGACAGGGATTGGCAGTGAGGGCCGCGCCGAGGGAATCCAGGCACGGCCATGCTTGCCGAAGGCCCGACACATCGTCATAGGCTGGGTCCAGCAGAAATGCCGGGCTGTATCCGAGCTCGCGAAAGGCCTTTGCATACGCCAGCATGTGTTGGATGAATGCGGGATTGGCTCGCAGCGAGACGAGCAGCGCGGTGCGCATTACCGCGCCTCCTGGCCGGGCTGTTCAGGATAAGCGGCGGCCGCCGGTTCCTGGGCCACGCAATGACGCAGGTAGACGGACAAGCGGCAAAGGTGCGGCCAGGCGAGGAGGAAGATCACCTGGGCAATGAGAAAGGACAACACGTCCTGAGTACGGGACCGGAGCATGACCACGCAGGCAATGCCCAAGGCGATGCGCGCGCAGACCAGCTCGTTCTTGACCAGCATACGGTTCACGACGCGGGCAAGCGCGCCCAGGAGAATTCCTGCACTAATGGCGGTGAGGATGGACGGGGTATAGTAGAAGACTTCCCCGAGCCAGGTGAAGATTGAGATTGAAGTGAGAGTATTGTCGGCGCCGGGGTAGATGCAATAGGACGTTTCAACATTAAAAGAGTAGACGGTTTTGGGATAGATGAAGGCGGGGATGAACTTCTTGAAGAACTCTCCCAGATAGGCGTACCAGGGCGCATTCCCGCAATGCTTGGAGAGCATCATGGTGAGATTGAAAAAGGGCGCCTCGAATGCAGCCGCCAAGGGGGTTCCGGTGTTTCCAAAGTCGCCCCTTGCCAGGCTGGCGAGAAAGAACAGCGCCAATGCGACGCCGCCGGCGAGGGCGATGCGCCGCCAATTCGAGGTTCTTCCCAGGACGATGACCATTATCGCGATGAGCGCGGCTCCCCGGCTGGCCGCGATTCCGTAGAAGATCAGGAGGAGGGCAGCGGTCCACAAACCCCAACGTCCCAGGCGCCGCGCCCGCAATGAAACGTCGATTAGTGAGAACGCAAGCAGCGACAGAATCGTGCCCAGGAGGCCTGCAACGCCGCGTCCCTGCGATTCGCCGGCAAGGCTCTGATCGACAGAGCGGTCGACCGCCGTAGTTCCATGCAGGAAGAGATTGGTTTGCAGGAGCTGCTGCCCGAACAGTGCATCAAAAGCAAAGTACGCGAGCGCGCAGCCGATCAGGATGGAGGTTGCGGCCGGGCCCAGCGTGCGCAATGAACTTGCGGAGCCCGTGGGGATATTGGAAGTGTTGAGGGAAAACAGCCAGACCGGGATTGCGGCAGCAATGGTATACAGGAGGGCCGGAGGCCCGGCGACGACCATGGCCGGCAGACCCCAGAACAAGAGCCCGATGATAATGAAGTGCTGAACGGAGAAGCGGTTCATGTCGACAGGATCTCTTCCAAGGCGCTCATGGTGCGCTGCGCATAGCTTATCCCGGCATGCGGGTCTGCGGATTTCGCCTTTTGGACCGCCGACACACACAACTCGGCCATGGTGTTTGCCGCAACCGGCCAATCAACATAGGAAATCTGGCCGGGAAAAGATTCGGCGAGCAGAGAGTCCGCTCCCCATTTGGTGGTGATCAAGGTTCTGCCCGCAATCAGCGTCTCAACCGACTTGATCTTGACTCCGGTCGATGGTCCAACCGGATTCACCGTAGCGCTGATCTGCCGATAGTATTCGGGAGAGGAGGAAACCCGCCCCAGAATTATGGCCCCGCCTTTCCTGAGGGATGCGAGGATCGACGGATTCGCGGTTGAACAGATGCCGCCCGCAATCAAGAGCTCTATGCCGTGCTCGGCAAGATGCGCGAGGAAATCGCAATCGGACAGGTTACGAAGAACTTGCTCATTTACAAAGCTGGGGGCACCCATGAACCCCACTCTAGCGGGCCTGTCAGCAGATGAGGCGATGGCATTCAGCTCAGTGAAGTCGGGGGGAACAAACGAAACGACCGGCGTAGAAACTCCATAGAGCCGTTGGAATTCGTCGGCATCGTCATTTGAAATGGCTACGCACCGGCTTCCCGATGTCAGGACCAAGAGCTCATCTCTGGAAGCGAGACTGATCCAGCGCCGCGCCTCACAGCGTTGATGGCGGTTGGCCATCACGTCGCCGGTGTCGACAATCACTTTGGCGCCGGCCCGTTCCAGAGCGGCCAGCCGGTAAGCCCAGGGATAGAAACACAGGATCAATTTGTATCGAGAAATCCAGCTCTGCGGAAGCGGCGTTCGCAGGGGGAAGCCGAAATGCCGGGTCCAGCGGAGCTTGTTACAAAAGAGAACGCCGCCGACATACCAGAGAAGCGCATTCCAGCGAGCCAGACGCGCGAACCATCCCTGGAGCAGATGGACGTCGAGGTTTCTTTCCTGGAGCCATGTTCGAGATCGGGAGGGAGAAGCTCCGAGCGCCAAAACATCGACCGCGCCGGGATAGAGGGCGCAGAGCGCAGCTAGAATCTGCTGCTGGCGCCGTGCCATTCCGTTGTCGGTCCGCATGTCGTTGGGCGAAACATACAAGACCCGTTTTCCGACCTCCAGGCTTCCTTTACTCACGCCGTTCAATCCCGTACCTAACATTGTATTCGGGCCTGTGGTTCGGCTGAATCCGGCACTCTGAGAGGAGTTGGGGACTGAGATACTGCCACACTCGGCCGGCTCGCACCCATCATGAACTGGAAACGCTTTTGAGCACCGATCGCTTGTCTCCCGCTGCTATCACGCGATCCCTCATGCGGAAGGGGAACTCGTTATCGAAACGGCCACGCACTCCGTCGGCGACGGCTCGCGAGAGAATTGAAAGGCGAAACAAGAGATCGGTTCTGTCAATCAAGCAGGTTCGCAACATTACGCGAAGAACCTTGCCGATCAACCACGCAATTCTGCCCGGGCGGAATCCGCGCGCGTAGAGCTCAATCCATACCCGGTTCCGCCACAGGAAATATTGAAAGCAGAAGCGATCTTTCGAATAGATGGTGTAGTCTTTGCCGAACCGGCGAATCAACTCCTTCGGCCGGCTTATCTCCTTGTGCAGGAGAACGGAGTCGCGGGCCAACACGATCCGCCCCGCTTTGAGAATGCGAATGCAGTATTCGGTGTCGTCTCCCTGCAGAAAGAATTCGGCTTTGGGAAAGCCGATTTGGCCGACCGTGTGGCGCGCAACCATGAGGCCCACGAAAGATGAGAACGTCAGGAACGGAGGCTCCGAATCGAGAGAGTTGTCCTTCTCCAGGGCGAAATGGCCCTCATCGAGAGTCCCATCAGCGCGCATTTTCGCATTCGCCACTGCGCAGACATTCGGCAAGGTGGTGTAGGGCAGCATCCTCTTAAGTGCATCTGGTTCTGCAATGGCATCGTCGTCGAGAAGCCAGATCCAATCGAAGCCGCCCTTGCATGCCATTTCGACACCGCGCTGAAACCCGCCTGCTCCGCCTGTATTCTGCTCGGCACGGGAGTAAGTGATACGCGAGTTCTCCAGGTAGGAGCGTTGCTTTAACAGTTCGGCGGTCCCGTCCGTGCTTGCCTGATCGACGACGAAGATTCTATTGACGGGATTGGATTGGCGAAGCAATGCATCCAGGCATTCCGCCAGCAGATCCTTGCGATTGAAGGTTACGACCACTGCCGCAACCGAGACTTGCGCGGGCGATGGAGCCTGATCCGGGTTGCATCGTCCATGCATTTGGGGGAGACTCCTTTGCAACCTTGATCCCTGCGCGGGCCGATGAATGTTCAGCAGGACTTGAGAACCGATTCACACGTCTTCAAGGCTGCAGCAACGACCTGATCCATATTGTAGTAGCGATACTGCGCCAGCCGTCCGACGAAGAAGACGCCCGTTTCCAGCTTTGCCTGGTCAGCATATTTCCGGTAAATGTCGTTGTTCTCGGGCCGCGGAATTGGGTAATACGGCTCGCCCTCCGCCGAGGGGTATTCGCGGACGATCGATGTTCCCGAATGCTGTTGGCCGGTCAGATGCTTGAACTCCGTAATTCGGGTGTAGAGATGGTCATTGGGATAGTTCACCGTTCCCACGGGCTGGAATTGCTCCACTTCGGCAAGGTGCCGATGTTCGAATTGCAGTGACCGGTAAGGAAGGGCTCCGAAGCGGAAGTCGAAATACTCGTCGATGGGGCCGGTGTAGAAGAGCAAATTCCACTGGACCCGCCGGCCCAACTCTCTGAAGTCCACCCCGAGTTCTATTTTTATGCGAGAGTGGTCGAGCATCCTCGCAAACATGCGGGTGAAACCTTCCGCCGGCATGCATTGAAAAGAGTCGCTGAAGTAGCGGTCGTCGGTGTTGGTCCGAACCGGAATGCGTGCAGCCACAGACGCGCTCAACTCGGACAGGTCGAGCCCCCACTGCTTGCGGGTGTAGCCGCGGAAGAATTTGTCGCAAAGATCACGGCCCACCGAGGAAAGCACCACGTCTTCGCTGGTGCGTATGGGATCGCGCGGTTCCATCCTGACCTGGAGGAAGGCTTCCACTCCGGCTTCGTCCAGGGAAAGGCCGTAAAGACGATTGATGGTGGTCTGATTGATGGGGATGGGGTAGAGCTCGTTATTCAGAAAGGCCCTGACTCTGTGCTCGTATGGGCGCCAGGCGGTGAACCGGGAAAGATAATCCGAGACCACGGTTGCGTTGGTGTGAAAGATATGGGGACCGTAGCGATGGATTAACACGCCATGCGCATCCAGTTCGTCGAATGCGTTGCCTCCAATGTGGGGCCGCTTGTCGATGAGAAGAACTTGCCGTCCGGCGTTGGCGAATCGCTCGGCGATTACGCTCCCGGCAAAACCAGCACCGACGACAAGGACATCAACGTTCACTCGATCTCCACTTAAGATAGATGAGAGCTATCCTGCATCTGGAAACTTAGACCCGAACCTGCGCGCGTTTGGCAGAGGCCACTATCCTTCATTGGGCAACGTGGAGCGCGATCGAAACAGACGGTAGGCTCCTCGCAGCCAAACGAGAAGAAAACGCGGAAACAGACCCCCCACAATCCGGTAATGAAAGGGCAAAATCAAAGGACTGGGCCATAAACCTCGAGCACGGTAGGCCAGAAAATTTGGAAATGAAAGAAACGTCTCGCGAATGCCCTTGTTTACTGCGGCCTCAGTCGTCCGGTCAACATGGAATCTGCGCGCGATAAACGCGTACGCATCGGGCATGTACGCAATAAACGAAGTGGAATCCGTACGGTCGTTCCCCATCCGGCAATACACGGCAAGAAATGAGGAATGGTAACCATCCTTGCCCCTGGCGAGCACCTGTGCAGTCATATACGCCTGTATCCAATGAGGGACTTTCTCGCGGTTGGCGAATAGATCGTCGAAATCCAGGAGCTCGCGGCGGTAGATGCTGCAGCTCAGGAAACCAAGCCAATGGTTGCGGATAAGGAGGGTGCGGTTCAGGTCCGCGTGCGCTACGTCTTGTTTCACCATGTATCTCCGGTCAGGCTGGAGAGCGGTAATGCGGCGGCGGCTGTCGCAATATGCGTAGTTCATGCAAATGTAGGAAGGTTGGTGAGTGCGGATAATCTGGAGAACCGCGCGGACTGCTCCCTCGGCCAGGAAATCGTCGTCGGAGAGTATCCAGACATAGGTCCCGGCTCCCCGGCGGAGTACTTCTATGAAGTTGCGTTCTGAGCCGATGTTAGTCTGGTTGCGCTCATAGCGGAGATTGGGATAGAGCGGCACGAGGCCATTCATAAATGACTGAGTATCGTCTTTCGAAGCGTTATCGCACACCATGACTTCAACGCCCTGTTCCGCGGCTGCCTGGGGCAGGACGAGATCCAGACAGGCTCTAAGTTCGTCCTTCCGGTTCCACGTGGGGATGCCGATGGTGAGCAATGGGGAGTTACTGTTCATGCCTGAGTCTCGTGGTCGAGGCTGCTTTCCATATTCCTCTATTTGGTGGGACATTCCCAACGGCTCAAAGGAGACCTTCGAATCGCTGGATTTGTTCGGTGGTCTTCCGTTGCATGTCCATCCCGGCTGCGCAGGCAAGGTACCACTCTGCGGTCCACTTGAGGGCTGTCTCCAAGCCTAGCACCGGCCGCCATCCGAGTTCTGCTCGCGCCTTGCTGGAGTCGAGACGTAGCGAGTGAGCTTCGTGTTCCGTTTCTTGTCCGTCCTGGATCCAGGACGCGCCATTGCCCCAGATGCGGGCCACAGCGTTCGCGATCTGAGCGACGGTCCACGAAGCATCGTCTCCGGGACCAAAATTGTAGGCGCTGCAACATACAGGATCCTGGGCAAGCAGCCGCTCTGCCAGCATGATGTATCCGTGCAGCGGCTCCAGCACATGCTGCCAGGGGCGGATTGCGTTCGGCCGCCGGATGGAGACGGCGGTCCCGGCTTGAAAGCCCCGGATCAGGTCCGGAACCAGGCGGTATTCTGCCCAGTCGCCCCCGCCAATCACGTTTCCCGCACGAGCGGTCGCCAATGCCACGCCATGCTGCGCAATCTGCTCCGCAGGGAAGTAAGAAGAGCGATAAGCAGCCGAGATGATTTCCGCGCATGCCTTGCTGGACGAATAAGGATCGTGCCCGCCGAGATGATCGGTCTCTCGATACGGCCGACTCCACTCACGATTCAAGTAACACTTGTCAGTCGTGACGCAAACCACCGCCCGCACGCTGGTCCCCTTGCGAACCGCTTCCAGCACATTGGCCGTACCCAGCGTGTTGGTGGAGTAGGTACCCAGGGGGTCCTGATAGGACCTCAGCACAAGGGGTTGTGCGGCAAGATGAAAGACGATTTCCGGCGCAAATTCGTGAATGGACGCTTGCAATTGCGCATAGTTACGAATGTCTCCCCGAACATCTTCCATGACCTGCCCGAGGGAGGCGGCAGTAAATAGATTCGGTTCCGTGTCGGGAGGAAGTGAAAATCCGCGCACCTGCGCGCCCTTGCTTGCCAGCCAGAGAGACAGCCACCCACCCTTGAAGCCCGTATGTCCGGTGAGGAAGACCTTCCGATTCCGCCACCGATCTACCACGTTTTCCAAGGAGCCCTCCTACTGGCCCACAATTCCTCAAGCCGGCGTTTGTCCCGCAGGGTGTCCATGGGCTGCCAGAAGCCGTGATGGAAGTACGCTTGTACCTGTCCCTTTGAAGTCAAACTCTGCATGGGTTCCCGTTCGAACATCCAACTCCGGTCGTGGATCTCTTCAAAAACAGATGGGCTCAGAACGAAGAATCCGCCGTTGATCCATCCCCCGTCGCCCTGCGCCTTTTCCTGAAATCCGCGGATCTGTGTTCCGCTGACATCGAGGCTTCCAAACCGAGCCGGGGGCTGGACCGCGGTAACGGTGACGGCTCTCTCATGGCTCTTGTGGAAAGCGATCGAAGCCGAGATATCCACGTCGCTCACTCCATCGCCATAAGTCATGCAAAACGCCGGTTCATTTTCGAGATAGGGAGCGATTTGCTTCAATCGCCCGCCGGTGCCGGTGCTTTCCCCGGTATCCACCAGCGTGACGGTCCACGGCTCTGCTACGCTTTGATGCACATGCATCTGGTTATCTCTCATGTCGAATGTCACGTCGGACATGTGGAGAAAGTAGTTGGCGAAATACTCTTTGATTAAGTAGCCCTTGTAGCCGCAGCAGATGATGAAGTTATTGATATTGTGCCGCGAGTAAGTTTTTAAAATGTGCCACAGGAGGGGTTTGCCGCCGATTTCCACCATCGGCTTGGGACGCGAATCCGTTTCTTCACTTAGGCGAGTTCCCAGCCCGCCCGCCAGTATGACAGCTTTCATGTTGTTGTCCGCCCGCCGGCTCGCAATGCTGTTTGCCGATTCCACGCATCCATATGGAATGGAGAGTCTTAGTCCGTTTCAAGGGTACATCACGGGACTCTCCTTGATAGTCTATTCCAGACAGGCAGATGGGAAATGACCCAGCGAGCGGCGCATCTCCGGCAGCAGATTCTCGATCTTACCGCGCAGTACGTCGTTGAGGCTTTTTCCCCGCCCCCGTTCCGCGCGGGAGAATCCACCGTTCCGGTTTCAGGGAAAGTGATTGATTCCACTGATATTTGCAGCGTGGTGGACGCGGCCCTCGATGGATGGTTTACAACCGGCAGATTTGCGGCGGAATTTGAGCGGGAATTGGCGAGATTCGTCGGTGTGCGTTGTGCATCTTTAGTCAATTCCGGCTCGTCGGCGAACCTGGCCGCGGTAAGCGCTCTTACGTCTCCAAAACTTGGCGAGCGCCGGCTGAAGCCGGGCGACGAAGTGATCACCGTGGCCGCGGGCTTTCCCACCACGATCAATCCCATTCTGCAAAACCGGCTGGTTCCGGTATTCGTGGATGTGGTTCTTCCCACTTACGAAGTGGATGTGAGCCAGCTTGAAGCGGTCCGGAGCGAGCGCACTAAAGCCATCGTCCTGGCGCACACGCTGGGAAATGTATTCGACCTGGACGCAGTAAGCGCGTTCGCCCGCAAGTACGACCTGTGGCTCATTGAAGACTGCTGCGACGCCCTGGGCTCTACCTGGAAGGGGCGCCGCGTGGGATCGTTCGGCGATGTTTCCACCGTGAGCTTTTATCCTGCGCACCATATCACCATGGGCGAGGGCGGCGCCGTCCTGACCGATAAGCCAACCCTGCAAGTGCTTATCGAGTCTTTTCGCGATTGGGGGCGGGATTGCTGGTGCGATCCCGGCAAAGACAACACCTGCGGAAAGCGATTTGAATGGCAGCTGGGAGATCTCCCTTGCGGCTATGACCACAAATACACTTACTCCCATATTGGATATAACCTGAAAGCCACGGACATGCAGGCGGCTCTGGGACTTTCGCAAATGGGCAAGCTGGAACGGTTCATCGAGCGCAGGAAGGAGAATTTCAGCTACCTGTATGCTGCGCTTAAGCCGCTGGAAGAATTCCTGGTCCTTCCTGAGGCGACACCGGGGGCCGATCCAGCCTGGTTCGGCTTTCCCATTGGAGTTCGAAAGGAGGCGCCGTTCAGCCGCGATCAATTGACTCGCGACCTGGAGGCGCACAAGATTGGAACTCGCCTATTGTTCGGGGGAAACTTGCTGCGGCAACCGGCATACGCGGAGTCGCAAATGCGTTCCATTGGCCCGTTGCCAGTCAGCGATTTTGTGATGAATAACGTCTTTTGGGTCGGCGTCTACCCGGGATTGACGCACAGCATGCTGGATTTCGTCGCCGATGTCATGTTCCGATTCGCGACGAGATCCAAGCCGCTTCCCATTCATTCATAGGCGAACAATCAGATCCTTACCGATGAAGCTTTCAGATTACGTTTTCGACCGGCTGAAACACTGGGGCGCCCGCCACGTCTTCCTGATTACCGGCGGCGGCGCCATGCATTTGAATGACTCGATCGGTCAAAGCGGGCTCAGCTACCTTTGCACCCACCACGAACAGGCCGCCGCCATGGCTGCCGAAGGGTACGCGCGCATTGCCGGAACACCCGGCATCCTGAACGTAACCACCGGACCCGGCGGCATTAACGCCCTCAACGGCGTCTTTGGCGCGTGGACGGATTCAATTCCCATGCTGATTTTGTCCGGCCAGGTGAAGCGGGAAACGTGCATGGCGACCTACGGCCTCAGCGATCTTCGCCAGCTTGGAGATCAGGAAGTTGACATCGTCCGCATGGTTCGCGGCATTACCAAGTATGCCGTCCTGGTGAACGAACCGGAGACCATTGCCTACCATTTGGAGCGGGCCTGGTACTTGTCACAGAACGGCCGCCCGGGGCCGTGCTGGCTGGATATTCCCGTGGATGTGCAGTCTGCAACCATCGATCCCGCCGCGCTCCGGCACTACGATCCCGCGGAAGATGCGTTGATTTTCGATCGCGCCGCGGTCGCCGCGCAGGTTGCGGATGTGATTCGAACGATCGGCAATGCCAAACGCCCCGTGATCTTCGCCGGCAGCGGCGTTCGCCTTGGCAACGCCCTTGCGGAGTTCGATCGGGTGGTCCGGGCGTTGCGAATTCCCGTGGTCACGGCATGGACTCACGACCTCATCGCCAGCGACGACGAGTTGTTCTGCGGGCGTCCCGGAACCATTGGCGAACGCGCCGGAAATTTTACCGTGCAGAACTCCGACGTACTTCTCGTGCTCGGATCGCGCCTTAACATCCGTCAAACGAGTTACAACTGGGATTCTTTCGCTCGCTTTGCAACCGTCATCCAGGTGGACGTGGACGCCGCCGAGTTATCGAAGCCCCTGTGCCAGCCCGACGTTCCCATCCACTGCGATGTGAAGCTGTTTCTGGACGAGATGGCGAACCAGCTTGACGCCGCCGGCGCCGCCGTCTCCCGCCATGAGGAATGGCTCACACGCGCACGACAGTGGAAAACGAAATACCCGGTTGTGCAGGCAGCCCAGAGAGTGCCCGGTCCACCTCTAAACCCCTACGATTTTGTCGACCGGCTGTTTGAAATGCTCTCTTCCAACGATGCAGTAGTCTGCGGCAATGCTTCAGCCTGTATCGTTCCCTACCAAGTGGCTCGCCTGAAGAAAGGTCAGCGACTTATATCCAATTCCGGATCCGCTTCCATGGGCTACGATCTTCCCGCTTCAATTGGTGTAGCGGTTGCAAAAGGCGGACGCACCATCTGTCTCGCCGGCGACGGATCTCTGCAGATGAATATTCAGGAGCTCCAGACACTGGTCGGTTACAACCTGCCGGTCAAGATATTCGTGCTCAACAACGGCGGATACCTTTCCATTCGGCAAACGCAAACAGGATTCTTCAACGGGCGGAGAATTGGCGAGGGCCCGGACAGCGGCGTCACGCTCCCCCAGATGGCGAAGGTGGCACAGGCATACGGAATTCCGTCCTGCACCATCGAGAAGGTCGAAGATCTTGCGCTGATCGAGCAAGAGCTGTCAAAGCCCGGACCGGCGCTATTCGACGTACACCTTGATCAGAGCCAGGGATTTGAGCCGCGGTTGCGCTCGCGCATTCTGCCGGATGGCCGCATTCTCACTCCCAACCTCGAAGACATGTACCCATTCCTTTCGCCGGAAGAGCTCAATTCCAACATGTTTACCGAGGAGCAGTCATGAAGTGCCCACTGCCTCGATGTCTTCTCTTCGATCTGGATGGCACGATTCTCGATTCCTTGCCCGGCATTTCATTTTCCGTCGATCGAGCTTGCCAAGCGGCGGGCCTGCACCGGACCGATGCCGACTTGAGGACACTGCTAGGGCCGCCGATCCGAAACATCTTTTCAAGACTGGCGGCAACCGGCGATTCCGCGCTTCTTGACCGGCTGGAGGCCGCCTTTCGCTCGAGTTATGACTCCGAGGGATGGCAACTGACCAGGTGCTTTGAGGGGGCGCGGGAGACTCTTCAGGCGATTCAGGCTGGAGGCTACCGTCTTTTTGTCATTACCAACAAGCCGCAACACATTTCCCTGCTCATCTTAGAACGCGAGGGCTTGTTGAATTTTTTTGAACGGGTCTACACCCGCGATTCCCGCACGCCTCCTTATGCCGGCAAAGTCGAGATGCTGGAGGACTTTCTGCGGGACTCAAGTGTATCGCCGTCGGAGTGCCTGACGATCGGAGATACAATGGAGGACATTCGCGCTTCGGCTGCGATGAGAATCCCGATGGCACTGATGGAACATGGATACGGGGAGGTTGGGAATGACGTCCCTGTAGCCATGCGTTTGCAAAGCTTTTCTGACTTCCTCACTTATCTGAATATGGGGTGCGCTCGATGATCGATCGCGATATCTTTGAAGATTTGTTTGTACTGGAATTGGCCAACAATCATCTCGGCAACATGGAACGCGGCCTGAAGATCGTAAGTGAATTCTCGCAGGTGGTCCGCTTCAATAACGTTCGCGCGACCATCAAGTTGCAGTTTCGCGACGTTGACAGCTTCATTCACAAGGACTTCATCGACCGAAAAGACCAGCGGTATATCAAGAAGACACTCGATTCCTTTCTGACCCACGATGATTACGCAAAGCTGGTGACTGCCATTCGGCAGGCCGGATTCATGGCAGTCGCGACGCCGTTTGATGAGCCGTCCGTCGACCTGTGCGTCGAACTGGGAATCCCCATCATCAAGATTGCGAGTTCGGACATTAACGATTGGGTTCTGATCGAAAAGGTGGGAAAGACAAAGAAGCCGGTGATCATTTCCACCGGAGGTTCATCCCTGAAGGACCTGGATGACGTGGTCACGTTCTTCGCCAATCGCCACATTCCCCTTGGCATCAACCACTGCGTCTCGATTTATCCATCTGAAGACTCCGAGCTCGAGATGAACCAGATCGATTTTCTGCGCGATCGCTATCCGCACAACACCATCGGTTTCTCCACCCATGAATACAATGACTGGTCGAGTTCGATGATGATCGCCTATGCCAAAGGCGCAAGGATGTTCGAACGGCACATCGATATTCAGACGCCAGGCGTCAAGGTGTCCCCTTATTGCAGCCTTCCGCATCAGATCGACGAATGGTTCAAGGCATTCCACAAGGCCAAGCAGATGTGCGGCGCACCCGGGACGCAAAAGCGCAATCCTCCAAAGAAGGAAATCGAATATCTTGATACGCTGGTCCGCGGCGTGTACGCCAGCAAGGATCTTCCCAAGGGCCACTTTCTGACCGATGACGACATCTATCTTGCGATTCCTTTGCAAAAGGGCCAACTCTCCTGTAGAGAACTCATGCGAGGCGAAATGCTGCTGGGACCGGTGAGCAAGGACGCACCGATCAGAATTGACGATATCGAGAGCCCGTACTCGCAGATACCGTCGCTTCGCCGGCTCATTTATGACCGGGGTATTGATCCGGTCGATGACAGCGGCGCCGATGCAGGAGCAATCAAACTGGTTTGACCGGCGGCTCATTGAGCTGAGATATGAACAAGCTGGCGGATGACCTCGAAGCGATCGCAACATCGCAGCCCGGCATGTGGGAAGAGCTGCGCGGCGAACGGGCCTTCCTGACCGGCGGCACGGGGTTTTTCGGCTGCTGGCTCACGGAGAGCTTTCTTTTTGCGAACCGCTTCCGCGGCCTCGGAGCAAGGCTGACTATTCTGACGCGCGATCCGGAAGGGTTCGCGAAGAAATGCCCTCACCTGATCTCCGATCCAGCATTGACTCTTCACGCCGGTGACGTCCGGGACTTCGCCTTTCCACCCGGGAAGTTCCGGTTCATTATCCATGCGGCCACTGAAGCCAGTGCCAAGCAGGCGGAAGATGCGCCACTCGAAATGCTCTCCACCATCATTGCCGGTACGGAACGCGCTCTGCAGTTTGCTTCTGCATGCGGAGCCCGGCAATTCCTCCTCACGAGCTCTGGGGCAGTTTACGGCCGGCAGCCGCCTGACCTGACCCATGTGTCCGAAGCCTTTACTGGCGCGCCTGACCCGCTGAATCCGGCGAGCCTTTATGGAGAAGGAAAACGCGCCGCGGAGCTACTGTGCTCGATTTACGGAACGCGCTCGGATCTCGAGTGCAAGATCGCTCGCTGCTGGGCGTTTTGCGGCCCGCACCTTCCGCTGAACAGGCATTTCGCAATCGGCAACTTCATCCGCGACGCCCTTGCCGGTACGCCGATTCAGATTCAGGGCGATGGCACGCCCAGAAGATCGTATCTGTATGCGGCCGATCTGGCGCTCTGGCTCTGGACTATTCTGCTTCGCGGCAAGCCGCTGGTTCCCATCAATGTCGGATCGTCGCAGGATGTCAACATCCTTGAGCTGGCGCAGACCGTGGCCAGGGTATTGAATCCGCAGGCTGAAATCCGGGTCGCGAAATCACCCGAGCCCAATGCGGCTCCTTCCCGCTATGTGCCGTGCGTCGACCGCGCCCGCGATGAGTTGGGACTGCATCAGACTGTCGGACTGGAGGAAATGATCAGCCGGACGGCGAAGTGGCTGGATGAAACTGCAGCAACGCCTTTGGCAAGACCCGACAGGCGCAGAGCTACTTGACCTTTACTGTGAGCGACCCGCAAATGGAATGCGCCGGCGCAGCGCAAAAGCCTGCCGCAGGCGCTCCAATTTGAGAACGTTGTTTGAGTTTCGCCGCATGTTCTGAAAGAACGCCTGGGCCACAGCGGCAAGCATCCCAAAGAAGAAGCCCGCAAAGGTCACCGCTATGACGATGAGGCCTCGCTTCGGAAAGGACCTGCGGTCCGGCGGAGCGGCTGGATCAATCACCTGTACGAGCGCTCCCTCCCGGGCTTCATCCAGTTTCGCCAGTTCGTATTGCCGCGCCAGGATCTCGAAAATGGTCTCTTGGTATTTAACATCGCGATATCTGCGCAGGTATTCGAGGCCCGCATCAGTAACCTTGCCCCGGGAGGGGATCATGGCGACGTCGGAATTATTCCCCGCCCCGCCCATCTGCGCCAGTTGTGACTGCATGCTCTGCAATTCCTGTTTTGCCTGCATCAGTTGGGTGTTCTGATCGGTGGCGAAGGTCTCCAGAGAGTTGATCTCCACCTGCTTGGCGGTGATTTGGGCGCGCAGCATCGCGGCTGATTCAATGAGGGCACGCGCCTGGCTGTCGAGTTGAATCAGACCCGTGGTCTGCTGAACTCGCTTCATAGCCTCTTCGGCGTCTGCCAGCTTGTCCTTCGCCTGTTGAAGCTGCTGCTCAAAAAACAGCCTGCGCTGCGAAGCCTCCGTGATGGCCAGACTCTCTGAGAGCTTGCGGAACTGATCCACATAGCCGTTGGCCAGTTCCGCCGCCCGGTTGGGATCGCTATCTTCCAGGGAAAGATGAATCAGGCCATCCTTGACGCCGGCTGCGATGGTTGCCCTCTTCTCCAAAACCTTTCGTGCATCCGACATCAGCTTCACGTTGTATTCGTGCATCAGTCCAAACCGCTGGATCACGCCTTCCTCGACCGTTCGGCTCTTCATCATGGCCACCAGCATGTCATTAGGACTCTTGAGGTTCAGGCTGCTGCCGGCAAGTGCGGCCATGCTTCCGACGCTCGACAGCTGCGAAGTAAGCGCCGCGCTCAGCGACGAGTTCTGCTGTGGCGGAAGAATCGTGACGTCTGCGGTGTAGCGCTTCGGCAGGATGAGCGAAACTACGATCGCAATCAAGGCGAATGTGATGGTGATCGTGAATACCAGCCTCTTCCGTTCCGCCAGCACGATGAGAAGATCGAGCATGGAGATCTCCTGCTCCGAAGAGCTTCCCTCCGGTTCAGGGTTGCGGTGAGGTTGCCCGGTTTCGGGAAGAGATATTTCTGTGGCCATGAATTCCTGCAAAGTTGAGATTCTCAAGCCAGCTTATTCATTCTACAGCCAATGGGGCCCGGCAATTCTCTGGCTCCCATCATCCGTTTCGGTCTGAAATCGTGTTCCCTGCAGTGAGTCGGGTGCGGCAATGAACCCATCCCGCGGTGGCTTGGAGCTCTCACGCACGTCTTCGTGACCCAGAGAGTGTGCCAAGGTTCAATACCGCGAGATGGCCTTTTCCAGGCGGTCGAGGAGAGGGCGCTGGGCGGTGAAGATTCTCTCACGGGCTTGGCTGATGGGGAACCACGCCCCACGATCCACTTCAGGAATCTCGATCATGCGACCGGTGCGTGGCGGCCACTCCACCTGGCAGGTGTTGCTGACAAGCCGCGTGGGATCACAGTCGCCCTCGATCGCAAACGCGGTGACGATCTTGCCGGAGGCCTGCGTGATCTCGCCGAGAGGGAGGAAGTTGCCTTCAACGGGAAAGCCGGTCTCTTCCAGGAATTCGCGGCGCGCTGTGGCAAGAGCTTCTTCGCCGGGCTCGTACTCGCCCTTGGGAATGGTCCATGCGCCAAGATCCTTCTTGCGCCAGAAGGGACCGCCGGGATGCACGAGGAAGACCTCGATGGGGCTGTAGCGGCGGAACATGAGCAGGCCTGCGCTGCGTTTGGGCATGGCAACAGATGATTTTAGTCTGGCGGACTGTTGAGTGATCGCTAAACCACCTCGCGGATCTGGTCTTCGGCGATGGTCTTGATGATCTTTCCGGCGTCCTTCTGGCCGCGCAGGAGAGCCTTGACCAGATTCTTGGCCTGGTCGGTGGTCGCTTTGCCGGGCATGGGCGGCTCATGCGGATCGACTACAGCCTGAACCAGGGCGGGTCCGCCGACGGACAATGCTGCGCGCAGAACCGATTCGGCATCCTCGGGCCGTTCGAGGGTGAAGCCGCGGGCGCCGCAGGCTTCGGCCACCATGGCGAAGTCGATGGGCCAAAGCTCGACGCCGAACTCGGGGTTGCCTTCGAAGATCATCTGCTCCCACTTGATCTGGCCAAGGACGTTGTTCTTGATGACGATGACGCACACGTTGAGCTTGTATTTAACCAGGGTGGCGAGCTCGGCCATGAGCATGGAGAGGCCGCCGTCGCCGACGATGCAGACCACCTGGCGGCCGGGATACGCGGCGGCGGCGCCGATGCAATACGGAAGTCCGTTGGCCATGGAGGCGAGCATGCCGGAGAGCGAGAACTGCATGTTGCCGCGAATTTCAATGTAGCGCGCGGACCAGGTGGCGATGGTGCCCGAGTCGGAGGCGATGATGGCGTCATCATTCAGCAGGCTGTTCAGGGTGTGGGTGACAACCTGCGGCTTCATCGGCATGTCTTTGCGGGTGCCGCGTTCCTCCATGAGGTCGTTCCAGTCCTTCATGCGTTCCTGGGCTTTCTTCAGGAACTTGCCGCTTTTCTTTTTGAGCATGGGCAGCAGGGCCCGGAGGACGGATGCGGCATCGCCCGTGAGAGCCACGTCGACGGAATGGCGCACGCCAATGCGCGTAGGATCGAGATCGATCTGCACGGTTTTTGCCTGGCCAGGCTGGGGCAGGAATTCCATGTAGGGGAAGCTGGTGCCGATCATGATGAAGGTGTCGCACTCCTGCATGGCATCGACCGAGGGCGCGGTGCCCAGCAGTCCCAGGCCGCCGGTGGTGTAGGGGCTGCGGTCGGGGAGGACGGCTTTGCCCAGGAGAGCTTTTACCACGGGGCCGCCGACGATTTCGGCGAGCTGCTCGACCTCAGCACGGGCACCAAGAGCGCCGCGGCCGGCAAGAATGGCAACCTTGGAGCCCTCGTTGATGACGCTTGCGGCCCGTTCCAGCATCGCCTGAGACGGGATCAGGTTGAGCGGCGCGCAAAGATCGGCGCTATGCTGCGCCACGTTGGCTTTGCTGCGGTGGCTATCGTCCACCTTCCATTCCTGCATGTCCTTGGGAATGTTTAGGTGAGCGACGCCGCGCCGGGCGTAAGCGGTGCGGATGGCCATGTCCACGGCGTTGACGGCGTGGGCGGGCCCCATGATGCGCTCGTTGTAGACGGAGACATCCATGAAGAGCTTGTCCAGATCGACGTCCTGCTGGTAGCTGGTGCCGATGAGGTCGTGAAAGGTGTGGCCGGTGATGGCCAGGACAGGCTGGAGATCGCACTTGGCGTCGTAGAGGCCGTTGAGCAGGTGAATGCCGCCGGGGCCGGAAGTGGCGCAGCAAACGCCGATGCGGCCGGTGAACTTGGCGTAGCCCACGGCGGCGAAGGCGGCGGTCTCCTCATGGCGAACCTGGATGAAATGGAGCTTGTCCTGGTGCGTGCGCAGGGCTTCAAAGAAGCCATCCACGCCGTCTCCGGGAAGACCGAAAATTGTGTCGACACCCCACTCAATGAGCCGTTCGACGATGAGATCGGAAACGTGTTTGGCCATATCAACCCCTCTCGGCGTGTGCATGCGCACACCACCGCGACACTTGGTTACGATGCCGCGGCGAGAAGCCGTGTTGCGCGAAGGGCAGAACGGGTTTTGGCGGTGCTTCAGCGGATGGTCACGTGCAGCTCGTCTCCCGCATACTGAAGCTCCTTGTCGACTTTCTCTTCCATTTGCGGGCCGGTACCCATGCCGGGACGCACCAGGACAACGCGGAACTGGCGTGCCGCGGGCATGCCGGGGTAGCTGCCCTGGCGCGCGCCGATGGTGAGCGATTGCGTGGCGTCATCCCAGTGCAGCGCAACCGTGGCGTGCGCGCCTTTCTCGTAGTCGTAGGAATCGCCTTCATCGTTGTAGAGGGTAAAGTCGGCGTCGGCGCCGGGATAGATCCGCAGAGTGATCGGCGCATCCGGCGATTCCATGGCGTACTCGCGCTCTGGGCCAAGCGGCAGGATGGAGCCCGCCTTGACGAAGAGCGGAATGCGATCGAGCGGCGCCTGGGCAAGGATATTCTGGTCGCCCACGAAACGGCGGCCGGTCCAGAAGTCGTACCAGGCAGGCGCAGGCGGCAGGTAGATGTTCCGGCTGGTTGCGCCCTGCTCGTCAACCGGGCTGACCAGAATCGAGGGCCCAAAGAGGTACTCATCGCCGATGTCGCGCACCTGTTCATCGGTTCGCCAGTCCATCACCAGCGGGCGCATGATGGTGTAGTCATCGTTCGTCACGCGCCAGGCCAGCGAGTAGATGTAAGGCAGCATGCGATAGCGCAGCTTGTCGTATTCAACCAGCGTAGGCGTCTGCGGGCCATAGGAGAAAATCTCGTTGGTGTTGTTGGAGCGGTGGCCGTGCGTGCGCATGATGGGACTGAACGTGCCGAACTCAAACCATCGCGTGTAGAGCTCCTGATAGGAAGGGTCCTGGGTGCTGCGCTCGTACGGCCAGCCGTAGCCGGCGATGTCCGTGGTCCAGTAGGGAATGCCGGATAACTCAAAGTTGAGCCCGGCCGGAATCTGCTTCTGAAACGTGCGGAAGGTGCCGGTAACGTCGCCGGACCACACCGTTGTGGCGTTGCGTTGCTGGCCGGCGAAGGCGGAGCGGGTGAGGATGAAGACGCGCTTGCGGTCGGTGGTGGCGCGCCAGTGCTCATACACGCCGCCGGTGTGCATCAGAGGGTAGACATTGGTGTAGCGAGCGCCGTTGCCCAGGAAGATCTGCGCGCTGTCGAGCGTCCCATCGCTCGAGCCATCGCAGCACTCGGGTTCGGAGCTGTCCAGCCAGAAACCATCCCACCCCTGCGCGAACATCTTGCCCATGAGGAGACTCCAGTACTCGTCGCGGGCCTTGGGGTTGGTGGCGTCGTAAATCGTGATCTTCGGGATGGTCAGGCCTTCGGCCTTCAACTTCTGGTAGGTCTCCGACTTCGGGTCGAGCATGGCCCACACAGAGATCATGGCGTGGAAGTGCTCGTCGTGGAGCTTCTGGAGGGCGCCAGGTACGTCGGGATACGCCTTCAGGTACTCGTCGTTGAAGATCGGGTCGCCCTGGAGCTTCCACCAGAACCAGTCCTGCACAATGAAGTCGAGAGGCGCGTGATGGTCGCGATATTCCTGGCCGATGTCGAGCAGTTCCTTCGCCGATTTGTATCGATCCTTCGACTGCACAAAGCCGTACGCCCATTTGCCGAAAAGCGGCGCATGGCCGGTCAGGTCACGGTATTCGTGAATGATCTGGTCGAACTCCGGGCCGTAGAGGAAGTAGTAGTCGATGGCATCGGCGGCCAGTGCGCTGAGCGTCATCTCAGTGGGGAAGCGGTTGCCGAACCACGAATGCGAGGCGGTGTTCCACAAGATGCCGTAGCCATTGGTTGAGACCAGCAGCGGCAGGGCCACGTCGGTGTTGGCCTGCGCCAGTTCCACCACATTGCCGCGATAATTGAATACGCCTCCCTGGTGCTGGCCCAGTCCATAAAAGCCTTCGGATGGGCCAATGAAGAAGCGGGTTTTGGTGTTGTAGACGTGCTCCCCGTTCACAACGGCGGGCGTGTACACGCGCGAAGCGGCAGCGGGCCAGTCCACGCCGTTCGGTCCGCGTCGGTCCATCTCGCCCAGCAGCGTCTTGCCGTCGGCGCTGTGAAAGCTGAGCGCGCCATTGCGCAGTTGGATAGTGACCTTGATCTGCGCTGTGGTCAGCGTGGTCTGCTTGTCCGTTTGCGCGAATTGAAACGGCGCCGGCGTACAAGACTGCACCATCCACGGCTCATCGGGCGATGCGGCCTTGGGATCTCCCGGGCCGGCCACAATGTGGACAATCCCTGGAGCGCAGACGCTCACGTGGACGGTCTCCGTGCCGTTGGTCGCAGTCATGCCGGCTTCATCGGCCCTTGCGGTGTAGGGAGCGAGCTCTGCGGCAAAAGCCGGAGACGTGCCGGCGACAGAAGAGGCGAGGAACAGAACAACGAGCTTCAGTCTGAATCGATGCATGACACGCTCCAAGGTGTGAGCCGGGCGGATTTTGCGCAACGGCGCTGGCGGATGTAAGCGTTTTCCGGAACAATCATACGCCACGCCCCATGTGTCACAATGGCTTTCTCCGGGAGGTTTTTGTGAACAACCATTGCAGGTGCGGTTTGCGTGCAGCGCAACGGACCGTGACGCTGATGCTGGTGTGCTTTGCTGCTCATGCGCCCGCGGCATCGGCGCAGGCAAAGAGCTTCACTGTCGAGCAGGCGCTGAGCGCGCCGTTCTGCTCCAAGCTGATCGCCGCGCCGGCAGGCCGCAAGCTGGCGTGGGTGGCCAACATCGATGGGCGGCGCAACATCTGGGTGGCCGAACCGGCCGGCAGCGGCTACGCCTCACACCAGGTGACGCACTATGCCGACGACGATGGCCAGGAGTTGAGCGGACTCGCCTGGCTGCCCGATGCCAGCTCCATTGTGTTCACGCGCGGCGACTCGGCGCAGGGCGACGGGCACCCGGTGCCGAACCCGGCTAGGTTCCCCCACGGGGCACAGCAACAAGTCTGGATGGTAAGCGCGGCCGGCCCCAATACCAACCCCGCCCCGAACCCGGCCCCGCGCCTGCTGAGCGAAGGGGACAGCCCTGCGGTTTCGCCGGACGGCAAGACCGTGGCGTACATCAACAAGGGCCAGGTGTGGACCGTAAGTCTGAGCGCAACGGACGCCAAGCCGGAGCAACTTCTGCAAACTCGCGGCACAGCGCACGGGCTGCGCTGGTCGCCGGACGGCGAGCGGCTGGCATTCGTCAGCGACCGCGACGATCACAGCTTCATCGCCGTGTACTCATTTGCTGCCAAGGCGATCGAATACCTTGATCCCTCGACCGATCTGGACCGGGCCCCGGTGTGGTCGCCGGACTCGAAGCGCATCGCGTTCCTGCGCATTCCCGGCGACAAGAACGCGCTCCTGTTTGTGCCGCACCGGACCGCGCTGCCATGGTCCATCCGCATTGCCGACGTGACCACAGGCGTGGGCCGCGAAGTCTGGAAGACTGAGGACGGCGTCGGAAGCGCATATCGCGAGACGGACTCAGAGGATCAACTGCACTGGGCCGCAGGCGACCGGATCGTGTTTCCCTGGGAGGCGAACGGCTGGCTGCGTCTGTGGGCCGCTCCGGCTTCGGGCGGCGCAGGCAAGCTGCTGACGCCCGGCGACGATTTCGAAGTGGAACACGTGTCGATGAGCGCCGATGGGAAAACGCTGGTGCTTGACTCGAATCAAGGCGATATCGATCGGCGCCATGTCTGGCGCGTGACCTTCGACGGCAACGGAGGATTTACCCCGGCTCAAGCCGTGACCAGCGGCGAAGGAATCGAAACGCAGCCGGTGGTGGCCAGCGACGGAACAGTGGCCGTGTTGCGCTCTGACGCGCGCTTGCCTATGCGCGCCGCAATCGTAGAAGACGGCAAGCTCACCGATCTGGCGCCGCAGGCCATCCCGGCAGGCTTCCCCGGAGATCGATTTGTCGTCCCGCAGCAGGTCATCTTTTCCGCTTCAGACGGCATGCAGATTCACGGGCAGCTCTTCCTGCCGCGCGACCTGAAACCCGGTGAGCGCCGGCCCGCGGCAGTGTTCTTCCACGGCGGCAGCCAGCGGCAAATGCTGCTGGGCTGGCATTACATGGAGTACTACTCGAATGCCTACGCCATGAACCAGTACCTGGCCGGCAAGGGCTATATCGTGCTCAGCGTCAACTATCGCAGCGGCATCGGTTACGGGCTAAATTTCCGCGAGGCGCTGAACTACGGCGCGGACGGCGCCAGCGAATTCAACGACGTCATGGGCGCGGGCGTGTACCTGAGGAGCCGGCCCGACGTGGACGGCGCAAAGATTGCCGCATGGGGCGGCAGCTACGGGGGCTACCTGACCGCGCTGGCGCTGGCCCGTGCCTCCGACCTCTACGCCGCCGGCGTTGACATGCATGGCGTGCACGACTGGAACCTGGAACTGCCGACGTTCGTGCCCAGCTACGACCCGCGCGAACGGGCAGAGACTGCGCGCCTCGCGTTCGATTCATCGCCGATGTCCTCTATCAAGACATGGCGCTCGCCGGTGATGTTGATTCAGGGCGACGACGACCGCAACGTACCATTTGCCGAGACAGTGCAGCTGGCTGAGGCACTGCGCCGCCAGCATGTGGACTTCGAGGAACTGGTGTTTCCCGACGAGATTCACGACTTCCTCCTGCGGCGCAACTGGGTGCGCGCGTACGCGGCCGGCGCGGATTTCCTTGACCGCAAGCTGGGATGGCATGACGTTGAAACGAATGCTTCCGGCCGATAAGACAGCAGGCCGGATTGTGCTGCGCCCCGAATCAGGCGCATACTTCGTCTAAACAGGGAGCTGGGCGTGGCACGCGCCCCGCTCAGGATCTGTAGATCAAGGAGCTTCCCCATGCCCGCAGCAGCACCTCTTCCCCTCACCCTGGGGGAACTGCGCACCAGCGAACGATTCTCCGAGGCCCGCCTCAAGAATCGCAGCGTCAAGGATGAGATGCGCGCCAATCTGATGGCACGCCTGAAAGCGCGCGAAACGGTCTTCCCGGGAATTGTCGGATTCGACGATACCGTGATTCCCCAAATCGTCAACGCGATCCTTTCGAAGCAGAATTTCATTCTGCTGGGCTTGCGCGGCCAGGCCAAGAGCCGCATCCTGCGGGCGCTCACGGCGCTGCTGGACGAGAACCTCCCCTGCATCGCCGGCTGCGAAATCCGCGACAGCCCTTACCAGCCAATCTGCAAGCGCTGCCGCGAGCTGGTGCGCCAGCGCGGCGACGCCACCCCGATTGCGTACCTCGATCGTGCCGAGCGCTACGTGGAGAAGCTGGCCACCCCCGATGTGACTGTCGCCGACCTGATCGGCGACCTTGATCCCATCAAGGCCGCGCGCGGCGGCGAGGATCTCTCGAGCGAGCTGACCATGCACTATGGCCTGCTGCCGCGCGCCAACCGCGGCATCTTCGCCATCAACGAGCTGCCTGACCTCGCCGGCAAGATTCAGGTGGCGTTGTTCAACATCATGCAGGAGGGCGATGTTCAGATCAAAGGCTACCCTGTGCGGCTCGAGCTCGACGTGGCGCTCGTCTTCAGCGCCAACCCTGAGGACTACACTGCGCGCGGCAAAATCGTAACGCCGCTCAAGGACCGCATCGGATCGGAGATTCGCACGCACTATCCGGAGACACTGGAAGAAGGCATGGCCATCACCGCGCAGGAGGCGTGGGCACAGCGCGGGCAGGCCATGATCGAGGTCCCGAAGTACGTGCGCGAGATCGTAGAGCAGGTGGCCTTCTCCGCGCGCGAGGATAAAAAGGTGGACAAGCGCAGCGGCGTCAGCCAGCGCCTGCCCATCGCCACCATGGAGCTTGTCATCTCCAACGCCGAGCGCCGCGCGCTGCTGAATGGCGAATCGCTGGTGGTGCCGCGCGTGAGCGACATCCACGCGGCGGCGCCCGGAATCAGCGGCAAGCTGGAACTGGAATATGAAGGCGAGATGCGCGGCGCAGATACGGTGGTCGAGGAACTCATCCGCACCGCGGTGGGCAAGATCTACGACTGCTACTTTGAAGGCGTGGAAACCGACAAGATCGAGATGTGGTTCAACCTGGGCGGCCAGGTCAAGCTGGACGACTCGCAACCCGCGCAGGCCGCATTAGCTGAGCTGAAACAAATTCAGGGGCTCGTGGAGCGGCTCGCGCCGGCCGGCGTGAAGCCGGCAGATGCCGCGCCCACGCTGGTGGCCGCGGCCGAGTTTCTGCTTGAGGGGCTGGTGGCGCATCGCAAGCTCAGCCGCAATGAGGAGCGCGGATTCGCCGCTGCGGAACGGCCTGGCCGCAAAGAAGAGCACAAAAGCGTCGAAATGGACTACGAAGAATGGCAGCAGCAGTCACGCCGTTCGCGCCGCGGCTATAACTGATCCGGCGCGGGGAAAATCCGATCCCTGTCACCTGTCACCTGAAACCTATGAAGCGCGTTCACTACACCCAATACCGTGGCGACCTTGCCTCTGAGATCGATCTCGAGGACCTCTTGCAGGCGCTATCCGATTATCTGCTGAGTTCCGGTTTCTACGATCCCTTTGCCGCCTTCCAGGATCTCGACCACACCATGGACGATCTCCGCGAAGCGCTGCGCCGCCTTCTTGAGGCCGGAGAATTCCTCGATCCCGCGATGCAGCAAAAGATCAATCAACTCGCCGCGGAGGGCTCCCTGGATGAATTAATCGAGAAGCTTCTGCAAAGGCTGGAACAGAACAACTACATTTCGTCATCGCAGCTTGGCCGTCCCGGCGAAATCGGCCAGCCTGGCGGCCCCAACGGCCCCATCGGCGAAGCCCGCTTCGAAGTAACCGACAAGAGCCTCGACTTTCTCGGCTACAAGACCCTGCGTGACCTGCTCGGCTCGCTGGGCAAGTCAAGCTTTGGCCGCCATGACACGCGCCATTGGGCCACCGGCATTGAGACCAGCGGAGCATCGCGCCGCTACGAGTTCGGCGACACGCTCAACCTGGACACCACCACCACGCTAAAGTCGGCGATAGCCCGTGACGGCCTCAGCCTGCCGCTGAATCTTGAATACGACGACCTGCACGTACACCAGTGCGAGTACCAGAGTTCCTGCGCCACCGTGGTCATGCTCGATTGCTCACACTCCATGATCCTCTACGGCGAAGACCGTTTCACCCCGGCCAAGCGTGTCGCCATGGCGCTCTCCCATCTCATCCGAACCCAGTATCCCGGCGACTCGCTCTCGCTGGTGCTCTTCCACGATTCGGCCGAAGAGATGCCCGTCTCCCACCTGGCGCGGGTCAAGGTCGGCCCCTGGCACACCAATACGCGCGAGGGCCTGCGCGTGGCCCAGCGCGTGCTCGCGCGCCAGCGCAAAGACATGAAGCAGATCGTGATGATCACTGACGGCAAGCCCTCAGCCCTGACGCTGCCCGACGGCCGCATCTACAAAAATCCCTATGGCCTGGACCCTCTGGTGGTGAGCGAGACGCTGGAGGAAGTGGCGCGCTGCAAACGATCCAACATCATGATCAACACCTTCATGCTGGCGCAGGAATACGAACTCATGCGCTTTGTTCAAAAGGTCTCGGAGATGTGCCGCGGCAAGGCCTACTTCACCAGCCCCGATACTCTGGGCGAATACCTGTTGATGGACTACATGCAGCACAAATCGAAGATGATCCACTAGAAAAACCGCGGTCCCGACGAAACGATTGCAGAAATCGCGCCCCGGAACGCTACCATAGCCCATGGCGGCAGCTGAGCCATTCCAATACAGCGAAAGTCAGGGGCCTTGCATGGCGATCGACTCCACAGAAGACAGACTTGATTTGCCTCAGGAGCAAAAACCGCGACTCGTGCCCCACGGCATGATTCTCCCGTTCGTGTTGGTCACAGTGCTCTTCTTTCTATGGGGCGTGCCCAACAACTTCAACGACATCCTGATCAAGCAATTCATGAAGTCGTTCGAGCTCACCCGGTTCCAGGCGGGACTCGTGCAGTCACCGTTTTACCTTGGCTATTTCCTCCTGGCCATGCCCGCTGCCCTTCTCATGCGCCGCTTCGGCTACAAGTGTGGAATCGTCACGGGGCTGCTCTTGCTCGCTTCCGGCGCGTTTCTTTTCTGGCCGGCTGCGCATGTGTATGAGTACGGGTACTTCCTCGCAGACCTCTTCATCATCGGCAGTGGCTTGTCGTTTCTTGAAACGGCTTCCAATCCCTTCGTTGCGCAAATGGGCCCGCCGGAGAGTGCGGCGCGGCGCCTGAATTTCGCGCAGGCGTTTAATCCGCTGGGAGCCATCAGCGGCGCATTCATCGGGACCAAGTTCATCCTCTCCGGCACGGAGCTCGATCAGGCTCACATAGACGCGATGAAGAACGCGCACACTTACCTGCCTTACCTGCGCCAAGAAACCATGCGCGTCGTGGCGCCTTACATTGCGTTAGGAGCAATAGCGCTCGCTTGGGCCGTGCTCATTGTCATCTCTCGCTTTCCCAAGGTCGCCGGCGAACACCTCCATGAAGGCGAAGCCCACGGCAGCTTCAGCGAGCTCCTCGGCTACCCCAGCTTCCTCTTTGCTGTCATCGCCCAGTTCATGTACGTGGGCGCGCAGGTGGGCACGTGGAGCTACTTCATCCAGTACGCGCAGGATTCGACTCATCAGCACGAGAAGATGGCCGGCTACCTGCTCACCGGCACACTCGCGGCCTTCGGAGTGGGCCGCTTCAGCTCCGCGGCCATCATGCGCTACTTCCGCCCCGATCGCCTGATGGCGCTTTACAGCGCGGCCAACATCGTGTTGGTCGCCGTCGGCGTTCTCTTCCCCGGCTGGATCGGCCTCTGGTCCATCTTCCTCACCAGCTTTTTCATGTCCGTAATGTTCCCCACCATCTTCGCGCTGGGCATTGACGGGCTGGGCCGCAACACCAAAATCGGCGGCTCGCTCATCGTAATGTCCATCGTGGGCGGCGCAATTCTCACCCCGCTCATGGGCTGGATCTCGCAGACAACGCACCGCATTTCCATTGCCTACGCCGTGCCGCTTGTTTGCTACGTCGTGGTGGGCGCGTACTCGCTCGCGTGGCGCCGGCTGCGCATGCGCGGCGAACTCCCGGCCTGAGCCCACCGCGAAAATTCGTATGGCGTCAATTCGTTTTCTGCACTGCTGCTGCCCCACACTCCAATTGCGACTGCATTTATATCGTGTTACGATATAACTGTGACCGCCCACACGGAAACTCGCATTCCCGATCCCCTCATCCGCACTCTGGCCGACTTCCGCTTTGAGCTGCGCCGTTTTCTCCACTTCAGTGAGCAGGCCGCCCTCGACGCTGGCCTCCAACCGCAGCAGCATCAACTGCTTCTCCAGGTGGCTGGGGCCTCGGATGAAGCCACCGTCACCATCGCCTACGCCGCTGAGCGCCTCGGCCTCAAGCACAACAGCGCCGTGGAGCTGGTGGACCGCTGCGTCCGCGAGGATCTTCTGGAGCGCACTGAAGACCCCGCCGACCGCCGCCGCGCAATTCTTCGCCTCACCCGCAAGAGCCAACGCATCCTCGCCCGCCTCTCCGGCGAGCACGCGCGCGAGCTCATTGAGGCCGCGCCGCGCCTGACGCGCACGCTGCAGCACCTCCAGCGCCACGCAGCCGCGGAGGCGGCACGATGAAGTCCCGTCCCTCGGCGCTGCGCGATTTCACGGTTGACCGCCGCGTCTGGTTTCTCAGCGCGGTGGCCCTTGTCATCGGCGCTGGCGGCGCGGCTCTCGCTGTCTTCCTCCTGCGCTCCATTGCCTTCTGCACCAACCTGTTTTATTACCACCGTTTCAGCATCGCCATGGTCGGCCCCGCCGGGTCCACTTGGTCTCCTTGGATCATGCCCTTGGCTCCAATACTGGGCGGCATCATTGTGGGTTACATGGCGCGCTACGGCTCTGAAAAGATCCGCGGCCACGGCATCCCTGAGGCCATTGAAGCCATTCTGCTGCGCGGCGCGCGCGTCGAGCCCAGGGTCGCCATCCTCAAACCCATCTCCGCCGCCATCGCCATCGGCTCCGGCGGCCCCTTTGGCGCGGAAGGCCCCATCATCATGACCGGCGGCACCTTCGGCTCCTACATCGCGCAGTGGCTCAAACTAAGTGACAATGAGCGCACCACGCTGCTGGTGGCCGGCGCCGCCGCGGGCATGTCCGCCACCTTCGCCACGCCCATCGCCGGCATCCTTCTCGCCGTCGAACTCCTTCTTTTCGAGTGGCGGCCGCGCTCGCTCATTCCCGTTGCCGTAGCCAGCGTCATTGCCGGCACGTTGCGCATCTACTGGCTCGGCGCCGGGCCGCTGTTCCCGGTTTTCCTCCATCACCAGCCGCGCCTGGAGCCGCTGCTTCTCGTCGCCGCTCCACTTGGTCTCGTCGTTGGCCTCGCCGCCGCGTTCCTCAGCCGCCTCATGTACGGCCTTGAGGACCAGTTCGAGCGCCTCTCTGAGAAACTCCATGTGCACTGGATGTGGTGGCCCGCCATCGGCGGCCTCGGAGTCGGCATCGGCGGCTTCTTCTTTCCCCGCGGACTCGGCGTCGGCTATGACAACATCGCCGAGCTCCTCCGCGGAAACGCGCCGCTCTATCTCATCCTGGGCATCATCGTTGCCAAGTCGCTCATGTGGGCCTTCTCCCTCAGCTCCGGAACCTCCGGCGGCGTGCTCGCCCCGCTACTCATGATCGGTGCAGCCATCGGTGAAGGTTCTGCGCAGATCGCCCACCTCGGCAGCGACACCCAGGCTATCTGGGCGTTCATGGCCATGGGCGCCATGCTCTCCGGCGCACTGGGTGTGCCGCTCACAGCCATCCTGTTCTCGCTTGAGCTCACCCATTGCTTGCCGGCGCTGTTGCCGCTGGTCCTTGCCTGCACCACCTCCTATCTAGTCACCTCCCTCATCATGCCGCGCTCCATCTTGACAGAGAAGCTCGGCCGCCGCGGCTATCACCTCTCCCGCGAGTACGGCGTCGATCCTCTCGAAACCATCCTGGTCGCCGAGGTCATGTCGCCGGTGCCGGAAGGTCAGGCAAATCCCGAAACCCTGCCCGAGGTCTTCGCCTACACCGATCAGACCTGCCGCGCCGTGGCCGAGGAAATGGCCACCACCGGCGTGCTGCGCCTCGCGGTCCTCGATCGCAATACCAACCACGTCTGCGGCAGCATCGGCGCCGTTGAACTGCTCGCCGGCCGCCGCCGCGCCGTCAGGCGCGAATCCGAGCGTCGCATCGCCTTTCATCATCCTCTGCCCGACCGGCCCCGCGAGAGCCCCGAACACACCGCCGTGTGACACTCCGGATGCTTTGAGCGCGCTCCACCATTGCGCGCTCCAGCCATTCCTGATTTACACTTCTCCCGCAATCCGCTTCAGGGCCAGCCGGTTTTCTGTTCCCTGATCCCTGTTCGCTTATTCCTGCATTTAGGAGCTTCCGTGCGCCAGTCTCGCAATTCCCTCGCCACGTTCTGCGTCTTGTCTCTCGTGCTCTTCGCCGCCACTCTCTCGGCGCAAGTCACCTCGCGCGACCAACTCCCCGCGGCACCGCACGCCAAGCAAATGCATCTCAAGCACGTTCTCGTAATTGGCCAAACCAAGGGCTGGGAGCACGACTCCATCTCCGCCTGCATGGCCGGAGTCTTCGACATGGGCCAGCAATCAGGCCTCTGGGACACCATGCTGCGGACAGACACCGAGCTCCTCACCAAAAAGCCTCTGGGCTCGCGCAACGCCAAAAACCTCACTTACTTTGACGCCATCGTCTTCTGCAGCACCACCGGCGAACTCGACATGGATGACAGCCAGAAAGCCGACATGATCTCGTTCATCCACGACGACGGCAAGGGCTTCGTCGGCATTCACGCCGCGCTCGACACCAACTACAAGTGGCCCGAGTATGGCGAAATGATCGGCGGCTGGTTCGACCAGCATCCATGGTTCACATTTCAAGCGCCCATCATCAATGAGGATCCCAGCTTCCCCGCCGTCCGCCACTTCCCGCACGCGTTTGTAAAGTTCGATGAAATCTACCAGCCCATGGACTGGTCGCGCGACAAGGTCAACGTGCTTCTCTCGCTGGACCCCAACCTGCTCGACTACTCCAACAACCCCCGCATTCACCGCCAGGACCACGACTTCGCCGTGGCCTGGAGCAAGATGTACGGCAAGGGCCGCGTCTTCTATTCCACCCTCGGCCACACTGAGGAGTCCTGGCAGGATCCCGACATCCGCACCATGTATTTTGAGTCGATCAAGTGGGTCCTCGGCATGACCGAAGGCAGCACCGCGTCCCATCCTCGCCCCGCCGAAACCCATTAACAAACCAACTTCGGCGGACAAATTCTTGGTACCCGGAGAACAGTAGCGCCGGTCTCCAGACCGGCTGTAGCGGGGGTCTCCTGACCCCCGCGCATAGGGCTTCCCCGGTTCACAATTGAGGTCAGTGCTGTGACATAAGTCATTGGGCAATTCCCTCGCTCCTCCTACCCTTGAGTTTTGGGGGAGCCCCATGGCCACCGCAGTCGCACCGCACATTCCGAATGAAAAGAAAAAGCTCGTCCGGCGCCTCCGCCCTGACCGCTCCCAGCGTACCCGCCACATCGTCCAGGGTGCATTCGTCGTTCTCAACGCATGGCTGGGCATTCAGTTCTATCTCTGGGTCCGCTTTTACGAGCGCGGCGCCATCGGTCTCTACGTCTCGCGCCCCGCCGGAACCGAAGGCTGGCTGCCCATAGCCGGCCTCATGAACCTGAAATATTTCTTCCTCACCGGCCGCGTCCCCCAGGTCCATCCCGCGGCCATGTTCCTCTTCGCCTCGTTCCTGCTCATGAGCGTGCTGCTCAAGAAAGCCTTCTGCTCCTGGCTCTGCCCCGTGGGCACATTCTCTGAGTTTCTGGCCGACACCGGCCGGCGCATCTTCGACCGCAACTTCCGCCTCCCCCGCTGGCTCGATATTCCTCTCCGCGGCCTAAAGTACATCCTTCTCGGCCTCTTCGTCGCCGTCATCGGCGTCATGTCCGCCAACGCGCTCCAAGGCTTCATGGCCACGCCTTACGGTCTCATGGTCGACGTCAAAATGCTCAACTTTTTCCGCGACATGAGCTTCACCGCGGCCATCGTCATCGGCATCCTGGTCGTGCTTTCCATGCTGGTGCAGCACTTCTGGTGCCGCTATCTCTGCCCCTACGGCGCGCTCCTGGGTCTGGCCTCGCTCCTCAGCCCGGTCAAAATCCGCCGCGACGCACAGGCCTGCATCGACTGCGCCAAGTGCGCCCACGCCTGCCCCGCCGCTCTCCCCGTCGATAAGCTCCTCCAGATCCGCTCAGTCGAGTGCAGCGCCTGCCTCTCCTGCATCGCCGCCTGTCCCGCGCAGGACGCGCTTCAGCTCGCGCTGCCCCCGCGCCCCAGCACCAGCCCCGCCTCGCAGCCGGCCGCGCGCTGGGCTCGCCGCACGCTCTCGCCCTTCGCCGTCGCATGCATCATTGCGTATCTGTTCTTCGGCATGGTGCTCTTCGCCCGCGTCACCAACCACTGGAACTCCGAGCTTCCCCGCGCCGTCTACATGCAACTGGTCCCCCACGCCAACCAGCTCAGCCATCCCGGCCTCTAGCGTAGCGCGCTAACGGATATGAAGGGTTCTGGTTGGACTACCCCTCACAGCCCGCGTAGCGGGCGAAAGATGGTAGCCCCAGGGCGCAAGCCTGGGGAAGAATAGTGAATGCGCGCGGCAGCCCCCGCAGGGGGCGTAAGAAGGACCCCCGGGTCAAACGACCATCGTCAACATCTAGAACGCATCTCGCTGAGAAGGATCCGCTTTCGGTGCCCCAGCTCTCGATTCTGAAACCTGGGAACGAAGCCAGACGACACTCACGCCCTCCGCGCCTTAAACTCCCGCCCCATCTCCGCGATGGCATCCGCCCCCAGCGTCCGTGCCGCCCGCGGAAACACCACCGTTTCCTCGCGCTCAATGTGCGCCGCGTAGAGCCGTTTCAGCCCCTCCGTCGCCGCCGCCAACTCATCCCGGTTCCCCGCATCCAGCGCACCCAGTGCCATCCACTCCGCGTATAACTCCTCAACGCGCGCATGCAGCACAGCGGCATCGCGATGCTCGTGCTCCAACTCGCCGGTGTCTTCCGTATCGCCCGTGGCGCGCATTCGCGGAAACAGGCTCTCTTCCTCATCCGCGTTGTGCCGCTGCCCGCCCACATGAAAATAAATCACCGCCGCCTGCACCGCCGCGCTCTCCTCCTCCGTCAGCGCCCGTCCCCGCCCACGCTCCGCCACCAGGCATAGAATGCCCAGGAACTGCTCGATCCTTCTGTGGCAGTCCTTCAGCATCCCCAGCGGGTCATCGAACCCCGCATCCGGCGTTGCCCCAATCTGTACTCCCATATGCTGACCTCCATCTTCAATGCTAATGATGCGGGCGCCGCTCACAGCGCCGCAGTGACAAGAGTCTCTCCACTGGTAGAATCCTCCCGTGCTCCAGCCCCGAACAGATCTGGCCGCCGTTCTCGTCCGCACCCCGCTCTTCGCCGGCCTTTCCCAGCCCGAGCTGCACAATCTTGCCGCCCGCACCGTGCGCAAGCTCTTCTCCGCCGGCGAACTCATCTTCTCTGAGGGCGAGCCCTGCAACGGCCTCCACATCGTGGCCCGCGGCCGCGTCCGCATCTTCAAAACCTCAGTCAACGGCCGCGAGCAGGTCCTCGCCGTCAACGGCCCCGGCGAATCCGTCGCCGAGCTTCCGGTGTTTGACGGCGGTCCATTCCCAGCCTCCGCCTCCGCCGTCGAAGACTGCGAGCTCGCCTTCATCTCACGCAGCGACTTCCACGCCTACTGTCTCGAACATCCTGAAGTCGCGCTCAAAGTCCTCTCCGTCGTCGGCGCGCGCCTGCGCCGCCTCGTCGGCATCATTGAGGAGCTCTCCTTCACCACCATCCGCGAGCGCCTCATCGCCATGCTGGTCAAGCTGGCCCAGTCCGCCGGCCACGCCACTCCCGCCGGCATCGAGTTCCTCCTCCCCGGCACCCACCAGGAGCTCGCCAACCAGTTAGGCACCGTCCGCGAGCTCGTTTCCCGCAACCTCATGCGCCTCCAGGCAGAAGGCGTCCTCGAAGTAGACGCCCGCCGCATCGTAGTGAAAGATCTCAAGTCGCTCGCCTCACTCCTTGAAAGCACGCAGTAAAGCAAATCCTGCAAGCCGCGCCACTGCTCTTTCACCCCCGAGTGACATAAGTTACTGTGCCCCTTCTGCGCCTCGCGTACCGTCAAAGCTGGAGAGTTCCCATGGCCACCGCAACCCACTCCATTCGCGAGATCGTCGCCACCCAGCCTTCGGCCGCATCCATTCTGGTGCGCTTTGAGATCGATCTCTGCGCCAACGCCTGGGTACCCCATCCATCGGACAGTCTCAACGTCCGATGGGTGGGAAGCATAAATAGCCCGCACCAAGCGCGTTTCTAACTCCGCTAACCTCGCTAACCTCGCTAACCTCGCTAACTCCGCTAACTCCGCTAACCCCGCTAACCCCGCTTCGCCCAAGGAACACATCATGGACTACACCTTCCTCGCTAATATCAACACCGAGCAAACTCCGCCCGACAAAGGCATCCTCAGCCGCGTAATCCACAAGGATCAGCATTCGAATATCACGCTCTTCGGCTTCGCCGCCGGCGAAGAGCTCTCCACGCACACCGCGCCCACGCCCGCCGTCCTCTATTTCCTTGAAGGCGAAGCCACTCTCCAACTCGGGGACGACAAGCTCGAAGCCAGGCCAGGCTCTTTCGCCTACATGCCGCCCAACCTCCCCCACGCCATCTCCGCCCGCACCGCCGTGAAGATGCTCCTCGTCCAGATCAAGCAGCCCGCCGCGAGCCAATAGCGCGACCAAATGCTGGAAAGAGTCGTCCCGCCAACTCGCGAACTTGCGATGTTCGCGAAGCGAACGCCAACTTGCCAAATCAATCGAGGCCACGTCGCCCGGCCCCGCTGACTCGCTGACCCGCTGGCCAGCTGACCAGCTAACCCGCCACCCTCCGCTGCCTTACCATAAGAAGCGGAGCCCAAATGCCTACAATCCTCGATGGCGCAGCCATCTCCGCCCAGATCAAGCAGGAAGTCGCGCAAGAAGTAAAGCAACTCGCCGCCCGCGGCATTCGTCCCGGCCTCGCCGCTGTCCTGGTCGGCCACGTGCCCGCCTCTGAAATCTACGTCCGCTCCAAAGTCCAGACCTGCGCCGAGCTAGGCCTCTACTCTGACCTCATCACCCCGCCAGACACCGTCACCACCGCGGAGATGCTCGCCCTCATCGCCCAGCTCAACGCTCGCGACGACATCGACGGCATCCTTATCCAGCTTCCGCTGCCCAAACAGGTTGACACCAAGACCCTCCTTGACGCCGTCTCGCCGGAGAAGGATGTCGATGGCTTTCACCCCGTCAATGCAGGCCGCCTTCAGGCCGGCCGCCCCGCGCTCGCGCCGTGCACGCCAGCCGGCGTCATCGAGATCCTCAAGCGCAGCCACATCCCCATCTCCGGCCAGCATGCCGTCGTCGTCGGCCGCAGTGACATCGTCGGGAAACCGGCGGCCATGCTCCTGCTGCATGAGAACGCCACCGTCACCATCTGCCACTCCAGAACCCGCGACCTCGGCGCCATCACCCGCCAGGCCGACATCCTCGTCGCCGCCATCGGCCGCCCCGGCTTCATCACCCCGGAGATGGTCAAGCCCGGCGCAACGCTCATTGACGTCGGCATCAACCGCATCGACAACCGCGAGGACTTCGACAAGTTCTTTGCCGGAAATGCGAAGCGCGAAGCAGCCTTCCAAAAGCGTGGCTCCGTCATCGTAGGCGACATCCATCCCGCCGCCTTCGAGCTCTCCTCGAACTACACCCCCGTCCCCGGCGGCGTAGGCCTGCTAACGATAGCGATGTTAATGTCCAACACCGTCAGCGCCGCCAAAATGCGCCGGGGAATGTGACGCAGCGATGCGGGCAATGCCCGTCATGAACTCAGAGCTACTACGGTTTGCCTTCGCTCTCATCCCAGCGCGTCATGAGCGTATTGCTCGGCAATGTCTTGTCTGTAACCTTGCGAGCAGTTTCTGCCCTCGCCACCGGTAGCCCTCGCGGGTCCAGCAATCCAATCTGAACCAGCACCGTTGCCTGGTCCCAGTAAATGTGCTCGTGCACAAGTTTGTCCCCTTCGAATCTCACAATGGCAACCATCGCCACTTCGACTTTGCGTCCGGTCGGAGCAATTCCCGGCAGCATCCAATCGATTTCCGTCGTATGTGTGAATCTCAAGATAAACTCATCCACCAGCATGTCTGCGCCGCTCGTGCGGCTGATGAGCGTCAGCTCCATATCCGGCGGATTGACCGGAATGAAATGGTGAGCGTAGAAGCGCTTGAGTTGCTCGTACCCAACGCCACCCGTCATCGTCGGAACATGGTTGACATACGGCTGCGGAACCATCGTTGCCATGGTTGCATTCACGTCCCGCTTGTCGAACTCGCAACGGCAATGTTCTTCCCACAGTTCAACCAGATTCGGATTGGTCATATTCACGACAGCCACCCCCATTGTTGATTTTCAAGGTGAGACTCATCAGCAGATCATTTGCCTGCCGCTCCCACATAAAAAAGATAAGCACGCGTCAGCTCACGGGATCAGCATTGGGGCCAGGCCTTGCGTGAGCAGCGTGCCGCGCTTTATCCCGTAACCGCTATCTCACCACAAGCAAGCTACGGCTCGGATCGCCGTCAAACTCAGACAGGCGAATGGCGTTCTTTCGGACGATGCGAATGACCACATCCGCCGAGCTGTTTCCGGTCTGCACCAGAATTACTTTTGGAGGCGCGCCAAGAACTACGCTTAGGCTAGCGAAATCCTTGTCCTTGGTGATGAACGCGAATCCGCCGGCCTTTGCGTGTTCCCAGATCGCTGCGTCTGGGGCACCGCTCAAACCAACTTGATTCACGTGTTCGGAACCTGGAAACAGGTCGGAAAGGTCGACCGGCAGCCGTGGTGGAAGGTTCTCATCAACGAGAAGCTTCAAGAACAGAGATCCTTTCCGGAATGCTGGCAAAGAACTCATATACCGCCTGGAAGTCTTCCTTCTCCAGGTACGGGAATTCCTTCAAAATCTCGCCCTCCGTCATCCCCGAAGCGAGATACGAGGCAACGTCGTACACTGTGAAGCGCAGGCCTCGGATGCAGGGCTTGCCACCCATCTTGCCCGCCTCAACCGTGATTCGCGGATTCAACCCGGTTGCCATCGTCACCTCTCTGGCTTCTGATTCTACCTCCATCGTGCATACTTCAATCATGCAAATGGTGAACACGCCATGCTTCGCGTAGGCCTTACCGGCGGGCTCGGCAGCGGCAAATCCACCGTTGCCGCGCAGCTCCGCGCCTTCGGCGCCCAGGTCATCGAGGCCGACGAACTTGGCCGCGAGCTCATGGAGCCCGGCCACGAGGTGTACGACAAAATCGTCCGCGCCTTCGGCCCCGGCGTCGTCCTTCCCGATGGCCGCCTCAACCGCGCCCGCCTCGCCCAGCTCGCCTTTGGCGAGGGCCGCCTCAACGACCTCAACGCCATCGTCCACCCCGAAGTCATCGCCGCCCAGCAGCGCTGGATGGAAGGCGTGTTCGCCGAAGATCCCTTCGCCGTCGCTGTGGTCGAGTCGGCCCTCATCTTCGAGGTCGAGCGCGACGCCCGCCTCCGCGGCGAATCCGAAGGCGTCCTCGCCGACTGGCGGAACCGCTTCGACCGCATTCTCGTACTTACCGCTCCAGATGCACTCAAGATTGACCGCTACGTGGGCCGCGCCCATCCCGCCCCCGAGGGGCGTGAGGAAGCCATCGCCGACGCGCGCCGGCGTCTGGCCCTGCAGATGCCCGACTCGGAGAAGGCCGCGCGCGCCGACTTTGTCATCGAAAACATCGGCGGCCTGGCCGCCCTCGAGGCCCGCATCGCCGCAATCTGGATGCGTCTCAGAACCGAAAGCAACCAACGCGCCGCATCCGGTTCTTTAAAATAGGGGGGAACCCCGGCGGACGGTCACCGTTTGTTCCCTCCGCACTCCCGGTGTGAGAAAGGCTTCAGGCGAGATGCTTATGAAACTGCGTCCGGTTCTGTTGGTGCTTTTGCTGGTAGGCGGATTTGTCTACGTCACGGCTCACCTCCCCGGCGACCTGAGGCACATTGGACTTGTCTCCGGCCACGGCTCCGGTCCGCTTGACCTGACTGAAGCTCACGCCGCCCCCGCGTTCGACGCCGAGGAACTGAACAACATCGGCATTTACAAGCGGGTGCTTCCCTCGGTGGTCAACATTACCTCCACCACGCTGGTCTTCGACTTCTTCTACGGCTCGGTGCCGCAGCAGGGCCAGGGCTCCGGCTTCGTGCTCGACAAGGCCGGCCATATCCTCACCAACTTCCACGTCATTGAAGGCGCCAACCGGGGCATCGAGGTGCAGCTCTCCAACAAGCACCGCTACCAGGCCAAGGTAATCGGCTCAGACAAGACCCACGACCTGGCGCTGCTGCAGATCGATGCGACCGATCTCCAGCCTGTAACGCTGGCCGATTCCTCAGGCATTGCCGTTGGCCAGAAGGTGTATGCCATCGGCAACCCCTTTGGACTTTCCGGCACCATGACCACCGGAATCATCAGCTCCATCCGTTCCATTCGCGGGGCGGAGGGAGCGCCGATTGAGGACGCCATCCAGACCGACGCGGCCATCAATCCCGGCAACTCCGGCGGGCCGCTGATGAACTCGCATGGCGAAGTGATCGGGATCAACACCATGATCGCTTCCAACGGCGCCGAGCAGTCCTCCGGGATCGGGTTCGCCATTCCCATCAACACGGCCAAGGCGGTGCTGGCGGACCTGACCCGCTATGGCCGCGTGCGGCGGCCGTCGCTGGGCATCGTTTCACTGCCCATCGGGCCGGACCTGGCGGGGCAGATGGGCCTGGGAAACAACTCCGGAGTGCTGATCCAGCGAGTGGTTCCCGGGGGCGCGGCGGAGCGCGCCGGCCTGCACGGCGGCAACCAGCAGGCTTATCTGGGGAACCAGCCCATCATGATCGGCGGCGACCTGATTGTCGCCATCGACAGCCAGCAGGTGACCAATGCGCAGGACATCAGCGCCATCATGGACCACCACCAGGCAGGCGATACCGTGTCAGTAACGGTGCTCCGGGGGCACCGGGAGATGACGGTGAAGCTGACGCTTG
>Ga0265339_10000165_pt1 | contig 55381 bp, 45 predicted proteins | sample 4CB219metaG_FD_202085 | JGI IMG/M metagenome (GOLD analysis project Ga0265339, IMG submission 202085) | Rhizosphere microbial communities from Carex aquatilis grown in University of Washington, Seatle, WA, United States - 4-CB2-19 metaG | ecosystem: Host-associated > Plants > Roots >... | reverse complement strand
AGCCCACGGCTTGCAAACACCATGATAAGGAGAGCGAGGCTGCACGAATAGCCGGCTTGTGCAGCCAAGAATCGATAACCCTTCGCGCGCGCGGTACCGATGGGCACTGGCGATCTCGCGTCCCCGCCTTAAGCATAACCGTCCGCCGCGTCCCTGCGGCGAACAACGCTAACGCATTGCTAATTTGGGAAGGGTAAACGAGGAGTTACCGTCACCCCACCCCCGACCCTACAGTCGTAGCCGGGCAGTGTGGCAAAATCTGGCCGTGATCGGCGGGCTGCCCACAGGTATCCCATCGCGCCGCCCTGGGCGCCGCGTGTGGCCGGCAGTATCGAGCCTTGGCCGGCCGGCCAGGCCGACTTGGAAGTTGCAACGGAAGCGCCGACCCTACCTGTAGTTCTGCGCCGTGTTGCCGCCGGCCTGATAGCTGCGGCTGACCTTGCGGTGGCGGCCCGGCCGTTGGTGGGCCGGTGGCTGGTTGAAGCCGCCGCCGAAGAGCTGTTGGAAGAAGCCCACCGGGCCGCCACCGTTGTACCCGCCGCCGTAGGGGTTGCCATAAGTCGGCGCGTGATCGGCGGCGCTCAGGATTTCGCGCTTTGTCGCCGAGATCGAATGCTCGACCGGGACGTCGGCGATCTTCATCTCGTTCGGATTGTGCATGATCGCCAACAGTTGGCGATCGCGACCATAGATGTCGTCGCGGAATTGCAGCTTGCCGTCGTTGTCGACGAACGCGGTCTGGTAGGTGACGTTGATCGGCATGAATGTCGGGAAGTCGATGTTGATCTCGTTCGGCCCGTACATGTGCTCGATGCGTTCCTTGGTGTAGTGGTCGTTAGGCCGCACCAGCGACAGCAGCACTTCGGCATATTTCGCCGGGTCCTGCGTGCGCATGCAGCCGTGGCTGAAGGCGCGCCGCGCGTAGTTGAACAGGTATTTGTCCGGCGTGTCGTGCTGGTAGACCAGGAACTTGTTGGGGAAATTGAAGCGCAGCCGGCCCTCGGCGTTCCTGTCGCCGGGCGGCTGATAGATGCCGATCACCTTGCCGGAAGGATCGCGCTGGACCACAAGGCCCATGCGCTGCATGACGGTCGGGTCTTGCGCCATGGCGGGCAGGTATTCGCCGTTGATGATCGACGGCGGCACATGCCAGGTCGGATTGACCGTGATGAATTTCATCAACGTTGAGATGATCGGCGTCGGCTTGTCGACCTTGCCGATGACGATCTTCGTCTTCCAGATCCGCTTGCCGTCGTTGTACACGCTCGCCGTGAAATCCGGCAGGTTGATCAGCACGTAGAACTTGCCGCCGAGATCGTGCGGCATCCAGCGCCAGCGTTCCATATTGACGAGAATTGTGTCTTCGACATGTGTCGGCCGCGGACCATTCATCGCTTCGAGCGTCGGCGCCGTGAGCGTGCCGGTTTGCCTGATGTCGTGCTCTTTCTGGAAACTCTTCACCGCTTCGGCGAGCGCCTTGTCGTAGGTGTCGCCGTCGCCGCTCAGCCCAAGTTTTTCGCGTAGCGCCGGCACGCGCGGATCGTGCATGCCGGTCTTGAGCACCGGCCCCCCCGGGATCGGCTGCTTGATGCCGTCTTGTTTGCCGCCGCGGATTTCCGCGAGCTTGGCTTTGAGGCCGAGATAGCCCGCATTGTGCGGCTCGTAGGAATCAAGCACGGCCGCCACGTCCTTGGCGCCCGCCAAAGTCGCGAGTACCGCGGCAGGGTCGGGCGCTTTGGTCTCGTAGTAGATATTGGCGTCAACCCGCGACCAGGCGATCCGCCCGATCGAGGCATGCCGGGAATACGTCACCACCGCGACCGAGAATTTCAATTCGGCTTCGGCCAGCGCCGCCGGGTCGCTCAGCGACTTGAAATCCGGGACCGAATAGTCGGCCGGATTGAGCCCGTCGGCGCCGACATGGGACAGATAGTCGGCCGCGGCCTGCTCGCGCGCGTTGGCGTGGCCGTCCGTGAGCCAGATTGGCGCAAACGAGCGGCCCGAATAGAAGGCCTCAATTGCGGCGCGTTGCGGCTTGCCGCCGAGAATGCGGTCGAACTTGCCGCTCGAAAGCCCGCGCAGTTGTTCCGCGATCTGATCGTTGATTGTCGGCGTCGGAGCGGGCGCCCCCGCCGTGGCGGCGGGAGCGGGTGAGGGTGCTGCGGGGGCTGCCGCTGTTCCGCTGCCACTCGGCGCGGGCGTGCTGGCAGCCGCAGCCGGCGGAGTTGCGGGTACAGGCGCGCTTTCCGCAGCAGCAGGTGCAGGTGACGCGCTCGCGGCCGCCGGCGTCTGCGGTGTTTCGGCGGGCTTGGCGGATGCTGCATCAGCCGGGGGAGTGGTAGCGGCAGGTGCCGGTGGACTGGCGGTCTGCGTCGCAGTGTCGGCCGGTTGTGCGGGGGATGGGGCCGGTGTTGCGGCGGCCGCAGGTGCGGGCGATCCCCACGGTTCTGCCGACCCAGGGGCATCGGGCTTGGCGGGTTCGGCCGCGACGGCGGGGGGTGCTGCGGGAGCGGTTTTGGCGGCGTCCGGAGGCGTGACTGTCGGTACGCCGCCCGGCGGCGTCGATTGCGCAAGCGCGCCGCCCGCGGACAAAAGCAGCGCGACAGCAGTCGAGGCAAGAAACCCATTAAGGCGGACGCCGGGCATCGCGAATTCTCCTTAAGTCAGCGTGCTTTCCCCCGAGCCTGCGCGATAGACCGCAGTGCTCGAACTTCCGGGAAACTCTCAGCCCCAAAAGTGTCAATGCTGCGGACGAAAGCCGGGAATCACCTTACGCGAGCCGTAGGAGTCTGTCCCGCCTCGGAGGGCGAATTTAAGGACAGATCAAGCGAATTTCCGCGGCTGTCGCTCCGCGGCAACGGCATCGCTATCGTCTTCTGAGCGCTCGCTATTTAGCCCCAGTGCCTCGAGCTTGCGGTAGAGGGTCGAGCGCCCGATGCCAAGCCGTCGCGCCACCTCCGACATCTGCCCTCGATAATGAGTAATGGCATAGCGAACGAGGTCGGCCTCGATCTCTTCGAGCGGCCGCACCTCGCCCGCCGGATCGAGAAGGGACAGAGCGTCGGCTACAAGCGGGAGTTCGGAAGGAAGAAGCGGCGGGTGATCCGTCAGTGCCGCGAAACCGGCCCGGTCGGCGTCCGGCATGTCGGACGCGTCGGTGGCGGCCGTCGCAGGGTGAGGCAGCGCCGCGTCGCCGCTGGCGTGCGCCGAGACTGCGGCAGCGATCTGCGGAAATTCACCGATCCCGACGCTGTCACCGTCGGCCAGCACCACAGCGCGAAACAGTGCGTTCTCCAATTGCCGAATATTGCCGGGCCACGGGAACACTGTGAGGAGCTGCAGCGCTTCGGGCGCAATCAGGCGGATGCGCTTGCCTTCTTCCGCGGCAAATCGCGCCAGGAAATGCCGTGCGAGCGCCGGAATATCCCCCCGTCGCTCGCGCAGCGGCGGGACCGCAATCGGAAAGACATGCAGGCGATAGAACAGGTCCTCGCGGAAACGCCCGGCTTTCACGTCGGCAATCAGGTCGCGGTTGGTGGCCGAGATGATGCGCACGTCGACTCTCACCGCCTTGCGCGCACCGACCGGCTCGACTTCGCCTTCCTGAATGGCGCGCAACAGCTTGACCTGCGCGGCCGCCGGCAACTCGCCGACCTCGTCGAGGAAGAGCGTGCCGCCCGAGGCTTCGACAAACTTTCCGGTGTGGCGTTCGGTGGCGCCGGTGAACGAACCCTTCTCGTGGCCGAACAGGATCGACTCGACGAGGTTTTCCGGCATGGCGCCGCAATTGACCGCGACGAACGGCCGGCTCCTTCGTTCGCCCGTGCCATGAATCGCGCGCGCGATCAATTCCTTCCCGACGCCGGACTCGCCTGAGATCAGCACCGGGATGGTGGAGGCCGCCGCCTTTTCGGCGACGCGGATGACGGCCGCCATGTTGGCGCTGCGCGTGAGGATGTCGGCAAAGCTGAGCGTGCCGGAGCGGCTGTGCTTGAGCCGGGCGAGTTCGCCTTCGAGCGCGCTGGTATTGAGCGCGTTGCGCAGGCTGACCTGGAGGCGTTCGGCGCCGACCGGCTTGACCACGAAATCGATCGCGCCGGCGCGCATCGCCGAAACGACGTTGTCGATGCCGCCGTGCGCGGTCTGCACGATGACCGGCAGCTTGTTGCCAGCTTGGCGCAGCCGAGCGAGCACGCCGAGTCCGTCGAGATTCGGCATCACCAGATCGAGGATCATGCAATCGATCCGGCCGCCGTCCGGCAAGGCAAGCAGCTCCAGCGCCGCGTCGCCGTTGTCGAGCGTGAGCGGCTCGTAGCCGAATTTTTGCAGCATGCCCTCAAGCAGGCGGCACTGAACCGGATCGTCGTCGACGACGAGCACGCGGCTGCTCATGGCTGCACCTTCTCGTAACTCCGGTCTGTGCCGAATTGGGGCACTTTGCCGGCAAGAGGCTTAAAGGCGTATTAAGAGCGGCGGGATTCCGGAGTAAGCCGCTGGTAGGGGGGACTGGAATGACAGCCAAGATGGAACGCCGGCGATTGATCGGCGCGCTCGGTGCGGCCGCGCTTACGCCGCTCGCCGCCCCGCTCGCTCGGCCCGCGCGCGCGGCCGAAGCATGGCCGGTGCGGCCGGTGACGGTGCTCTGTCCATTCGCGGCGGGGACGAGCGCCGACACGCTGATGCGCATGATCAATGCGTCGCTTGGCAAGAAATTCGGACAGAACTTCATCGTCGAGGATCGCCCCGGCGCGACCGGCAACATTGCCGCGGGCGCGGCGGCGCGCGCGACGCCCGACGGCTATACGCTGTTGATCGGCACGGTCGGACCGATCGTCAACAACAAGTTCCTGTACAAGCATCTCGACTTCAATCCGGATCGCGCCTTCGCGCCGGTCGCGGCGCTCGCCTATTCGCCGCTCATCTTTGTCGGCAGCCCCAAGCTGCCGGTGAAGACTCTGCAAGAGCTCGTGGCCTACGCCAAGGCCAAGCACGGACCGTTCAACGCCGGCACCGTCGGCGTCGGCTCGCAGGCGCACATCACGATCCAGCTCCTCAACAAGCTCGCCGGCATTTCCATCGGACACGTGTCCTATCGCATCAGCTCGCAGGCGTTGCCCGATCTCGCCTCGGGCGATCTGCAGCTCTCCGTCCAGTACATTCCGACCTTCGTGCCGCAGGTCCAGTCAGGCATGGTGCGCGGGCTCGCCGTCACGAGCTTGAAGCGCCTGCCCGAACTGCCGGATGTGCCGACCGCCGCCGAGTCGGGTTTTCCCGGCTTCGAGGCAAGCGGCTGGTTCGCTCTGTTCGCGCCCGCCGGGACGCCGCCCGGCATCGTCTCCAGGATCAACGAAGGCGTGAACGAATTTCTGCAAAGCGATGCCGGCAAGAAGCAGCTCGCCAACATCTGGATGACGCCGATGGGCGGATCGCCGGCCTGGCTTGCCGATTACATCAGGAGCGAGAACGCCAAATGGGGGCCGATCATCAAACAGGCGGGCATCAGCTTGCAGTAGGAATTCGTCATTGCGAGCGAAGCGAAGCAATCCAGGGCGGCCTTGCGATGGCTGCGAGAGCGTTCTGGATTGCTTCGTCGCCCTTCGGGCTCCTCGCAATGATAGTGCGGTTTCAATAGATCAGGTCAACAAACATGCCCAAACGTCTGCCCAAAAACACCTGCGACACCCACCTGCACATCTTCGGCGATCCCAAGATGTATCCCGCCGCCAACCCGAATGCGCTCTATGCGCCGCCCGGCGATTGCAATTTCGCCGCTGTGAAGGCGCTGCACGACGCCATGGGCGTCGATCGCGCGGTGTTCGTGCAGCCGACGATCTACGGCACCGATCATCGGGCGCTGCACGACGTGCTCAAGGTCGTAGGCAAACAGAACTATCGCGGCGTCGCCATTGTCGACGACAGTGTCAGCGATGCAGAGCTTGAACGGCTCAACAGCGTCGGCGTGCGCGGCGCGCGGTTTAATTTCGGCGGCCGGTTCAAGCTGGCGCCGAGCATGGCCGATTTCCGCCGCGGGCTTGCCCGCGTCCGCGAGCTTAACTGGTTCGTCAAGGTGTTCGGCTTCGAGGATGACTTTCTCGCCGTCGCCGACGAACTGAAAAAGATCGATTTCCCCGCGATCGTCGATCACATGGGCGGCCCCGACTACCGCCGCGGCGCGGACCACCCGTCGGTGCGTCTCATCCTCGATCTGCTGGCGAACGGCAATTGGTGGATCGGGCTGTCGAATGGCGACCTGCGCTCGCACTCCGGCTACCCGTGGGACGACGCGGTCGCATTCGGCCGGATGTATTACGAGGCCGCGCCGGATCGCTGTCTCTGGGGTACCGACTGGCCGCACGTGCATCGCTTCATGCGGCCCGACAAGGATGGTCCGTCCGACTACGGCCTCGACCACGAAATGCAGCGCGTCGCGCTGTTCGAGCGATATTTGCCCGACCGCGCCGCGCGCGATCGCGTGCTGGTCGATAATCCGGCGCGGTTTTTCGGGTTTGGGTAGCGGCGGCCGCCGCCATTTCCCGGGCGGCGGGGGATTGTTATGCTTCCGGCCATTGCAATTCATTGGAGGGGCCCATGATCGATCGTCGCCGCGCTGTGCGTTCTGCCTTGGCTCTCTTGTCCGTCGGTGCAGTACTGCGCTCCGCCGCCGCGCGCGCCGACCAGGCGTTCCGGCGTTATCTGCCGCTGTTCATCGACCTCGACGGCTGGAAGGGCGGCAAGCCGGACGGCATGACCATGGAGATGTCGGACAACTCCATGACGACCGCCAAGCGCGATTATACGCGCGGCGCGGCGCAACTCCACGCGTCGGTCGTAACCGGCCCCGCCGCCGCCGGCGCGCTGGCGATGACCAAGACCGGCATGAAGATCGAGACCACCGAAGGCCACATGATCTCGACGACGATGAACGGCTTTGCGGTCGCCAAGAGCTATAACACCGGACAAAAATCGGGGGCGGTGATGGTGGCGCTTGGCCCGGCCGCAATGTTCAGCGTCTCCTACAACTCCCTGACCGAAGACGAGGCGTTGCCGCTCGCACAGAAATTCGATTGGAAGGCTTTTCAGGCGGCGTCGCAGCAGAAATAGCGGCAGCCACTGAGATCGCCCGGACGGTCGTACTCAGATCACGAACCCGGACAGCCAGTAAAACAGCGCCGCTACCAGCGCCGAGGCCGGCAGGGTGATGATCCAGGCGACGACGATGTTGGTGGCGATGTTCCAGCGCACCGCCGAGACCTTGCGGGCGGCGCCGACACCGATGACCGAGCCGGTCACCGTGTGGGTGGTCGACACCGGAATGCCGAGAAAGGTGGCGAAAAATAACAAGGCGGCGCCGGCACCCGAGGCGCAGGCGCCCTGCACCGGCGTCAGGCGCGTGATCTTCGAGCCCACGGTGTTGACGATGCGCCAGCCGCCGATCAGCGTACCGAGCGCCATCGCGATCTGACACACGATCACCACCCAGAACGGCACGTAGAAGTTCGCGCCGAGGTGGCCCTGCGAGAATAACAGCACCGCGATGATCCCCATGGTCTTTTGCGCGTCATTGCCGCCGTGGCCGAGCGAAATCAGCGACGCGGCGGCGAACTGCAGCCATTGAAACGGGCCTTCGACCGAGCGCGGGTTGGCGCGCACGAAGGCCCACGACACGCCGAGCACCAGCGCCAGCGCCAGGAAAAATCCGAGCAGCGGTGAGAGCACAATGAAGGCGCCGGTGGTGATGAGCCCCGGCCAGACGATTGACGCAAGGCCGGCCTTGGTGACGCCGGCACCGACCAGACCGCCGATCAGCGCGTGCGAACTCGATGACGGAATGCCGCCCCACCAAGTGATCACGTCCCAGAAGATGGCGCCGATCAGCGCGCCGAAGATCACGCGCGCATCCATTACGTCGGCGGAGATGATGCCGACACCGACGGTGCGCGCCACGTGGACGCCGAAGATCAAAAAGGCGATGAAATTGAAGAACGCCGCCCACAGCACGGCATAGCGCGGCCGCAGCATCCGGGTCGACACCAGCGTGGCGATCGAATTCGCGGTGTCGTGCAGGCCGTTGAGAAAGTCGAACGACAGCGCCACCAGGATCAGGCCGATCAGGACGGGCAGGCTGAGCAGAATGTTCATCGCAGGATGTTCATCGCGGTTCGCCGACTGGGCGCGATCGTTACAGTTGATCGACGACGATCGAGCTTATTTCGTTCGAGACGTCCTCGAACCGGTCGACGACCTTTTCCAGATGGTCGTAGATTTCGGCACCGACGATGAAGCGCATGGTGTTGCCGGAGCCGTGCTCGTGTCCGTTCTCCCGGCTGGCCAGGAACAGCGCCTTCAGCCCGCGGTCGTGGACCTCGTCGGCCTGCTCCTCGACGGCGATAATGCGGCCGGTCAGAATGTTGAGCCGCCCGGCATTGCTGCCGATCGCGCTCAACAGCGGTACCGCCTCCACCACAAGTTTGGCCGCCTGCACGATGATTGCGCCCATTTCCTGCATCGGCGGCTCGAAACTTTTGACCTCGAACATCGCAATGGTCTTGGCGGTTTTGTTCATCTGGTCGATGGCGTCGTCCATCGACGAGATCAGATCTTGGATGTCGGTGCGGTCGAACGGCGTGATGAAGGTGCGGCGCACCGCGATCAGTACCTGGCGCGTGACTTCGTCGGCTTCGGCTTCGCGGTCGAAAATCTGCTTGCGATATTGCTCGATCCAGGCGCCGCCCTTGAGCAGTCCCTGCAAAGCTTCGGCGCCGGCCAGCACAATGGCGGCGTGCCGGGCGAACAGGTCGAAGAACCGTTCTTCCCGCGGCATCAACGCCTGAAACCAGCCGAGCATGATTATCCCACGGTGAGGAGGCAACGATTCGCGCGGCCATGCTAGACGCCGCGCCCCGCAGGCTCAAACGGTACTGCGGCGGCATCCCCTTTCGCCCACAGGAAGCGCCCTTGCGAGGCCACTTTTGCCGGACCACATCAGCAGCGACAGGTGAGGGCCTCAAGTTCATGGTTCAGCGCAAGATTTCAAGGCGAAATGTGGCGGCGACGACCGCCAAAAGCCGGCCTCAAGCGCAAGCCGCGGCACGTAAATCGCCGCTCGGCGCGCTGCCCGAGTGGAACTTGGCCGACCTTTATGCCGGTCTCGACGACCCGGCGATCAAGCGCGATCTCGATCGGTCGGACGCCGAAAGTGTGGCATTCGAAGAGTCATATAAGGGCAGGCTCGACGATCTGGCGCGCGGGCCGGACGCCGGCGCGGCGCTCGGCGAAGCGGTGCGGCGCTACGAAGCGCTCGACGATCTGATGGGACGGCTAGGCTCCTATGCGGGGCTCGTGCATGCCGGCGATACGGTGGATCCGGCGCGCACCAAGTTTTATGGCGACGTGCAGGAGCGGTTGACGGCCGCCTCCACGCACTTGCTGTTCTTCACCCTTGAACTCAATCGCGTCGACGACGCGCTGCTGCAGGCTGCAATGGCCGATCCGGCGCTTGGCCATTACCGGCCGTGGCTCGAAGACGTACGACGCTACAAGCCGTATCAGCTCGAGGACCGGGTCGAGCAATTGTTTCACGAAAAATCGATGACCGGCTATTCGGCCTGGAACCGGCTGTTCGATTCCACCATCGCCAACCTGCGTTTCAAGGTCGGCGGCAAGACGCTGGCGATCGAGCCGACGCTCAATCTCTTGCAGGACCGTTCCGGCGTGAAACGCAAGGCCGCGGCGCAGGCGCTGGCGAAGACATTCGCGCAGAACCTCCAGCAATTCGCGCTCATCACCAACACGCTCGCCAAGGACAAGGAAATCTCCGATCGCTGGCGCGGCTTCGCCGACATCGCCGACGCGCGGCACCTCGACAATCGGGTCGAACGCGAGGTCGTCGATGCGTTGGTCGCCGCCGTGCGTGCCGCCTATCCGCGGCTGTCGCACCGCTACTACGCGCTGAAAGCGGGGTGGTTCGGCAAGAAAAAGCTGCCGCACTGGGATCGCAACGCGCCGCTGCCGCAGGTCGCTGCGCGCAATGTGAGCTGGAGCGAGGCGAGAAATACGGTACTCACCGCCTACGGCGCCTTCTCGCCGAAGATGGCGTCAATCGCCGAGCGTTTTTTCGATCAGCGCTGGATCGACGCGCCGGTGCGGCCCGGCAAGGCGCCCGGCGCCTTCGCTCATCCGACCGTGCCGTCGGCGCACCCCTACGTGCTGCTCAATTATCAGGGCAAGCCGCGCGACGTGATGACGCTGGCGCACGAACTCGGCCACGGCGTGCATCAGGTGCTGGCCGCGCCGAATGGCGCGCTGATGGCGCCGACGCCGTTGACGCTCGCCGAGACCGCCAGTGTGTTCGGCGAGATGCTGACGTTCCGCAAGCTATTGGCCAATGCGCGCGACAAGAAAGAGCGCAAGGCCATGCTGGCCGCCAAGGTCGAAGACATGATCAACACGGTGGTGCGCCAGATCGCGTTCTATACGTTCGAGCGCGCCGTTCACACCGAACGCAAGAACGGCGAACTGACCGCGCAGAAGATCGGCGAACTGTGGATGTCGGTACAAGACGAAAGCCTCGGCCCGGCGATCGAACTGAAACCGGGCTACGAGACGTTCTGGACCTACATTCCGCATTTCATCCATTCGCCGTTCTACGTCTACGCCTATGCGTTCGGCGATTGCCTGGTGAACTCGCTCTACGCCGTCTACGAACACGCGGCCGACGGCTTCGCCGAGCGCTATCTCGCGATGCTCGCGGCCGGCGGCACCAAGCATTATTCCGAGCTTCTGGCGCCCTTCGGCCTCGACGCTCGTGATCCGGCGTTCTGGCAAGGCGGGCTTTCGGTGATCGAGCGGATGATTGGGGAGCTGGAGGGCCTGGAGCGGTAGCCCGCGCGGGTTGGACTTCTCAATCAGTGATTGCGCCGATTTTGCCCTCGCCCTAAGCTTCTCGAAGCGGGGGAGTGTGCCATGGCGGACGGCGGTACTGCGCACGGACTTGGCGAGGGCCATCATTTCGGCAAACCATATGAATTCCAAAAAGTCTTCGAAACAGAAATCGGCGTCATTAACCGCCGTCGTGCCGGACTGATCTCCGGCCAACGCGGCACTGTCGCGTTGGGTGCCCTGGATCGGCCCCTGCAAGGTCAAATCACGCCCGAGCAGGAAGGCGAGGACCTCAGCGGGCGGCCGATCCTCCGGCCGAACGAGGACGCCAATGTGGTCGGGCTCGCGCTTTCCGGCGGCGGCGTCCGCTCGGCGGCGTTCTGCCTCGGCGTCTTGCAGGCATTGGACGCAACAAAGGTGCTGCCGAAAGTCGACTACCTCTCGACCGTATCGGGCGGCGGGTACATTGGCTGCTCGCTGACGGCGGCTCTGCAGGCCGGAGTAGAGCGTGGCTGCCCCGGCTTTCCGTTTGCAAGCGCGCTTCACGAAGATGAACCGCCGGCGCTGCAACACATCCGCGACTTTTCGAATTATCTGTTCCCGCATCGCAGCTCCAGCGTCGATCTGCTGCGTAATGCTGCGATTTACATGCGCGGTCTTGTCGTTAATGCCGTTATCCTCGTTCCATTTTTGTTCGGCGCGGCGGTTATTACGTTGCTGTGCTACGCGGCGCGCGACGCCTTCACGAGGCCGAGCCTTTTTGGCGTCTCGATTACCGATCCGTTCCACCTTCACTATTTCTTCATTTCGTTTGATCTCTTTCTGCTCCTTATTGTCGTTGGCATCGGATGGGGGATTTTCCAATCGACACGGGGGCGGCAGCAGAAAACCGAGATTCCGGGCTGGCCGTCTGCCTGGGTCAGTTCGATCATCGTTGCGTTTCTTGTCGTTGTTTTTTGCGAGTTGCAACCTATCATTCTCAATTCGATGCTCGCCGCGAACGGCAGTTGGGGGGCTGTGTCGAACAAATGGATCACTGCCATTTCGGCGATATTGGCTCCGGTGAGCGCGGTCTTCGCCTATCTCTCATCCAAGGTCGGCGAATACCTCAAGAGCGCCATGCAGTCGCCGAGCGCGAAGGCCCAGACCAAGGGGCTCGCGATGAAAGCTGCCATCGTTGTCGGCGGACTGATCCTCCCCGTATTAATTTGGATGCTCTACCTCGATGTGTCCTATTGGGGGCTTTGCATCAACGATATCGACGTCAAGGCGCTGAAATGTTCGGATACGGTCCCATCCTGGCTGACTAAGGCAGCCTTGGCGATTCCTGTCGCGAAAAATCATTCAGCGACGGCGCTTTTCGCGTTGATCGCGTTTGTTTGTTTAGGTCTTACGCTCGCGATGCAGCCGAACGCGAATTCACTGCATCCGCTCTATCGCGACCGCCTGAGCAAAGCGTTCCTGTTCAAGCCTTGGCCGGCGGCGCAGCCGCAGCGGCAGGCACAGCCACGAGCAAATATGCGTGTGCCCTGGCCTATCGATCCGACAAAACCCGATCTGGTCGAGGAATGGCGACCGAAATTGAGTGCAATCACGGGATTGGAGGGCCCGTATCACCTGATCAACACCGCCCTTAACGTTGAAGCATCCAGGGTCGCAAACCGGCGCGGCCGTAATGCCGATTTCTTTATTTTCACTCCAAAATACATCGGCAGTAAGACGACGGGCTATGTCCGCACGGAAGAGATCGAAGAGGTAGCCGCCGGTCTCACGCTCGCGACCGCGATGGCCGCTTCAGGCGCTGCGGTATCGTCCAATATGGGAGCCGAGACCATCAAGCCGCTGACGGCGACGCTGGCTTTGCTGAACGTCCGGCTCGGCTACTGGCTGCGCAATCCGGCCAAGCTATGCCTGGCAAAACAAGAGGGTTCGCGCGCGGGCGTAACCAAGATCGACCACCGTAACCTGCTGGCCAATTACTATTTCATCGGCGAAGTTTTTGGAAAGCTGAGCGAAAAACGCAAATCGGTCTATTTGACCGACGGCGGACACATCGAGAATCTCGGGATTTACGAACTGCTCAGGCGGCGCTGCCAAGTCATCATCGCCGTCGATGCCGAAGCCGACCCGCAAATGGCGTTCGGGTCGTTCAATATCCTGGAACGCTTTGCCTTGATCGACCTCGGCGTCCGCATCGATCTGCCGTGGCAGCCGATCGCCGATGAAAGCCTCGTGACGAGCAGGGCGATCGATAATGCCGGCGCCCTCAGCAATCAAGGCGACGCCGCGGCCGGCGACAAGCCGAGCCAAGTAGCAAAGAACCACGGCCCGCATTGCGCCATCGGCGAGATCAGCTATCCGGGCGGCCGCAAAGGCGTTCTCGTCTACATTAAGGCGTCGCTCACCGGCGACGAGAACGATTATGTTTTCGATTATAAGAAGCGCTACAGCGACTTCCCGCACGAAACAACAATCGACCAAATGTTCACCGAGGAGCAATTTGAGGCGTATCGCGCGCTGGGCTTTCATGCCGCCTTCGGATTGTTCGACCGCGGCGACAGCTTCGCTTACCCCAAGGACATTTCCAACGGGGATCTGCGGCAGGAGGTTGGGTTGCTCGACCAGCTCTTTCCTCGTGTGGCGGCTGGGGGGCCGCCCGGTCGGAAGCAGACCTTCATGGCCTGGCTGACATGAGCCAGCGCGGGTCGCGCTGGCTTTCCATGATCGTGTTCTTTGGCCTTAACGCCCACCTTGCAACAGCGTGGTGCTGCCCACATTTCGTTGTCAATCCGTGGGCAGCCCAATTCGCCTCGCGCAAGGCCCACCCGCGGGCCAGAGTCCTGGTCTTCATCGCGAGCGGCTGATACCGACGACACATGACCGACAAGTCTGACACCAAGCGTGGCGGCGACACTGAAAAGAACCGCTTTTCTGCCAGAGCCGCGCGCTATGCGCGCGTGGGAGCGAACGTCGGTGGCGTAGCGGCGCGCTATGCCGGGCGGCGGCTCCTTGGCGGGGCGCCGAACCGCGCCGGCGAGGCGCTGGCGCTGTCGTCGGCGCTTGGCCGGCTCAAAGGTCCGCTGATGAAGGTCGCGCAACTGATGGCGACCATTCCCGATCTCTTGCCGCCCGAATATGCCGCCGAACTGCAGAAGCTCCAAAGCGAGGCGCCGCCCATGGGCTGGGCGTTCGTCAAGCGCCGCATGATGGCGGAACTTGGAGGCGGTTGGGAGAAAAGATTCGCAAGCTTCGAACATCAGCCCGCGGCGGCTGCATCGCTCGGGCAGGTGCATCGCGCTCGCTCGCTTGATGGGCACGAGCTTGCCTGCAAGCTGCAATACCCGGACATGCAGTCCGCTGTCGAAGCCGATCTGCAGCAGCTACAGTGGCTGCTCGCCATCCGCCGGCGGTTCGATAGCGCGATCGACACCACGGAGGTCGGCAAGGAAATCGGCGAGCGCGTGCGCGAGGAGCTCGACTATTACCGCGAGGCCAAGCACGTCGCGCTCTATCGCCAGATGCTCGATGGCGTGAAGACGGTGCACGTGCCGCGTCCGTGGCCGGAGTTGTCCACCGGCCGGCTCTTGACGCTCGATTGGCTCGAGGGCACGCGCATGCTGACACACAAGAACGATCCGCTCGAAGAGCGCAATGTGCTGGCAACCGCCATGTTCACGGCGTGGTGGTTTCCCTTCAGCCGCTTCGGCGTCATCCACGGCGACCCGCATCTCGGCAACTACACGGTTTTTTCGCGCGATGGCGAGGCAGCCGGCATCAACCTGCTCGATTACGGCTGCATCCGCATTTTCCCGCCGAAATTCGTCCAAGGCGTCGTCGACCTTTATCACGGCCTCCTGCGCGGCAACGACGACCTCGTGGTGCATGCTTACGAAACGTGGGGATTCCGCCGGCTGTCGCGCGATCTGATCGATACGCTCAACATCTGGGCGCGCTTTATCTATGCGCCGCTGCTCGACGACCGGGTCCGCACCATCGCCGATGGCGTGGCGCCTGGTGAATACGGCCGGCGCGAGGCATTCCGCGTCCATCAGGCGCTCAAGCGCAAAGGCCCTGTGACGGTGCCGCGCGAGTTCGTGTTCATGGATCGCGCCGCCGTGGGCCTGGGCGCCGTGTTTCTGCACCTGCGGGCGGAGGTGAACTTCTACCGGCTGTTCAACGAGGCGATCGAGCGTTTCTCCATCGATCGTGTCGAGAAGCGCCAAGCCGACGCGTTGAAGGCAGCGGGGCTGTAGATCTCGCGTTCTTGCGTTCGCCGCCGCCGCTTTAGTCGCCAAACGGTACGCGACCCGCGCGGCGTGACTGAGCCATCACTCCACCTTGATGTTGGCTTGCCGGATCACCTTGGCCCATTTCTCGGTATCATCGGCGATCAGTTTGCCGAATTCAGCCGGCGTCATCGACAGCGGCAGAACCCCCAGGGCGGCGAGACGCTTGCGCGTGTCCGGCTCAGCTACAATCGCGTTGATCGTTTTGTTGAGCTTATCGGTAACAGCCGCGGGTGTGGCCTTGGGTGCGCAAATGCCGAACCAGCCGCTGGCGTCATAACCCGGCACGGATTCACCGATCGCCGGCACGTCAGGCAAGACATCCGACCGCGCCGCGCTGCTCAGCGCCAGCGCGCGCAATTTGCCGTCTCTGACGTATTGGATCGCCTGGGTGATCGTCGAAAAAGCGATTTGCACCTGCCCGCTCAGGAGATCGGCCACGTAGCCGGTCCGATACGGCACGTGCACCAGTTCGATGCCCGTCATTATCTTGAGGAGTTCGTACATAAGGTGCGGCGTGGTGCCGACGCCCGGCGATGCCATGTTGATTTTGCCTGGGTTGGCTTTCGCATAGGCGATGAACTCCCGGAAGGTTTTCGCCGGCAGTGCTGGATTGGCCACCAACAGAAATGGAGCGCTGCAAATCATGGCGACCGCTGTGGTGTCGCGCACGAAATTGAAAGGCAGCTTTGGATAGAGGCTTGCGTTGACTGCATTGGCGTTGGCAGCAAGCAGCAACGTGTAGCCGTCCGCAGGCGCGGCTACGACATTCTCGGCCGCAAGGCTGCTGCCGGCGCCTGACCGGTTCTCGACGATGAATTGCTGACCAAGCCGATCCCACAGCCGCTGTCCGACGAGGCGAGCGATCACGTCGGGCCCGGTGCCGGCCGGAAAGCCGACGATCAGCCGCACCTGTCGCGTTGGATAATCGAGCGCCACGGCTGCACGAGGCAGTGTCGCGACCGCGGCAGCGCTTGCGGACAGACGCAGAAACTGTCGACGCTGAAGTCCCATGACGATACCTTTGCGCCGAATGCTTTCGGGTCTCGGTGTGCAGCTCGGCAACCAACGCTAGGATATTTTGCCGAATATGCGTAGGGGCGTCAGCAGCAGCTGCACTCTGCGCCCTCGACCCAGGTGAGCGCATTCTTCATGAATGCCGGCGGCAGGTCGCCTTCGACCACCTCGGCGAGCGGCTTGAACATCTTGAAATGATGCCGGCCGGCGGCGGTCCAGAACACCACGTGTGTCTCTATCGGCGGGCAGCCGGGTACCCCGCAGGCGACTTCCGAGACCATCACCGTGTCTTCTTCGGCAAGCGCGAAGCGCGCGTGCGCCCAATCTCGCACACGGTCGACCGCGGCGCCATCGGCACTCCGCTTGAACGAGCGCATCATCTCGAACGGGCTGGACATCGCCCTATATATTGGGCTTCTAGCCTCCAATGACCAAGAAGAAATGAGGAGCGTTTTCAGTGGCTGAGCAAGTACTGGCGGCGGTGCGCACCGGGCCGAGCAAGACCGAAATTCGCGAATATCCCATGCCGGACATTGCGGAGGACGCGGCGCTGATGAAGATGGAGGTCGGCGGCATCTGCGGCACCGACGTCAAGCTCTACCAGCACCCGCCGACCAGCGACCCGGTCATCATGGGGCACGAGAATATCGGCATCATCGCCAAGGCCGGCCGCGAGTTCACCAACCGCAAGGGCTTCAAGGAAGGCGACCTGGTCTTTGTCGAACACTATGTCATGTGCGGCAAGTGCGAGTGGTGCCACGCCGGTCAGTACCGGCACTGCGAGAACACCAACTGGCGCACCAACCCGGACGCCATCCGCTATGGCTACACGTCGGCGAAGAAGCCGCCGCATCTCTATGGCGGCTTTGCGCAATATGTCTACCTGCCGTGGAATGCGGTGGTGCATCACGTGCCCAAGGGCGTGTCGGCCGAGCTGGCCGGCTTGGTGACGCCGATGGCAAACGGCGTGGAATGGTCGCTGTTTGACGGCGGCGTCGGCTACGATTCCACCGTGCTGATCCAGGGTCCGGGGCAGCAGGGCCTGTCGCAGACCGTGATCTGCAAGCAGGCCGGCGCCTCGCTGATCATCGTTACCGGCACCTCCAAGGACGGTGCGCGGCTCAAGGTCGCCAAGGAACTCGGCGCCGACTACGTCATCGATGTGCAGAAGGAGGACCCGCTCCAGCGCATCATGGAGATCACCGGCGGCAAGGGCGTCGATGTCTCGCTCGACTGTACGTCGGGCGCCGGCACCATCCCGATCCTGCTCGGCATCGAGGCGCTTAAGCGCAAGGGCGGCACCATCGTGGTGCAGGGGGAGCTGGCGGCCTTTCCGAATTTCCCGCTCGAAAAGTTCACGGTGAAGTTCATCACCATGCATTCCGCGCGCGGCCACAGCTACAAGGCCTGCGAACTGGCACTGGCCCAGATCGCCTCCAAGCGCTTTCCGCTCGAGAAGATCACCACCCACCGCTTCGGGCTCAAGGATGTGGACCTCGCCATCAGGTCGGTCGGCAGCCTGCCGGGAGGCAAGCCGGACGTGATCCATGCCTCGCTGCTGCCGTGGGCGTAGGCCTTGCCGGGTGACCGGGCCGCCGTTGTAGCGTCGCCCCGGCGCATGATTCACTTCCTTAGAGGACTATCCCCACCCCCGAGCCCGGCCGCGGTCGCTTCGGCGTGGACGCTTTGCTATATCGGGGTACCGGCGTCGCACGGCCACGAGGCTGAAGGCAACTTGTGACTGAGAAAACCGCAGTCTACTCGGCGATCTTTGGCGCCTACGACGAACCCGCTCCGATCCGGCATCCAGATCCGGACATCGCCTATTTTCTTTTCGCCGACAGCGCGGTCAAGGCGCCGCCGCCGCCCTGGCAGTTGCGCACCGTACCGGCCGTTTTTGCCGATCCGCAGAGAGACGCGAGACGCCTCAAGGCGTTAGCGCACCTATTTCTGCCGGAAGAATACACAGTCTCGGTCTGGGTCGATGGTAATTGTCAGATCGAGCACATCCGCGCGGATGCGATTCGGAAGTTGCTCGGCGATGCCGATATGGCGCTGCCGGTGCACGCCGAGCGTACGTGCATCTTTGCCGAGGGCGAGGCCCTGCTGACGCTTGGGCTCTACGACTCGCCGGGACGCATTGCCCGGCAGATGACCGCCTATCAGATCGCGGGCCTGCCGCGCGATTTCGGATTGCATCACACCAATTTCCTGATCCGGCGGCACAACACGCCGTGCTGCGTCCGGTTCGGCCACGAATGGTGGCAGCAGATCCACAGTTACTCCAAGCGCGATCAGTTGAGTTTCGATTTCGTGCGCTGGAAGCAGCCACAATGCAACATCAGCACGTTGCGAATGTCCTACGACGCCAACGACATGTTCCGCTGCAGCGGCGTGCACAAGAATCCGCATCGTGTCGTCTCGGAACATCTCGGTGCCGCGGTGCAACGCGCCGACCTGCCGCAATCCTTTCTGGCGGCGGCGTACGATCCGAATTACGAGCAATGGCCCGCAGCGTTTCTACTTCATCTGCGGCGCTTAAATGAGATTGCGGCCGGTGCCGGTGAACCGCTGGAAGGTAATCTCTGCTACTTTCATCAGCAGCGCGACTTCAACCACGCGCCGCCGGATCCGCGGCGTGGCGCGCGCCGGGAGACGTTTCTGCGGGCGCTTGCCGGTCGCCGCCGGATGCTGGAGATCGGCTTTAATGCCGGGCATTCGGCGCTGCTCGCGCTGACCCATAGCGACGCCTCCGTGACCTCGATTGACGATTGCGGTCACAGTTATACCGAGCCGGCGGCGGCTTATCTCGGCTCGGCATTTGCCGGACGTTTTCGATTTTTCAAGACCGACTCGCGCCGGTTGCCGATGCTGGCCAATGAATTGCAACTGGGCACGCACGATCTCATACACATCGATGGCGGCCACGCGCCGGACATTTTCGCCGCAGACATTGCGACCGCGCTCGCTTGCAGCAAGCCGGGAACGCTGGTGCTGGTGGACGATCTCTACGTGCCGGCGATCCGGCAGATCAGCGATCGGCTCGTCGCGGAGCGGCTGATGGCGCCATACGGCAATCTGGAAACGCCGGAGTCGGGCGCATTTCTGACGCTGGAAACGGCGCAGTCGCTGAATTTGGCGGATCGGGATGCGCTCACCAACAGGTTGTTGAATGTCTTGTACGCGCCGCGCGCGAGCGAAGAAACGCAGACGCCGTTCCTGTCGGAATTGCTGCGGCGGCTGCAGGCCGCGCCCGCTCGCGTGGCACAGCTGGGCAAATCGGGGGACGGCGAGGCTTGGCCATCGTCTACGGCTGCACTGCAGCTAGATGACGAGCTGATCGTCGCGATCAGGCATAACAGCCATCATCCGTTCATTATCATGCGCAATTCGCGCGACCCGGCGGAAGCGCGCTTTCTGACGTGCGAAACCGAAAACGAGATCGCCGAGTTTACCCGCGAGCTGACGCTCCGCCGCAGTTTTGCCGAGAGTGCGCTGGCGCGCGCCGTCACGCGCGCGCTGCACCAGGACGTCACCGGCTCTGCCGACTTGTTCTTTCTCTGGAGCACCAGCGCGGAGCAGCAGCCCGAATGTGTCTATATCGGGTTGCCGCCCGATGCCGAACTGCCGACCTACTACCATTACCCGATCTTCGACGTGCTGGACCGGCCGTCAGGTGCCGGCGTCGAACAGCGGGTTCAACAATTGCACGCGATGTTTTGGGCGTATTATCGCACCAGCGGCAACGATCGGTCGCGAATAGCATTGCTGGAAGCGCTTGCTTTGGCGCTGTCGCGATGGTGGGGCATCAACGATCGCTTTGATGTGGCGGCGGACGTCATCGCCACAGTCCTCAGGATCAACCCGGCATCGGCGCAACTGCGCGCCGCTATCAATGGATTGGATTTGCGCAGCCGGGCGGCCATGAACGCGCGCGATCGCGTTATGCTGCGCGCGGCTGAATAACAGCCGGCAGTCTCGAGGGGTTTCGAAGCCGTCCGCGGTGTGTGACTGAGCCCGTGCAGCGGTTGGCGCGCTGCTGCGGCGGTCAGCCGCTACGGAACCTTTGCGGGGTATCGGCGATGGACCCGCCGTGAGCCGCCAACCTGCCTTTCCAAGCATTCAGCTCCTGAATGTCGTGTTGGCGCGTCCGAACCATCGCTGCATTCCAACTTGATCTGGGGCCCCGGCCGGTAACCTCTCAGCGCCCAGCCTGGACTCTGACGGCCGGCAACTTGACAGTGTTCCGATCTGACAGGGCATATACGCCGCCGGCGGCTCCGCGGCGATAGGATTGTGCGTGGGCCGCCTTTCGATGAAGAGGTCGCTTTGCCGGATCAGGAAAGTCACATGGAAACAACGACACCAATTTGGCCGGGTGGATGCCGCACGGCCGTAATCATCAGCGTGCTGTTCGAGACGTGGTCGGACAAGAAGTCACCTAGCTATTTCGCGCGCACTACGCCGCTCAAACCGGGATTGGTCGATCGCGGCGGCATCCAGTGGGGCGAATATGGCGGCAAGGAAGGTGTCTGGCGCCTTATCCGGGTACTCGATCAATGCAACATGCGCGCATCGTTCTTTTGCAGCGGCCGCGCGGCGGAACTTTATCCGGACACGTTCAAGCAGATCAGGCGGTCGGGCCATCTCGTAGAGGGGCACGGCTATGTACAAGACCAGGCTTTCCTCGAACTGACGCTGGACCAGCAGAAAGCCACGATCCGCAAGGTGCTCGACATCCTCGGCGCTGCCGCGGGTGAGCCGCCGGAAGGCTGGGCGACGCCGATCTATGGCTGGGACGAGCACACCTTCGCTCTTCTGGTCGAGGCCGGCATCAAGTGGTACGCCGATGCGCTCGACATAAGCTTGCCCCGCAAGGAGGCGACTTCAGCCGGTCCCATCGTGGCACTGCCGTGGTCCGATTTTGTCGACAACCGCGTTCTGCGCGCCAGTCCGCGCGATTATCACGACGTATATGTCGACACTTTCGACTATTTGCACAATCATGAGCCGGGAGGGCTTATTAACATCGCCATCCACGCCCATTTCGGCGGACGCCCACTCATCGTGGCCCAGTTCCGCAAGCTGCTCAAATATTTCGCGAGCTTCAGCGACGTGTGGTTTCCCACGCATCGCGAGCTGGTGCAGTGGTTTCTGCAACAGAAAGTAGAACACTTGTCCTATCAGAAGCGCTTCTTCTCCGAGTAGTTCGGAAACGGCACGTCTTTGTCGGAGCGCCGGCCATGGCGAGCGGGTCATCACTCCTTTGGGATATTGGCCCGCGCGATGACATCGCTCCATCTGTGACGCTGCTGTTCGAGGAATACCGTGAAATCGGCAGCCGTGCCGATATGGGTCGCAACGGCGAGGTTGGTGAGCCTTGGCTTGAGCTGTTCGCTGCCGAGCGCTTTCATGATTTCCCGATTGAGCCGATCGACGATCGGCTGCGGCGTCCCCGCAGGCGCGGCAATGCCGGTGAAAGAGACCGAGACGAAATCCGGGACACCGGCTTCGATCATGGTCGGCAAGTTGGCCGCCTGCGGTATCCTCGTCTCGCTCGTGACGGCGAGGCCCCGGACCGTTCCGTTTCTGATCGCGGGTAGCGCGGGCTCGGGACTGTCGAAGCTGATCTGAGTCTCGCCCTTCATGACCGCCTGGGTGGCCTGGCCACCGCTCTTGTAGGGTATATGCACGATATCGAGGCCAAGGCGTTGCTTGAACATTTCACCGATCAGATGCAAGGGCGTGCCGATGCCCGCCGAAGCGTAATTCAGCTTGCCCGGGTTTTTCCGCGCGTAGGCAATGACATCCTGGACTGACGTGAAACCGGAAGCGTTGCTGGCAATCAGGAGATTGGGCGTGGTACCGAGCAGCGCGACCGCGGCGAAGGCCCTTGCTGGATCGTAGCCGGCCTCCCGGTACAGCAAGGGAGAAATCACGAGGTTGGCGGTGTTGCCGAGCAACAGCGTGTAACCGTCAGGAGCCGACGCGGCGACGTCGCGTGCGCCGACCGTACCGCCCGCACCGGGACGGTTTTCGACATACACCGCCTTGCCAAGGCCGGGAGAAATGGCCGCCGCGATCAGCCGCGCAACCACGTCGGCCGGCCCGCCGGGAGCGAATGCCGCGACGAGCCTGATCGGCTTCGCCGGGTATTCCGCCGCCGCCGCGAGGTTGCCCATGATGGTCGGGACCAAGAGGCCGAGCGCGGCAGTGAACGCCGTGATTGCTCGCAAGAACATCAGCTGTTTCTCCGGATGGGTCCGCGCTTCTTCCGCATCCCGCGGCGGTCCCGGACCGCGGAACGCTTCACCGGCTCAAGGCCGCATGCTAGAGCATAACGACGCGAGATTGGATTGTGACTCATTGCGCTTTCTTCCCGTCTCCCCATCGGGGCAGAGCAAGCGCACGGTGTCAGCCTCCTCACCCAAGCCAGAATTATCACCCCCGTCTGGATCAAGACTCATCAACCGCGCCGACAGAGACCGTACCGCTGATGGCCCCGATCTTTCTATCAACAAGTGCGCATGGCGCCATTCCAATCTGGTTCGTCACGGCGGCGACCTATGCGGACGTGCGCAATACGCTGGGCGCCGAGGCCTGTGCGTTCGCTGATGCGACAGGCTTCGAACCCACGGCTGGGCGGCATCTCTTGCTGCCGGGACAGAAGGGCCTCGGCGGCGTGCTGTTCGCCCTGGAAGGCGAGGGCGAGGTTGCGGACCGGTTCCTGCCCGGACGCCTGACGCAGCATCTGCCTGACGGTATCTATCGCTTCGCCAACGAGCCGCACGATGCGCGGCTTGCGGCCCTTGCCTTCGCGCTTGGACTTTACAGCTTCGGCCGCTACCGCAAGACGAAGGCGCGCGACATCAGCCTCGACCTGCCCCAGCATGTGGATCGCTATGATCTCGACCGTGTGGTCGAGGGCGTGACGCTGGCGCGCGATCTCATCAACACCCCGGCCAACGATCTTGGACCGGCCGAGCTTGAAGACGCCGCGCGCAAGCTTGCGGCGCGGCACAACGCCACGATCTCCGCCATCGTCGGCGACGATCTGCTGACGAAGAATTTTCCGCTGATCCATGCGGTCGGCCGCGCGGCGGCTGGCGCGCCGCGGCTGGTCGACATGACCTGGGGCGAGCCCAATCATCCCCGCATCACGCTGGTCGGCAAGGGCGTCTGTTTCGATACCGGCGGCCTCGACATCAAGCCCGACTCCTCGATGCTGAACATGAAGAAGGACATGGGCGGCGCGGCGACGGCGCTGGCGCTCGCCCACATGATCATGGGGCGCGGACTGAAGGTGCGGCTGCGCGTGCTGATTCCGGCGGTGGAGAATTCGATCGCGGGCTCGAGTTTCCGGCCGCGCGACATCTACACGTCGCGCAAGGGAATTACGGTTGAGATCGGCAATACCGACGCCGAGGGTCGCCTTGTGCTCGCCGATGCGCTGGCGCTCGCCGATGAAGACCAACCGGAACTGATCGCCGATTTTGCCACGCTTACCGGCGCCGCGCGCGTGGCGCTGGGCCCTGAAGTGCCGCCGTTCTTCACCGACGACGACGCGCTCGCGGACGCGCTGATGCGATGCGCGGCCGCGGAGAATGACCCGCTGTGGCGGCTGCCGTTGTGGCGGCCGTACGAGGCGATGCTGGAGTCGAAGGTCGCAGACACCAACAACGTCGGCGGCGGGCAGGGCGGCGCCATCACGGCGGCCTTGTTCATGCGCAAGTTCGTGACGGTCAAGTCGTGGCTGCATTTTGACGTGTTCGCCTGGACGCCATCGGCCAAGCCGGGACGGCCGGAGGGCGGCGAGTGCCAGGCGGCGCGGGCGCTCTACGCGCTGCTCGCCGCTCGCTACGGCTGAGCGGGCCGCCGCCATGCCAACCTTCGATCCCCGTGTCACGCCGGCACGCCCCGATCTGGCGGCCAAATATCTGGAAGGCAAGGTCGAGGCGGCACGATTTGTCGAGGGCAAGAGCCGCGAAGTGATCGAGCCGCAGGCGCCGTTGCGCGGCGCGCCGCGGCCGGATGCGCTACTTCTGACCGAGGCGCTCTGGGGCGAGCGCATGACTATCTACGAAGCGAATGGTGAAGGCTGGGCTTGGGGTCAACTCGCCGTCGACGGCTATGTCGGCTGGCTGCCGGAAAGCGCGCTCGGCCCGCCCGGCGCACCGGCCACGCATAAAGTCGCGGCGCTGCGGACGCTGGTGTTTCCCGGTCCGTCGATCAAGTTGCCGCCGCTCGCGGCACTGCCGCTCGGCTCAACTCTTGCCATCGCGCGCGTTGAGGATCGCCTGGCGGTTACGTCGAGCGGAGGCTATGTCCCGACGGTGCATCTGAAACCCTTGTGTGAGTACGAGAGCGATTTCGTTGCGGTTGCCGAGCGGTTTACCGGCGTGCCGTACTTGTGGGGCGGCAAGACCGCGCTCGGGCTCGATTGCTCAGGCCTGGTGCAGGTGGCGCTGACCGCCTGCGGCATAGCCTGCCCGCGGGACAGCGACATGCAGGAGGCGGCCGTCGGTACGCCCGTCGCGCCAGCCCCCGAGCACGTCAATCTCCGGCGCGGCGATCTGTTGTTTTGGAAGGACCACGTCGCCATCGCGCGCGGGGACGACAGCCTCATCCACGCCAACGCGTTTCACGTGGCGGTCGCCATCGAACCGGTGGCCGGCGCGATCGCGCGGATTCGCCAGATCGGTAGCGAACTCACCAGCGTGCGGCGGGTCGGTCACTCTTAGCTGGCTGCGGGGCCGAGGCCGTGGCGTTAGCCCGGTGGGTGCTTTACTCTTGCGTCACTAGACCGCTCGCCATCGTTTGGAGCAGCCGCGATGAGCACCGCCGATACGGGGTCGACCCCGCATTCAAGCGTCCCGCCGGTTCATGCGCGGGCCCATCATTTGAGCTTCTGGATCAGGGAACTGCCGTTCAGCATCGTGCTCATTCTCACCCTGCTCGGCGTGGCCTATATCAGTTTTTCCAAGAAACCGATCACGGGCTATTGGGAAATTCTGGCACCACTGATCGCGCTGATCTGCGTCGGCTCCGGTTGGCATAACGCTCCCGATACGCGGGCGCGGGTGTGGCTGATCGTCAAACAGATCCTGCACTGGCTCGCCTTTCTGGTGGTGATGAACATCATGCTGCTGGACAGCGTGCAGCGCATGTTCACGGCGGGCACGACCGGGTTGACCATTTTCACATTGCTGGCGCTCGGCACCTTTACGGCCGGCGTTCATGCGCTGTCGTGGCAGGTGTGCCTGCTCGGCCTGATCATGGCGATCGGCATTCCGGCCATCGCCTGGGTCGAGAACTCTGCCTTTATTTTTGTATTGCTTGCCGCCGTGATCCTCGGAATCGGCGGGGTGCTGTGGTGGCACTTCCGCGGCTGGCGCAGCCATCCCGCCTGAGGTTCAGACTACTCCGCGCCGGTGCGGCGTGCGCGGGTCCGAGTGATCGTGCGCGGCGTAATGCTGGCGTAACAGGTCGCGGCCGTAGTCGTTGCCGTTCGGCGTGCGCACGACGGTGTGGATGTGGTCACGCGTCGGTTCTGAATTGTCCCAGATGATGCCCGGCAGGTGATCGAACTCGATCAGGATCACCGGGCTGTAGATGCGATAGTAGAACGGCTGGTCGCCCTCGAAGCCGCCGATCCAGCCGAAGAATGTCTGCGACAGGTGCCGCACGACATCAGCCATGCGGACCTCGGCGTGCCCGGGTCGAATGCGGTCCACGTAGACCTTTATGAGTTTTCGGAACTGCTCGCGTTGCGCCGCCGTCAGCGCGTCATAGCAGATGCCGGCACGCGGCAATTCGAGGTTGTCGACCTGCGCGGTGGTGACGACGTCGCGCGGAAGCTTTTCGCCGATGATCGCGGCGCTGCGCTGATCGGCGGAAAGCGATGCCATCAGTGCGATCCCAAGCGCCTCTTCTTCGCGAAACACGGTCGTGCCGGCATATTTTCCCGATCGCGCCAATACCGGTTCCGAGCCGCGGAAGTCGGGCGTCAGCGTCAGCTGGTCGCCCAGGATGAAACAGTTGACGATCAAATGATGACCGTCGATCTGCCAGCCCCAAGGTGCGCTCGATGAGGGCTCGCCGAACAGGCTGATCCAGTAGAACCACTCGTTGAATTCGTTGGCGTAGCCGGTGATCTCGCCGGCATGTTCGTTCAGCTTCATCACGTCGCGCGCGCAGTCGTAGCCTGCGGCGCTCATGCTTGAGCGCAAAATGCTCAAGGCTGCTTCGCGTTGCGCGCCGTCGAGGTCGCGCAGCAGCAGACCGTGGCGCTGGATGAACGGATGCATGTTGTGCCAGGCGCGCCACTGGATGCTGTCGACGCCAAAGCTCGTGGCTTTGCGCTGCTCTGGAGTGAGCAGCGTCGCAAAGGCCAGCGCCGCGTCGATGACAGGCTGCACCGAAATACCCGTCTTGACGATCGGGAACAGGCCGGATGGCGCCGCGCCGCCGGGCGCGGTGATGCCCTTATAGTCTTCGGCGAGAGCCTTTTGCGCCCGCGCCATCGCGTTGCGTACGGCGGTACGGCCCGGATCGGGAAAGTTTTCCGGATCGATGAACCGGGTGGCGTCTCCCAGCGGAGGCCGAAATTTTCGGGCGGTGAGGCTGTCCATTGGCGTCCCTGAGCGGTGCGAGCGCGGACCGGACCTTCCTCAATGCTGCATGAGCGGCCGCACGCTGGCAAGCGCTCAGGCCGCCGTGTTCGAATGGCCCGGATGCTGTCCGGCGCGCTGTGGCAGCGCGAATAGACAAACGACGATGAACGCCGCGATCACTGCCGAGGCGAGCGGGCGGCTCAAAGCGAGCCCGCCGTCGCTGACCGGCTTGTCGAGAAAATCGCCGACCGTGGCGCCGAGCGGCCGTGTCAGGATGAAGGCGGCCCAAAACAGGAAAACGCGCGAAATCCTGGTGAAGAAATACAAGGCGGCGAGCACCGCCAGCCCGGCGCCGAAGACCATGGCGCCGCCGCTATAGCCGAGGCCGGTATCGTCCGCAGCCCAGTCGCCGAGCGCCGTGCCCAATGTCTGCGAGAATGTGATCGCCAGCCAATAGAACACCTCGACCCTCGGCGTGCTGACCGTCGTCACCGAGATCGAGCCGAGCGACCAATACCAGACGGCAAGCACGGCGATCAGGCAGCCGAGCAGGAGGGCCGAGCCGCCCGCATAACCGATGCCGAGCGAGCGGTCGGCAAAATCCGCCATCGTGGTGCCGACGGTGGTGGAGGCGACGATGGTCGCCCAGTAGAGCACCGGCCGGAATCGGTCGGCCGCGATCTGGAAGATGACGAGTGCGACAAACAGCGACAGGAATATTGCGGTGCCGATCAGGTAGCCCCAGTTCAGCGTCATGGTGACGCTGTCGCCGCCGGTTTCGCCGAGCGTTGTGGCCGCGATTTTCAAAATCCAGAAGACGATCGTGACTTCGGGAACTTTGGTCAAATAGCGTCCGGTAGTCTCAGTCATTGGCGTCTCGTTAGATCGCAAGATCTATAATGTGTGCCGCTTCGTGTATTATACAATGTGTGGGGCGGTGCGGCGTAAATGAACATCGAAAACGCATGAGTAGTGCGACCGTGAGCCGAATCGCCGGCGTGGAATTATTCCATCAGACTGCTACGATCGGGGGGCAGGACATGACGTCGATCGGCGCCGGCGGGCGCTATAACTTCAATGATCATTTCCATCTGCTCGGCTACGTCGGCCGCGGCATTCAGAACACGGACGAAACCGACCGGCTAATTGGTACACGTCAGTGCTGTTTACATTTTAGCGCGGGACGGCGTCTCGCAGAACTGCCATCCCGTCCTGTTTGTTGTGAATCGCCGCGTCCCCTATGCCGCCTTCGCGGCTGCTGTAGCGGGAGCGGGACCAAACGAACGCCCCGGGCAAATCTCGCGGGCCTTGAATATCGCCCCAGCCAGCAACGCGTAGCTCAACAGGCCGTCGCCGATCAAGAACAGCACGATGATGGTATCGGAACTTGACAGGGAGCCGATGCTGTCCCACGCGGCGTGCAGCGCCGCGGCGCTGAACCAGCCGATCGGTACCAGGATCGCCGCCATGCGTGGCTGCAGCACAGCAAGGCCGATGAAGTAACCGAACAGGCCGGCCCAGGCGGAATGTTCGGTCATTTCGGGCAATCCGCGCGCCAGCAGCAGCACCATGCCGTCAAATGCCTGTGAGCCGGGGTATTTCGCCCCGCTCATGACCTTAGGGACGTACTGCAGAAGCGTTTCGTTGAGAAAGAACCCCGCTCCAGAGGCCACGCCCATGACGATGCCGTCGAGTGGATCGCAAAGGCAGACGCGCTTTCTCAGGTGTGCGAGGACCGCGCTCGTTACACCCTTGGTACGGCGGGACAGGAAGGCCAGCCCCGCGCCGATCAGCGCCAGCAATAACAGCGGTATTGCCTTGAAGCTCTCCTCGCACAGCCCGGTACCGAAGAAAAATCCCGCAACGTTGGCCACAGTGTTGCTGGATTTTTGCAGCGCGGTCCCCGGGATCACCGAATAGAAAAAATTATACCAAGCGTGCCATATCGGCGATGGCGCCAAAGGCGTGCCCAGAAGTAAAAACGTGAAAAGCGCCACAACGGCGAGGACCCAGCCGCGCTTGGCGGTTCCGCACATCTGGTTGATGTAGTAGCACACGATGAAGGCAATGAAGATGCCGAGAATCGAGAAGGTCTGCGCGGCCTTGTTGATCTCGACCGCAAGCGGTTTGCCGTTGACTGACAGATTGAGCCATGAATACGGCACTCCGAACAACGCGATGCCTGCGATCATGGTGACAAAAATCGGCAGCAGATGTTCGCGCGACCACGTCGAGCGGCCGCCGATCAGCGGAAACACCGCGCTTTTCGTCAATTTGAATTGTGCCTGATCAGACGAAACAGGTTTTTCGGTCGCCATGCTGAGTGCCCCACAGGTCCATATTGTGCCCGCTCAAGTTCTTCAGCCAGTGTGCTGAAGTTTTGGCGATAATGCAACGATCCCGCTGAGCCTGGTTTTAAACCCTTCTATTATGCGCGTTCCACTCGCGTTCCAGGTTCGCGATCAGGGCCGGGCTGTAATGGCAATAGGCCTGATCGCGCGCGTAGGCGGAGAAATAGCGGCGGAACAGATCGAGCGGCTCTTCACCGATGCGGATGGCGCGGCGGTTCGAGGTGGCGCTCACCGCGCCGGAACTGGTCAGGCGCTCGATGACGTGATCGAGCGCGCGATCCATGTCGGCGGGCGCCGCGATCTCGTCGCAGATCAGGCGGCCTTCGGGACTGTCGCATTCGAGCCGCCGCTCGTACTGGATGGCCTGGCGGGTGATGCGGTCGCCGGTAAAGCGCGGCATGCGCAGATTAGCGGCGCCGGGAATGATGCCTTCCTTGCGCGCCGGCAGCGTCATGAACGCGTCGCTGGCAGCGAGCACATAGTCCATCGTGAGCAGGATCTGGCAGTGGCCGCCGATTGCAAAGCCCTCAAGCGCCGCGATCCACGGCTTTTCGATGCCGGTGCCGTGAACGTCGTCGGGCAGCGCCTCGGGCCGCGCCACGCCGCGGAAAAATTTATGGACGAAGCCGAGGTCGCGCTTGAGGAACCAGACGAACGGGATTTTGCCGCGATAGAGCTGCGTCAGGTTGATGCCGGCGCCAAACAGGCGGCGGCCGGCATATATGGGATGATCGACGGTGCCGCCGCGCAGCACCGCGATGTCGGTTGCTGGATCGAGGATGGCGAGGTCGACGGCGATCTCCATGGCGTCAAGCGTCGAATTGTCTTCGGCGTTGAGAAAGCGCGGGTTCTTCGCCGTCAGGATCGTTGCCTTGCCGCGGCGCTCGACTTGCGCCGGGCCCAGATCGATGCGGCCGTCGGTTTCGAGCTTTTTCAAAAGTTCGGCGGTCTCCGCCCGCGGCAACAGCATGGCATGGCACAAATGACGCCCGGCGGTTTCGGAGGCGAGTACATGGGCAAGGAAGATGCCCTGGTCGATTTCCAGGCCGTCCTTGTCGCGCTGCAGGAGTTCCGCCTCGGCGGCGACCTGCGCTGAGGTCGGGGTCAGACCGGGCACCGCGGCGGCGGCCGCGAACACCAGATCTTCCAGACGGATGAATTGCGAGCGGTTGCGTGTCAGTTTGTCGTACAGCGCCTCCGCATGAAGAGCGAGAAATTGCTCACGCTGCGCGCGGGCGGTACTGAGGATGAACTGCGCGGCGGCCGCTTCGGCGCTGTTGCGCTTGGGCTTGGCGGGCAGGCGATGCAGCAGGCCGTCGCTGAGCTGCCAGAACGCCGGGAAACCGCGGGGTTCGTCCTCGAACCCTTGCCCGTCCGGCACGGCCGAAATCCAATCGACTACGGCCGCCTCGTCGAGGCCCGCTGTGCGCAGGCAATGTGCGGCCGCGTCGGCGTCGATGCTCATCGTGCTGTCCCCATGAGGCGTCGGTTACGATTTGCCGCGCCGGTCGATGACGCGTTTGGCCTTGCCCTGCGAACGTTCGATCGTTCCCGGCTCCAGAACGTTCACGGTCGCGGTGATCCCCACATAGGCCTTGATCAGGTGCTGAGTTTTCTGCGCCAGCGCCGCGATATCCTTGGCGCCGAGCTGGCCGGACAGCTCCGGGCGCATTTCGACCAAGACATCAATCTCGTCGAGGCTGTGCGGACGGCGCACTTCGAGCACGTAATGCGGCGCAAGTTGCGGTTCGCGGCCCAGCACGGCCTCGATCTGCGAGGGAAACACATTGACGCCGCGGATGATCAGCATGTCGTCGGAACGGCCTTTGACGCGTTCGATGCGGCGCATTGGGCGCGAGCCCGGCGGCAACAGTCGTGTCAGGTCGCGCGTACGATAGCGGATGACCGGCATCGCTTCCTTGGTGAGCGAGGTGAGCACGAGCTCTCCCGGCTCGCCGTCGGGCAGGACGCGCCCATTGTCGGGATCGATGATTTCCGGAAAGAAATGATCTTCCCAGATCGTCAGGCCATCACGGCTGTCCGGACATTCCTGCGCCACGCCTGGGCCGATCAGTTCAGAGAGGCCGTAGTGATCGAGCGCCTGCAGGCCCATGCGGCGCTCGATTTCCGCGCGCATGGAGTCGGTCCAGGGCTCGGCGCCGAACATGCCGATGCGCAGGCTGCTGTCGCGCGGCTTGAAACCCTGCCGCTCGAATTCGTCGGCGATGGCGAGCAGGTAGGACGGCGTCACGACGATGATGTCGGGCTTGAAATCGACGATGAGTTGCACCTGCCGTTCGGTGAAGCCGCCGCCGACCGGGATCACGGCGGCGCCGAGATATTCGGCGCCGTAATGGAAACCGAGCCCGCCGGTGAACAGTCCGTAGCCGTAGGCGACGTGGACCTTGTCGGTGGAGCGGCCGCCGGCGGCGCGGATCGAACGCGCCATGACCCGCGACCAGGTGTCGATGTCGCCGCGCGTGTAGCCGACCACGGTCGATTTGCCGGTGGTGCCGCTCGACGCATGGATGCGCACGATGTCTGCCATCGGTACGGCGAACATGCCGAACGGATAATTCTGCCGCAGATCGTCCTTGGCGGTGAACGGGAATTTGGCGAGATCGGACAGCTCTTTCAGGTCGCCGGGATGCACACCGGCGGCGTCAAATTTCTGCCGGTAGTGGGGGATGCGCTCATAGGCGAGCTGCAAGGTGTTCTTCAGCCGTTGGAGCTGCAGCGTGCGCAGCGTGTCTCGGCTTGCGGTTTCGATCGGTTCGAGCTCGTCGCGGACGCTCATCGGCAGCCTGCTGTGGGCGGGGACGCCTTGATCATAGCGGCGGCGAGCGGCAAATTCGACAGCCCCGCCATGAACGCGGCATGCAAATCGCCGCAACAGCGCGTATGCGGCGATGCCGGGCGTGTTGGCTGCCGTCGCGTTCCACACTATCTTCTAACACGATTGACCGGACGGAGCCGCTTGGCGCCGTATCGCAGGGAGTCGCACGATGAAAATTTCCGCACGCGGCCTGGTGTCCGGCGCGCTATTGCTGGTCGGCCTGGTGCTCATGTCATCGGCGTTGGCGCAGTCTGCGGCCACGTCGCTGAAGCAGCGGCTCGTCGGCCACTGGCAACTCGTTTCGGTGGCTCTCGGGGACAGGACGCCCTACGGCGCCGCGCCGCAAGGTTCGATGTTTCTCGACGCCGAAGGGCATTTATCGGTCATCGTGATCAGCGACGGCGGGGCGCGCAGCATTTCCTATTTCGGCACCTACACGGTCGACGATGCCGCCAAATCGATGACCATTCACGTCGACGGCAGCAGCGGTGGCAGCGGCAACACCAGCGGGCGCAGTTTCAAGCTGCTTTTGCAATTGCAGGGCAACGAACTGGTCATGACCAATAAAGCGCCTGCGAATGCGCCGGGCGTCATCAAGCAGACGTGGAAGCAGGCGAACTGACGTCAGCTAACTCATGCCGCTGCGCGACGATCGCGGGATACCGATCATTGCGCGTTCGGCGTGATGAGGCCGCCGCCGGCTGGGTTTGAGGGTGACGGCGCCGGTCCTTGTCGGGGCTCCGGTCCCTGCTGCGGTCCCGGTCCTTGCTGTGGCTCCGATCCTGGTCCCGGTCCTGATCCTGGTCCTGATGTCGGCGGTGCGCCGGCGCCCTGGCAGCCGCCGGACACGAAGCTGAGCAGCGGATTGAATTCGGCCGCCGTCAGGTAGGCCGCAAAGGTACCGCCGGGATACTGCTGGGTATTGCCGAGCCGCTGCGGACCGGGCGGAGCGCCCGATGTCACCGCGACCAGCACGTTCTTGCCGTCGGCTTCGGTGCCGCTCATATTCACCACCCAGGCGCCGCCGCTCATGCCGTGGGTCGCATCGGTGATCGGCCCCCACTGCACCGCCAGGTTAGGCAGCGACCATGTCCCCAACGGGACCGCATCGGCAAAAAACAATACGCCGCCGACCCGTTGAATGATGTCGCCGCCGAGGATGTCGGCCGGATAGCCTATCCTCCAGACGAATTTGAACTTGCCCTTCCAGTCGAGCTGATACGGCATGACGCCGGTCGGACTCTTGCGGTCGACCAGGATCATCGCGAAATCGTGCTGCATGGCCGCCGCGAAAGCGGACGTCTGTTGCGCCTTCGGCATCGAGGCGTAACTGGCCGGCAGCGTCCATAGTGGGTTGGCTGCGGCGCAGACGATCTTGAACGCGGTGCCTTGATTGTTCTGGTATTGCAGCCAGAACGTGCCTTTGGTCGGATCTGGCCAGGGCCCGGTGGGATTGGTCTCAAGATCTTTGATGCAATGCCCCGCAGTGAGCAGAACCTGCGGCGCGATGAACTGCGCGGTGCAGCCCGACAGCAGTCCCGGCTGCTTCTGGGTCGGCGTCGGAATGAGCAACAGGCCGGCCCATTTGAACGGCGCCTGGCTGGGATTGCCACTGGTCGCTTCGCCGCTGGGGACCTGGGGGACGATGACCCCTTGGGCGGCGGCGCAGGTCGTACCGGCCACAATCGCGATCAATGAAAGTGCAATGCAAACAACGCGCATTTTTGCCCCCAATGAATCCGCCCGTCGACTTAACATCAGCAGCGAACGGCGGGCAAGCGCCGCATGATTGTCACGACGGCGCGAAGCCCGCCCGGTCAAGGATGGCTGGTTGTCGGCAAAGCCAGTTTGGCGACTGAGAAGTCTCGGCCAAATTATTGCTACGGGCTCGCTGAGGGGACCTTTGGGCTGCGACTGCTTTCGATGCCCGTTTGGCCATCTATGCTTCTGTGAGATGATTTCTCGCGATGCGTATCGTCATGTCGGAAATTGGAGGATGAACCGACTTATAGTGGATTTGACATTCGCTACCCGTGTCGCCGGAGTTGGATCGCAACATGCTTCGTCTTGGCATGGTCGACACCGCGACAGTGATCTCGGACCACGCCGGTCCCATCGGGATTCTGGCGAGCATACTCCTTTGGGTGAAAGCCTACGCGCTCTGCCTTTGAGCGGACCAGGCGCTCGGTATGACGTTCCCGCCCCCAGAGCCGACATCGTACTGGCCCTCGTCGGGGCAGCAGTCTAATCTAAAAGGTCGTTCCGTAAGTATTGTTGCAAATGCCCGAGGCGTCACGGCCGTGGGACTCGATGATTGACGGACAAGCGGCGAGGCCTGAACATAGTCAGGTCGTACCGAGAGTTCAGTTGTCATCGGTCGCGGTTTCGTGAACCCGTTATGCGCGTAATGGCTATGAGAGCGGCATCGAAGGTGTTACGTTTTTTTTTCTCAAGATGATTTCCTCCTTGCCGGATGGATGCGACGGCTTCGGACCTGCGGCTGAATTGGATCGGCCGACGCTGTCGCCATAACGTGGGATGATCGGCATCCCACGTTATGGTTCAGTTGACGTTGGCGGCCTCAATCGCGACGACCACCGGCAAGCAGAAATTCAACGTCGGGTCTAAGCCGCCGCTTCAACTGGGTGGCTAAACACCCGGAGCCTCCCTTGTCCATCGGCGCGGTCATTGGCCGCAAATATCGGAACAATGAAGCAGATTGTGAGGGGCACTCCAATGATGCGAAGCTTTCGAACGATCACGCTTGCACTGCTCGGCGTAGCGGCCGCGATGCCAGCCTGGGCACAAGGACAGCCCGCACCGAAATACTCGGCCAAGGTTCCCTCCAACATCACGACGCCTGACACGGTGCAGACGCGCATCGGCACGTTGAAATTCTTCGATGGGCTCCCCGATCAAGAGACTGTGCAAAAGGTCTACGACAACCTCGACTTTGTACGCGGCGTCGAAGCGTTCCTCAGCGGCATCCCGGCCGCGTCGATGTATGCGGTGTGTGAGGGGCCTAGCCAAGCCGGCGTCAAGCGCAACGGCGGCATCGGAATCTTTGCAGACCTGATGGACGCGCGCTCGCTGTTTCTCACAGCGAACTCCACGACGATCTATGTCTTTATGTGTTTGGACCTTGAGCAAGGGCCGATGGTCGTAGACGTGCCGCCGGGCGTTCTAGGCCCGGTCGATGACGCCTATTTCCGCTGGGTGACAGACGTGGGGCTAACGGGTCCCGACAAGGGCAAGGGCGGCAAATACCTTTTCGTTCCGCCGGGCTATACGGGCGTGTTGCCCTCCGACGGCTACTTTGTAGTGAAGCCCAAAACATACAACAATTGGGTATTCTATCGCGCCTTCGTCCAAGGCGGTGACATCGCCGCCGCCGCGGATGGCGTCAAAGCCAAGGCCCGGGTGTATCCGTTATCGGCCGCTAGTAGTCCGCCGACGCAATCGTTCGTCAATCTATCGGGGAAGCAGTTCAACACGATTCACGCCAACGACTTTCATTTTTACGAAGAGATCAACACCGTTATCCAGCACGAGCCCGCCGACGCCTTTGACCCAGAGATTGTTGGATTATTCGCAGCAATCGGAATCAAAAAAGGCCAACCATTCGCGCCGGACGCGCGCATGAAACGTATCCTTACCGACGCCGTCGCCGTCGCGAACGCCACCGCGCGCGCCATACTATTCGCGCCGCGCGACGTGCGCGTCAAATTCTATCCCGACCGTCAGTGGGGAACGGGGTTCGTCGGCGGAAGTTATGAGTTTTTGAACAACGGCGAGCGCATGCTCGATGCGCGCACGCTGTTCCATTATTACGCCACCGGGATCACGCCCGCGATGGCCTTTGCAAAGCCGGGCACTGGCTCAGCGTATGCCTATGCCGCGCGCGACTCGATGGGCCGCTATCTCGACGGCGGCAAGACCTACAAGATCACGTTGCCCGCGCCGATACCTGCGGGACAGTTCTGGTCGTTCATGGTCTACGATGGACAAACCCGCTCGATGTTGGAGACCGACCAGAAACTTGCAGGTCTCGACAGCACTCGGAAAGATATCAAGAAAAATCCTGATGGCTCGGTGACGGTGTGGTTCGGCCCCAAATCGCCAGCGGGACAGGAAACGAATTGGGTGCAGACGATGCCGGGCAAGGGATGGAATAGCCTGTTGCGTCTCTATGCGCCGTTGCAGCCATGGTTCGACAAGAGCTGGAAGCCAGGCGATTTCGAACGCGTGGACTGATGTCCGAAACTGTGAAGGGTTTCGGATGCCGGCCGCTGACGGCTGATGCGGCGAGCATCGGCGGCCGGCGTCCGAAAGCCTGCAAGGGAGGAAACCGCGATGGGGAACGTAGGGCGGTGCAGCAGGCGCTATGGGGATTTGAGTGAGGCGGCTGTGGCGGCTGAGTTGCGGACGGGCGATCGCGCATAAGAAGCGGCACCGGGCGGGTGACTGAACCGATCAGCATGGCCGAATGCGGTGGCGTCGATCGATGAAGATTGGGGAAGTTGGCTTACGGATTCCCAGTGCAAAGTGATGTCCGTTCCCAGGCCGGCTTTCGGGGGCTAAGCGGACATCCAGTTTATGGGCATACGGGTTAACGTGTCGCCGCCTTGAGGCCCAACGTCTTGGCCAGGCCGGCGAGCGTCACGCGCTGCTCGTTGATCGCGTCGGCGAATTCGGCCGGCCCGCGCAGCGATAAGATCTGACCGGTGGTGGCGAGTTTCTTGGCGATCTCCGGATTGGCGGCGGCGACTTTGCGGAAATCCGCGGCGACGCGATTGCGCAGCTCTTCGGACATGCCGGGCGGGCCAAATACCCCGCCGATGCTCTCAAATGTCAGGTCCGGATAGCCGGCTTCGATCGCGGTCGGCACGTTGGGCTGGCTCGGGGCGCGCTGCTTGCTGGTCACCACCAGGAGCTTGAGACTCCCGGCGTTCGCCAGGGCCTGCGGCACGACAAGCGACGACGACAGTACCTGAATACGGCCTGCCATGAGATCGTTCGGCGCCTGCATGATGTCGCGATACGGCACCTCGGCGACCTGCAGGCCCTGTTTCTTGAAGAAACCAAACAGCAGAAAGTCCGAGATGCCCGGGGCCGCCGCGGCGTTGAGCTTGCCCGGCTCGGACCGCGCCAGCGCCAGCAACTGACCGACCGTGTCGATCTTCATCGACGCCGGCATCGACACCGTGAGCACGACGACCGAGACGCTGACGACCGGCTTCATGTTGGGCGATGGATCGAACGGCAGCGTATCGTGCATGTAGGGCAGGGCGGTGAAGGCGCCGGCCGGACCGAACCACAGCACATGGTCGTCCTTGGCCTGGGCAAACGCGCTGAGCGACACGAGCGCGTCGCCGCCCGGCCGGTTGTCCACCACCACCGGCTTGCCCCACAGCTTGCTCAAACCCTCGGCAAACATGCGCGCAGCGATATCGGTGGCGCTGGCGGCGCCATAGGGCAGGATGAAGCGCACGGTGTGCGACGGATAAGTCGATTGCGCCGCCGCGCCGCCGCCGAGTGGCAAGCCAAACATGGCAAGTGCCGCAGCGAATACGAGAAGCCGTCCCATCGTTACTCTCCCTGCCTGGATCGATTTGGCGGCTTAGAATAGCATTCACGCATACGCAAAGCATCTCGCATCTTGTCACGCGAGGGGCTCAGGGAGGCCGAGATGAAGCACAGCACTGATCGCATCTTGACCACGCATGCCGGAAGCCTGTCGCGGCCGGCCAATTTGATCGCGTTGAGCAAATCGATCGCCATCGGCGAAGCCAAGGCAGGCGACGGCGCCTACGCGCAAGTATTGGCCGAGTCGGTTGCCGACGTGGTGAAGAAGCAGCGCGCGCTTGGCGTCGATATTCCCGACGACGGCGAGTTCGGCAAGCCGGTAGCCGGTTCGTACGACTACGGGGCGTGGTGGAATTACGCCTTTGCGCGCATGTCGGGTTTTTCTGCCGCCGGCAGCGCGGCAACCGCGGCGCACGAGACCCAGCACAAAAAGTCGACTGTTGCGGACGTGGCGCTCACATCGTTTGCCAACCGCCGCGACTGGCAGAAATTCGGCGAGTTCTATCTCGATCCGGAATCAAGCGGCAGCCTGATGGGCAGCGCCGCGCGCCGTCCGGTCGGCCGTCCGGCCTGCACCGGGCCGCTCAAATATATTGGCCACGCCGCGCTGCAAGCCGACATCGACAATCTGAAAAAGGCGATGGCCGCAACCGGTACCGACGAAGGCTTCATGTGTTCGATCGGTCCGGGCAGCTTCGCCCGCGGCGTCGACCTTTACTACAAGACTGAGGAGGAGTTTCTGTTTGCTGCGGCGGACGCCATGCGTGACGAGTACAAGGCGATCGTCGATGCCGGCATCGTGCTGCAGATCGACGATCCGAGTCTGCCGGACAACTGGGACATGATCAATCCGGAGCCGCCGCTCAAGGAATTCAAGAAATTCGAGCAGGTGCGCATGGAGGCGCTCAATCATGCGCTGCGCGGGCTGCCGGCGGACCGTATCCGCTTTCACATCTGCTGGGGCAGTTGGCACGGTCCGCACACCACGGACATTCCGCTCACCGACATTGTCGATCTGGTGCTGAGCGTCAACGCCGGCGCCTATTCGGTCGAGGCCGGCAATGTTCGCCACGAGCACGAGTGGCGCGTCTGGCAGGACGTCAAGCTGCCCGAAGGCAAGATGCTAATCCCCGGCGTGGTCAGCCATGCCACCAACATCGTCGAACACCCGCAGGTGGTCGCCGACCGCATCGTGCGCTACGCCAAAGTCGTTGGCCGTGAGAACGTCATCGCCGGCACGGATTGCGGCCTCGGCGGCCGTATCCATCCGCAGATCGCCTGGGCGAAGCTCGAAGCGCTGGCGGCGGGCGCGCGGCTCGCGACCAAGGAGTTGTGGGGTAGCTAGCGCGACGACGCCGTCTTGCTCATTGCCTTGCGCGCGGCGTCGATCACCTTGCGCATTGCGGGCGTCGGATCGCCCAGCGTCACCAGCGCGAGGTGCTGTTCGATGGCGGTGTCGGTCTTCAGCTCCGCGCAGTTCGAGTTTTTCACAATGCTCGTCTGCGACAGACCGATCGCGGCGGGAATGATTGCGGTGATCTTGACCACCTGAGCGCTGCCTTGGACGAAGATCGGCTTGATGGCCTTGATGTGTTGGCCGCCGAGGAACTCGTTTTCGATCGAGGACTGCACGCCGCCGCCCTCGCTAACCATCACGATGCTGATCGGCAGATCGGGGCCGCCGACCTCGCGCCAGTTGGTGATCTCGCCCAGCAAAATGCGACGCATGTTTGCGTCGCTGACCTGGTGGATCGGGTTGTCCCGGCTGATGGCAAAGGCCATGTGAACGGCCGAAACGTCGAAAGTCCGTAACTGGTCGAACGGCAGATCCGGATTGGTTTTGCGCAAATCCGCAATTTCGTTCTTCAGCGGCCCGGAGATCATGGCGAAATCGGCGCGCCGTTCGAACAACGCGAGCAGGCCCTGGCTGGATTTTGTCGGTACGACCTTGAGCTTTGGCCACTCGAGGCCTCGATGACGCCGCCGAACGGCTCCAAGACCCGGTGCGTAAATGTCGTCGATCCCTGAACCACGTAAGGTTTTGCGCCGTCGGTCGCGGCCTCATTGGCGAGCGTAGCTGCGCACGACATGAGGACGATGACGGCGGCAAGGGCCAGGAGATTGCTGTTTCGGCGCATCGGCGCGTGGTCCAATATTCGCAAAAGCGGGCGCCTCGTAGCATGGACCGGTTATCGTTGGCTTAAAGGGCCGGTACCGGGTGGGGGGCCGGCCGCTGCAGCCGCCGGTTAAGCCGCCGGTTTTAGCGATCTGGTGCAGCGGCAACCGGCGCTTTTGCCCGTCGCTGCGGCACAATTGTCGGCGGCCGAGAGTAGCGTCGCGGCGGGCAGTCTGCGATGATGTGGGTCCAATCCCACGCGCCGCCGATGTGGGACAATCAATGTCGCAAGAGGGAGGACGCATTATGAAGAGGAAGCCGGCAGCATCGCGGGCTCATAGCCGCGGCAAGGTCGATCACGGCCGCCGCACGCTGGTCAAGCTGATGGCCGCCGGCGGCGCCGCCGCCGTCACGTCGCCGTGGAGCTTCCAATCCTCGCGCGCTGCATCCCGCCCCATCAAAATCGGCATGATTACGCCTGAGACCGGTCCGATCGCGGCCTTCGGCGAGCCCTCGAAATGGGTCGCCGAAGGCGTCAGCAAGTTTCTCGGCGACGGCATCATGGTCGCCGGCGAGAAGCATCCGGTCCAGATCCTCAATCGCGATAGCCAGTCGAATCCGAATCGCGCATCGGAAGTGGCCGCACAGCTCATCAACAACGATCGCGTCGACATCATGGTCGCCTCGTCGACCGGCGACACCACCAATCCGGTGGCCGACCAGTGCGAACTCAACGGCGTGCCCTGCATCACGTCGGACGATCCGTGGCAGTCCTGGTTTTTCGGCCGCAAGGGGGACCCCAAGAAGGGCTTCCAGTGGACCTACCACTTCTTCTGGGGCTTCGATCAGGTCGCCAACATGTATGCCGAGATGTGGTTGAGCATTCCGACCAACAAGAAGGTCGGCGTGATGCTCACCAACGATCCCGACGGTATCGCGGCGAGCGATCCGGTACACGGATTGCCGGCGACCATCAAGAGCCACGGCTTCGACGTGAATTTCCTCGGCCTCTATCCGCCGCTGTCGGATGATTTCACGGCGCAGATCGCCAAGCTGAAGAACATGAATGCCGATGTCGCCTGCGGCATTTTCAACCCGCCGCAGTTCGCGATTTTCTGGACCCAATGCGCGCAGCAGGGTTTCAGGCCCAAGATCATGACGCCGCCGAAGGCGCTGTTATTTCCCACCGCCGTCGAGGCGCTCGGCAACCGCGGCACCGGCACGTCGACCGAAGTATGGTGGTCGCACCACCACCCGTTCGAATCGAGCCTGACCGGTGAGACGGCCCAGCAATATTGCGACGCTTACGAGAAGGCGAGCGGCAAGCAGTGGACGCAACCGCTCGGCTTCAAGCACGCCAATCTCGAAGTCGCGATCGATGTGCTCAAGCGCGCCAAGAAGCTCGACGCCGCCTCGATCCGCGACGCGATCGCGCAGACCGATTACCATTCGATCGTCGGCCCGATCACCTGGAAGGGCGGTCCAACCAATCCGGTGCCCAACGTCTGCACCACGCCGCTGGTCGGCGGGCAGTGGGAGAAAGGCACCAAATGGAAATACGACCTCAACATCGTATTCAACAAGACGGCGCCGGAAATCCCGCTCGACAGGCCGTTCTCGGCGATTCAATATTCCTGACGTTTTCTAGGCGCTCAGATACGAGGTTGCCGCTCCGCCCGTCCCTTTACCGCAGGCCGGCGATGAGCGGGGCGGCCGCCGATCGAAGTTGTTCATGACGGTCCTCCTCCAACTCACCGGAGTGTCCAAGTCCTACGGTGCGCTCAAGGCCGTGGACACGGTGGACCTTGCCGTTGAGGGCGGCGAGGCGCTGGCCGTGATCGGTCCCAACGGCGCCGGCAAGACAACGCTGTTTAATTTGATCACGGGCGACGTTGCTCCGAGCAGCGGGCGCGTCCTGTTCGACGGCGCCGATGTCACCGCCATGGCGCCGCACGGCCGCTCGCGGCTCGGGATCGGGCGCTCGTATCAAATCCCGCATCCGTTCGCCAATATGAGCGTGTTCGAAAACCTCCTGGTCGGCGCCATCTTCGGCGGTCGGGCAACCGAGCGCGAGAGCTACCGGCGCTGCAGCGACGTGCTTCGGGTCACCGGACTTTACGATAAGGCCAACGTGCCGGCGCGCATGCTGACGCTCTTGCAGCGCAAGCGGCTGGAGATGGCGCGGGCGCTGGCGATCGAGCCGAAGCTTCTGCTGCTCGACGAGATTGCTGGCGGATTGACCGAGTATGAATGTGGTGAACTGGTGAAGACGATTCGTGAAATTCACGCGCGTGGCACCACAATCGTGTGGATCGAGCATATCGTGCATGCACTGCTCTCGATCGCGAGCCGGCTGATCGTGATGAATTTCGGCCAGATCCTCGCCCAGGGCGCGCCACGCGAGGTGATGGCGGACGCTCGCGTGCGCGAAGTCTATATGGGCATCCCGGTGTCATGACGCTCCTGCGGACGCAAAATCTTTCGGCGTTCTACGGCGACTTCCAGGCGCTGTTCGATATCAACGTCACGGTCGAAGAGCGCGAAACCGTTGCCATCATCGGCGCCAATGGGGCCGGCAAGACCACGTTTCTGCGCACCGTCGCGGGTGCGCTGCCGAGCGCGCCGGACGCCGTACTGTTTGACGGCCGCCCGATCGGCGGCAAGCCGCCGCACGACATCGTCCGGCTCGGCATCGCCATGGTGCCGGAAGGGCGGCGATTGTTTCCGAGCTTGTCGGTGGAAGAAAATCTGTCGCTCGGCGCCCACAGCGAACGCGCCGGACCGTGGAGTCTCAAACGGGTCTACGAGCTGTTTCCCCGGCTTTATGAGCTGCGCCGGCTGCCGGCGCCGTCGCTGTCGGGCGGGCAGCAGCAGATGGCGGCGATCGGCCGGGCGCTGATGTCGAATCCGCGGCTGTTGCTGTGCGACGAGCTGTCGTTGGGTCTGGCGCCGGTCATTATCCGCGACATCTACCAATGCCTCGGCGCCATTACCGCCGAGGGCACGACTGTGGTGCTTGTCGAGCAGGACATCAACCGGGCGCTCGACGCATCGGCACGCTTCTACTGTTTTCAGGAAGGCCGGCTTGCGCTGACGGCGCCGACCAAGGACTTCGATCGCGCCGCGCTGACCGCGGCTTATTTCGGCATGTAGCGGGCGGCCGGCATGGAATGGGTCAACATCTTCATTCAGGGCACCTTACTGGGCGGCTTCTATTCGCTGTTCGCCATCGGCCTGTCGATGTCGTTCGGCATCATGCGGCTCGTCAACATCGCGCACGGCGACTTCATCGTGCTTGCGGCCTATGTCGGGATGGTCGCCGTGCAGAGCACCGGGCTCAGTCCGTTTTTAAGCCTGGTGATCGTGGTGCCGGTGATGTTCCTGCTCGGCTACGCACTGCAGCGCGGGCTGTTGAATTTCACGCTCAGCGGCGGACTGTTGCCGCCGCTGCTCGTGACCTTCGGAATTTCGGTGATCATTCAGAACGGCCTGCTGCAGGGCTTTGGCGCCTACGACCATCGGCTTCAGGAAGGCGCGATCGAAACCGCGAGCCTGCAGCTGCCGGGCGGCATCGATGTCGGCGTCTATCCGCTGGTGGTTTTCGGCGTGGCGGTGCTGGGCATCGGCGCCCTGCAGCTTCTGTTCTACGGCACGCGCCTTGGGCGCGCCTTTCGCGCGGTGTCGGACGATGCCGATACCGCCGAACTGATGGGCATCGACAATCGCAAGCTCTACGCGCTCGCGCTCGGCATTGCGATGGTGTTCACCGCGATCGCGGGCGTGCTGTTCGGGATCCGCACGATCTTCGATCCGGCGGCGGGGCCGATCAGGCTCATTCTTGCGTTCGAAGCCGTCATCATCGGCGGCCTCGGCAGCATGTGGGGTACGCTGATCGGCGGCATGGTGCTCGGCATTTCGCAAGCGATCGGCGCGGCGCTCAATCCGAATTGGCAGATCCTCGCCGGCCATGTCGCCTTTCTGATCATTCTGATTCTGCGCCCCAGCGGGCTGTTTCCGCGGACGAGGGACTGAGATGGCTGCTGCGGTCGAGACAGTCCGCGTCGAGCGCGCCACCGGGGCGAGCCGCGTCTTTGCCGCGCTGGCGGTCGTAATCCTCGCCGCGCTGGTCTCGCTGCCGTGGTGGGGCGATGCCGGCGACATGCGGCTGATCGCCGAAATGGCCTACTATGTGGCGCTCGCGCAATTGTGGAATTTGCTCGCCGGCTATGCGGGTCTCGTGTCGGTAGGTCAGCAGGCCTATGTCGGCCTCGGCGGCTATATGCTGTTCTATCTGACCGGCGTCTGGAACGTGAATGTCTATGTGGCCGTGCTGTTAGCCGGGCCGTTCGCGGGGTTGATGGCGATTCCCGTGTCGTTCGCGGTATTCCGCCTGCGCGGCGCCTATTTTGCGATCGGCACCTGGGTGGTGTCCGAAGTATTCGCGCTCTTGGCGAGCCTGATCACGGTGCTCGGCGCCGGCTCCGGTCTGTCGCTCACGGTTCCGATCTTGCAAGAGATTTCGCCCGACCGCGATACCCGCGATACGCTCCTGTATTTGATGACGCTGGGAGCGGCGCTGTTCGTGGTCGGTGTCGTCTATCTGTTGCTGCGCTCGCGGCACGGTCTGGCGCTGACCGCCATACGCGATTCGGAACCAGCGTCTGCGAGCCTCGGCGTGAACACGTTCCGCACCAAATTCATCATCTATATTGCGACCGCGGCCTGCACGGGCCTGATCGGCGCGCTGATCTTTTTGCAAAAACTGCGCATCTCGCCGGAAGCCGGGTTTTCCATCAACGATTGGACCGTGGTGGTGATCTTCATGGTGGTGATCGGCGGCATCGGCACCATCGAGGGGCCGTTCATCGGCATGCTGATCTATATCGTGCTGCGCGAACTGTTGGCCGATTACGGCACCTATTATCTGATCCTGCTGGGGCTGATCGCGATCGTGATCATGCTCAAAGCGCCGTCGGGGCTTTGGGGTTGGGTCATCCAGCGCTACAATTTGCAGCTCTTTCCGGTCGGCCGCCGGCTGGTGTCGACGCCGCCGGCGGATGCCGCGAAGCGCTAGGAGAGACCAAATGCAGGACACGCCAAAGCCGGCGCAGCGCGCGACGCGGCAGGAAATTTTGGCCCGTCTGCCGAAGTTGTCTGCGCGCTTCGCCGAGCGTGCCGCCGCGGCCGAGGAGGCACGGCGAATTTCGCCCGAGTCGGCGCAGGATATGCTCGATGCCGGTTTCGCCCGCATCCTCATACCGGAGCGGATCGGCGGTTACGGGCTTGGCTTCGAGGAGTGGTTCGACGTCACGCGCGAGCTGAGCAAGGCCGATGCCTCGCACGGCTGGTGCGCCGGCCTGATCATTCACCACGCCCACCTGATGGCGCAATTTCCCGAAGCGGCGCAGAAGCTGCTATGGGCCAAAGGACTCGACGTGCCGGTCGCGGCGTCATTCGCGCCGGCCGTAACGGCCGTGCCGGTGGACGGCGGCTACCGCATCTCGGGAGCCGGATCGCCGTTCGCCAGCGGCGTCGACCATTGCACCTGGGTCATGCTCGGCGGCATGGCGCACGACGACGCCGATCCTGAATGGAAATTCTTTCTGGTGCCGCAGGCCGAATATACGGTGCGCGACACCTGGTTCACCGCCGGCATGCGGGCGACCGGCAGCAAGACCATCGTCACCGATCATGTGTTCGTGCCGCACGGCCTGGTGCTGCGGCTGTCCGATCTGCGCGACGGTAAGAGCCCCGGCGGCGCCGTGCATCCAGGCGTCATCTTCCACACGCCGTTCTTTTATTACGCGCCGATCTCGTTCGTCACGCCGATGATCGGCGCCGCGCAGGGTGCTTACGAATTGTTCCGCGACTGGACCAGGACGCGCAGGGCGCAGGATGGTTCTTCAGTCGCCGAAAAGGCCGCCGTGCAGGTGCGGATGGCGCGCGCCTCCGCCGACATCGACGCCGCTGAGCTTCTGGTCAGACGCGCGGTGCGCGTCACCGACGCGCCGGCCGATTACTCGCCGCAGCTCTTGGCCCGATCAGTACGCGACTTTACTCGCGCGTCCGAACTGTGCGTCGAGGCGATCGACGCGCTGCTCGCCTTGAGCGGCACCGCGGGCTTTTCCACCTCGCATCCGATGCAGCGGGCGTGGCGCGATATTCATTTCATGGCAATGCACATCAGCCTGAATGTCGAGACCAATTTCGCGCATTACGGCCGCATGGAGCTCGGACTGGGGCGTGATGCAACCCGGCCGTATTTCTGATTCTTTGCCGTCACCCTGAGGCGCTCGCGCAGCGAGCCTCGAAGGGCGACGGCCCGGCGGTGCAGCATCCTTCGAGGCCCGCGCTACGCGCGGGCGCCTCAGGATGACGGGACTGCGCTCACCGCAGCCCGGCCTGCACCACGAGCGGATAGACGCGATCGCGGAACCAGTGCTGGTCCGCGACATAGCGCGGCCAGTTCAACAGCGTGCCGTCGAGCCCCATCTTCGACATCCGGCCAAGCCCATCCACGATCTGTTCGGGCGTGCCGATCAGCGGATAGCCGCCCCAGCCGGCGATGAAATGCTTCTTCATCTCGGCCAGCACCGGCGGTGGCAGCGTCTTGGCGTTGGCGATCATGGTGTCGACGAGGTTGGTGACGGCATCCCAGTCGCCCTTGTCGTGGACGTATTCCTTGAAATAGTCCTGCGCTTCTTTTTCGGTTTCGCCCTGCACCAGGTAGGCGTAGCTCCACACCTGGATTTCACGGCCATATTCCTTGCGGGCGAGCTCGCGGTAGGAATCGACCTTGGCCTTGCATTCATCGAAATCGTGCGAGCCGAACACCACGTAGACCATGTCGCAATATTTGGCGGCGAAGTGCTGGCCGCGTTCCGAGCCGCCGGCATTCATCACCGCGGGAAACGGCCGCTGGATCGGCTTCGGTTCCAGATAGCCCTTCTTGATGTTGTAGAAGCGGCCTTCAAAATCGAACGGCTCATCGCGCGTCCACAGTTCTTTCATGACGTGCAGCCACTCGATGGCCCAGTTGTAGCGGTCGTCGTGCTCCATCAAGGGCGACCCGAACATTTCGATCTCCGGCCGGTTCCAGCCGGTGACGATGTTGAGCGCGAAGCGGCCGCCGGTGACGTGGTCGATGGTGGCGGCCTGTTTGGCCGCCATGACCGGATGGATGGTCGGCACGTGCGAAGTCGCGAAGATGCCGGAATAATGCGTCGACGCGCCGATGGCGGCCGCCCAGGAGAAGCACTCAAAGCCGGGGCCGTTGAAATTGGTTACGCCGCCGAAGCCGTGCCAGCGGCCGATCGGAACCAGCGCTTCGAACTCCATTTCTTCGGACGTGCGTGCCAGCTCCAGCGTATTCGGCCAGTTGATTTCGAGTACGCCGTCGATGGTCGAGATGGCGCAGCCCCGATCAAGATTGGTGCCGAAGGTGCCGAGCTTGAGCTTGCGGTCGTTGAACACCGGATTTGTCTTGCGGCGTTCTTGCTGCGCAGTTATTGCATCCATGACCTGTCCTTCCATGCGCTCGACAAAGCTTACGAATGGGCAAGCGGCGTGGCAATCGCCGCGGCGCTGTGCGAAAGTTGCGCAGACATTGGAGCGAACCATGTCGATTTTCGCCGTCAACTATCTCTGCCGCGAGGTGCTGCGCGACCATGCCTTTCGCGCCGCGATGAAGGCCGATCCGGCGAAAGCACTGGCGCCGCTCGATCTGACCGACGAGGAGCGCAGCGCGCTGATCGCGGGTGACGTCGGCACGCTGTTCCGCATGGGCGGCAACGGCTTTCTCATGGCCTACCTGGCGCGGTTCGAAGTCTGTGGCCTCAACGTTGCGAGCTACAACGAACGCATGCGCGCGGTGCAGGTCGACGAAATCGGCCAGCCGGTGGCGTAGGCGAAGGGAGACAACAGATGGCGCAGATCATCGCCGGGTTCGGCGTGCCGCACACCCCGATCTTCCCGCATTTCGTCAAGCGCGACGGGCCGGATTGCGAGACCGCAAAACTGTTTGCCGCGCAGAAGAATGAGCTGGCGGCGGCGCGGCCCGACTTGATCCTGATGTTTGACACCGACCATCTCAACACGTTCTTCCTGAACGATCTGCCGATTTTCGCCATCGGCGTCGACAAGTCCTTCAAGGCGCCGAACGACGAGCCGCGCGACGTGCCGAATTACGTCGTGCCGTCGCATGCCGGCCTTGCCGCACATGTCCGCGCCGCCGCCGTCGCGGCCGGTTTCGATGTCGGCATGACGCAGAATTTTTCCGTCGATCACTCGGTGACGGTGCCGCTGCATTTCCTCACGCCCGACATGCAGGTGCCGGTCATTCCGTTCTTCATCAGCGGCCACGTGCCGCCGCTGCCGTCAGCCGCGCGCTGCTACGCGCTCGGCCAGGCAGTGGCGCGCGCCGTCGAGTCGTGGTCCGAGCCGAAGCGCGTCGTCATCATGGGATCGGGCAGCTTCTCGCTCGAAGTCGGCGGTCCGCGCATGGCGCCCGGCCGTTCCGACGGCGTGCCAGATCCGGACTGGGCGATGCGCGTCATCAAACTACTCGAAGCGCAAGACACCGACCGGCTGATCGCCGAGGCGACGGAATATAAGCTGCTCAAGGCCGGCAATGTCGGCGGCGAATTGTTGAACTGGATCGCCATGCTCGGCGCCATCGGCAAACGCAAGCCGAACTACGTCGCGCCGCAGATGCAGAACGGCCACGCCTATGGCGTGTGGCGGTGGTAGTCAGCCGGGCAACCGCGCATCGTGCGGTTGTCCACGACCACGATCAGCACAATCCGGATTACTCCGGCTTAAGTCCCGCGAACTGTACGACCTTCCGCCATTTCTCAGTCTCCCCCGCGATCAGATTTTTGAATTCTTCCGACGATCCACCGACCACTACCGCGCCCAGTTCGCCAAGTTTGCCTTTAATCTTGGGGTCGCTGAGGATGCGGTTTATCTGTTGATTGAGCTTGCCAACGATCTCCGCTGGTACTTCACGTTGCGTGCCGACTCCATACCAGCCACTCGCTTCGTAGCCGGGTAACGTCGCGCTGATTGTCGGGAGATTTGGCAATACTGGTGCGCGTTCGCTTGTTGTAACTGCGAGCGGTCTCAGATTTCCAGCTTTGATATACGCTATAGAACCGGGTGTGGTGTCAAACATCACTTGAACCTGGTTCCCCATGAGAGCGGTGAGCGCCGGCGCAACGCCACGAAAAGGAACATGGGTCATCTCCACGCCAGCCATCATCTTGAACAACTCGCCCGAAACGTGCTGCGGCGTGCCAAGGCCCGACGACGCCATGTTGAGCTTTCCTGGATTGGCTTTGGCGAAGGCGATAAACTCGGCAACTGTTTTTGCGGGAAACGTTGGATTGACCTCCATCACCAGAGGTGTGCGGATCAGACCAACGACGGGTGCAATATCCCGGACGAAATTGAATTTGAGCGACGGAAATAATGATACGTTGACAGCGTTGGCCGCCGTCACAAGCAGAAGCGTAGAGCCGTCGGGCGGCGCACGAACCACATCCTCAGTTCCGAGGTTTCCACTGGCGCCCGGGCGATTCTCGATAAACACCGGCACACCCACGCTCTCTGAGAGAGGCTGGCCTATGAGGCGAGCGAGTATGTCCGCCGGGCCGCCAGGGGGATAAGGCACGACCCAGCGGATTGGATGCGACGGATAGGTTTGTGCCGACGCAATGCAAGGCAGGACCGGAAGCGCGGCAGCGCGCGCCGTGCGTTGCAGAAATTTGCGACGGGAAAGTTGCATGACATGCTCCGATAAGGCGTTGGGCAGCAGCGCGCCGGCCACTCCGCCTTGATGCCGGCTGCTTTCATGAATGACCGGCAGTTCTCGATTTCTGAGTTCTGGAAGCGCTTAGCGCTTCTGGAGTCTGGGCGTCAGGAGGGTCCTTACATTAATTCCATTTTCGCGTTAATCTCCAGATATTGAATAACACTTATGCCAGAATCGGATGAATGGAATGCTCGACAAGCTCTCCGAAATGAAGATGTTTCAGGCGGTCGCCGATTCAGGAGGGTTTACGGCCGCGGCAAATGAGCTCGGGGTGAGCCAAAGCGCGGTGAGCCGCGCGGTTGTGCGCCTCGAACAGCGGCTCGGTACTTCCTTGCTGCACCGTTCCACTCGTCGCATCAGCCTCACCGATGAGGGCGATATTTTCCTGCGGGCATGCCGACAGGTTCTGGAGGACATCGGAGAAGCCGAGCGATCGGTCACTTCGGATAAGCAACCCGCCGGCACCCTGCGGGTCAGTGCAGCCGTGCTATGGGGATTGGACCCGCTTGTCCCCCTTCTTCCGGAATTCACGAGCCGCTATCCAAAGATCGGCGTGCATTTGTCACTTACAGATCGATACATCGATCTGATCGATGAAAAAATCGATGTGGCAATCCGGGTTGGCCAGCTTGCCGATTCATCGTTGATCGCCAGAAAGGTTGGAGAGATGCGCCGAGTGATCGTCGCGTCTCCTGCCTATATCGCGCGGAGAGGAAAGCCAAAGACGCCGGCCGATCTTCTAAATCACGATTGTCTCTTGTGGGATGAGGAGCACGATTACCTGAACCGCTGGCCCTTCGAAGTGAATGGCGTGTTACGCCACATCAAAGTGTGCAGCAATCTCGTGTCAAACAACGCGCAAGCCCTCTATCAACTCGCAATCATGGGCGCCGGAATTTTTCGAATGTTGGAATATCGTGCCCGCCCGCTTATCCGGGGCGGCGAACTGGTGCCGCTTTTGGAGCGGTCTCATCGCGATAAAGCTATTTCCGTGCATGCTCTTTACGTCAGGACAAATATTGCCAAGCCGCGAGTGCGTGCGTTTGTAGACTTCCTGATCGAGAAGTGTGCTGCCAATACGTATGACGACGTGAAATATGAGGACTCATCCGGCCGCAAGCGTGCCAAACGGGCTGCTGTCGTCGTCTAAAGAATCTTCTGTTGCGACGGTTTCAGCGGGTATCCGGAACCTTCGCTATTGGCTCTTTGCGATGCAAAACGAAGTCCGCTCCCATTTCGGCGTTTGGGCGCTGAGCGGGCATCCTGATTGAGAGTCCACGGCTTAAAACATCGGGTACGCAGGATTGAGCGGCAGGCCGAATTCCATGCGGCCAAAGTTTTCCGCGGGCACGTCCCAGTTCATCACCACGTGCGAGGAGATGGCGTGGGCATCGCGCCAGCAGCGCTGGATGCTGTTGTCATCCATCAGGCCGCTTGAGCCGGAGATTTTGACGAGATCGTCCATGGCCTCACGCAGGCTGCGCACCCCATAAGTGAAATCGCGGCGCAGCAAGGTACGGGTCTCGAGCGTCATGGCGGCGTAATCCGCCCGCGCCAGTGCCAGCGCGCGCCGTGCCAACAGTTCCGCGGCGTCGATTTGCGCCGCAATTTCGGCGACGCGGATTTGCACCGGCACATGCTGGGCGATGTTGAGCTGCGTGTAGGTGAGATAGCGCTGGCGCGTCCATGTGGTGAAGTCGGCGTAGCCGCCGCGCGCGAGGCCCAGCACGGGTGCAAGCAGCACGTAGCTGTGTACGGCGATGAATGGTGCGCGGTAGATCGGATTGGTGTTGACCTTCGATCCCGGCGAATTGCCGTCGCGCAGAAGCGAGAACGACACGCTGCGATGTTCGGGCACGAACACGTCATCGAGCACGGCTGTATTCGAGCCGCTCCCTCGCAGCCCGGCGCAATACCAGGTGTCGTCCTGCTTCAGCTCCGCCACCGGCACCAGATAAAGCCGCATATCGGGATGATCTTCGCCGGCGCGAAAGGCGAGGCCGCCGATCATGATCCAGTGCGAATGACCAAGCCCCGAGCACCAAGACCAGCGGCCGTTAAGTCGGTAGCCGCCCGGTACGACTGTGACCTTGCCGGTCGGCGCCGCCGAGGTGGCGATGCAGGCCGTCTTGTCGCGGCTCCAGACGTCGTGCTGCGCCTCTTCGGGGAACAGCGCCAGCATGCAGGCGTGGTCGGCGAGATAATTGAGGCACCACGCCGACGAACCGCAGGTCGATTTGCCAAGCTCGATCGCGATATCGAACGCGACTTCGTGGTCGTACTCGTAGCCGCCCCAGCGCTTCGGCTGCAGCGTATGAATGAGCCCGGCATCGATGAACTCGTCGACCGACACCTGCGGAATGGTGCGGTCGCGTTCGGCCCGTACCGCGCGTTCGCGCAGCTTCGGAGCGAGCGCCCGAGCGCGCCCAATAAGCTCGTCGGCAGACGGAATGGATTTCGACGCAGCCGCCGGCTGCAATTCGGCGATGCTCATGCGTTTCCTCCGCTTCGACAAAGTGTGCGCCGGGAGCGAATGCGGATCAAGACAGCGGCGCGGCGGACGGTCGCGCGCAAGCAGTCATTGCGCCTCGAAGGGAATTTCGCTGTAGTGTCGAGCCGTTACCGGGAGACGATCATGCAAAGACTTGCCGGGTGCGCGAGAGTAATCGTGGCCGCAACTTTGCTGATTGTCGCCAGCGTCGGCAATGCTAAGTCGCAGACTGTGGAGCAGTTCTACAAGGGCCGCCAATTGACCTTGCTGGTCTTTAGCGGCCCCGGCTCGACCTACGACATTTACGCGCGCGTCCTGGCCCGGCACTTTGGCGAACATGTTCCCGGCAAGCCCGTCGTCATCGTGCAGAACATGCTGGGCGCCGGCGGACTCAAGGTCGAGCAATACATTTATCGGATCGCCCCCAAAGACGGCACCGTCATCGGCACGATCGGCCGCGGGCTGCCGTTCGAGCCCATGCTCGGCGAGAACGAAGTCCACGTCGACCCGCTCAAATTCACCTGGCTCGGCAGCATGAACCGCGACGTCAGCCTGGCGATGTCGTGGCACACCTCGAAGATCAAGACCTTCGCCGATCTGCAACAGCACCAGCTCCTGGTCCCCGGCACCGGCGCCGGCGCCGACTCTGAAATCCTGCCGCTCGCCTTCAACCGCCTCGCCGGGACTAAATTCAAGATCATCGAAGGCTACCGCGACACCCCGATTGCGGCGCTGGCGATGGAGCGCGGCGAACTCGATGGCCTGGCGTATTGGTCGTGGAGTTCGATCATGGCGGCTCACCCGGATTGGATACGCGACCGGAAGGTCAACCTCCTGTTCCACACTGGCCTCGACCCCATTTCGGAAGTGCCGGCCGTGCCAAGCCTGCGCAATCTTGTCACCAACCCGACCGACAAGGCGGCGCTGGCGTTCCTTCTGGCACGTGAAATCATCGGGCGGCCGTTCCTCGCCCCGCCGGATTTGCCGCCCGATCGCGCCGCCGCGTTGCGCTCCGCCTTCGCGGCGACGCTGCGCGACCCGGCTTTCCTGCAGGACGCCAAACGCACGCGGCTCGATGTCTCGCTGGTGACGGGTGCGGAAACGGACGCGCTGCTCAAGAACAGCGCCGGCGCGCCGCAAGAAGTGATCGCGCGGGTCAAAGACGCGCTCGGCCGGCATTAGAGAGCATTTTCCGGAAAAGTGGTTGCCGATTTTCCGAAGAAAATGCGACCCTATCTGTAGCGACAGCAAGTGCGAAAATGTCGTTGCTACGTCACAGTAAGTCGTGCAGGCATGTCCGCTCGCCAGTTGACGGCTGGATGAAACCGGCTTTCGATCCGGGCGGACGATCGCCTGGATGGGAGAACAACGTGCCCGGACGCGTAGCGGGAAAAGTGGCGCTGATCAGCGGCGCCGGGTGCGTCGGGCCCGGCTGGGGCAACGGCCGCGCGTCGGCGGTGCTGTTTGCGCGCGAAGGCGCCAAGGTTTTCGCCGTCGACAAGAATGCGGACTCGATGACCGAGACCGTCGCGCGCGTCGGCAATGACGGCGAGATCGCGACACATATGTGCGACATCACCGACGACGGCGAGGTGCGGGCGATGGTCGAGGCTTGCCGCAAGACCTTCGGCCGCATCGACATTCTGGTCAACAATGTCGGCGGCTCGGCGGCGGGTGGCGCGGCCGAAATGGCCGAAGAAACGTTCGACCGGCAGATCGACTACAATCTCAAGACCGTGTTTCTGACCTGCCGCCACGTCATTCCGGTGATGATCGAGCAGGGCGGCGGCGCCATCGTCAACACCGCCTCGACCTCAGGCATCAGCTATTCGGGTTCACCGCAGATCGGCTACGCCTCGTCCAAGGCCGCGGTCATCCAGTTTTCGCGGGTGACGGCGGTGCAATACGCCAAGCATGGCATCCGTGTGAATACGGTCATTCCCGGCCAGATGCACACCCCGATGGTGGAAGCGCGGCTCGCCAAGCAGCGCACCGGCGGCGATATCGAGGCTCTGCTCAAATCGCGCATTGCTCGCATTCCGCTCGGCTTTGCGGGCGATGGCCGTGACACCGCCGCCGCAGTGCTGTTTCTTGCGTCCGACGAAGCGCGGTTCATCACCGGCACGGAAATCGTGGTCGACGGCGGCATGACAGCGCGCAGCGATTGATGAAGAGAGTCGATTGAAGAGAGCTTCATGGCCATCGATCCCAACGATCTTACGCCGACCATTGCGCCGCCGGACCCGAATCCGAGAAAGCCGCGCATCGCATTGCCGCCGCTTGCCTGCGATTCGCATTTCCACGTGTTCGGACCGCACAGCACATTTCCCTACGCGCCGGACCGGCCGTTCACGCCGACCGATGCGCCCAAAGAGGATTTGTTCCGCCTGCATGAATTCCTCGGCTTCCAGCGCGGCGTGTTCGTGCATTCGACCTGCCACGGCAGCGATCACGCGGTGCTGGTCGATATGCTCGCCGCCGGCAAGGGCCGCTATCGTGGCGTGGCCCTGATCCGGCCGACGACGCCGCCGGCCGAAGTCGACCGTCTCGACGACGCGGGGGTGCGCGGCGTGCGTCTGCATTTCTTTGCGTCGCACCTCGGGCCGCCAATGTCGCGCGACGACATGCGCAAGGTGATCGAGCTGGTGTCGCCCTATGGCTGGCACATCGCCATGCACATGGGTGGTCACGGCATCCGGGAGAACTACGAGTTCATCACCTCGATCGACGCGGCCGTGGTGATCGACCACATCGGGCGCATCGATGTCGGCGAGGGATTGCGCGGTCAGACCTTCACGGTGCTGCGCCGTCTGCTCGACCGCGGCAACATCTGGGTCAAGCTGTCGGGCACCGACCGCATCAGCAAACAGGCGTATCCTTACGCTGATGCCGTGCCGTTCGCCCGCGATCTTGCTAACCACGCGCCCGAGCGCGTGGTCTGGGGCACCGACTGGCCGCATCCCAATCACAACGCCGTCCCCAATGACGGCGATCTGGTCGATCTGATCGCCGAAATCGCTCCCGACGCGCGCACGCGCCGGCTCATGCTGGTCGACAATCCGGCGAAGCTGTTCGGCTTTTGAAGAGCGATTACTCGGCGCTGATGCCGAGCGTCTTGATCCGTCCCGGCCACTCGGCGAATTGTTTGCTCAGCATAGCCGCAAACGCATCGTGGGCGAGCGCACCGTGGGTGCCGTCAGCCGCGAACCGTGCCTTGACGGCGGGATCTGCAATCACTGTGAACGCCGCGCGTTCAAGCCGGTCGCGCGCATTCGGTGGTGTGCCGGCAGGGACCAGCAGGCCGTACCAGTTCTCCATGATCATGTCGGCAAAGCCTGACTCCATGGTGGTCGGCAGATCCGGCAACAGCGGCGTGCGCTCGGGCGAGAACACCGC
>Ga0265339_10000163_pt1 | contig 55865 bp, 49 predicted proteins | sample 4CB219metaG_FD_202085 | JGI IMG/M metagenome (GOLD analysis project Ga0265339, IMG submission 202085) | Rhizosphere microbial communities from Carex aquatilis grown in University of Washington, Seatle, WA, United States - 4-CB2-19 metaG | ecosystem: Host-associated > Plants > Roots >... | reverse complement strand
CGGCTTCGAACGATCAAACTTTTCCTTCGCCATCTTCGGTTCCCTTCGTAGCTTGTGCTGCCCGTTCAATCCAGGGGCGCCGGCGGTCCGGCTCCAGCCCCAAAACCTTAAACCTCAATGCCGATGTCTCGTCTAATCAGTTTCACAAATTGCAGAACCTGCTTGTAGACATCGTCGTCACCCAAAATCGAAACAACAAACTTCCTCAACTCGTGACCTTCGGAGGTCAGCTCGTATTTACTCCCGCCGCAGTTGCGACAGGACGCCTCGGAGCCTGGGGGAAATGGCGCTGGGTCCAATCCTTTCCCATTGCAGGTGCTGCATATCTTTGCGAGTTGAACCATCATGCTCCCCTGCCTGCTCACTTGCCATGCGCACGACCGCGCCTTTCAATAGTAGGCGTAGGCCTTGAAATACCTTTGCCGCAATTCCAGCGGCACCTGCTCCACCAGCCACAGATACCGTTCGCGGGTCAGAGCCTGGTCCGATACCGGCAGCGCCGCATACAGCGCCGGCCCATCCTTGCCGAGAAACCCACGCTTCAGAATCGTTTCGTAATCGCGAATCCGAATCTTCGATCGTGTCGCCCGGCTTAGAAGAACATCCACATCCCGCGCGTCAAACGCTGCGTCAATCAATGCATGAAGCTTCGCGTAGCCCTGCTCGTCCTGAACCGCAATTGCCGCCTGTTCGAACATGTTTCTCCTGGCTTCGGACAAACTCCTCAGCACTTCAATCTGGAGCGGGAGACGGGACTCGAACCCGCGACCAACAGCTTGGAAGGCTGTGACTCTACCACTGAGTTACTCCCGCCTGACCTGCTGCTAGCTTCGTTCCGCTAGCTCAAACTCTGGAGCTGATGACCAGGATTGAACTGGTGACCTCTCCCTTACCAAGGGAGTGCTCTACCAACTGAGCTACATCAGCCCTCTTGCCACATCCGGGCGTCTAACTGCTACCCTTTTCTCCGCTGTGGCGTATTCGATCCGCCTTCAGCGCCACCACCGTACGCAACGCTAGACCGCCGATGATGATGATAGGAACCAGCCTTAACTCCACCGGCTTCCCCATCACGAGCACCTTGCCCGCATCCATCGTGAACCAAACCAACACTGCCAAAACCGCATACAGCGCAAGAGCCACCGGATAGCGTTTCGCCAGATCCGAGCCGGAGCGTTTTGCATCCTCGCGATTCGAACCTGCGTCCATCTGTCCTGCGGGCCTCCCGCTTCAAGCCCTCAACCCATCACGCACTCAATACATGGTGCACAGGGGAGGATTCGAACCTCCGTAGCTCCAAGGAGCGGCAGATTTACAGTCTGCTGCCATTAACCGCTCGGCCACCTGTGCTCCTGTTCCCCATGGACGAAAACCTGACCCTGGGGCCCCGCACCTACACCCCGACAACCAAAATCTGTTGCCGGAACTTCATCCATCTGCCCCGGCTTTTGAGCCGCTTCCGCGCATACTGCCCCACCCGGAGAATCTCCGGCTTGTCGGAGCATGCACCTCAGTGGGATCGCCGCGGAGGACAGGCCCAGCGCCCGAAATACCCCGACGCCGGTCCAAAACTCTTCGCCGTTTCCGGCACCGATTCAAGTCCCTCTAAGTGGAGCTGGCGAAGGGATTTGAACCCCCGACCCTCTGATTACAAATCAGATGCTCTACCAGCTGAGCTACGCCAGCCCTCATGCGGTTCAATACAGCCTCTGAAACCGCTTGGCCACCCCGGAAACCTGCCCCGGAACCGATGGAAGCACGGACACACTCCCGCTCCGCGCATACCACGGCACAGTTTCCAAGGTTAGCATATCGGAACCGGTGGAGCAAACGCATCCAGATGCGCCGAAAGGCCCTCGTTTGGCGTTGAAATACCTTGACTTTTCCCCGCCCCCGAACGAACCTGCTAGCGCAGCCATTTCTCCCTAAGGAAGACCAAATGAATATGCACAGATTCCTGCCTTCGTGCGTAGTGGGGATTGCACTTATTGCCGGAACCCTGATGGTTCCCACCTTTGGGCAGGACGCGCCCAAACGCAGGCCCCGGATCGCGGTCCTCGACTTTGATTACGGCACCGTGCAAACCGCATCGTCCGCTCTGTTTGGGACCAACGTGGATGTGGGCAAGGGCATCGTCGATCTGCTCGTCACCGGCCTCGTCAAGGACGGATCGTATTCAGTCATTGAGCGCAAGGCACTGGACAAGATCATGGCGGAGCAGAACTTCTCGAACTCCGACCGTGCCGACCCGTCGAGCGCCGCCAAAATCGGCAAGTTGCTAGGCGTGGACGCGATCATCGAGGGCAGCATCACCGAGTTTGGCAACGAGACGAAGAACCGCAACATTGGCGGTGGCGGCGGCAACTGGCACGGTGTGGGCTTCGGCGGTATCGGCCACTCCAACTCCAAGGCGAATGTAGCGATCACGGCGCGCATCATCAACATCGACACCGGCGAAATCATGGCCGTGGCCGATGGGAGCGGCCAATCCAGCCGCTCAAGTACATCGATGCTCGGCGGTGGCGGCAACTGGAGCGGCTTTGGCGCGGGCCATGCTGATTTCGGTTCCAGTGATTTCCAGCAAACCATTATCGGCGAAGCGACCAAGGCCGCAGTCGATCAACTGACAGCTAACCTTGTCTCGCAGTCCTCCAAGGTCGCGGTGCGCACCGTGGTAGTGGAGGGCCTGGTAGCCGCTGTCGATAGCGGACAGGTCATCCTGAATGTTGGCGCGAAGGCCGGCATCAAAGTAGGCGACCAACTTGAAGTTGTCCGCGTCACCAAGGAGATCAAGGATCCTGCCACCGGCAACGTTCTTAGACGCCTTACGACCACCGTGGGCGTAGTAAAAGCTACCGATGTCGATGACGTCTCGGCAATTTGTTTGCCGGTTTCTGGCTCGGGATTCCAGGCCGGCGATCGCGTCAAGACCGTCACACAATAGCTGAATAAGAGAACGCAAACGGCCCGCTGCGCTCCAGGCATATCGGGCCGCTTGCACCCCAGCATCATTCGACTCGATTCCAATGGCGATCTGCGGCCGGGCCTTTCACCACCACGATGCCACCCCATTTTCTTAGTTCGGCATGTTCTGCTTCACCAATTACCTCTGGGTACCACTTTTGGGTAACCTCGTATTGACGTCTCCTGATTACAGAAGTGACGATTGAGTAACCATTTTCGAAATCGCGCCGCTTCCGGTTCAGGGGATCTTATGGTTCGCAAGCTGAGTCTGTTTGCCCTTGGGATGGGCCTCGCCGGCCTTGTTTTGGCACAGCAACCAATGAACAATGCGTCTGTCATCCAGCTGGCCAAGTCCGGCCTTTCTGACGACGTCATTATTTCCGCCATCAATGCCTCGCCATCCGCCTTCGATACATCGACGGACGGTCTCATGGCGCTTAAATCCGTTGGGGTCAAAGATCAGGTCGTGGGCGCCATCGTGATGAAGGCTGGGTCGGCAAGTGCTACGCCCGCCAAGGCCGCGCCCAACGCCGAGACTGCCGGAACCCTGGCACCCGCAGGCCAGTTTCATTCGACAGACGGCAAAATTCGCGTCTACGTTACTGACCATCCGCTGATCGAACCCAACGAACTGGAACAGGCCGAGGCCTACGGAAGGGCCGCTCCCAGGCCGTCCGTCGCACCGCTGGGGCAGCCTGAGGATGACCAGAAAACGGTCCTCGTCCAGGCCGATCTTGAACGCGCATGCCCGGCGAACGTGATTGCTGCGGACAATCCCGACAAGGCCGATTTCGTGCTCGTCTTTCAACGTCGCGATGGTGAAACTGGATCCTTCTTTGCCATCAGCAATCTCAAGAGTCTCGCTCTTTCTGCCGGCGCCAAGGTTGACGGCGCATCGCTCTTCCAGCCGGACGGCGATCTGGTCTACTCCACCCGGCAACTTACTTTCGAAAAAGCCATCCGCGATCTTTGCGCGCACATTCCGTCCTCCAGCATTGCTGCGATGTAGCTCAGAGTATGAATCCGAGGTGTTACCGTTAATCCTGACGGTGCCTGCGGGCCGAGGGAATGCATAGACGTACGCGACGAACGCTTTTGATTGTGGCCGCAGTCCTGCTTTTGCTGGCCGTGGCCATCTTTCTCCGCTCCAAGGCTCCGCCCGAGGCGGCGCGCCTGCTGCCCGAGTCCGACGGCATCATCTATGTCAACCTCAGCCCCTTTCGCGCATTCGTTCATAAAGACTTGAAGCCGCCGCAGCGCGTGCCTGAGTACCAGCAGTTCGTCGACGCGACGGGCATCGATTGGGAGCGCGATCTGGACCAGGTCGCCATCGCACTGCATCGAATGCCCGATCCCAACGGACCGAATGGCCCCGTAGCCTACTCGATGGTGATGGTCGGCAAACTTACCGGCAAGCGGCTCAACGACTGGCTCGAAACGCACGCAGCGTCGAAAGAGATCTATGCGGGACACACCATCTACAGCGTTCCGTCTGACAACCGCACCGTACGCGTCGCGCAGATTGGCTACGACATGCTGGCGGTGAGCAACACACCAACGCCGGAACAAATCCACTCCATGATCGACCGGCATCGGAGCGCGGCACTGCCGTTTTCCGGGTCATCGCTGCTCTCGAATCACTACCACGAGGTGCCGCTGCTGGCGCTGGCCTGGGGCGTTGGACAAATTGGCCTGCCCTTCAGCGAGAGTGGCGCGATCAAAGTGTTCGGCTTTGCCTTGCCTCTGCAAGATGGCGCCACCATTGTGGCCAGCGTTACTCCCACGCTGCCATTGGCCGGGACGTTACGCCTCCGCGTGGAGGAGATTGCCCCCAGCGAGCAGGATGCGGCCAGCCAGGCTGCCTCCCTGGCAACGCTGGTGACGCTGGCGCGCGCGTTTGCTGGCCCTCTGGGCGACAACGCCGCCAACAACGGTTTGCGTCAACTGCTGAAAACGGCAGCAGTCACGCAGAAGCATGACCGCGTCGTGGTGACGGCTACCTTGACGCCATCGATCCTCGCCGACGCCGGCAATGGGCCAAGCTCCACACAAATCCCTGCAACCCCCGACAGTCCCGCCGCGTCGAAGTAAGAAGACGCGCATACCTTTCCCCTTGTTCAACTTAGCGCGAACTCTAATCCCTATTGAGGTCCTATGATCCGTCCTCCCTGCGTTTCTTTCGCTCTTGCTGCTCTGCTGCTTTTGCCTTCCCTTTCTGCGCGCGCTGCCGACTCCGCCGGTCCGCATTCCGTACTCACCGGCCAAGCCGCATTCACCGATGCGCTGCATGAATCGCCTGGAACGCGGCGGCATTTGACCGTTGCGGATCTGCCCGGCCCCAAGCCTGAGCAATCGGTCGACAACGGACCCGATGTAGTGCCGCGGCCATCGAACGCGTGGCCCATTGCACCCAAGGGTTTCAAGGTCGAGCTCTATGCCACCGGCCTCGACAATCCGCGCCTGCTGCGGGTTGCGCCGAATGGCGATCTGTTTCTTGCCGAAAGCGAGACAGGCAAGATCAAGGTGTTCCGCGGTGTGGGTAAAGATGGCAAGCCGCAGCAAACTTCGGTCTTCGCTGACGGGCTGCATCAGCCGTTTGGCATCGCGTTTTATCCGGTTGGCTCGAACCCGCAATGGATCTACATCGGCGACACGGACGGCATTGTGCGCTTCCCTTACAAAAATGGCGATCTGAAAGCGTCGGGCCAGCGGCAGGATCTTGCCGAACTACCGGGCGGGGGACGCCTGCGCGGCGGCGGCCACTGGACACGCGATTTGATCTTCTCGAAAGACGGCAGCAAACTGTTCGCGTCTGTCGGGTCGCACTCCAATGTCGATGATGCCGACACACACCCCGAGGAATTTCATCGCGCCGATGTGCTCGAGTTCACGCCGGATGGCAAGTTCGTCAAGGTCTACGCATGGGGCCTGCGCAACTGCGTCGGCGAGGCCATCAATCCTCTCACAGGCGAGCTGTGGTGCTCCACCAACGAGCGCGACGGCCTGGGCAACAATCTTGTGCCCGACTACGTTACGCACGTGACAGAGGGCGGCTACTACGGCTGGCCCTGGTGGTACATGGGCGGGCGCCAGGACCCGCGGCATGTTGGCAAGCATCCCGAGTTGGGAGCGAAGGTGATCACGCCCGACATCCTGGTCAATCCGCACTTCGCATCGCTGGAGATGATGTTCTACACAGGCACGCAATTCCCTGCCGAGTTCAAAGGCGATGGCTTTGCTGCCGAACATGGCTCGTGGAATCGCGCGCAACGCAGCGGCTACGAAGTGATTCGTTTGCCGATGCACGACGGACACGCAACCGGCGAGTACGAAGACTTTCTGACCGGCTTTGTCACTGCGGACGGCCAGGTGTGGGGGCGTCCGGTGGGCGTCGCACAGGCTGCAGATGGTTCGCTGTTCGTCAGCGACGACGGATCGCGGTCGATCTGGCACGTGAGTTATGCGGGGAAGTAGGACTGCGCGTCCGGCGGCACCTGCGGTGCGGCAGCCGCTTAGCGTGGAGAAGGACGCTTTGGGGTGCCGCTTCCGTGCTGGTGGTGCGGAGGACGCACTCGTACGAACCTGCGGAAGTGGGTCTCTCACAGGATCGGGGACGAAGTTGCGTTTCGCTAACTTTAGCGAGTAACTGCTGATGATGCAGCAGAAGGGCTGGCGGCATTCCTGCTCACAGGAGGGGTGGACAACGGGGTTTTCCGTTAGAGATAAGCGGCTGGAGAAAGATTGCCCTGGGGCAAGCGATGCCGAGGGGATGTTTTTCAGTTCGTGGGTCGCCATGATGCTTTCTCCTTTCACGTGAATGCAAATCTTCTGGAACGCAAAGAGGGCATGGGATTGGCTCCCATGCCCTCGACTGTTTTTAAGTATGGCAGGTTCGGGGAATTAATACACAATTCTCACAGGATTTCTTGTGCTGATGGCAAAGGGGGTTGCGAACTATCTCGGCGGTATGGGGCTTGACAAGCCACCTGCGGTGGGGCCAACTGCGCTTCGCGCGAGACCCACGACGCACCCGAGCCCACGCAAGCCGCACCCATTGCTTCCGTCTCCGCGCGAAGCGGTTTGCCGCTCACGCGATGCCGAAGCGATTCGCTGGACTTGCAGCCCCCTCAGGCGCCTTTTGAGAGAGCGCCGAAGGTGACGCCGGTGAGCCGTTCGGACTCGGCCCACAGGCGACGCGCTACAGCAGCGTCTTGCGCGGCCTTGGGAATCGGAACGGGGACCGGATGGCCTTTGAGTTCGAAGAAGCGGTCGGGGCCGTAGTAGCCGCCGGCAGTAGCTTCCGGCGCGACGGCGGCCATGAGCGTGGGCAGCGCGCCGTGCGCCGCATCCTGTGACGCGATCGGCGTGAGGATGCCGGTAACAAATCCCATCAGGCCGCTCTTAATCGTCACCTGGAGATTGGTGATGGCGTAGCCGGGGTGTGCTGCGGTGCAAATGATGGGTGAGCCCGCGGCGGTGAGGCGCCGTTGCAATTCCAATGCAAAGAGGGAGTCGGCCAGTTTGGCCTGGCCGTAGGCCTGACCCATTGGCTTGTAGACACGTTGGCTCTGGAGATTGTCGAAGTCGATCTTGGCCCATTTGGTGGCGGAGCTAGACACGACGACCACGCGGGAACCGGGCTGCGGCTTGATGGAAGGCAACAGCAACGCGGTGAGCGCGAACGGTCCAAGGTAGTTGGTGGCAAACTGCCGCTCCCATCCATCGACGGTGATTTCGCGGGTGGGCAGTGCCATGACGCCGGCGTTGTTGATGAGCAGGTCGAGCGAGTGGCCGGGAAAACGTTCGATGTACCGTGCGGCAAAGGCGCGCACGGAGCTTTGGTCGGCGAGGTCGAGGATTTCGGACACGAGTTTCGCGTTGGGCACCTCGGCGCGGATGCGCGCGATAGCGCCGTCTGCTTTCTCTTTGGTGCGCGCGGGAAGGATCACTTCCGCGCCATTGCGCGCCAGTTCGAGGGCGGCGTGAAAGCCGATGCCGCTATTGGCCCCGGTGATGACGACGCGGCGGCCTTGCTGCGAGGGAATGTTTTTGGTGGTCCAAACAGTCTTCATTGGAGTAGTATTCGCCCAATAGTATACTTTGGCAAGTAGGCACCCTCTTGTGCTGTACTTACCTTGAGGTAACAATGAATTTGAAGAAGATGGACTGGGACAAGGCGAAGAAGTTGTGCGAAGCGATGACCGAGGAGGACGATGAGCTGACGCGGGAGATGGTGTCGCGGCTGGCGGACAAGTGGTCGCTATGGACGCTGGCGGTGCTGGCGGAGGCGGGAGGGCCGCTGCGCTTCTCGCGCGTGATGGAGCATGTGCAGGGTATCAGCCAGAAGTCGCTGACGAAAACTTTGCGCGGACTGGAGCGCGATGGGCTGGCGACGCGCGAGGTGTTTGCAGAGGTGCCTCCGCGGGTGGAGTACGCGATCACCGATTTTGGCGTGGCGTTTCTGGACCAGGTTGCTCCGCTGTGGGCGTGGGTTGCCAAGAGCGTGGACAAGTTCAAGAAGGCGCGGGCGGAGTTTGATCGGCGGTGAGGGGGATGAAGATTTCGGGCCTGAATCGACGATATCGATGGGTTGGCCGGTCGATTTCGCCTTTTGCCAGTGTGTCGGCAATCTGGAAATTCCCTTCCTCGACGACATCTGGCTGAATTTATGGATCAACTCCTTGTTTTCGAATTGGCGGATATTCGGAAATCCTCTGCGCAACGTGCCTGAACAATCCTGTTGACATCGCCGTCGAATGCGTCCTACGATGTGGCGCACCAGTCGGTTCAGGACTTCCCCTTTCATTTAAGCGTGGGCTAACTCCTCAGTTGGCTTTCAGATCGAAATCAGGCGGCGATTTTTGCAACTTCGCGCCTAACTGGGCTCAGGCCTTCGCGCCTGCTGGAGGTTCGTTTGAACAAGCTAATCAGATTGCTCGTATTTCCAACTCTGTTAACGAAGTCGAGACCAATTTTCAAACTATCGGTCGTTTCTGCGGCACTCGTCGCAATCACCGTTTCGTTGGTATCGTTGAAGACTCCCCGCGTGAGCGCGGATCCGGGATCTGATCGTGACCAGGATGAGAGGAAGGTCAAGATCGGTTTGGATATCGCGCCGGTTCCTCTCAACTTGAAAGGAAAAGACCGGCGATTGGTGGGGTTGGGCAGCTACATTGTCAACGGACATGCCGACTGCAACGGGTGTCATAGCCAGGGTCCGGCGACCGAGTACATTGGCCCGGGGAACCCCTACCTTCTGTCGCCTCCCAATGGTCCGTACTCCGGGACCCAGCATGTCAATCCAGCCACCTACCTGGGCGGTGGCAGGGACTTCGGTCCATTCGGAGTCGCATCCGAACTGACGCACCTTTACTCCCGCAACCTGACTCCAGACAAGACGGGCAGGCCTGAAGGAGGCCACACATTTGAGGAGTTCCTCACCATCATGCGTACAGGAAAAGACTACGATCTGGTTCATCCAAACTGTACGGGAGCACCAGATGGCAACTGCCTCTTGCCTCCGTTCAATGGGGAAGTGCTGCAAGTGATGCCGTGGCCCGTTCATCAAAACATGACGGATCAAGACCTCCGCGCCATCTACGAATTCCTAAGCGCCATTCCCTGCATCGACACGGACATTCCGGGCGCACCGATATTGCGCAACGAATGCAAATAGAAGGTGGGTTCACTGGAAGGCACTCGTGCGCGACCGCGTCTTCGGATGAGGAAGCTCACGGGTGCTTCACCGGTTGAGTTCGTGCTCTCCCACTGATGCGCAAAAAGCGCGCATGAATGGGACACGGAGGCATTGCGCCACCAGAAACAGCAGTGTACGATCCTCGCACCAGCGGTTAAATCGGCAGCTCATCTGGTTCTTTTTCGAGGAGAACTTCATGAACAAACTCATTCGCTTGTCGGGATTGGGCCTTGCGCTCTCGTCCACTTTCTTCTGCGTTTCCTGCCACTCCGGATCGCCGCCGCCATCTCCGAGTTCTTCAGCAGCGGGAGGATCGATCGACATGCTGTGCTATTCAAGCCCGACAGCTCAGGTCGTCCGAGTGAGCGCCGTCTTTCCGATCAAAACCCACGATTCAACCATGATGGTGGAAGAGCCATGGTCGGCCGACTTCCGGCGCTATTTAGGGCAATCGGGCAATGAGGGCGCGATCAGTGTTACGTGCGACCAAGTCACCTCGAAGGATGCCGAAAAAGAGAAGGCTGACGAATTACGCAAACAAGGGCACACGGTAATCGAGACGGGCTGGAAATACGCAAACTAGACGTCCGCCGCGACGAAATGCGCGGCCATTTATCCGCCGGTCCAGGTTTAATCTGGGGTTGAAAACGACTTGGATCGGATGAGGAGCCTGAAAGCACTCCGCTAAGGATGACAATTCATGGGGCCTCGATGACGAGCTATTGCTTCAGGCCGAGGGCATTCACCGTGTCGGGGTCGACTATGGATTTGCCGGTGGCGTCTTTGACCGCGACGCCGAAGCCGTTGTGGTAGTCCCACATGGCCCAGCCGATGCCGTCGACTTCGAGCGCAGTGCGCACGTCGTGAATCCACGCAAGGCGTGACGCGGGCTCTGTCACCTGGCGATAGGCTCCGAACTCGTTGCAGATCAGCGGCACGTTATTCAGCTTGCCCCAGGCCTGCGCCTCGACGATGAGCAGCCGAATGCGGTGCGCGTCCCAGTGGTCGAGCCAGTAGTTCTCCAGCTTGAAGCGGTCGGCGAGGTCGGGCACCTGCTTGATTTTTTCAGCGAGGGAATCTTCGGTGGCGGGATAGGGAATGCCGTGCTCGTAGATCCAATAGGGTGAGCCCCAGCCTGCGCCCTGGTGGGTGAACTCGTGGGGATCGTAGAAGTGGAAGGTGTAGATCACGTTGCCGTCGGGCAGCGGGTGCTGGGTGAGCAGGTCGACGATGTCGGAGTAGTTGGGCCCTGTGGCGATGATGGTGTTGTCAGGAGCGGCCTCGCGGATAGCGGCAGCAACGCGCGCCTGAATGCCGGCCCAGCGATAGGGATCGGCGACTTCGGGCTCGTTCATGATCTCGTAAAACACGCGGTCGTGGTCGCGGTTGGCATAGTGGGCCGCGAGCTTGCGCCAGAGCATCACGAGGCGGTCAACGGATTCGTTGCTGGTACGGATGCCGAGTTTGTAGGGCCCTTCGGGATGCAGATCGATTTGCACGGCCATGCCTGTGGAGAGGATTGCGTCGACCGCCTTGTCGAGGCGGGCGAGGAAGCCGGCGTTGGGTCCGTGGTCGCCGTCAAAGGACACTTCGAGGGGCGTCGCGTCAATGCTGAGGCGGACGTTGTCAAAGCCGAGTTTGGCCATGATCGCGATGTCGTCGGGCGTGGTTTCCGTTTCGGTGTATTTGGCGGAGTAGTCGGAAGCATGCTGCGCAAACCAGATGGACGCGTTGATGCCATGCTTCAAGTGCTGGGCGCGGGCGAAAGCGGTGCGGAGCTGCGCGGCGCGGTCAGGCTGAGCGGTGAGAGGCACGAGGGCAACGAGAGCAAAGACAAGAAGAGCGGCAAGAAAACGAAGGCGAAAGGTCACAGCAGAGCCTCCTGGGAGCAAGTCAATTCCCGAGGGCAACAATAGCACGCACGGCGGCTTCTCAAATCGCCAACGGCTCAATTCAAGATTCTTACTGCATTCAATAAAAAGCGGCTCCGCATGGGAGCCGCTTTGAGTTTGCGTTGAATTGGATTAGCTAGTTGCCGGTGGCGCCGGCGGTGCCGTCGAGGGTGGCCTGCTGGAAGGTGGTGCGCAGATACTTGTGCGGATTGACTGGCACATTATGGATGCGGACCTCGTAGTGGAGGTGTGGCCCGGTGGCGCGGCCGGACTGGCCGACGTAGCCGATGACTTCGCCACGGGTGACGTGCTGGCCGGGAAGGACCGCGATGGCGGAAAGATGTCCGTAGACGGTGAGCAGGTCGTGGCCGTGGTTGAGCACCACTTCGCGGCCGTAGCCGGCGCCCATGGCGGCGCTGCTGACTTCTCCGTCGCCGGTAGCACGCACGGGGGTGCCATAGGGAGCGTCGATATCGATGCCGGAATGGAAGCGGCCTTCGCCGTTGATGGGATCTTCGCGTTCACCGAAGCTGGAAGCGATGGGGCCCTGAATCGGCCAGAGCGAAGGCGCATCGGCGAACTGGGTCCAGTCGCCAACGAAGTTCGGAGTGAGTCCGCCTTCAAGGGCGCGGGTGACGCGGCCGGACATGGCCTGCGCGCGGAGCGCATAAAACTGATCGAGAGAAAGCTTGACGTTCTGCTGGTTCACATCGTCGGTGAGGGCCAGGCTTTGCGGAGTTGGCGCAGTTGCCGTGCTGGCGGCGGGCTGCGCGGCCATCATCTTGTTCTGTTTGAGTCCGTAGAGCGTGGTGACTTCACTGGCAAGCGCACCGAGCGAGGCCACCTGCACATCGCGATCGTGTGCGATCTGGGCCATCTGCTTGTAGTTTTTGCGAAGGGTTTCGCGCTCTTGCCGAACCTGGTTGAAACTTTCGGTTTTGAGAAGCATGCGAGTGTAGGAGCCAGCGAGTCCGACGATGGTGAAGGCACCCACCAGGGCCGCGGCAACAAAGCCATACACGTAATGCAGAGGAAGAGGAATCTTCCTCACGCGTCCATCTTCATCTCGTGCGACGAAAAGGATGTAATAGCGTTTACGCAGCATCAATGACTTCTCTTTTCCCGCAACCGGGGGAAGGCTGCAATTCGCCACTAGCTATTCAGAACAGCGAAACGCAATGATGGGACCCTTGAGGGGCCAGTGAACAAGAGTTGAAAGGCGCCTGAATTGGGAGCTCTCTCGAACGACGTTGGTTAAGGCTAACAAAGGGGGCAAGGCGGGGTCAACGCAATCGCGGTGCAAAATCCTTGTAAATTTCCGCTTTAGTTTGATGCGCAATTGGGGCGCAGGCGAAGTTTGTGCCAGGCACGGAGGCCGGCTGGCCTATTCTTGAGAGATGTCGAGAGACGGGAAGAAATCGCCCAAATCCGGGGAACTTGCTTTGATTCAGCGGATTCGCGCATTGGCGGGCGGGTCGAAGAACACTGCTTTGCGGCTTGGCATCGGCGACGATTGTGCCCTGCTGCGGCTAGGTGCGGGCGAGGAATTGGCGGTCACGACGGATCTTTCGCTGGCCGGACGGCACTTCCGGCTGGACTGGCACGCGCCGGAGGTGGTGGGGCACCGGACGCTGGCGCGAGGGTTGAGCGACCTGGCGGCGATGGGGGCGCTCCCGATGGCGGCCTTTATTTCTTTGGGTTTGCCGGCAGAACTGACGAAAAAGCAGCGCGGCCGGCGGGCCTGGGTGGACGGGTTTTACGAGGGGCTTTTGGCGCTGGCGGAGGCTTACAAGTGCCCGCTGGGCGGGGGCGATCTGGCTGAGTCGCCCTTGGCCGTGGCGGATATTGTGCTGCTGGGAGCGGTTCCGCGGGGGCGGGCGCTGCTGCGTTCAGGGGCGCAGCCGGGCGATCGGATTTACGTCACGGGAACGTTGGGCGGGGCGGCGGCTGGGCTGGCGCGGCTGAGTGAGTTGGCGGACAAGAGTGAGGTAGGGCGGCCCCCGGCGATCCCAAAGAGCATGGGGGAGGTCCTGGCGCCGCATTTGTGCCCGCAGCCGCGCGTCACGCAGGGGTTGTGGCTACAGAGACGGAGACTTGCGACTGCCGCGATTGATTTGAGCGATGGGCTTTCGACGGACCTCAAGCATGTTTGCGAAGAGTCGGAGGTGGCGGCGGAAGTGGATACGAGCGCATTGCCGATCGCTGCGGGAGCGAGCCTGGGGCAGGCGCTTGATGGCGGCGAGGATTACGAGTTGCTGTTCACGGCAGGGCCGACGGCGCGGGTGCCGCGTGCGATCGCGGGCGTGCCGGTAACGCAAATCGGGCGGGTGGTTCGGAGAAGAGCCGGGCGCCCTCGGATGGTCATCCTGACGCCCGAAGGCGCACGGGCTTTGGAGGCGCGGGGCTGGCAGCATTTTTCGTGATGGCCAGCCTGGCTGACGGTGTAGAGCAAGCGCCTTTAGTAGGCCGCAGTGAACTGTTGGCGCAGGTAGTGCGGGTACTCCAACTCGTCGACCAGAACGACGGCGAAGTCTTCTGCCGAGATGCGGCTTTCGCCCTTGTCATCGGCGACGAGCCGAGTTTCGCCGAGACGGAATTTGCCGGTACGTTCGCCGGGCGCGATGACGCCTGCCGGGCTGAAGTAGGACCAATCCAGATCGGCTCCTTTGACGACGGGCAGCACGTCGCGGTGGGCAAGGGCAATGGCTTTGTAGTTTTCAGGGAAGCCGGGCGAATCCACGAGCTGCACGCCGGGGGCAATCTCGAGGCTGCCCGCGCCGCCGACGAGAATGACGCGCTTGACGCCAGCCTCTTTGAGGCCGGCAATCAGGGAACGGGCGGCATCCACGACCAGTTCCTCTTTGCCTGCAGGCGGGGCATACGCGCTGATGACGGCATCTGCGCCTTTGACGAGGTCGGCGACCGCGGACTTGTCCTGGATGTCGCCTTTGACGGCCTTTACTTTGGCCGCAGTAATCTTCTCCGGGTGGCGGGCGACGGCAGTCACGGTGTGGCCGCGGCTTACCAATTCCCGCAGAACGCGGCTCCCGATCATACCCGTTGCCCCAAATAAAACGACCTTCATTGAAATATCTCCTGCGAGATGAGATGTGCGAAGGCGGAAAAAGGCAGCAGAATCCTTAGTTACCGCAAGACAGGGCCTGGCGGACGGGCGCGCAAGGGCGCGCTGCGGCGAGGGCGGGAACATTTCGTCTGTTGAGTCCTGCCCCAAACTGGACGCTGGAATTGGTTGCCAAGCGTCTATTATCAGAGCGTTATGGAAGACAGCAAGATTCGCGTGCGGTTTGCTCCCTCCCCCACGGGATTGTTGCATGTAGGCAATGCCCGCACCGCGCTCTATAACTGGCTCTTTGCCCGCAAGGCCGGGGGCGCGTTTGTTCTTCGCATCGAAGACACGGATGTGGACCGCTCCGAGGCGCGCTACGAAAAGAAGCTGATGGAAGACCTGCGCTGGTTGGGCCTGGAGTGGGATGAAGGCCCGAGCGAGAGCGGCGATAAGAGCGACAAGGGCAAGGGTGCGTTTGCGCCCTACCGCCAGTCGGAGCGGCTGGTCATCTATGAGAAGCACACGCACAAGCTGCTGGGCGAAGAAAAGGCCTACCGCTGTTTTTGCACTGCGGAGGAGCTGGAAGCCGAGCACGCGCTGCAAGTTGAGAAGCAATTGCCGCAGGTGTACAGCGGCAAGTGCCGCAACCTCCCGCTGAAGGTGGTGCGCAAGAACGTGGAAGCAGGCATGCCGTATACGGTGCGCTTGAAGATCGGCGAGCAGCCGCTCAAGTTTCACGACCTGGTGCGCGGCGACGTGGAGTTCCCTTCCGAGTCGGTGAGCGATCTGATTCTTGTGCGCTCGTGCCGGAAGAATGAACCGGGGATGCCGGTCTACAACTACGTGGTGACCATCGACGACGCGCTGATGGGGATTACGCACGTGATTCGCGGCGACGACCACATCTCCAACACGCCGAAGCAGGTAGCGATTTACGAAGCGTTCGGATGGAAGGTGCCGGAGTTTGCGCACCTGTCGACGATTCTTGGCGCGGATCGCGAACGCCTCTCAAAGCGGCACGGCGCTACGTCGATCTCGACCTTTCACGAGATGGGGTATCTGCCCGAGGCGCTGGTGAACTATCTGGCGCTGCTGGGCTGGGGAGCGGAAGACGGCAAGACCGAGACATTCACCATGCCGGAGCTGATCAAAGCTTTTTCGCTGGAAAGGGTGACGCCGTCGCCGGCGATTTTTGACTTTGACAAGTTGAACTGGCTCAACCGGCACTACATCAAAATGTGCCCACCCGACCGGCTTGCTGTGATTGCGTGGGAGTTTTTCGGCGGCCTGCTGCCGGATAAAGAAGTCGCCAGCGATGAAGTGCTGATCTGGTTTGTTCACCTGCTGCAGGTTTTTGCGCCCGCGGTGGATCATCTCGATCAGTTGACGGCGAAGACGCTCTTCATGTTTGGTTTTGATCCGGAGCAAGCGCGTTCGCGCGAAGACAATGCGGCGATTCTTGCGGCGGACTCAACGGGAACCGTGCTGGGCGAGTTGGCGGCGCGGGTGCGCGCGCACCATGAGTTGGTGACGCCGGAAGTTTTCAAGGTGTGGATGGACGAGATCAAGGAATCGACAGGCGCGCAGGGCAAGGACCTCTATCACCCGGTGCGCATCGCGCTGACCGGGACGCACTCCGGGCCGGATCTCGACAAGCTGATTCCGCTGATTGAGCACGGCGGGCCGCTGGGACTGGATGTACCCAGCGTCAAGCAGCGGGTGGAGCGGTTTGTGGGGGTGTGAGCGGGTGTGAAGGATATCTTCTGGATCAAAGCAACCGGAGATGGCCCGAATACTCCTTTGGCAATTGTCTTACGCCCCCGCGGCGGAGACTGGCTCGAAGATGAATTGCGCAGGATAAAACTGAGCGGCGTTCGGACTCTGGTTTCCATGCTCGAGAACTGGGAAGCTGAATCGCTTGGTTTGGCCGACGAAGGTCTTCTGGCAGAGCGCAGCGGACTGAGCTTTCTCTCCTATCCGATCGCGGATCGAACCACGCCTTCTGATATTGCCAGCTTTGAGAAGTTCGTGAGGGGACTCGCGGACAGCATTCGGGCCGGTGAAAGCATTGGCGTTCATTGCCGAGGAAGCATTGGCAGGGCAACGATTGTTGCCGCCTCCATTCTCAAGCAACTTGGTTGGAGCCCGAAGGCCGCTCTCGCGGCAATTGAGGAGGCGCGCGGTTGCGCGGTTCCGGACACAGATGAACAGCGCGACTGGATCCTCCGCTACGAGGCGCGACCGTGAGGGAACCGATCGTTGATTTGAGCTTTCCGAGCACGTGGCAGGCGGAGGTGCTCGCCGCGCGGCCGCTGATTCTGCCTACCCGGCATTTCACGTATCCACGCGACGCGGAGGAAGTGGAGCGCGGCGCGCTGGAAGTGCTGGTGCGGCCGGAGGGCGCTGAGCCGTTTCTCGCGACGTGCGCGCTGGGGTTTCGCGATCCGGCGGTGCCGACGGGGTTGTGGTCGTGTCCAAACCCGAACGAGATCTGCGCGGTGTCGGGCGGCTACGCGTATGTAATCGACACGACTACGCCGGATCGATTCATGATGATTGCGTATCGGCCAGTTTTGGAGGTGCGCGCGGCGCCCCAGTTTGCATTGCTGCTGTTTGTAGGGCATCGCAGCATCGTGGCGTGGGGCGCTACCGGGCAGGCGTGGGAGACCGACAAGCTGTCAGACGAAGGCGTGACGATTACAGGAATTGAGGGCGGCGCGGTGCGTGGGCGGGGTTGGGAAATGCTGGCGGATCGAGAGACGGTGTTTGCAGTGGATGTGAGAACAGGATCTCGCCTTTCTTAGTCCCCCGCCCTGCTTTAGTTGTCGATTCTGACTTTCAGATCCTCTGCCAACACTTTCAGCAGCTCCTGGGGATTGTGACTGTTGACCATGTAATCCACTCCGTGATCGAGTTTATTTGCTGACGGCGTGGCGAGGATGATGGGCGCGTGGGGAGCGAGCGCCTTCGCCTCGGCGACCAATTCAGGATTCTTGGCCAACAAGTTGTCATGGACGAGTATCACGTCAACGTTGGGAAAGCGCCGCAGCAAGCCGAGGCCCTCTTTCGCGTCGTAGGCAGTGAGCACATTGTGTTTGGCCGTTTCGACGACCAGCTTTCGGGCAGACAGCGACTCGGGTAATTCGTTTTCAAACATCAGCATGACCAGGTGTTGCAATGCAGCCTCCTTGCCCCAGAAATAAAGAGTGGCTCAAGCTTGGATGCGCGGATGGTGTGCTGAGAATGGCCCGTTCCGAAATTACTCTAAGTAGCTTATCCTCAATGACATTCAGCCGACTGCGACTGCGCGATGCTGCGGAAGAATGGCTTCGTAGGCGGAGTAGATTCCGTCGAAGACCGAATCCCAATTGGCTGTGAGGGCGTAGGCGCGCGCGGCCTGGCGCATGGCTACGTGGTGCGCGGGGTCGGCAAGAATCGCGGCGACGGCTGAGGCAAACTCTGCGTCGGGAACGATGCGGCCGGTGACGCCGTCGCGCACGATGGTTTTGGGGCCGCCATCGGGAGTGACGATGGCCGGCACTCCGCTGGCGAGAGCCTCGAGCACGACGTTGCCGAAGGTGTCGGTGTGCGACGGAAAAACGAAGAGGTCCATGTTGGCGCAGGCGGCGGAGAGGGCTTCGCCGCGCAGCACGCCGGTGAAGTCGGCACGATGCAGACGCTCGCGGAGCCATGCTTCGTCTCCGCCGTGGCCCACGACGAGAAAACGGAAATTGTCGAGGCCCATGCGCTCAAGCTCATCCTGCACGGTGACAAGGCCGGCGATGTTTTTTTCGACGGAGAGGCGGCCGACGAAGCCGAGTACGCGTTCGCGATCATCGACGCGCGTACGTTTGGCGGGGTGGAAGAGAACGGTATCCACGCCGCGGGGCATGAGGTGGCAAGGACGGTCGGTCATGCGTTCGAGCTGTTGGCAGAGCTCCGGGTTCGGCGCGAAGAGGACCTGCGCCGCGGAGTAGAAGGTTGCCGCGACGGCCATGGTCATGTCTTCGATGGTTTGCACGGTGGCGGCGGACTGGCGCGGGGGCAGCAGATGCGCAATCCACTCGGAACGACGCGCAAGATACTCGTGAACGTTGGTGTGCCAACTGGCGGCGAGGGGCAGATGCAGACGACCGGCTAACGCGGCGCCGAGAAAGCCCACCTCGCTGGGGCCGGTGATGTGAACGAGGTCGGGTTGGAAGCGCTCGAGCACTTCGTCGATGAGCGGGACGTGGCGCAGGAAAGCGGGATCGAAGCGGAGATCTTTCTCAAGCACGATGGAGAGCGCGCCGCGTGGCAATTCCAATGTCCAAACATTTTCTTCTTCGATGAGCGATGGGGTTCGATCGCCTGCGCGTACGCAGAGAAAAGGCATGCCGTGGCGGCGGGCGTAGGCCTCAAAGTGGCGGCTGGTATGCGCAACTCCGTTGACCTCGTGAAACGAGTCGGGGAAGTAGGCCACGCGCGGTGCGAATGCAGTCATTGTCGCTGTTCAACTTGCGGCAAGAAGTTCACTTCCAATCGAAACTCTTTAAATCGAGATTAGCCTTCGGTTTCGCCGAGCGCATGGCGCAACTGGTGTGAGTCGCTCCAGGCAAGACGGAGACTGCCGGAGACCAGCCCCATGCCGAGCAGTTGCACCATGGCGATGGACCAGCCAATGGCCAAGGGCGCGCGGCCGTTGGGCCAGAGGTCGATCAGCGGGCGATCGACGCCTTGCGCATCGGGGTGGTAGACACGCTCGTCCCAGGTGCGCGAGCCTTGAGGAAAATCGGGATAACTGCGAATGGCATCGAGGGTGGAGCGGAGGATGCGATACTTCCACGGCTCGGCATACTGCGGCATGAAGAGGACGTTGCTGCGGCGCTCACGACGAATCTCATGGACGAATTCGGTAAACGTTGCGGCGTTGCTGAGGTTGATGTTGGCGTTGGCTTCGACGCCGTGGCGGTCGCCGCCGCTGATGAGCAGCATGTTCCACTGAGCGGCGAGGCGGCGCACGGCGCGATTCTCATCCCAGTGCCGCAAGCCATTCAGTTCGAGCGCATGCAGCCACGCGCCGTTTTTCTGCAGAAATTCGTTGACTAGAAATTCGTGTCTCTGCTGGCCGACGAGGTAGAGGTCCCACATTGGATGATTGAACACGACGAGCACGTTGGGCTCGTCGTTGAGCGCGACGAGGAGTTCGGTGAGGCGCTTGTCGCTGGGGTGCGCGGTGAAGTCTTCGAGGGTAGCCATCCACTCCGTCGCACGCGCGCTGGGCAGGTTGTGTACGCCGAGATGAAAAGACTGGATGCCGCCATAGGGAACGCTCCACTCCACCGAGACGGGAATGTGGCGCGCGCTGGGCACGGTGCGCAGCAACATGGGCGCCTTGATATTGTCGTGGTCCGACAAGGACACCATGGGGGCAACATCGAGCTTTTCGATCTGCCGCGACTCGAGGTCAAAGGCCAGCTTGGGCGTCATGGGCGGAGTCCAGTAGCTTCGGGCATAATCCACGCGCAGGCCGTGCATGGACTCCGAACGGCGCTCGAGGCGCGAGAGCAAGGGGCGCATCCAGCCATACTGATTGCCGAGATTGGCCAGGAAATCCAGCGTCTCTTTGGATTGGTTGGTGTGACTGTGCAGCGAAACGCCGGAATGGTATCCCTTTGCCGCCGTCTGATCGCGCCACAGGTAGTTGATGGTCGAGTTGGCCATGTCCCCTCCAGATCCCGCGAGCTTGCTGGAATTTCATCTCTAATTGTGCAATTTGGTGTTCAACGCCACGTGAATGGGAGACGAATGGGGCTTCAATTCGCAAAAGAATCAATAAGGTAACGTGACCCTGGTGGTTCATGCGTTTTCTTGAGGGCCGAGGCTATTTTGGCGCAACGCGCACATGCTGCGCTCACCAAAATCGGCGTGGCGGGTGCCCCCGGGCATATCATTTTGCGTATGCGCAACCTGCTTCTTTGCTTGAGCCTCGGTCTATCGTGCGCGGCGCTGTCGGCGGCAAAAAAGGACGCCGTGAAGCGGGCTTTCGCGGACGGCAAGGGCGTCGTGCATATCGTGACTGCGGATGGGGTGGATCACGTTTTTCATCCGAAGAAGTGGCAAGACGCTCGCGGCGCTGGCTCCGTGATGGTGGCTGAGGATGGGAAGACAGTCGGCTGGCTCGCCAAGGAAGCGCTTTCGCCTCGGGAAAGCGGCGCTAGCTACTCCTATGCGGGCGCGCTTGAGCTTGACGTTTGGCGCGGCGGTCGCATCCTCCGGAGATTTGGGCCGGGTCAGGACATCCGCGACTGGATCTTTCTAGAGGGCGGCAACGACGTCGCATTTCGTCTCGCTCCGCTGCATGGGGATCGAGAATTTTATTGCACTCGTTTCGATGTCGGCACGGGAAAAGAATTGGCGCACTGGTCGCTGGATCGCAAGGACTACGTGGTGCCCGATTGGGCGAAGCCCCTGCTAAAGGATGACCCGCCGCCGGGACCGGATGATATCGCCAACTGGTTCCCGGATGCTCCGACAAGGACAGACAAAACTCCGCAACCAAAGCAATAGCGTTGCGCTTGCGACGCGAGCTACTTGCTCATCCTCACCATTTCGGGACCTAGAAAATCTTCGAGTGTGGCGCCGGGCATCAAGTCCTCCGCGTGCGGGTGGGCTGCCTCGGCGGCGGCTTCGGGTATCAGGAAGTTCTCAGTGAGCCCAGCCTTGAGCATCTCAAAGGCCTTCTCGGGCGTGTCTGCGAATTGGAACAGCTCAATGTCTTTGGGCGAGATGGCGCCGGTGTCGACCAGCACGTCGAGGTTGAAGACCTTTTTCCAGTACTCCGAACCGTAGATGACGATGGTGATTTTCTTAGCGATTTTCTGGGTCTGGACGAGCGTGAGAATTTCGAACATTTCGTCGAGCGTGCCGAAGCCGCCGGGGAAGACGACCAGGGCCTTGGCCAGATAGGCAAACCACAGTTTGCGCATGAAGAAGTAATGGAACTCGAAGTTGAGCGACGGCGTGATGTAGGGGTTGGGAAACTGCTCGAACGGCAGGTGGATGTTCATGCCGATGGTTTTGCCGCCGGCCTCGTGCGCACCGCGATTGGCCGCTTCCATAATGCCTGGACCGCCGCCCGAAGTGACGACAAAGCGGTGGCGGCGCGAAGGAATGGTCCTGGCCCAGTTGGTGAGCATCTGCGCAAGGCGGCGCGCGTCTTCGTAGTAGCGAGCCATTTCAACCGCGGCCACGGCACGCTTGCGCTGCAGATCGGTGGCCCGGCCGGATGCAATCTCCGGTGGTGTGGCGGGCTGCTCGGCGCTGGGGGCGGGGCGGCTGGAGCCGGTGTTGTCGAGCAACTCGAGTTCGTGGTCGGCCTCTTCTTTGCCGCGAAAGCGTGCGGAGCCAAAGAAGACGACTGTGTCCTGAATATGCTCGTGACGAAAGCGCGCCAGTGGCTCCATGAACTCCGCTACGATGCGGAGCAGGCGGCCGTCGGCGCTATTGAGGAAGGCTGAATTCTCGTAGGCGAGGGGAGCCTTGGCGAGTGGCGGCGGTGCTCCATTGCCGGGGATTTTTGCGGGCAGCGCGGTGGCGTCGGGTTGAACGTTTGTTGCGGTGTTCGTCGGCTTCGTGGCTGCGGTGCCGGGTGCTTCTTGTTTCTGATCCATCGCTTACCTGTCTTTGTAGTGGATTGCGTCTTTGAGGGCGATCCACATATTCAATAATCCCAGCCCGGAGATGAGGCCGCGTACCGCACCGTGAGCTGCGTAGATGGAAAGGGTGGGAAACTGCACAAAAAGCGGATTCTGGTCCCAAAACAGGGGCGACCACGGCGCGTAACAAACGGCCAGCCCAATATAGATGCGGAGCAGCACGCGAAGAAAGAGTTCTGCACGGACCAGCCAGTGCGGAATGCGCTGCGGCGTTTGCGCGGCCGGGACGGAGACAACGGGCGCGGTTCCGGATTCAGGAGCCGGGCTCGCGGGCAAAGGAGGCGATATCAATTCCGGCTGCTGAGACATTCTTCAAATCTTTCGACATCCGGCGCACTAACCCTCGATCACGGACACCGTAATGAAACGGTAACACAGCGGGAGCAGCAGCCGACGGCGCGCATGGCCTGGTCGCGCACGCTGGTTCCGCAACGGAAATGCAGGGGATTGATTGGTCGGAGTGGGAGGCGTATTTTGTTGGTGTACGCGGATTTCCCCAGCAAAGGAGATGGTTATGAAACGAACCGTTGGCTTGGCGTTTCTGATCGTCCTTGGTGCGATTGTGGGGTTTGCGCAAGATAGCTCTCAGGGATCGCAAAGCGCGGGCTTCGCCACACTCGAGCGGCTCGACGGAAAAGGCTCGACAACCGTTGTAACCCGTCCAGTGACCTACTCCGTTTGCCCGGTGGGAATGCGGGCGCAGCAGGGTGCAGGCGGTGACTTGTTGCGGGCGCGCGAAGGTCAGCCGGTCGAAGGTCCCGCGCAACGGATTCGCCTGGTGCTGACACCGCGGCGTGCATTGCAGATTACGGGCGCCCGGATCCGGGTTCGCGGACTCTCGGGCAAGAACCGTATGGCACTGGCCGACGCAACGGGCCAACTTGCTCCCGATCGTACCCAAACACTGAATGCTACCTTTACGCCGGATGAGAAGGGCGAGACTTTCTCCGACCTGGTGCTGGCGGGATTTACTTCTGTGCAATCGATCGAGTTGCAGGCGATCACTTACAGCGACGGCTCGACATGGAAGATGGAGAGCAGCAATCTGTGCAAAGTGACACCCGACCAGATCATGCGGGTGGCCGCACCGTAGATTGCGGCTAGACTCTCCCCGTTCGCAGCGCCATCGCCCACTCGGACCGGCCATTTTTCTCGGCGATCTGCGCCTGCGTTTCCCAGTCGTACTCGACCTGAATGAATTCAATCTTCCATGTGCTGGCGGTGCACTCGGCGACGGCATAGCGTGCGTGCGGCGAGCCGGTTTGGATGGTATGCGGGAAAGGCCAACGTGCTTCGTAGGCCTGCAGTCCGACGCTGCCGGGATTGAGGACGGTGCGCCCATCGGCGAGTTGAGTGGAACGGGGAAGATGGGTGTGGCCGCAGAGCAGAAGCGTACCGGGCGCCTCCGCGGTGCGCGTCGCGACGTCCTGCTCCGTAGCGATGCGGAGACCGGAGGCATCGATGGTTTCGAGAAAGTAGTCGAGGTCGCTGGCGGGTGTGCCATGGCAGAGAAACACTTCGTCCCCAACGAGGGCGGTCGCAGGAAAACTGGCCAACCACTGCCTCTGGGCGGCGTTTAGCTGTGAGGCAGCATGATGATCGGACTCGCCCAAGCGGTCCAGCGCGAGGGTCAGCAGTTGCCGTTCGTGATTGCCGCGCACGGTGGGCAAACGCAGGGGCATGAGGCGGTCCGCGGTCTCGGCTGGCTGCAGTGGACCGGAGACGATGTCGCCGAGATTGACGGTGAGATCCACGTCACGGCCGGCCATGTCGGCCAGCACTGCGTCAAGGGCGCGCAAGTTTCCGTGGATGTCGGCTATCACCGCAACGCGCATGGCACGATGATAGCAACGGCGATCTTTGAGGCCCGGTCAAAAGCGGAAATAGGCGCCAATCATCGGCTCCGCCGTGTGCGTAAAGGCGTTGGTCGACGTATAGAGCTTGGTAAGATTCGGGGCCTGGTAAAGGTTGCCGCGGTATTGGAAGCGCAGGCCCAGGTGGGGGAGCACGCCCCAGTCGAGTCCAGCGCCGTAAACATAGACTGGTTTCGTCGAAGTGCTCGTGTTGCTCGGGCTGCCTGCAGGCACATTCAGCAGAACACCGGCGCCCACCAAGCCAAACGGTCGAAGGTTCGCGACGTGCACTGAGACGATCCAGTCGGCAGTGATCTCATGCGCGTTGGCGGGCACGGCCACTGGAGTGGGCGGATTGCAGGGCGGCACAGCGTCCACCGGGCACGCGAACGAAGTGGATGAGTAGACCTGGTTCGACCGATTGTAGGCGTAGGTCGCCTCATAGCCGATCAGCGGGTTGGCGATGTGCCGGAGTTCCACCAGGCCGCCCGCCGAGTTGGACGGGCTTTGCATCGTGCCATTCCCGTTGCTCGTTCCGTTGAACGTTCCGTAAAAATTCAAAGCCAGGTCGGTTTGCGCGATGGCCGGGGCGGCGGCCCATAGGGCCACGCCGATGAGGAATGGAGCTGTTCGAATCCAATTTGTTCTCATGCTGGTCTCCCAATCAAGAAATGTTCAGTTTGCGTTCTGAAAGATCGACGCCTTCGGGATGTACTGGGAACTTGGATGCTTAGACGAGACCGCCGGTGAATCGGCAGCTTTCAATTCAAAATCAGGCCATCACTTTGGTCACGGATTCACGTTATTCTGTCTGCACAACATGACTCGACCGCCGACGCTCCCCATCCTGGCCGCCCTGACCGGCGCCGCAATATTACTTGCCAACTCTTCCGTTGCCCAGGAGGGCACGATGCATGTGCTCGCCTACAAGTCGGAGCAACCGGTGCGCGCGCGGCACGGCATGGTGGTCAGCGTGCACCATCTCGCCTCAGATGCCGGTCTGGCCATGCTGCGCGAAGGGGGCAACGCTGTGGACGCTGCGGTGGCGACAGGCTTCGCCTTGGCGGTCGTTCATCCCATCGCCGGGAATCTGGGCGGAGGTGGTTTCCTTCTGCTACGCACGCACGACGGGAAAGCTACGTTCATCGACTTTCGTGAAAAGGCGCCCCTTGCGGCCACAGAGGCCATGTATCAGGACGCGCAGGGCAATGTGCTGCCGGAAACGAGCCTGCTGTCGAGCGTCATCGGCTACCGGTCCATTGCGACGCCAGGGTCGGTTGCGGGGCTGGTCTACGCTGAACGCAAATATGGCAAGCTGGGTTTGCAGCGTGTGATGGCGCCGGCCATTCAACTTGCCAGCGAGGGCTTCGCGCTCTCAGATGAAGAAGCCAAGGAAATGGCTGACGAGGACCTTGCGAAGTTTCCTGACTCGAAACGCATCTTCCAACGCGACGGACGCTTCTACAAGGCCGGCGAAGTCTTCAAGCAGCCGGAATTGGCGCGGACCCTGAAGCGCATTGCCGATGATCCCGAGGATTTCTATCACGGCAAGATGGCGCAGGAACTGATCGACGAGTTGAAGAAGAGCGGCGCGCTGCTGACACTCGATGACCTCGCAGACTACAACGTGGTGGAGCGCACGCCGGTGATGGGCAGCTTTCACAACTACACGGTGATCAGCGCACCCCCGCCGTCCTCCGGTGGGGTGGTCCTGTTGAGCGCACTGAACATTCTGGAAGGCTACGACCTGGCAAAACTCGGCGACCGGACTGCGGCCTCGATGCAATTGATCACGGAAGCTTATCGACGGGCTTACATGGACCGTTCGGATTATCTCGGTGACCCGGACTACAACAACATGCCTGTGTCCGCGCTGACACAGAAGACATACGCCGCAGCGTGGCGCAGCAGCGTGCAGCCAAAGAGAGCTTCACCGAGCAACGAACTGCAAAGGCCCGGGGGCTTTCTGCCGGCCCCGTCGACAACGGCCGGTGCGAAGCGGAAAGAATCGCCAGACACGACGCACTACTCGGTTGTGGATGGAGAAGGCAATGCGGTCGCGGTCACTACGACGCTCAACGACAACTATGGGTCGCACGTGACTTCGGGCGCGCTGGGTTTTCTGCTCAACGACGAGATGGATGACTTCGCCGCGAAGTTCGGTGTGCCCAATATGTTCGGATTGATCCAGGGTCCGGCGAATGCGATTGCGCCAGGCAAGCGCCCGCTGAGTTCGATGACGCCGACCATCGTGCTCGAAGACGGCAAGCTGCGCTTCGTGCTGGGCTCACCCGGCGGAGCGCGCATCATCACGACTGTGGCGAATATATTTCTTTCCGTAGCAGAAGGCGGACTCAACATTCAGCAAGCCGTCGACGCGCCGCGCTTCCACCACCAGTATCAGCCGGACAAGTTGTATCTGGAGCCGGGATTCAGCGCGCCGACACTCACGGAGTTGCGCGCGATGGGGTACACGCTGGCGATCAAAGACGGACACTGGTCGAACGGCGAGTGCATTGCAATCAATCCGACTACCGGGGAGTTGGAAGGTGGTCAGGATCACCGCAGCCACTACGGCAAAGCTGCTGGGTACTAGAGCTTTTCTTTATCAGTTCGGCTAGTTCGGCGCGACGGGATCATAAACGGCCAGGTCGACGGTCAATTGCGCACCCGGAAGCGCATCCAATTCCACGCCTACCATCGCGGTGCGTTCCGTGGGTAGAAAGACCGAAACGGTTGTGCCGCTGGCGCCATAGCGCGGCGTACTGCGCACAGCGATGGAGCCGCCGTGCCGATCGACAAGTTGTGCCACCACCCACATGCCGAGCCCCGTTCCAGTCTCAGTCTTGGTAGTGAAAAACGGCTCGAAGATGCGTTCCATGGTCGCCGAGTCCATACCGACGCCGGTGTCGCTGAAGGTTACGCGCATCCCTTTGATGTTTTCATTACGCCAATCGCGCGATTGACGCAGGCGAATTCGCAGCTTGCCGCTCTTCTGCATGGCTTCGATCGAGTTGGCCATCAGGTTGGCAAAAATCTGCTGTGCTTCGCTGGGCATGCAAGCGATGGCAACCTCATCCACCACTTTGACATTGAGGTCGATTGCGGCGGCAATGAGGCGGCCGCGAAACAGCGCCACGACCGCTTCGACGATTTCGGACAACATTGTGATCCGGGGCAAACCGGATTGACGATGGAATTTGAGCGTCGATTGCGTGATCAGGGAGACGCGCAGCAACTCGTCGAGCGCGCTACGCGCGTGGGCTTGTGCCTGCTCGGTGGACTCCGTGAGGGTAATGAGGTAAAGCAAATTGGCGACGGCTTCGAGCGGATTGTTGATTTCGTGCGCCACCGAAGCTGCAAGGCGTCCGGCCACAGCCAATTTTTCCGCGCGCAGCATTGCTTCTTCGGTGCGTTTGCGATGAGTGACATCGGCCATCACACCGACGATGCGAGTGGCGCGACCATCACTGTCGCGCTGGCACTTTCCCTGCGATTCCAGCCAGTGCAATGATCCGTCAGGCCACCGCACTCGATACTGGTGGTGGTAGTCGCCTTTGCCTTCGAGAACTTGAGTGAAGGCGGCTTTCAATCCCTCCTGATCCTCGGGATGAACGTACTCCAACCATGCAACGGGTTCAGGACCGAATGCGCCGGGTTCGCAGCCAACCATGCGATAGACTTCATCGGAACGCTGCATTCGGTTGGTTTCCAGGTCCCACACCCACAGCCCCATTCCATTGGCTTCCAGGGCAATCTGCAGCACCTCGTCGCGTTCGCGCAAAGCTTCACCCGCACGCGCCCGCTCTTCGGCCATCTGACGCTGGGCCTGCTCCAGTAGCAGGCTCCGTGTTAATTCCTGGTGCCTGAGTTCGGCGCGCTGATCTGCCGATCTGCGGATGAGAACGCCCACGAGAGTGGAAAGCACGACAAACAGTCCCAGACGCACACTCTCCGTTCCGACTCCAGAGGAAAAGCGCAGTTGGGCTTTCGTGAGCAGAGCGTCGACGAGGGCCACATCGACAAGGGCACACCCGAAACCGCCGGCCATGCCGAAGAACCACGCGCAAAGCACGACAGTGGGAAAAGCCAGAAGGAGCGGAAACGCGCGCAGGGGCGGAATGGCATACGTGAGCCCAACCGACAAGGCCGCAATGGCGCACCCGAGCAATGTCCTGACAGGCCAGGACAAACGCTCGATCGCATTGGCGGATGGGAATTTCAACGGGCTCCTTGGTTCAGCCAGATGCCGGGAAATTGCTCCACGAGATAGGGCACCTTACTCATCCGGCAATTGATTTATGAGCAAATGATCTGCGAGTGGCAACAGAATTTTCGTGTCGAACGTCAGGTTCGGGACGCCTGATCGGATTACCGGGCCGAGGGGATCGCAGTGAGGGTAGCATAGGCAACTTTGGGCGCCATGTCCAGCCTGAATGCATGCTCCCGCGAGGTCGGCCCGATGAATCGCGCACCTTCTTCCGCAACACCCGATTCTCCGTAAGTTATTGCAGAAAATGAGATAATGACGGCAGCGGACCAGTCGGCGAGCAGGCGACAGACGCGAGGGATCCGGTTTGACTATGCTGCGAGTTTTATCGACGCACTTATTTCTGAACCAACGCCTTCATCCCGGATTGCTGGAGCTGGCCTGCAAGTCGGGCGCGCAGGGCGTGGAGTTGTTTGCGGCCCGCCAGCACTTCGACTACACCAGCCGCGAGCATGTGGGCGAAGTGGCCGATTGGTTCGCATCGAACCCCGTGGAGCCGTTCTCGATGCATGCTCCGCTCTTCCCTGACCGCGAAATGGGACGCGCCGGAGCGCCGGCCGTGAACCTGCTGCACCCTGAAAAATCCAGACGCATTGATGGGATGGACGAGATAAAGCGCGCCCTGGAAGCCGCGGAGCGCATCCCCATCAAGAACCTGGTGCTGCACCTGGGCGAACGGGACGATAAGTGGTCGCAGCGCAGCATCGAATACGCGGTAACGGCTCTTGAACACCTCGGCGCCTTTGCGCATCCGTTGGGCGTTCGACTTTTGGTGGAGAACCTGCTGAGCGAAGCTACGACGCCAACGCGATTGCTGACAATTCTCGAGATGGGTCATTTGCCCAACGTGGGCGTTTGCCTTGACCTGGGGCACGCGCATATCGCGCCCGGCGTGAGCGAGGCGATTGCCACTCTCGGCGATCGCATTGGCACGATCCATGTGCATGACAATCACGGCGTGAAAGACGAGCACCGGTGGCCCGGCGACGGCACCATCGATTGGCCGACGACCGTAGAGGCGCTGAAAGAACTCGCGAAGCCGCCTGCCGCGGTTCTCGAAATCAGCTATTCCCTTCCCGACGCGCCCGCGGATCTGCCCCGGCGGATCGAAAAAGCCTTCAGCCGGCTCGCTTGAGCCTGGGCGTCACTCTCCTTGGCGGGAAATCTTCTTCATTTCAATCATCTTTCGACCAAGACGCGGTGACTTGAGCGCATTTCGCGGGGTCTTCGCCTTTCTACGTGACCTAGGTCATTAAGTGTGGCGCGAAATGAGCCAGAGTGTCGCGAATCGCGATGTATTCTCGGTCTGCAATTCAACGTTTCCGTTGCCGCAATCTCGTGTGCATACCCTCCAGTTGCATGCGCGGTTGACCAGCGCGTAACCGCATCGCGCAACCCAACCCCCGTGGGAGAGCAAGAAGATGCGCAAGCTGATCCTGTGCCTGACCTTTTTTGTGGCCGTGACTTTGAGCGGCTGCGTCTCGGGCAGCACCAAGACCAAAACGGCCAAGCTCACGATCACCACTTCATCGCTTCCCAGCGGAACCGTGGGCGGCGCCTATAGTGCGACCATCGCGGTCTCGGGGGGTGCCGGGCCCTACAGCTTCTCTGCCAGCGGTCTGCCCTCGGCACTCTCGATTGCCACGGCGAGCGGCGTCATTGCGGGCACTCCAGCGCAAAGCGCGCTAGGCACGGCGGCGGTGACCGTCACGGTGACGGATCAATCGAATCCGCAACAGACTGCCACGGCAAATTTGAGCGTAACGATCAACCCGGCCACACTGTCGATTACGACCACAGCGCTGCCTAATGCCATCGTCGGCGTGGCCTACACGGGGATCATCGCTGCGACGGGAGGCGTGACGCCGTACAAATTCAGCGCAAGCGGCCTGCCCAACGGACTGTCAATCAACGCGTCGACGGGCGCGGTCACCGGTTCGGCGGCGCAAGGTACGGCGGGGTCGTACACGCCGACGTTTACCGTTACGGATTCAGCTGCGACCTCGCCGCAAACCGCGAACGCGCAACTCAGCCTCAGTGTGAGCGCGGGCAGCCTGGTGATCACCACCACGTCGCTGCCGACGGCGACAGTCGGGACGGCCTACACCACGACGATTGCAGCGGCCGGTGGTACTCCGCCGTACGCATTCACAGCAAGCGGCCTGCCGAGTGGACTATCGATTGCCGCTGCGACCGGTGTCATTTCGGGCACGCCCGCGGCGAACACAGAGGGCACTGCAGCGATCACTGTCACGGTGAAAGACGCATCGCAACCGCAACAGTCGTTCCCGGCGGACCTGAGCCTGGTGGTCGATCCCGTGGCTACGGTTTCAGCGTGCAGCAAGATGAGCACCGGCGACAACGCAAGCCTCAACGGTTTCGTTCCCTTCCCTGCCGACAATGTGTGGAACACGGATATTTCCTCGGCCCCGCTCGACCCCAACAACACCGCAATCACTTCGGCTGCGGGGTTTGCGGGGCTGCATCTGCATCACGACTGGTCCTCGGTCGCGGGCGGGAATTATGGCATTCCCTATACCGTTGTCGATTCGAGCACAACACCGCTAGTTGCCATTAACGTGCTGGATTATGCGAGTGAGAGCGACGTGGCACTTGCTCCCTACCCAATCACTGCGCCGATTGAGGGCGCACCGGCGGATTGCGACGGCTGGCCTGACACCTACATCGGCGACTCGCATGTGCTGGTGCTCGATCGCAATGCCTGCATGCTCTACGAAACCTTCAACACCCATCGTTGCACCGGTCAATGGAGTAGCTCGTCCGAAACGATCTGGGACATGAAGACGTATGACCAGCGTCCGTGGGGCTGGACCAGCGCCGACGCCGCGGGGCTGCCAATTTTTCCCGGGCTTGTGCGCTACGACGAAGTGGCATCGGGGGCGATCAACCACGCAATCCGCTTCACCATGCAGCAGACCAAGAACGACGCCAACGGCGGCTATTTCGTGTATCCCGCGAGCCACGCGGCTGGAACGGTGTATGGAGTCAGCAACATCATGGGGATGCGTATCCGGCTGAAGGCCAGCTTCGATATCTCCGGCTACTCGACTGCGAACCAGGTGATCCTCACGGCGATGAAAAAGTACGGCATGATCCTGGCCGACAACGGCAGCTACTTCTATTTCCAGGGTGTACCCGACCCGCGCTGGGACGACAACGACCTTCATAATCTGGATTCGATTGCGTCGTCCAATTTTGAAGTGGTGCAGATGACGCCGGCGTTTCCGGGCTACGACGATGCCACCGCCCCGACCGGCGCCGTTCCAACTATCAACAGCTTTACTTCGTCGAGTTATTCCGTCGCAGCCGGCACGCCGGTGACGCTGACGTGGGACACGACGAACGATAGCTACGATTTCATTGACAAGCTAGGCGGGGTCGACGGCGGCACCGTGACGTTCACGCCTGCGGCCACGGCAACCTATACGCTGAATTCCACGAATCAATTCGGGCGCTCAACGATGGCGCTTACGGTGACGGTGCAGTAGGAGTCGACTGTTCAACTTCCTAGCAGATCCGCGGGAGTTGTTCGCCGATCTGTGTGGGGATGACGCGATTCGCGCCCATGCCTGTGCGCGCCACCAGCATGCCTGGATGCTGCGCTGTAACCTGGCCAATGCGGGCTGCATCGCGTCCCAGCGGATGCGCGCGAAGGACTGCTAACACGCGGTCGGCGGAGTCGGGCGCAACAAAGAAAACGGCTTTGCCCTCGTTGGCGACGTAGACCGGATCGAGTCCGAGCAACTCGCAGGCCGATTGCACTTCAACGCGCACCGGCATACTCTTTTCGTCGATCTCGACGCCCACGCCCGAGGAAATCGCAATCTCGTTCAACGTGGAAGCGAGGCCGCCGCGCGTAGGATCGCGCATGGTGTGCACCGCGTCACCGGCGGCCGCCAGTACATCGGCAATCATGCCGTTCAGCGCCGCGCAGTCCGAGACGATGGGGCTTTCAAATTCCAGGCCTTCGCGCACACTCATGATGGCCATGCCGTGGTCGCCCATCGTGCCCGACACGAGCACCGCGTCGCCAGCTTGAGCGCGATGCGGTCCAACGTTGATGCCGGGACGAAGGAGACCGACGCCCGCTGTATTGATGTAGCAGCCATCGCCGTGTCCGCGCTCCACGACCTTGGTGTCGCCGGTAACGATGCGCACGCCCGCGGTGGCAGCAGCGTCGGCCATGGCAGTGACAACCGCCGCAAGCTGCGCCAGCGGAAAACCTTCTTCGAGAATGAAGCTCGCGCTCAGGAACGTCGGCTCCGCACCCGACACGGCGAGATCGTTCACGGTTCCATTCACCGCCAGAGCTCCGATGGATCCGCCGGGGAAAAAGAGGGGCTGCACCACAAACGAATCGGTACTCATGGCGAACTTGCCCGAGCCGAATTCGAGCACCGCGGCGTCGCCCAGATTTTCGAGCGCAGGGTTGCGAAACGCGGGGAGAAACAGATGCTCGACGAGTTCGTTGCCCAGCTTGCCGCCCCCGCCGTGGCCCATCACGATGGTGGGATACCCAGCGAGCGGCAGCGGACAGGTCCAGTGGCTGAAGTCGGGCACCGCATTCGGCCGCGTCGACGTTGTTATTTCTTTCTCACTCATCGCAAGCACCTGGAACTCTCAGATCGAACCCTCAACTACTCATTATTACCACCACTGTCTTATAGCTGGCCGGTAAGGATCGATCCCCTTCATCGAGATAAATCCGCCTTTCATCGACTTGTTCTGCCTTTCGTCTGAAACCGCGAGCCCATTGGCCAAGGCGCGCTTATCTTTCAGGACAAGGAAGAGGGGACAGCATCCAATGAATCCAACAGATGCCCTTGTCAGCGTCGAAGAGGTCACCCGCAAGTTTCCGCTGGACCATAGCGCGGTGACGGCGCTCGACCACACCAGCCTGCGCGTCACTGCTGGCGAGTTTCTGGCGATTGCCGGACCCAGCGGCAGCGGCAAGTCGACGCTGCTGAACCTGATCGGATGTATCGACAAGCCCACCTCGGGCCGCATCCTGATTGACGGCATTAATACGGGAACCTTGAGTCCGGCGCGCACCACGCAGTTGCGGCGAGAGAAGATCGGCTTCGTCTTTCAGACTTTCAATCTGATCCCGGTCTTCACGGCGGCGGAGAATGTGGAGTTCCCGCTGCTGGTTCAGGGGCTGGGCGCCGCAGAGCGCGGCAAGCGTGTGGCCGAGGCTCTGGAGAGCGTGGGACTTGCTGGCCGCGCTCATCATCGTCCCGATTTGCTCTCGGGCGGCGAACGCCAACGCGTTGCCGTAGCGCGAGCCATTGTGCATCGTCCGGCGCTGGTGCTGGCCGATGAGCCCACCGCGAATCTCGATACGCGCAACGCGACGCAACTGATCGACCTGATGCGCGACCTGAATCAACGTCTCGGGCTCACATTTATCTTTTCTACCCACGATCAGCGCCTGCTGGAGCACACGCCGCGCATCGTTCGCCTCACCGACGGGCAGGTGGTTTCAGACAGCGATGCCGGCGCAGCGGAATCTATCGCCGGGGCCGCATTCACGCAAACTCAGATTGAAGGAGACCGCCATGGGCAAGTTCTTGCTGCTCGCGTTTCGTAACGTATTTCGCAACCGGCGCCGCACGGTGATGACCCTGTTGATGGTGGGCGGGGGCGTGGCCGGCCTGCTGATGGTTGGTGGATTTTTCGCATTCATGTTTCACGGTCTGCGCGAAAGCACCATCCGCAACGGACTCGGCCACATTCAAATCTTCACCGCCGAGCACTTTCAACGCGACGAAGTGCACGTGCTCGATACAGGCATCAGCAACTGGCAGCACGTTGCTTCGTCGGTTCAAGCGGGCAAGCATGTCCGCGGCGTCGCTCCGCGCATCGATTTTTATGGCATGCTCTCGAACGGAGTGAAGTCCTCGGTCTTCATGGGCAGTGCGGTTGAGCCCGATATTGAGCACTCGATGGGATTCAGCCCGCGCCTCGCTTCGGGCCAGGATTTGCACACCAACTCCACAGGCGATGTGGAAGCGCTGATCGGCACAGGCGTTGCGCGGTCGATGAATGTGAAGGTCGGTGACGGGCTCACGCTGCTGGCTGTTACCGCGGATGGGGCGCTGAACGGCATCGATGTCCAGATCGTTGGTATCGTCAACACCGGCATCAAGGATCTCGATGACCGCTACCTGCGCATCACGCTGCCTTCGGCGCAGCGGTTGCTGCAAACCGATCGTGTGACCAATCTTGTGGTGGGCCTGGACGACACGGAAAACACCGACAAAGTTGCCGCCGAACTCGCACCGCAACTTGGCCGCCTCGCGCAGCCCATGGTGTTGCGGAAATGGATTGAGCTGGCTGCCTACTACAAGCAAGTGCGCACGCTCTTCAGCGGGATTTTCTTGTTCCTCGGAGTCATCGTGTTCTTTATGGTGCTGATGGCGAGCGTGAACACTCTGCTGATGGCCATGTTTGAACGGACCCGCGAAATCGGAACCATGCTTGCCATGGGAACTCCGCGCACATGGATTGTCGCTCTCTTTATGGTGGAGGCCACGCTGACTGGACTGTTTGGCGCAGCCGCAGGCGTGATTGGCGGGAACCTGCTAGGTGTGGCGCTCAACGTGTCGGGACTGCATTTGCCGCCACCGCCAGGAACGGACATGCCGATGGCCTTCAAAGTGCTGCACGTGCCCAGCCTGATGATCGGCGCGTCGGTGTTGGTAGTGATCTCACTCGCGCTGGCATCCATCCTGCCGGCGATTCGCGCATCACGACTGCAAATTGCGGAGGCACTGGCCCATGTCTAGAGTGAATTGTGTTTTGCGTTCTTTCCTCCTGCTGTTCCTGCTTGCGTTTCTCTTTACGTGGGTATTGGTTGGCCACGCGGCGCCGCCCACGCCCGACGCGGATGCTTTGCTGAAGCGCTCGGACACGTACCGCAATGGATGGCCCGCGTACGTGGTCCACGTCAAGATCACTAACTACGAGTCAGGCAAGTCAGACGAAGAGAATCTCTACGAGGTTTCGCAGAAGGGCACGGACAAAACGTACGTCGAGTTCATGAGCCCGCGCGAAAAGGGCCGCCACTTGCTCATGCTCGGCGACGATATGTGGGTCTACCTGCCTGACACCAGCCGCCCGGTGCGCATTACGCCGCTTGAACGCCTCACCGGCGACGCGTCAAACGGAGACGTGGCCCGCACCAACTACGCGGTGGATTATTCGCCCGCGTATCTGCGAACAGAAAAGCTGGGAACAACCGACTGCTTTGTGTTGGAGCTGACCGCGAAACGAAAGGGCGCGACCTACCAGCGCATTGTCTATTGGCTTCGCACCGAAGATGCGCGGCCGGTGCGTGCCGAGTTTTATCTCACCTCGGGCAAGCACATCAAGTCCGCCACGTTTGACGAATACCTGGAGAGCAATGGCAGGCCGATTCTGCACAAGCTCACGCTCTACGACGAGATTCGCCACAACTCGCACAGCGTTCTCGAATACAACGGAGCCGCGCCGCGCGACCTGGCCGACAAACTCTTCTACCAGGGCCGCGCCGACAAGTTCTAACTGCTGACCATGAGACTGCATTCCTACATCCCGGTGCTGCTGTTGCTCGCGACGTGGTCCTGTGCGTGCGCCCAGGATCCGCCGCCAGACCCCACGGCAGCAGAAGGCGCGGTCAAGACACGCTACTCCATCTCTGTCATCGACGACGCGACCTTTTTTGGCAACCTGAGCGAACCCTTGCCCACCGTTCTGAACCAGGTTCTCGTGGAGCCATCGTTTGGGCTGCGCTATCAGGATCGGCTGAGTTTTTCGACGAGCCTAATCGGTCTCACCTCCACTTACTCCGACACCGCTACGCGTCTGCATGTGAAAGAAGCGTACGCGAGCCTCTCCGCAGGTGATTTCGATTTCACTGCTGGTCGCAAGATGGTGCGCTGGGGTACGGGTTACGCCTTCACTGCCGCGGGCGTGTTGGATCCGCCGCGCAATCCCACCGATCCCGGTGACCGGCTCAATGTGAACGAGGGCCGCGACATGGCAAAAGCCGACTGGGTGCGCGGGCCGCATGCCATCACGGTGGCGTGGTCGACGGTCGCGCTGGCGCCGGCAAACACGACACTGCACGACACGACGGCCGTCCGGTATAACGTACTGGTGCACGGATTCGACACCTCGCTGATCGCCGGCGACGATCGCGGCAGTGATGCCTTTGGCGGCTTCACCTTTACACGAGTCGTAGGCCAGGCATGGGAAGTGCATGGCGAAGCGTTTTGGCGGGAGCAGGCCGCAGTGCTGCTCGGCGCAAAATGCACGATTCACTCGGGCGTCACGTTCATCGGCGAATTTTTTACCCCGCCCAACACCGCGTACTATCGCGACATGAGTGTTTCTCCGCGGGCCGGCCGCCAGCACTACGCGTTTTTGAATGCCAGCAAGTCGCGCCTCCGCGAGCGCCCAGGCTGGAAGGAGTGGGATGTCTCCGGCGCGGTCGTTGGGAACCTCAACGATCACAGTACCGTGGCAATCTTCGATGTGAATCGCTGGTTCGGCAATCACTTTTCGTCCTACGTGCACATCGAGGTTCCACACGGAAGCAAAACTTCAGACTACGGGGCGGCGCCGTATTCCACTGCGACCTCGCTCGGGATACGATTCCAGCTATGAACGAACGCGCCGAACCTACGGTTTCCATCCGAGCCAATCAACAAAAGCAGGCGCCCGGCTTTAATTCCCTGCTTGCAAGGATCATCTGGATCGTGGCCGGCGCCACGCTTGCTATCTTTCTCATTTTTGTCTCGATCGGCCATTACCGGCTTTCGCTCATTGGCACTCAGATCGTCTTCATATTGGTCTACTCTACCCTGATCGCCGTTCCTTCGATCGTCATTCTCACACGCGTCTCCTTTCAATACACTCAGAAATACCCCAGGCTGATCTTTCTTATCCAGGCCCTGATACTGGTCTGCACGGCCACAGCGGGCACATTTGCGGGTGATCTTCTCTTGCGATTTGCCGGTCTCGTGAACCGCGGCGGCTACTGGATTGAGCTCCGGCAGTCGCTGCCCTTTAGCATCGTCATCAACCTCATCTTCGGCCTCAGCATCAGCACCTACGAGACTCTGCGCTATAAACTGCAGGCCGCCACGCTTGAGTTGCGCACGCGCCAGGTAGAACAAGAGCGCGCCAACAAGCTTTTGGTCGAGGCGCGTCTCTCTTCGCTCGAATCGCGCATTCATCCCCACTTTCTGTTCAACACCCTCAACTCCATCGCAGCACTCATTCCGTCCGACCCGGAACGAGCCGAAGACACAGTAGGCAAGCTGGCTTCGCTACTACGCTTTTCGCTGAATGCAAACCACAGCAGCCTCGTGCCGCTTGCCCAGGAACTCAAGATCGTTCGTGACTATCTCGAAATCGAGTCCACGCGCTTTGGTGCGCGCTTGCGTTACAAGTTTGCGGTACCCGACTCTCTCGCCACGTTTAAGGTCCCGCCTCTTGCACTGCAAACGCTTGTCGAGAACAGCGTGAAGCACGTAGTGGCGCAACGCACGGAGGGCGCCACCATCCAGATTGTCGGATCTAGAGAAGACGGTCTCATCCATCTGGATGTCATCGACGACGGCCCTGGTTTTTTGCTTGCTTCAGTCTCACCGGAGCATGGCCTGGGGAATCTTTCGGCGCGCCTCGATCTCCTTTTTGGTGAACGCGGGCAACTGCAGGTCACGCGCGAAGACGACAAGAACGTCGCGCGTATCTCATTCCCGTCGGAATCGTAAGATGGAGAACGTGCCGCTGCAAGCTTACCTGGTAGACGATGAATCGCTCGCCCTCGAAAGGCTGGAGCGCTTGCTGGCGGCGTTCCCATTCATTCAAATTGAAGGCAAGGCCAGCGATCCTGCGCGCGCCGTCGAGTTCCTCAACAGCCCGGCCGGCGAAGCGATCGACGCACTGCTTCTCGACATTGAGATGCCAGGCATGAACGGCTTCGAGCTTTTGTCGCGCCTCAAACGTCAACCCTTCGTCATCTTCACTACGGCGTACGACCAGCATGCGCTGCGCGCCTTCGAGACAAACGCCATCGACTACCTGCTGAAGCCCATCGAAGCCGACCAGTTGCAACGGGCGCTCAACAAGCTGGGCCGGTTGCGTCCGGTCGTGATGCCGCAGTGGCAACAGGGACCCGACCTTCCGGCAATGCTGCGCGACCTTGCCGCATCGTTGCAGCGCGGCCCCGCAGGGTTTCCGCAACGCATAGCCTCGCGCATAGGCGAACGCATCTCGTTTCTTTCGCTCGACGACGTGACGCACTTTATGGCGCAGGACAAGCTTACGTACGCCGTAGTCAACGGCCGCAACCACAGTGTGGATCAGACGATCGCGGAACTGGAGCGACGTCTCGATCCTGCGAAGTTTCTGCGCATCCATCGCGCGGCGCTGGTCAATGTTGATTGGGTGCACGAAGTGAATTCGTGGTTCGCGGGGAAAGTAGTACTCACACTCAAAGACACGCAGCACACGCAGCTGACCGTGGCGCGCGATCGCGTGCGCAGCGTGAAAGAGCATCTGGGGATTTGAGATCTGATGTAGTCTTCGCTGAACCTGTGATCGCTCTCAGGAAGCGGAACGCAGGGTGGTCTCGGCCCATTCCACCGAATCCGCGGCCCATTGGGTAAGTTGAACCTCGTCTAGATTGTTTAAGCTCCTGATGGTATCGCACGTGGACCAGTCGCCGCGCTCGCTCGCCTCCATCCAGCAGAGCAGGCCGCGTTCGCGAGTTTTTTCTCCCAGCAGCGCTGCATGAATCTCTTCGCGCAGCGCAAGCGCAGAAATCGCCTGGTCCATGGGTATGCGCAGCATGGCGGGCAACAGGCTGAACAGTCCCAACAGGTATTGCTCCGTCGCATCGAGATGGCACGAGGGCGCAGCCAGTTCGCAGAACCGCGCGCGCATCAGCGCCATGCGCAGAATCTCCGCTGGCTGATCTCCGCTGATTTCCGTGGTGATGGCCAGTGTGGCAATGCGGCGGAAGGCCTTCTCGCCGACAACGAGCAGCGCCTCTTCCACCGAGCGCACTTCCTTGCGGAAGAGGTACATCGGCGAGTTCACGAGTCGTAATAGGCGATAGGTGATGGCGGCATCCCGCTCAACCAACTTGCTCATCTTGCGCAGATCGAAACTGCTTTTTTGCAGATTACGCAGGAGTTCGAGTTGGGTGAGTTGATTGGCGGGAATTTCGCGTTTCTCTACCAGAGTGGGACGACAGAAGTAGTAGCCCTGAAAGAGCGTGAACCCTTCGTCGCAGGCCTGTTCAAACTCCTCGCGCGTCTCGACTTTCTCCGCCAGCAGCTTCAAATGCCGATTGCGCAGGAATTTCATCCAGTTGAGCCGATCGATATGGCTTGAGAGCGTGAAATCCACCTTGATGTAGTCCGCGATTTCAATCAGCGGCTCTAACTCCGGCCTCCATACAAAGTCATCGAGCGCCAGCCCGAAGCCGCGGTCCTTGAGCTTTTCGCAGGCCGCAATCAGCGACGGTGTCACTTCAAGCGTTTCGAGAATCTCCAGCACAGTCAGGCTGGGAGGCAGAACCTCAACCAGTTGGCTCGTCAACGCCTCCAATGTGCAATTGACGAAGGCGGGCAAGCCGCCGGTCAGCCTTTCAAGGCCAAACATCACCGTATTGTCGAGCATGGTGCGGGTCGCCTGGTCGCCGTCCCCACGGAAGGCACTTTCGGGCCCGCTGCGAAACAACAACTCGTAGGCGTACACTGCTCCTCTTGCATTCAAGATCGGCTGCCGCGCGTAGTAGCGCAGACCATTACTTTGTACGGTAGTTGTGGCGCCCTCAGGAACTTGCATCTTACCCTTCGGCTTACTTGCGCGATTTCCCTGTATTCGCTTATCGGCACTTCCCTGCGGAATTCCAGCCACCGCAATGCCGACGGCTTGGCTGACGCTCAGCCCCCCATGAACATACCACCGTTCACGTCGAGCACATGCCCCGTGATATAGGCCGCCGCATCGGACGCGAGGAACGCCACTGGCTGCGCGATTTCTTTGTCAGTGCCGGGCCGTCCCAGTGGAATCTGCACGATCATGACTTGGCGCAGTTTCTCGTCGAGCACAGCCGTCATCGGCGTTTCGATGTAGCCGGGTGCAACCGCGTTCACGGTGATGCCGCGCGACGCGACCTCGCGTGCCAGCGATCGGGTGAATCCGATCAAGCCCGCCTTCGACGCAGCATAATTTACCTGGCCCTCTTGCCCCGTGCGACCGACCACGCTGGTGATGTTGATGATGCGGCCCCAGCGATTCTTCATCATTTGCCGCAGCAGAGCCTGCGTTAGCAAAAAGGCGCCGGTCAGATTTGTGTTCAGTACATCGTCCCAATCGGCTCGTTTCATGCGCATCATCAGGTCGTCGCGCGTAATGCCCGCATTGTTGACCAGGATCTCCACTTTGCCGTAGCGCTCAAGGATTGCCTTGGCACCGTTCTTGATCGACTCTTCGCTGGCCACATCGAGTGCAAAGGCCGCTGCCTGCCCACCCGCCGCGGCGATCTCCGCCGCCACATCGGCCAGCTTGGACTCGTTCCGTGCAGCGAGCGCTACCGTCGCCCCTGCTTTGGCCAGTTCCAGTGCGCATGCCCGCCCAATGCCCTGCGAGGCTCCAGTCACAAGTGCAATTCTTCCTTGCAGATCCGCCATTTCGCGATTCTTCCTCCCTTACCGACGGCGGCCTCGAGGCCGCGCTCTTCCGAAGGCCATTATAGGGACCGGACCCTGCGATGTACTTCGATTGTCGACTTAGCGGGTGTGGGGTTTTGGCTTTACGCCGGCACGATTAAGCCGTGGGCATGACCTGGGCGGGAATTCTCTGGCGCCGGCGGGCAGGCAGGGCAAGTTCCAACGGCCACATGTAGACCGCCAGCCGCCGCGAGTAGTGCAGCACTGGGTCTTGATTTTCCAGCTTGATGCCGATGGAGGCGGGCAGATCGTTGCGCTCAATCTCGGCCTGGGCTTCCTCAAGCGGCCATGGAACATGCTGCACATTTGCGCGCACCAGTTCTCCTGCACGGTTTTTCGTGAAGAGACAGTAGCGTTCGGTCAGGAAATATTCGAGTGTCCCCGCGCGATTTTCCGCTAATTTGCGGGTGGGGCCGAGGCCCCGATAACGCGCCTTGAAGATGACCGGCTTCGATGCGAAACGCCGACGGCTGAAGAAGGCGAATTCATGGTTGGCACGTTGTTCAATGCTCATTTGGGCCCAGTAGTAGGGCAAGTGATAGAACGTCCGCGCTGTAAGGACAGCGAGGAGGCTTGCTCCATCCAGCGAGAAGAAATAGACGCCGGGCGTGCCGGTGCGGGGATCGCGCACATAGGTGCGGAGATTCAACTCGGGAAAACTGCGTGCGCCGGGGACGGCTGGCAGCCCACGCACTCGGATGCGGTCCATCCAGAAAGGTACGACGCCCACCCAGGCCGAGCCATCGAAGGTGTCGGCATGCAGACCCTCGGGCAGCAACGCAGTAACCTGCGAGGCGGGGGCGCGCCAGTGCGCAAACAGCAGGTCATTCCACCGCTGAGTCATGGCCCAGCGCCCGGGCGGCATGGGCCGAGGTCGCTGCGACGTGCGCACTTTGATCTCCTGCATCGACGTAGGGCACCTGCCTGGTAGAAGTAGATTACGACAAGGGATGCACAAGCGCGTCCCGCCGTTATGCCGTATTCTGGTCGCGAGCCCAGCCAATGTCCAGTGAATCTTTCGTGCCCGTCGACGCCCGCAATCAGACCGATGTTTATGCCGTTCACGGAGCAGACCCCGAAGTCCTGGCCTATGCCATGGCAAAGTACTCCCGCTCCGCCCTGTCTATGCGCGATTCTTTGACAGAGATCAGCGCGCAGCGCGCCGAGCAGTTCCTCAACACCTTTTATTTTCAGTATGGCCACCGCTCCATTGCCGACCTGGCGCACATTGCCTTCGCCATTGAACGGCTCAGCCTGCTGGCAGCCATCGTACTGGTGGACGAGCAGCGCTGGGATGGGCAGGAGCGCTCGACGCGCTACCAGAATTTCATGAAGTCCGGCTGGTATCTGCCGGATTTCGGCTCCGACGGGGCCTCGACCCAACTATTTACAGAGACGGTCGAACATCTGTTCGCCACCTACCAACGGACAACCGCCGCCGTGCAGGACGCCCTGCGCGAGCGGGTGGCGCGTCCCGGGACCATGAAGCCCGAGGCCTACGAGCGCACCCTCAAAGCGCGCGCCTTCGATGTTGCCCGTTATCTGCTTCCCCTGGCCACGAATACCTCGCTCGGCCAGATCGTGAACGCTCGCACGCTGGAGACACAGGTTTCGCGATTGCTGGCGCACCCCATCGCCGAAGTGCGAGACCTGGGCCAGAAGCTGCGCGAGGCGGCCACGGGCGCTGCATGGAATATCAACACTCAGGCAGGGGCGGCGTTTGTGGAGAAGCTCGCGGCCCACCCCGACCTTGCTGCGGAAGCCGCCAGCTTGCTGACGCGCGAGGTACGCACCGCGCCCACGCTGGTGAAATACGCCGAGCCCAACCAGTACCTGACCGAAACTCGATCGGAAGTGGAACATGCGGCGGCTGAAGTGCTCAGTGGCATCGCGCCGGCTGCTGCACCGGTCGTTGACCTTGTGGAGCGGACGGAATCGCTGGAGGTTGAGCTCGCCGCCACGTTGATTTACTGGGGCAGCCACCATTCCTATCGCCAGGTGCGCGATATCGTTGCGGGGCTTCCTGCGGCGCGGATTGCGGAGATCATCGAGATCGGATTGCGCCACCGCGGCAAGCACGATGAAGCACTGCGCGTGTTTCATGCCGGGGCGGCGCTGCGCTTCGACATCCTGATGGATATCGGCGGATTTCGCGATATGCATCGCCACCGTCGCGTTACGCAGATCATGCAGGGATTCACGGCACAGCATGGCTACGAGACGCCGCACTCCGGTGACGCCGCCGGTTTGGCAGAAGCCGGGATCGTGGGCGAATATAAGGCTGCCATCGAAGCCGCGCACGCCGCCAGCACGCGCATTACGGCAAGCGCAGCGCCCGAGGCTGCGCAATCGGCGCTGTACCTGCTGCCGTTGGCGACGCGCATTCGCTGCTTGTTCAAGATGGATTTTGCTGAGGCGCAATACATCAGCGAACTGCGCTCGGGCCCGGCTGGCCACTTCAGCTATCGCCGCGTTGCGTGGGAGATGTACCTGGCGCTGCAGCGGCAGCATCCCACGCTGGCGAAGCACATCCGCGTTACCGATTTCACGAAGCCGATTGATCTGCTGCAGCGGTGATTGCAGTCGGAAACGAACGGCTTTACTTCGGTCTCAATTTCTGCAGATTTCTTAGAGAATTTCGGGAAACGGCAATTGCGCGGGCGCGACCGATTCTTGGAGTGCCTGAAGCCAGGAGCGGACGCTGGTGCGCAGAGGTTCGACGGCGATGCCGCCATACTCTGCGGGGAATTCTTCGAGCCGGTGCAGCGCACGGCGCAGCAAGGATGCAGCGCCTCGAAGGTTGTGTCGCTGCAGGTGGTAGAACGCCGCCGCAATCTGAATCAACGCCTGCAGGAAGGTCTTCTCGGGCTCTTCACATTGCAGCCAGACCAACTCCCAGTGCTCGTGAGCAAGAAAGAACTCCTCGCTTCGATAACATCGCAGCCCTTCTGCAAGCGCGCCGTTGCTCCAATCCAAGGCCATCGTTCCCTCATTTCGTTGCAGACGCTTGCTTCGACGCTGCCTGCGCTGGCCGCAGCGCCTCGGCTGTGAGTTCATCGGCATTGCGCAGCGCAGTGAATCGCACTGCCCACGCCCCGGCGACGACCAGAGAGCCGATCCCGCCAAACAATGTGGCGCGCACCGCACCCCACCACTGGGCCGTGAGTCCGCTTTCAAATTCGCCGAGTTCGTTCGACGCTCCGATAAAGAGCGCGTTCACGGCGCTGACCCTGCCCCGCATTTCAGGAGGAGTCGCCAATTGCAGCAATGAACCGCGAATGATGACGCTGATAGTGTCCGCCGCGCCGCCCACGGCCAACGCCGCAAGCGAGAGCCACAAATTGTGCGAGACCCCGAAGATGATCGTGGCGACGCCGAAGATGGCCACGCAGATAAACAAGCGCTTGCCTGCATTGCGGACAATGGGAAATCGCGCCATGACGAGCGACATGGTCAACGCGCCCAGGGCCGGTGCTGCGCGCAACATACCGAGACCGCGTGGTCCTGTATGCAGAATCTCGCTGGCGAAGATGGGCATCAGTGCCACGGCTCCCCCGAGCAGCACGACGAAAAGATCCAGTGAAAACGAGCCCAGGAGCAGTGGCATGTTCCACACATACTTGAACCCGGCGAGAACGACTTGAAGGGAAGCCGCACGATGCTCCATGCGTCCGGGGCGCACATGGAGACTGGTGATGAGCACCAGAAAAAACACGAGGGTGATGAGAGTGAACGCGAACACGATTCCGGGGCCGTCCAATCGCGTGCCGGGCACGAAGCGCGCGAGTGGGAATGTAAACAGCAACCCGCCCAGCGCCGGCCCGGTGACATTCGAGAACTGCCAGATCGCCCCGCCCCATGTGACGGCGTTGACGAAATGCTTTTCCGGCACAAGATGGGGAACGAGGGCCGAACTGGCTGGTCCGGAGAAGGCGCGCCCCATGCCGATGAGGAACAAGACGGCATAAATGGGATACACGCTGCGCATGCCGGCGCGCGCAAACAGCAGCAGTGCGAAGGTGCAAAATACCTGCACCGTGTAGCAGACGAGAATCACGCGGCGGCGGTCAAAGCGGTCGGCCACATGGCCGGCAGGCAGCAGGAAGAGCAGGCCCGGCAGGAACAAGGCCAGGCCCGTATATCCCAGATCGAGGGCCCGATGAGTGATGGAATAAACCTGCCAGGCCACCGCGACGGACTGCGCTTCAGCACCCAGAATGACTGCGGCGCGCGCCATCTGGTAGCGCCTGAAGTCACGGAAAGCAAAGGCCTCCATGCCTCGCCGCACGGGGATGGGCGGTTCAGCTTTTTGAGGAGGGGAATCCATCTGCGTTCTAGGGTATCGTGTTTTGGTTGCGTCAGACGAGACGTAACGGCGTCGAGTATGACCGGATTGACTCGATTTTCATTCGTTGGTATCTTCAAAACATGAGTTTTGGCTCCACGTCGATGCGGTCTGCGTGTTGTTGCGCGCTTGACCGGTCGTGGGCATGAGCCAGTAAGTCTCATCCGTTTCCCTACGGCCGCGTCTCAGCTTCCTGCTGACGCGGCTTTTGTGTTTTTGCCCATCCTTTAATCCATTGCATTGTGCAGGTCAGGGTTCCATGAGTTTTGTCATCGATAACTCGCAGCTCCACACCACCGCCGCCCGGCGGACTGGGTGTTGTTGTAGCTGTTGACCCTGTCGCACGCACTGAACCTGCGCGCCAATTTCCCCAAAATTTAGACACGCGCGCTTTCTTCCTCAGTCCTGGAAAACCAGGCAATTGATCCAATTTCAGGAGGCATCGTGACATTTGCAGCCAAGCTCTCTCGCATTCTGACTCTCGCCCTTGCCACTCTGTTGCTAGCGGGCGCGCTCGCCGCACACGCACAGGTTGTGGGCGGAACCATTAGCGGTGCCATCCATGACGCAAGCGGAGCGGCGCTATCCGGCGCAACCGTGACCGTGCGCCAGATCGAAACGGGCGCCACCCGCACACTCACCACCGATTCCGAAGGGCGCTTTTTCGCCCCGTCTGTCCCGGTGGGCGCCTACTCTGTTTCCGCTGCACACGACGGATTCGAAACTCAGCAGCAGGCCGGCATCTCGCTGGCCATCGGCCAGAGTCTGCAGCTCAACTTCGCGCTCGGCCTCGCGACCGTACAACAGCAGGTTGTTGTCGACGCCTCAGAAGCGAGCGTTAACACGACGACCCAGCAGACTGCAGGATTGATCGATGAGCGCCAGGTGAAGGAGCTGCCGCTGAACGGCCGCAGTTACGACGAATTGCTCACGCTCAATCCAGCAACTTTGAATTACACCGGCGAGCGGTCGGGCGGCATCGGCAGCTCAAACTCGTCGGTGGGCAATATGTTCGCCGTCAGCGGGCGGCGTCCACAGGATAATCTCTTCCTCCTGAACGGCATTGAATACACAGGTTCGTCGCTAATCAACGTCACGCCTGGCGGAACCAGTGGCCAGTTGCTCGGCGTCGACGCAGTGCGCGAGTTCAACGTGGCAACGGACACCTACGGCGCCACCTACGGCAAGCGCGACGGAGCACAGGTCAGCATCGTCACCAGTTCCGGCACTAACCGGCTGCACGCCACGGCGTTCGAATTCATTCGTAACAGCGCACTCGACGCGCGCAACTATTTTGACCAGGGCTCGATTCCCGAATTTCAACGCAATCAGTTTGGCGGTTCGCTGGGCGGGCCGATTCGCGCAAACAAGCTCTTTCTCTTCGGCAACTACGAAGGCTTCCGTCAGAATTGGGGATTGAGCGCCGTTACGCTAGTGCCCGACAATCGGGCGCGCGAGGGCTTTCTGCCCAAATCCGGCGGCGGTGAGCAGAATGTTGGCGTGAATGCCGCGGTGGCGCCGCTGCTGGCGCTGTGGCCCGTGCAGAACGGACCGGAGCTGGGCGGCGGCATCGCCGAAGCGTTCAGCCATCCCAAGCAGATCATTCGCGAAGATTTTGGCACGGCGCGTTTTGACGATAATCTCGGCGGCAAAGATTTGCTGTTCGCGGTCTACACCGTCGACGACAGCACCGCCAACACGCCCTCTCAAAATCCGCTGAGCCTGATCGACGAGAGCCTGCGTGAGCAAGTGGCAAGTGTGCAAGAGCAGCACGTGTTTTCCCCTGCGCTGCTGAACACGGCGCGCTTCGGCTACTCGCGCGCGAGCTACTTCTTCACGGGCTACACCCCGGTGACGGAGACCGGCTGGGTAACTGGCAAACCGATCGGCGCTATCGTGATCAGCGGCAGCACCGCATCCAACGGCGCGTCGGCCATTACGCAGGCCGGACTGAATGTGGGCAGCAATAATACCGCGGCACGCAATCTGCTTACCTGGGACGATCATGTCTACTGGTCGCGGGGGCGCAACCAGATAGAAGCCGGAGTGTGGCTGCAACGCATCGAGTCCAACGACTTGCTGGCGCAGAGCCAGTATGGGCAGGCGTCGTTTGCAACATTGCAGACATTCCTGCAGGGCACGGTGAAAACCTTCACCGTGGTTCCCTCGCCCACGGAGCTTGGCTGGCGGTCGTTTGAGGGCGCCGGTTTCGTGGAAGACACAATCAAGGTGACGCCGCGTCTGGAACTACGCGCGGGATTCCGTTCGGAATCGACCAATGGCTGGAATGAAGCGCAGGGTCGCGCGGCCAACTACGCGATTGTGGATGGTGTATTGCAAACCAATCCTGTCGTCGGCAGTTCCGCTTTGACCAAGAATCATGCGAAGTTTCTACCTGAACCGCGTGTGGGCTTTGCCTGGGATGTGTGGGGCAACGGCAAAACCGCCGTTCGCGGCGGCTTCGGACTCTATCACGGACTCCTCGACACGCTCGACTATCGGCTGGACCAGACCGCTCCCTACAACACCGCCGAGTCCATCTCGAACATTGCGGTTTCAAACCTGCACATCACTCCGGGGACCCCGCCTCCCGCGGGCACCAAGGTTTCGCCAAGCAATGTGCAGCCGGACATCAACACGCCGGCCGTGCTCACCTGGAGCCTGCGGGTGGAGCAGCAGATTGCGCCGCGCACTTCATTCACGCTGGGCTACGTGGGGTCGCATAGCTATCACCAGATTCTGTCAGAAGATATGAACGAGCCCGTGCCCACCTACGAACCGGATGGCTCCGTCTTTTATCCAACGGGCGCGAAGAACGCTAATCCGAATCTGGCTAACTCGACGTCGTGGGTATCGCAGGGCGATGGCTCCTACCACTCGCTCATCGTGGATGTGCGACGTTCGTTTGCGAGCGGGCTTCAATTCCGCGGCAACTATACGTGGGCGAAGAATCTGGACGACGGCTCGGCATGGAACACCAGCGTCAGCGGCAACACGCCGGCGTTCGTCGAATTTCCGTTGAATCCCAAACTGGATTGGGGTCCGGCGGCGACCGACGTACGCAACGCTGCTTCGATTAACGCCAGCTACGAGCTGCCGTTCGGTCCGCATCAGCGCTTCCTGAATCATGCGGCGACGCCGGTGAACTACATCATCAGCGGCTGGACGGCGAGCGCCATCGTGAGTGCGCAGAGTGGATTTCCGTTCACGCCGCAGCTTGGTTACAACCCCACCGGCAACGGCGATACCCGCAATCCGGTTCGGCCGAATTGGAATCCGACTTTTACCGGCAATCTCTATCCGCACACGGCGAAGCAGTACTTCAATCCGGCGGCGTTTTTGCCGCCTGCCACGGGGACTTTCGGGAATGTCTCGCGCGATGCACTGACCGGTCCGGGATTAACGGAAGTCGATTTCTCGGCGACGCGCACCGCGCACCTGAGCGAGAGACTCGGTCTGCAGTTCCGCGCGGAATTTTTCAACATTCTCAACCACACGAATTTCCTGACGCCGAATGAGGTAGTCTACAGCTCGGCGACATCGGGGATTTCGCCAACGGCCGGCCTGGTGACTTCAACATCAACCACATCGCGCCAGATTCAATTCGGAGCCAAGTTGCAGTTCTAGAACAAAACCCGTGTAAGAGTGCCCTCGATGAATGCGTGCAAGGTGACTCTTTCTTAAGGAAGGAGCCACTAGAAAGCAACGCTCCGGGGTACAACTACACGGATTCCACCGTAGAACTGCGATCGTTGATCCAATCACCGGGGAGTAAAGGGCACGCGGTCCTGTTTGCAGATCGATCGCAACGCAGTCCGTGCCGTCAACAGTCCTGACGGCAGCCCGCCCCCCGGCATCACCCATTGCCCGACCATCATGAAGTGTTCCAGTCCGGGGACCGTGTTCGGCAGCGGCTTGAACCCCGTGCCGGGCGCAATCATCCAGCCCTCCATGCTCCCTTTCCAGTTGCCGGTGTAGCGAATGACGGTGGCGGGAGTGGAGACATCGACGACTTCAATCGCCTTGCGAATCTGCGGCAACTTCTTTTCGAGTCTTGCTATGACCGATTCGGCAAGACGTTTCTTTTCGGCGCAGTAACGCGGACGATTCTCCTTCTCCAACGCTGTCCAGAATTCGAAGTTGCGCGTGGGAAGAAAACAGGTCACGGCCGTCTTGCCCGTCGGCGCAAAGGTCGGGTCATAGTGGAAAAATCGAAATCCGATTTGATGCAGGTAAGTACCGCAGTCGACCGGGAAAGGCACGTCGAGTATCAGCGTCTGCATGGCGGGCTGATCCCGCAAATCCAGCGCAACACCCAGCGACACCTGCGCGTACGACGGGAAGGTCTCCATCGTCTCGTAGGGTCTGTTGACGGTAGCGTCGGAGTATTTTCCACCCAGTAGCTTGTGGATGGTCGCGTAGCCGTCCGCTGCAGAGACCACCCAATCCGCGTACAAAGTCTCGCCGGACGCCAGTTCGACTCCCACGGCCTTTCCATTTTCGGTCAGAACCCGCTCCACCTTTGCGTTGAAGCGGATCTGACCGCCAAGCTCGGCTAGCTTTTCCTCGATCCCGCGGATGAGCGCCTGGGATCCTCCAATCGAATAGCCCGCATTGCCCACGTGCATAAACGCCAGCGAGAATACGAGAGCAATCGCAGACAGGCGCCCCATCTCTCCTTCAGCGAAGAAACTGCGGATCAAGGGATCTCTGAACTTCTCCGCGTATTCCTTTCCAGTGAGGCTCGAGAATTTTCGCAGCAGCATCAATCCCGCCGGTTCGCTCAACAATGTCAAAGCATTTTCCGCCAGTCCCGCGGACGGATCGGGCATCCTGAAGCGGCTCAATGTCCTCACAGCCCGCGTGAGGGCAAGAATTTCGTGCTTATCTTGCGGTGCGCGCCTTAGTAACTCGGCTTCGAGGCGGTCGACACTGGTGTAAATCGTAAGACTCTCCCCGCTCTCGGTTTCAATCCGCGTGAAGACGTCGGGATTGACGAACGTGAGCTTCTCAATATCGAGAACCTCCTGCCACGTTGCGTGCATTTCTCCGCCGGGCTTTGACCCGATGAGCCAGTGCAGGCACGTTTCAAAGGTGTAGTGGCCTCGTTGCCAGCTCATCGCCAGTCCGCCCGCCATCGAGTGCATCTCCAGCACCTCTGCCTGGTAGCCACATCGTTGCGCGTAGACCGCAGTGCACAGCCCGGCGATACCGCCGCCGACGATGATCATCTTCCGGCTATTCTGCTTCATCTGGATGAACCCCTTTCCACTGGTTGGGAGCGACAAGTCAACGGTGATCCGGATGACCTTCGCGGCTCGGCCCTGGACAGCCCGCGACAACGAAGAGCGCCAACACGCGAGTTCCGGCGCCGTTGGGCGCGCCCCCGGGGAGGCTGCGCCGCATGCTACCGGTCCCTCGAGGCTGGCGCTGTGAGGCTGAGCACAGTGAGAGGTTCATCGATGCGCCCGACGTTCTGGAATCGGTGATCCGGTATTCTGGTTCTTGCAGACTTCATCCCAGAGCCGCCCCGCGCCCAGCCCTTTGGCGGCAGCAGCCGTGGCGCTGTGCGGCGTGTGCGCCTTCCTTGAGCTGTATTGCACGCAGCCGATGCTGCCCATGCTGGCGCGCCTGTTTCACGCTTCGAAGACGGGCGTTGGCATGACGGTATCCGCGGCCACGCTGGGCGTAGCCATCTCCGCACCCATCTTCGGCGCACTTACTGAGCGGCTTCCGCGCAAGCGGGTGATTGTAGCTTCGCTGGTCGGCATCTCTGTGCCTACTCTGCTCGCGGCAACGTCGACATCGCTCGCGCAACTCGTGTTCTGGCGATTCCTGCAGGGGATCACGGTCCCCGGCGTAATCGCAGTGCTTGTCACTTACATCGGTGAAGAATGGCCACCGGAACGAGTCGCCCTGATCATGAGCTTCTATGTCAGCGGAACAGCGCTTGGCGGTTTCGTAGGCCGCATCTCGGCCGGCATTCTTGCGGATCGATTCAGTTGGCGCGTCAGCTTCTTGGCGCTCGGCACCGCGGCGCTCGCAGGAGCTGGAGCAGTTTCCTTGTGGCTGCCTCACGGTCGGCCGCGCGCCATCCCGCATCCCAAGTTGGACACCCTTCCATCCTTCCCCTACCAGATTCAGGGGCTCTTTCGCATCCGTCGCCTGGTCGCAACGTTTGCTGTCGGGTTCAATGTTCTTTTTTCTCTGGTCGGCGTTTTCACGTGGATTACTTTCTATCTCGCGGCCGCGCCGTTCAATCTATCGACCACTGCGCTGAGTTCCCTTTTCTTCGTCTACCTGATCGGACTCGTCGTGACGCCGGCGGCCGGACTGCTCATTACGCGTGTAGGCCTGCGTGCGGGCATCAGCGGCGCCATTGCCTGCTCCATCACCGGGGTGCTGCTGACCCTCGCGCACTCTCTGCCTGTGGTCATCGTAGGGCTCACGATGCTGTCGAGCGGCGTGTTCATCGCGCAGACGGCCTCTCAAAGCCACTTGCGCGTTGCTGCACCGCCCGGAGCGCGCGTGACGGCCGCGGGCCTATACCTGACTTGCTACTATTTGGGTGGCACCGCGGCAGGCGTCATTCCCGGCGCGTTCTGGGCAATGGGGAAATGGCCGGCTTGCGTGGGCTTTATTGTCGCGATGCAGATGGTGGCTTTAACGATCGCGCTGATTGGATGGCGCACCCCTCCGGTCTCGCCAAGTGCCGAGGTATCAGCGGCCTGAACCGCCCCCAGATTCGTGAACCCCAAAGCTACAATTGAGAATCTAAGGTTTCGTAGGCCAGTTTGCCGCAGTGGTTATACCGGAATGACCTTGCCCGGTTTCGAAAACACCGGCCGCATGTGTCGTTCATTCCCCAATCGGATTGTCTTTTCGCTAAGCAGATAAAAGGAGCAGGTTTTTGGCCGATACGAATTCCCTGGCTGCACCGGGCGCCCCTCCCCGCTCTGTGACCGTGGCCAATCCGACTATCGACCCGCAAGCGGCCTGGAAGCCGCGCGTTAATCCATGGCTCATTGCCATGACGGTAGCTCTCGCGGCATTCATGGAGGTGCTCGACACCTCGATCGCGAATGTGGCCCTGCCTCACATCGCGGGATCGCTGGGTGCGAGCCCGGACGAAGGCACATGGGTGCTCACCAGCTATCTTGTCGCCAATGCCATCGTTCTTCCTCTCGGCGGATGGGCATCCAACCTGATGGGCCGGCGCAATTTCTTTGTCGCCTGCATCACCATCTTCACGATTTCGAGTTTTCTTTGCGGAGCGGCCCCATCGCTGCCGATCCTGTTGCTGTGCCGCATCATGCAAGGCTTCGGCGGCGGCGGCATGCAGCCCATGGCCCAGGCCATCATGGCCGACTCCTTCGAGCCGCACAAGCGCGGACAGGCTTTTGCTCTGTACGGTCTCGTCGCCGTACTCGCACCCTCGATCGGGCCGACTCTTGGCGGATGGATCACCGACAACTTTAGCTGGCGCTGGATTTTCTTCATCAACATTCCAGTTGGGATCCTGGCCTTCATCCTGGTCACGCGGCTGGTGGACGATCCGCCGTGGATCAAACCCGATCGCTCCCTGTTGCGCAAAATGGACTATCTCGGCCTCAGTTTCCTGACCATTTCAATGGGCGGCCTGCAGATCATGCTCGACAAGGGCGAAGAGAACGACTGGTTCTCGTCTCCTTTCATCTGCTTCTTCGGCTTTCTCTTTGTCGCCGGAATTGTTGGCCTTTTCTTTTGGGAGTGGAATCACAAGACGCCTCTCATCAACATCAAGCTTTTCCGGTACAAAAATTTCGCGATCTGTTGCTTGCTAATGGCATTGGTGGGCGGTGTTTTGAATTCGAGCACTGTGCTGCAGCCGCAATTCATGCAGCAATTGCTTGGCTGGACAGCCACTACGTCGGGGCTCGCGCTGACCGCAGGCGGCTTCACGCTGGTCCTTGTGATGCCGCTGGCCGGCGTTGCCACTGGCAAAGTTGCCGCGCGCTGGCTCGCCGTGCTCGGGTTCACACTGTTCTTCTTCACCTATCGTTATGCTGCGGCAGTCACGAACCTCGATATGACGTTTGGCGCGTCTTCGTGGCTACGCGTCATACAGATGATCCCGCTGCCCTTCTGCTTTATCTCAATTACCAACGCTGCCTATGTCGGGATGCCGAAGGAAGAGAGCAACCAGGTCGCCGGGTTAATCAACTTCGCCCGCAACATCGGCGGCAGTATTCTGATCGCCCTGACGAGTGCGCAGGTGACCAGCCGCGCCATGTGGCACCAGCAGCATCTGCAAAACGCCATGACCCCTGGCTCTCCCGGGTACGCACAGCACCTGCAGGCGCTCACCGGTTTCTTTAGTGGAAGCTTCGGGGGGCCCAATAGCGGTGGCCTGGCTTTGGCCACTCTTTACAACCAACTGAACATGCAGGCGCAGGCGCAGGGCTACCAGGACGTGTACATGGAGCTCTCGTGGATGTCCCTGGGCCTGATTGTCATCGCCTTCCTGCTGAGCGGGAACCGGCCGGGCCAGGGCGCCGGTGGCGGCGCCGCGATGCACTAGGGCCTGTTAACAGGCCCTGGTGCGAGCGAGCGGCCGGGGCTACGGCTTTTCCGTTGACCCGCTACTGCGCGCACCAGATAATCGAGTGAACTCGTTCCCCTCGCGAGTTTGACCCCCATGAGTCAGTTGACCGAAGATCCCAGCTCTGCTGCGGCCAGGCATAGCTGGCGCAGACGCCTCATCCATGTCGGGAGCATCTTCCTGATTGTGCTTTCGGGCTACTACGCCCTGACGGACGTCTACGATGTGCTGCACGACATGCGCGACGAGGTGGTCAAGCAGGAGTCCAGCAGCGATGCCCGGTCGTTTACCGGTCGATTGCAGAATCTCGTGCGGAAGCAGCTTGCCGAGCTGACGGCCGTGAACCCCACTGCCCTGGGCGGCACCTTCACCGATTCGCTGGAAAGCTACAACTGCAGCTGGTTTGTTTCGTGTACTCGGATCGTGCACCCTTTCGAGTCGGTGCACTTTGGACAATTCAGCATGGACTTGCCGATCGCCTCGGATCCGCCGCCGAAGCTGATGATCCATTTCGGCCCGATTCCGATTCCGACATGGCACTCCATCAGCGGTGCACCGCGCGCGTTCATTGATGCCGCCCGCAAAATTGCAACGGCAGGCATGTGGGCCATCGCCATGTTTACTTCCTGCACAGTGATCTGGATTGCCCTGCTGATCGGCGCGGCGAGGAGTGAGACGCCGCTTGTGGCCTACTTCATGCTCGTCGGCGCGCCGCTGGGAATCTCGCTGATGGTGCTTTGCGTACAGCACATCTGCCTGGCCGTGCTGAACACATTTGGCATTTTGGGCTGCGTGCTGGCGGTAGGAATTACGGGACTGCTGCACAGCGCCGCTCTCGCTCTTGCGGTGGGCTTCCGGCACATCGCCAAGACTCCGCACGAGCTGATAGAAGAAACGCACAAGCTGAAATCGGTGTGATGTGATCTGAGGCCGCACTCGCAGCCGGGCCGCGGGATCGGCGCATTGTTGCGCACAAACGAAAGCGCCAGAGACCTTGCGGCCACTGGCGCTTTCCGGGTGCCTTTGCAGTTCAACGGATCATGCATCGTCCCTTCAGCCTTTTGATGAGGGCTCAGGGTTGCCCCTTCGCCTGCATCTTGCGGCTTGGCTAGTTTTGCGTCTCCGGGTTGCCCCGTACCTCGCACTCTTTGGCCGCGCCGTGCGACGATTCCGCAGGTTGCCCCGCTTTCTCGTCCTTTGGCTGTGCCGGCAATGGACCTTCGAGTTGCCCCGAATTTCGCATCCTCGTGCGTCGTGGGTTTCGGTGATTCCGCGGGTCGCCCCGTTTCCTCACGCCCTCCTGCGACGCCCTCTGACACGGAACTTGGGTTGCCCCGCGTTCCGTATCTCCGGCTTGGCCGGCGATGGAGTTCCGAGTCGCCTCGAACCTCGCATCCTTCGGCGGTGCCGAGTACCGATTTTCAGGTTGCCCCGAACTTCGGTCTTTCGGTATCGCCGATGATCCTTCCTCGGGTTGCCCCGCATCCAGATCTTCCGGCACCGGCTGATGGTCCCCCCGAGTTTCCCCTGGGTTCTGCACCATCCGGTTGTGCCTGTGGGCGAACTTTCGAGTCTCCCCGAATCTCCGGTCCCACCGGTCTAGCCAGCTCGATAAACTTCCGGGTTGCCCCGGCTCTTTATCCCTCTGGCTGCGCTGACCGGCTAACTTCCAGGTTGCCCTAAAACTCAGGTCGGTCAGTGCTGCCGATTGGCCGATTACCGGGTTGCCCCGGTTCACTGCCCCTCA
>Ga0265339_10000162_pt1 | contig 55877 bp, 47 predicted proteins | sample 4CB219metaG_FD_202085 | JGI IMG/M metagenome (GOLD analysis project Ga0265339, IMG submission 202085) | Rhizosphere microbial communities from Carex aquatilis grown in University of Washington, Seatle, WA, United States - 4-CB2-19 metaG | ecosystem: Host-associated > Plants > Roots >... | reverse complement strand
GCTGTTCATGTGCGTTGGAAAGGTCCAAATACCGGCCTGGTCGTGAAGCAAATTGCGCGGCACATTGCGGAGAGTGGGCGCATCGGGCGCTGGAGCGGGCGCGTCGGGCAGCGTTGAAGAAGTTTGAGAGTGGGCGGTCGCACACGCCAAAGCTGCTGCCAGAAGCAGCGCCGGGAACCTTTTGGCCATGATTCTATTGTGGGGGTGGGCCCGGGGGGCTGTAAAACCTCACGTTGCATTTACGGAGGGAGCGTGGGGCTTCAGCCCCACGAATCAAGCCCTCAATTGACCAGGGCTTTAGCCCCGCACCTTTCGTTAGAATCGCAAAATCGACTTTGACAGCAATCTGAAAAGGCCCGGAGCTTCCGCTCCAGGCCTTCTGCATTTCAGTCTTCTATTCTGCGTAGGTGTAGTCGGCTGAACCGCTTACTCAGCCGCTGCTTCAACTGCCTTGGTCTGCGAAACGGTCCAGTCGTTGCCACCAACCTTGAAGCGCGCGAAACGGCGCACGGTGATGTTCTCGCCGAGCTTGCCAACCTTCTGCGCAATCAGTTCCTTGATGCTCACGGCCTGGTCTTTGATGAAGGGCTGCTCAAGCAGGCAAACCTCTTCGTAGAACTTGGCCATTTTGCCTTCGACGATGCGCTCGATGACCGGGGCCGGCTTGCCGGTGGCCGCGGCCTGCGCGCGATAGATTTCCTTCTCGCGCTCCATGTCTGAGGGGGTCACGTCTTCAGGCTTCACGTAGCGCGGATCGCTGGCGGCGATGTGCATCGCGATGTCCTTCAGCAACTCCTGAAAGTCATCGGTGCGGGCCACAAAATCGCTCTCGCAGTTCAGCTCAAGCAGCACGCCGATCTTGCCGCCTGCGTGGATATAGGTGCCCACGGCGCCCTCGTTGGTGCTGCGCGCGGCCTTCTTCTGCGCCGACGCCATGCCCCTTTTGCGCAGAACCACAAATGCGTCTTCGATGCTGCCCTTCGTCTCCTGCAGGGCCTTCAGGCAGTCGCCCATCGGCGCGCCGCTCTTGTCGCGGAGCTCCTTCACTAATTTGGCGTCAATCTTCTCAGTCACTGTAGTCATCTCTTTTCTTTTTCCTCGTTTTCCATCATCCGCCGAAGATCCCGTACTCAGATCAAGGCCGGATCAATTTCCCCTGGACACAAACTCCAGTTCGTCGTCCTCGTTGGGCTTGCTTGAAAATACTGAACCGTGAACAACCGGCTCCCGGATCATCACTCCCCCGCCGTATTCCTTGACATACCAACTTGTCGCCGGGTCGTCGACAGTCGGATCTGCAACAAACTCGATTTCGCCGGAATACCGCTCGGCGTAAAGTATCTTGTCGCCCTTCTTGATCTCCTCGCCGGACTGGTAGTAAAGTGTCATTTCTATTACCGGCAAAAGAAAAGCGTGGCACCAAACTGCTGGGCGGCCACGCTTGACTCGGTCGGACGCGCCCTGCGCGCCCTTAGCTTCTTAGAGTGCGCGCTCGGTAGCGGGTTCGTCCTCATCAAGTAGCACGCCAGCCGGGGCCTTGCGAATCCCCGCGCCCAGCACCGCTTCAAGGTCCACTTCCTCAGGAGCGGCAACCTCTTCAGGCGCGGTCTCGGCAGCAGCCTCGGGAATCTCTTCGACAAACGCCTTGTCGCCCACCAGGTTCACGCCCTCGGCCGCCGAATCGGCGATCTTCGAGGTGAACAGGCGGATGGCGCGCAACGCGTCATCGTTGCCCGGAATCACGTAATCCACCACCGTGGGATCGCAGTTGGTATCGACCACCGCAACCACGGGAATGCCCAGCTTGCGCGCTTCCTTCACCGCAATCGCCTCGTTGTTCGAGTCGACGATGAACAGCGCGTCAGGCAGGCGCTTCATATTCTTGATGCCGGCCAGGTTGGCCTGGAGGTGCTTGCGCTCGCGCTCCAGCTTGATCACTTCCTTCTTGGTCAGCAGTTCGTAGCGGCCATCGCCGGCCATGTCATCCAGTTCCTGAAGGCGCTTCACCGACTTCTGCACCGTCACCCAGTTGGTGAGCAGGCCGCCCAGCCAACGCTGATTCACGTAAGGCATGGTGGCGCGCGTGGCTTCTTCAGCAACTGCGTCCTGAGCCTGGCGCTTGGTGCCGACAAACAGAATTGTCTTTCCGCTCGCGCACAGTTCGGTAACGAACTTCGATGCGTCCTTGAAAAGCTTGAGCGTCTTCTGCAGGTCGATGATGTAGATACCGTTGCGCTCGCCGAAGATGTATTCCTTCATCTTGGGATTCCAGCGCTTGGTCTGATGCCCGAAGTGAACACCCGCTTCGAGCAGCTCCTTCATTGTGATCGTGGCCATTGGCCTCCTTCGTGGATTGCATCCGGGTGGTCGATGCCGGCGCCCGAATTGAACCCGCTTCTGCGGGAAATTAGTGGTGCTAGTTGTCAGTCGTCAGTGATCAGTTGTCAGCCATCCGAGATACCGGTGCTGCGAACTGAAAACTGACAACGGAAAACTATCTCTTGCTGAACTGGAAGCGCGCACGTGCGCCCTTCTGTCCGTACTTCTTGCGTTCCTTCATGCGCGAATCGCGGGTCATGAAGCCTTCAGCCTTCAGCAGCTTGCGCAGCTCTGGATTGAACTGCACCAGAGCGCGGGCAACGCCCAGCTTGACGGCATCGGCCTGCGCCGAAACGCCGCCGCTCTTCACGGTGGTGACCACGTCGAAGCTCGAAGCCAACTCGGCAACCACAAGCGTGCGCTTGGCGGCGGCGCGCTGCTGTTCGGTCACAAAGTAGACGTCGAATGCCTTGCCGTTGACCTTCCACTCACCCGTTCCGGGGCGCAGAAAGACGCGGGCAATCGCCGACTTGCGGCGGCCCGTTCCGTAGTATTGAACCAGATCTGCCATTTATTCCTCTAAGCTCTCAGCCGTCAGCTTTCAGCCATCGGCTTGGTCGTGCTTCCATTCGAACTTTGTGCTGCCCTCGACTTACGGCTTCAGCACGAAACGCTGAAAGCTGATAGCTGAAGGCTGATAGCTGTCTTACTTCACTTCCAGCGCCACCGGCCCCTGGGCCTGGTGGGGATGCTTGTCGCCGCGATAGACCTTGAGCTTGGTCGCCATCTGGCGGCCCATCTTGGTCTTGGGCAACATACCTTTGATCGCTTCTTCCAAAACTTTTTCGGGCTTGCGATTGATCAGGCGCGTGAACGACTCTTCGCGCAACCCACCGGGGAAACCGGTGTAACGGCGATAGAGCTTGCTCTGCGACTTGAGGCCGGTGAGGCGAACCTTCTCGGCGTTGATGACGATCACGTGGTCGCCCATATCGATGTAAGGCACATACTGGGGATTCAGCTTGCCTGCCAGCACACTCGCGGCCTTGGTCGCCAAGCGGCCCAGGGTCTGGCCGTCGGCATCCACCACATACCATTTGCGGTCAATATTCTTACCGCTCGGAACAAAGGTCGACATCTCTCTCCTGCCTCTTCATGTCCGGCCGACCCAACTGTGGTTCCAGCCGTCCTGTACAAAAAATCTCGCGCAAATCAATCGTACCCACGCAAAACGCACGGGCTTTGATTCCACCCACTACCAAACACGCCTGTTCGGGTGAGGATAAGAGCGGCTGCCTCTAGGGCTTTACCCAGCTCTGGACGGGAACTGCTACACCTTATCCAGAACCGGCGGTCTGTTCCAGCGAAAGCCCTTTGGCAGGCTTCACCGGCCGAGTCCGGGCACACATACCCAGACGCCAGACACAACACCGCGCAAGGACTCCAGAATACCCGAATTAAGGTCTAGAGTCAACGAAATCGGCTGTTGGGGGGCGGGTGCAGGTGGCATTTGCCGGAAGAAAATGCCACCTCGCAATATTTCGGATAGGGCAGGTGAATTGTGGAGCCGAACTAGTTTGACGGCCGCAACACCTTGGCCATGGTCTTCACCATGGTTCCATTGGCATCATCGTCCTTAACAGCCCAGACGTAGGCGCCACCCAATCCGCCCGGCACTTTTACGTCGATATAGAGCATCTTCAAGAACGCCGACGACGGGTCATCGTAGGTATAGAACGTCTCCGTGGATGGGTTGTACAACGAGACAGCGATCCTCTTTGCGTCAAACGTCCACTTGTAGCCGTTCGCCTTCGCGTTGGCGAGGGTTGCATAAGTTGCGAGCCCTGGCGTAGCGAGTACATCGCCCGACGGTACGGCTGAGGGGCCAGACGAACTCTGGTACAACCCATGATTCAGATTGGGTACGCCGGTCCAGCCCGCGCCATAGAGCGGGAGGCCCATCGTATATTTTTGGGGCGGAACACCGGCTTTGAGGTAAGCGTTCACAGTCGCATCGATATCCAGACCCTGCCCATCGAGCGGATCCTGCTGGTCATCAAACAAAGGCGATGCATGGTTGGTTTGAGCATCCCAGGAGCCCGCGTAGTTATATCCATCCACGGTGATGAAATCCACTTGCTGTGCAGCATGCTTCAAATCGATATTCACGTAATTCTGCGCGCCGGCGGGACCATCGAATGACATCACATAGGTTTTCCCCGTCGTCTTGCTGAGCGTATTCAATTGCTGCCGGAACTCCGCCAGGAGAGCCGTGAAATTCTGCGTATCGGCAGCAATGGGAAACTCCCAATCGATGTTGAACCCGTCGAACAGGCCCGGCGCAGAAATTCCGGGAGCGATGTTTCCCTCGACAAACATGCTGATACAGGAAGCAGCCAGAGCCTGCCGCCCCGCGGGCGTGCTGGCGGCGCTCGAGAACGCGGCAGTGTTCGCCGCGGATGCGCCGCCGAGAGACATCAACACCTTGAGTCCTGGGTGCAATTGCTTCAACTGCTGAATTGCTGCGAAATTTCCGTACATGGGGCCGGAGTAGGCCACTCCACTGACGCTCGGAAGATACGGAGTCTGGTAATCCGCCCATGTATCGGCATAGGCACACGCGGGCGCCGGCGAGGTCGTCACGTTGGCAAAGGCATACATGAGGTGCGTCAACTTGCCTGCCACGCCATTCTGCTGCAGGTTCGCAATGTTGTAGTTTGCCCCGTAGATGCTCCACTCCTCGAAGTATCCGCCGAGGATCTTGCCTTGCGGCTGATTCTGGCCCTGCAAAGGCAGAGGTAACGCCGTAACGCAAAATACGGAAATGAACGCAACTACTGTCATCTTCCGCAAGGACTGCTTGGACATGTGTGCCTCCTTCAAAGGTTCTAGGGATTTGTGGATGGCTTCTGACCGTTCATCAGAAGATGGCAAAGTATAGGCCGCAGCTTGCCGCATCGGCAATGATTATTTTTGTATGAAACGATCAATATTCTGGAAATATGGCTGAGAATGATGCCGCCTCTAACGATTTTTGACTGAAATCATCAATATCGTTCAGATATAGAGACTATTTGCAAATGATTAACGGGCGCCGGTGTTCGGTGGTTCTTCGAACAAACGGGCTTTTCGACGCCCCTCCCGGGAAGTTGCGCTTAGCCGCTCTCTCAGAGCTTGCATTGTGACCCACGCACGAACCTCCCCCATCACCCCCGTAACTAGATTCGCGCTGAACAGGCGTATAGATTGAACGCAGTGCCCAGCTCAACTCAAAATGCTGCAGCCGCGAAGCACCCTGTGGGGGGCGACGGTGCCCTCGATCGGACCGCGCTTAGGCCACCAAAACAGTCGCTGGGCCGGACGATCGCGGCGGCCTGTATCGTGGCTGCCGGTTTCGCCTTCATCGGGGCAATGCTGGCGATCAATCTGAGTCATACAAATCCTGCAGGCAAGGACTTTATCGAGTATTGGGCGACGGAGCAGCTGCTCGTCCACGGGGCCAATCCTTACGACGAAAAGGGCCTTCTGACGACCGAACAGGCGGTGGGGTTTGACCGTCCATGGCCGGAGTTCTGGTACAGCCCGCCGCCCAACCTGGCGCTGGCGCTGCCGCTCGGCCTGGTGAGCGCGCGAACCGGCGAGGTGCTCTGGATCCTCTTTCACCTTGCACTACTGTCGGCGTCGCTCTGGGTGCTTTGGGCGATCCATGGCCGGCCCGATACTCTGCTGCACCTGCTTGGGTTCCTGTTTCCGCCGGCGCTGCTGTGCCTGCAGGCGGGCCAGATCAGCATCCTTTTTCTGCTGGGCGTGACGCTGTTTTTGTACCTGCACAAGTCGCATCCGTTTCTCGCCGGAGTGGCGCTGCTGCCCTGCGCCCTGAAGCCACACCTGTTTCTGCCCTTCGCGATTGCCCTGCTGCTGTGGGTAGTGACCCGCCGGGCGTATCCAATATTGATGGGATTCTTTGCCGCTATTGGCAGCTCGACCGCACTGATCTACCTGCTCGACAAGAACGCATGGGCGCAGTACGCCGACATGATGAAGCACCAGGACATGCTGCAGCAGCACATCGCGACGCTGAGTTCGGCGCTGCGCTTTGCGGTGGCGCCCGACGCCGTCTGGCTGCAATTTGTGCCGTGCGGCCTGGCCTGCTGCTGGGCGGCGTGGTACTTCTGGTCGCGGCGCGCGCGCTGGAGTTGGATGGAGCAGGGCCTGCTGCTGATGCTGGTTTCCGCAGTGGCCGCGCCCTACGGCTGGTTCTTCGATGAGTCGGTGCTGCTGCCGGCGGTGCTGACCGCGTTTTTCCGCGCAAGAGAGACGGGGCGCTCGGTGCTTCCGCTTGCGGCGATCGTCGCGGTGGCCCTCTACGAAATGCAAGCCGGCGTGAATGTGATGTCGAAGGGTTTCCTGTGGTCGACGCCCGCATGGCTCGCCTGGTATCTCTACGCGACCTGGAAGCCGCGCGTCGTGATGGAAGAGGCGTCCCTTGCAACCTAGCTCGCCGAAGCTTAGCCCGTTACGCATTCTCGCAGCCGTATGCCTGCTGGCGGTGGGCGCGGGCATCCTGATCATGATCGCGCAGCAGAACGATGCGGGCCGTCGAGACTTCATCGCGTACTGGTCCGCAGGCCAGCATTTGCGCCACGGGCAGGATCCCTACGATCGCGCCTCAATTTTGCGTACGGAGATTGCCGCAGGCTTCAATCAGGATCGACCGCTGATCATGCGCAATCCGCCGGTGGCCTTGTTTCTGGCTGCACCGCTGGGCTATGTGAGCGCGACGCTCGGCAACATTTTGTGGATGGTCGGGCTGCTGATTTGCCTTGTGGTTTCGATCCGCATGATCTGGGCGCTGAACGGGAAACCGGAGAGTCGGACGCACCTGCTGGGCTACTGTTTCGCGCCGGTGATGGCGTGCCTGATGGCGGGACAACTCGGCCTTCTGCTGTTGCTCGGCGTTGTGCTCTTTCTCACGTATGTGAAGACGCGGCCGTTTGTCGCGGGTGCGGCGTTGTTGTTGTGCGTCGTCAAGCCGCATCTCTTTCTGCTCTTCTTGCTTGTCGTGCTGGTGTGGGCGCTGCTTACGCGTAGTTGGCGGTTGCTCTGCGGCATGGGCGTGGCGCTCGCGGCGAGTTGCGCGTTTACGACCATCGTCGATGTTCACGCGTGGCAGCAGTACCAAACCATGGTGCGCACGGCGGGCATCCTGAACGAGTTTGCGCCCAGCCCGAGCGACCTGCTGCGCTGGCTGGTGGACCGCGATGCTCACTGGCTGCAGTTTCTGCCGGCCTGCGTGGGCTGCTTGTGGGCGCTGGGTTATTTCAGAAAACACCGCGAGCATTGGGACTGGATGGACCACGGGCTGTTGCTGCTGATCGTGTCGGTGTTGTGTTCGCCTTACTCGCTCTTGACCGACGAAGCGGTGCTGCTGCCGGCCATGCTGACGGCGGTCTATCGCGCCGAAAATACTGGACGATCGCTAATTCCGTTTGGAGTGATTGCCGGAATCGCATTGTTTGAAGTGATGGGCAACGTGGGAATCTCGACGGTGTTTTATTTGTGGACCGTGCCCGCGTGGCTCGGGTGGTATCTCTACGCCACGCGAGGCGGCGTTAGACAGAGATCAAGCGATGCCCAGGAAGCCACAGCAAAAATTGTGTGAATGTCGCACTGTAGTCACCGCGGTTCTGGCAAGGACGAGAGTAGAATCGGGGCGACCTTCAGAATGATCAGGCCTTGGGGGTACGATCATGCCCAATGTCCTTATTCCCACATCGCGCGGCCAGATGCCCGCGTGGCTCGCAGTTCCATCCACTGACAAGCCTGTTCCCGGCGTCGTCGTCCTGCACGACGTGTTAGGCATGAGCCTGGATCTCCACAACCAGGCCAACTGGCTGGCCGAGGCCGGATTTCTGGCTCTTGCCCCAGACCTCTACTACAAGGGTGGACGCCTGGTTTGCATTCGCGAGATGATCCGCGACCTTACGGCCCACGCAGGTCCTGCGTTTGACGAGGTAGAAGCAGCTCGTTGCTGGCTTCTGGCCCAGCCACAATGCAGCGGAAAAATCGGTGTAATCGGGTTCTGCATGGGCGGTGGCTTTGCGCTCATGCTGGTCAGCGGCCACGGATTTTCATCGGCGAGCATCAATTACGGTGGTCCACTGCCCAAGAATATCGATGACTTCCTCAACGCGGCCTGCCCGGTTGTCGGCAGTTACGGCGGTCTCGCCAGTTGGGAACGAGGCGTCGCCGACCAGCTTCAGCAGGCTCTCGAGCGTGCCCTTGTCCCGCACGATGTAAAAGAGTATCCCGATGCCGGACACTCCTTCATGAACAATCACCGCGGTTATGGGTTCCTGAAGGTTTTACGTTACAGGGCGGTCGGTTACAACGAGGAGGCTACGATGGACGCCCGTCGCCGCATCGCGGCCTTTTTCCATCTGCACCTGGCAAGTGAGGAAGCGATCGCCGAGCCGAAGCAAGTCGTCGCGCAAACTGAAGTCGTTGCGCAACGCCATTAGTTCGCGTTTGCCGCTACCGCACTCGGAGGCAGATCAATCGTGTAGACATGCTGCGAGGCGGTGAGCACCATCAGTTGCCGCTTCTGGGGGATGATGCGTGCTGCGAGAATCCTCTGGTCGAGCGTGAGATGCTGCAGTTCTTTTCCTGTGGCGACAGTGTAGATCGACAGCTCCTGCAGACGATTCCTCGCGGCAATCAGGCCGAGCCCGCTGTCGCCCGCGATGGCCTGGCCAAAGAACGCCATCAAGCGCGCGCCGTCAGAGACGCGATAAACCACGGTGTTGTTTTGGCCGCCGCGCACTGCAAGCAAATCGCCATAGAGCCGCGCCGTGCGCCCTTCGCCGTGGGTGGCGGGAATGGCCGGCGTGAGCAAAATGTGTTGCAACTGGCCGGTGCGCCGCGCCACGACTTCAATCAGAAGGCCTTGATCGTCATACTTCTTGATCGCGTCGGAAGTACGCGCAAATAAGTTCTTGAAATGCCGTGCATCGTCATTGGCAGAGTCTGAGTTGGCGCCAAACACCAGCAGAAGTTGATCGCCATCGGTCTGCGCAATCTCCGGCACTCCGTTGGAAAAACGACGCGACCAAAGACGAGCGCCGGTTGTTGCGTCGTCGCCTTCCACATCGATGTCCTTGGTGGGCTTCAACTGCAGCAACACCGAGCCGAACTGCACCGCCGCGCCACCGACGCTGAGACCCGCGGCCATCTTGTGCGTGCGCCAGTCAACGGCGCCCTCCCCTGAAGGCTTCAGTTCCTGATCGATGACGCGCGCCTGCAGGTGGTCGTTTTCGTCGAACGCCGCCACACGGAATGGACGCGTGAGGGCGGTCTGTTTCCCCGTGGCCAGATCCCATACCGCGCTGCGCGCACGATCGGAGATAGCAAGAAAGCGTCCATCAGCACTGAATACGCCGGTCTCCAGTGAAGGCAGCGGCGTGGCGGGCAGGCTCGCCGTTTGCAGCACCCCGCCCAGTTTGCCCACGGACAAACCGCCGTTGTAGGCTTCGGTCGCCACAGTATCGCCGGCGAGATCGACTGTTTCCAGCTTGAACCCCTGGCCCACCGCTCCGGTGACAGGATCGAGCAGCACGGCAGCCCAATTGCCATACGGCCCGGTCAACGCATGGGCTCCGCGCGCGACACCGGCAAGCCACCCATACCCGAGGCTGAAGGCGCCGAGGGTCTTTCCGTCAGGAAACGTAGAGAAGCACATCTGGAACTTGTCGGTCGTCTTTCCGGTGTGGAGTTCCCAATCGCAGCCGTAGAGCAGCTTGTCTGAATCGACGAATGTGAATCGGCCGTCATACGGATTCAACATGCTGCCTTTCAATTTGAGAAGGGCGTGTTCTTTCAGGTCGTAAGCGAGATTCGTCGGCCCCCATGCGCCGAGAAAGTAGCGGCCATCGGGACTCCAAATCGCGCGGTCGACGACAAGCGTCGACTCATCGGCGAATCCGGTCTTCTGGTAAATGATCTGGTTGGTGCGCAGATCGGTGAGGCGCATCCATCCTTGGTTATCAGATTCGCTGAAGCAGGCAAAGACGTTTCCATCGGGCGAGAGACTGGTTTGCGAGCAGCCGAAATAATCGGGAAAGTCGAGCATGGCGGCAGGTTGCTGCGCGGCAATGTTCCAAGTCTCCACGCGCAGCGAATCGTAATGAAAGACCACGCCGGTGGAGTCGGGCGTAAACTGCGCCATCTCCGCACCCCGTGCGTCAATTGAAAAAAGCAGCTTGAGCGGATCGGTGCTGAGCACATGAATCTGCGCCTCATCCTGCGCCAGCGCGTATTTGCCGTCGAGGCTCAGGCGCACATTTTCGAGCGCCGGGTTCATCGGCGGATCGAGCGCGATGGAGTGCAGTCCAGGCGTGGGCGGAACGAACGGGTTGATCGGCTGTGCATACAGCGCATCTTCAAATGGCTTGAAACCGGGGCGATAGGGCGGGCGAACCCGGCGGCAGAAGTCGGGCAGTGCGTCGATCAGTTGATGCGCCTGGCGTAGCCGCATGCTCACGTCAGGCGTGGTGTCGAAGAGATTGGTAAAGAAGTTGCCGGTGAAACCACCGTTGACATTCTCGCGATCGAGAAACGTGGCGAAGGCTTTGGGGGAGTAGCCCGCCTTGATCAACGCATAAAGCGCGACGCGATCGGCGAGCAGTTGGTCTTTCTTCTGATCTTCCGCGCTGAGTTCCGCGTTGTCGGGGATTGGAATGTTCTGCAGGCGCGCGAATTTGTCGAGCACGTCTGCCTGGTCACCGAGCGATTTCACGCCCATCGTCTTTTTCAGGCGCAGTGTGACCAGCGAGGCGGAGTGATGCGTGTAGTCGCGGCCAATCTCCTGCGCCAGCATGGCGGCCAGTTCGTCTTCGTTGCGCGCATCGAGCACCATCTTGCGGCTGATGTAAATGTGCCCACCAGCCAGCGAGATGGCGCGCATGTCTCCCGAATCGAAGATGCGAAACGAATAATGAATCGAGGTTGGCGGCAACTTCGCCAGCAGCTTCTGGCCAATTTCTGTAAGGTAAGCGCTGTCTACTTCAGGCTGCAGGGCGTATTGGGGTTCCACCATGTTGGCCATGGCGTCGCCCAGCCACTGCTCCTGCTGCTCCGAGAAGAAGTTGGCGCGGGCTACACGCTGCGGAGGCGGGTCCAGCGAGCAAACGCCGGGCTGCACCGCGAAAACAGAATTGACAGGAAGTCCAATAGTAAGAAGCAAAGAAAGAAAGAAGACAGATCGCTTCATCGCGCTACCCCGGCAACGCTTTACGAACGCTCCATGGTATCGCAGCGGGCGAGCGTTGGTTCGATCCAAGCGATTGATCGGCTTCCAATTCCCGAGCGTGGGTGAATGCGTTCAGTACAATTTCAATCGATGGCGGTTGGGAGGGAAAAAACAGGGGAAACCCTGCGCATAACCATTGGCCCGCAGCGATTTTCGCTCGGCCTTGTTACGGGGCTATTGGTTCTGCTCATCGTGTGCGGCGTCGGCGTTGGGCCAGCGTGGGAAGACCTTCGGCATGCCTTGCAAACCGGACAGAGTTTTGGAGGCTATCTTCTGGGGCTCATCGCCGCTGGAGCAATTGCAGCCTTCCTGGTCTATGTCGTCCTGCTAGGGCTTTTCGGATCGCAGATCGTTCTCGTGTCGCGAACAGACCCCGAAATCCAATCGCGGATCTTCGGTCTGATTCGATCGCAACGATCAGTTCCCAACTCGACAGTTGAGAAGCTACGGTATGAGGAATGGCCGATCCCCAGAGGCGGTATGCAGCACGGAATCAGGTTTGAGTGCGTGGGAGAGACTGTAACCTTTGCGTTCGACGCGACGACATCGGAGTGTTCAGACATCCTTGATCAGATGCTCAAGATGTACAGATTCTCTACGCCCGATCCGCCGGTGGATGAGCCCTCGCCTGCAGTTGTCCGATGGTAAAAAAGGCCGCGGAAGGCTGAACCCTCCGCGGCCCGATGTGCAATCAACCCTTATGCAGCGGCGCCGTCTACCGCACGTACGCGGAAGCGCTTCATCTGAATCGACAGCGTGCGCTCGATCTTGCGCAGTTCGTTGCGCTCGCCGGCTGCGGCAAATGTAGACGCAATACCCTTTGCCGAGGCGCGGCCCGTGCGGCCGATGCGATGGACAAAGTCCTCCGCTTCCTTGGGAAGATCGTAGTTCACCACGTGTGCAATGTTGGCCACGTCAATGCCGCGCGCGGCGACGTCGGTGGCGACGAGCACGCGATGGCGGCCCTCAGAGAAGCTGCGCAACGCGGCGTTCCGCTGGCTCTGTGAGCGGTCGCCGTGAATCTGCGTGGCCGACCAGCCGGAGCGGGTGAGGCGACGCGCGACGCGATCGGCGCCGTGCTTGGTGCGAACGAAGACCAGGAAGCTGCCCTGTTCTGCGCCGAGCAGGTGCTCGAGCAATTCCTGCTTCTGGTTCTGCTCCACTTCGAAGGTGCGCAGTTCCACGTTTTCCGCGGGCTTGAGCACCGAACCGACTTCGATGCGGACGGGGCTATTGAGATATTTGCGCGCTACTTCCTTCACCGATCCTTCGAGGGTGGCGGAGTAGCAAAGGGTCTGGCGAACCGGCGGCAGCATGGTCGCAATGCGCGCAATGGCCGGCTGAAAGCCCATGTCGAGCATGCGATCCACTTCGTCGAGCACCAGGATTCTGACTTGATCGAGGCGAACCAGCTTGCGCTTGATGTAGTCCTCAAGACGGCCGGGAGTGGCAACAATGATGCGCGCGCCGCGACGAATCGCATCAAGCTGGGCGCGTTCCTGCATGCCGCCGACCACGAGGGCCACGGTCATCAGGTTGCTCGGGCGGATGGCTTTGAATGCCGTCTCCACCTGCATGGCCAGTTCGCGTGTGGGTAACAGAATCAGCGCCTGCGCCGCGTTGCGGTCCTGCGCTTTCTGCAGCATCTCGACGATCGGGATGAGGAAGCTGAGGGTTTTGCCGGTGCCGGTTTGAGCGGTCGCGAGCACATCGCGGCCTTCGAGCGCGGGCGGGATAGCCTGCGCCTGCACCGGGGTAGGGGTTACAAACTTGTTAGCGTCAAGCCGCGCACTGAGTGCGGGCGAAAGAGTGAACTGCGAAAACTGGGTGATCAAAATAATCAAATTCCTGTTGGGCTCCGGGAGCCTCTTTTCCAACGAGGCCTGCAATCGGAACCGGACGCGGGAAGGTGCATGCACACTGGTGCGCGAACCTGCCTTAAAAATCTATGCGTAAGAGAGAACCAAATTCGTCCTGGGGGACTGGCTGACGGCATCAATCTAGATGCCGGCTCACCCGGAGCTTACCCACGCTGTATTCACGCCACGCGGCACACTGCCGAGTGGCACCACCGGCGCCGCACATCTTCAGACGCTTCCCCACATTGGGGCCGAGGTGGTTACGCTGTAGGGGCTTGGGGAAAATCTGTGCCAGGCTGAATTGCCTTCAGGTAAGGAAGGGAAGACCGCCGCTCACGTCCAAATCACTGAGCGCAACCTAAGTATAGCATGCTGTGGATTTCGGTACCTTAAAGCTGAAAATGCGGCAGTTAGCTCCGCGCGTCTAACTGCGACTTTGGAGCCGGGCGCCAACCTGCTCGACGATGCGGTTCAGCTCGTCGCTCGTCGCCGAGGCCTCCGCGTTCTCAGGCAAACGCACGCTTCGCGCATCCGGAAAACCCAGGCGCCCCTTGAGTCTCAGAATCTCCTCGATCTTCTCGTCGGGGATGCGGTGCAGGGGCTCACCAATCTGCTTCGCGATCAGGTAGGTCTTGCAGTAGGCCTCAAGAATCTCAACCAGCCACTCGGCGTGCATGGCGGTGTCGGCCCAGCAGACCACGCCGTGATTTGTCAGCAGAATCGTATTGTGGTCCTGAACGAAGGGCAGCACCGACTCGGCGAATGCCTGGGTGCCCGGAGTCTCGTACGGCGCGACAGCCGCGGGACCAATAAAGATTTCGTACTCCGAAATAAAGCCGACAGGCGGCGTAGTGCCGGTCACTGCGAAGGCCGTTGCATACGGTGGATGACAATGCACCACCGCACGCGCGCGCGGATTGGCCTTGTAGATCTGGAGATGCAGCAGAATCTCGCTGGTGCGGGGACGGTCGCCTGCCAGAATGCTTCCATCGAGATCGGAGAGGCAGATATCGGCGGGCTCCAGGTCGCGCTTGCTCATCATGGTCGGCGTGCAGAGTACGGAATTCGCTCCCAGGCGCACGCTGATGTTGCCGCCGTTGCCGTCGACGTATTGCCGCTCCCACAGCTTGCGGCCCACGGCGATGATCTCGGCGCGCAACCCTTCGGCCTCGGGAGAATGAGCCGCAAGCGAAGGGGAAGTCTCTTCAGGCTCGGGACTGCGCAAAACCTGCGGTGCAGACTGCCCGACTTCCATCAGCTTCTCATCCATCGGAACCGTTGATTGCGCCATGGCATGCCTCCCGTGAGCGGGTTCGACCGCAGAGGACGGGGCAAGCGAGTTTCGCCCCATTGATCCCATAAGAAACATATAGGGCAATTGGGTGGTCGCCGCAGGTGACTGGGATCACGGATGAGGGAGTGCCACTAATTCGCTGGAGCGGCACTCACGCGGCCAGAAGAAGGAAGATCGACGCTGTAAACCCTTTGATTGGATGTGAGAACAAGCAGCGCAGGCTTATCAGGGATGAAGCGAGCCACGCAGGGACGCTCGTCGACGGTAATTCGCTTCAACTCTAGGCCGTTATCCGCATTCAACACAAATACTTCCTGGTCGCGGTTCGTCGCGGCCAGCAGACCCAGCTTGCCGTCGCCCGCAATCACCCGGCCGAAGAAGGCGCCCAATCGCGTTCCGTCTGAAGCTCGGTAGATCACGCTGTTGTTGTAAACGCCATGGACAACCAAATAGTCCCCAAAGAGAGAGGCCCAGCGATCACTGTCGCCATTAGCGGGGTCGTATTTCTCCGGGACTTGCAAAACGCGGCGAATTTCACCGGTATGACTGTCGACAATCTCGACCAGCAGCCCGAGCGATACCCATTCGCCCCTCCAGTCGGAGCTCTTCAAGAGCTTGTTGCCGTTGTGTTTGATTTCGTCCGCAGCAGTATCGCTGTTGATGGTGATAGTCAGCAGCAGTGTCCCGTCTTCGAACTGCCTGACGAGTGGAACATCGTGGGGATAACGCTTCGACCACAAGGGTGCCCCAGTGACGGCGTCGGCGACTTGCATCACAACATTATTCGTCGTTTCGCCGGATTTGTCCTGCGGCTGAAACGTAACGAGGACATCGCCTTTTTGAAATTGGTCGATAGCAAATTTCGCTCCCTCGGTTGCCTTACCGGTTTTGAGGTCGACCTGAAAATTCTGGCCCGGTCGCTGATGGGTCTCGCTGTACTGTGCCAGCATCACATGCTGATCGTTGAAGCGCACCGCCCGGAACGGCCTCATTAAAGCGACGCGCTGCTGCGTTTGAAGGTCCCAAATCGAACTGCGCGCACGACTGGAATAAGCGAGGAAGCGCCCATCGGGGCTGAATGCGGCATCCTCTACTTCGGACATCGTCGAAACCGGCAGATCGACCGACTCCATATGCTGACCACCCAGCTCGCCAACGGTAATACCACCCCGCTCGTTCTCGATCGCAAGATTTCGATCGAATAAATCAAGAGAATCCATTTTGAAGCCAGCACTGGCTTTCCCGGTAGAGGGATCTGTCAGCATCGCCGCATTGTCTTTGAATGGCCCGATGACCACGGAGTTACCGCGCGTGATCGGCTCCATCCACTGGTAGCCGATCTTGAATTCGTTTATTGCCTCACCCTCTGGAAACGACGCTTCGCAAATCTTGAATGTTGCTGCAACGTCCTGCGCCTTTATCTCCCAGTCGCACTCGAACGCCAGTTTGTTTGAATCGATAAATGCAATGCGGCCCTCGATCAAGCGGGTGAGATCTCTCACGAGCGGGATTGGTTTCCTCTCCTTCAAATCGAATGCCATCGCCTTTCCGGCGGAGGCAACGATCAACGTGCGGCTGTCCTGGCTGCAGGCCACATTTGCCACGCGAATCCCCGAGGCTCCGCGCACCACTATGTTCGCGGTGATGCCATTTCCTCCTCCAACGGAAAATGTCTTGTTTTCGTAGAAGATTTTCCCGCTATCCACGTCACTGAGCTTGAGCCACACGCCATCATCGGACTTGGAGAGGCAAACAAACGTCTTTCCGTCCGGCGAAAGGCTCGTTTGCAGACAACCGTTGTAGTCCACCAGTTCGTGGAAACTTTCCAGCTTTTGACTCACGACGTCCCAGTTCTCGACCCGCATGGTCGGATAGTGGAAGACAACATGTGTCGAATCAGGTGTAAATTGCGCAAATCGCGCGCCCAGAGCATCAATCGTGAACAGATGTTTCAGAGGTGAACGACTCAGCACGTGAATGCTGCTCTCATCCTGCGCCAGGATAAAACTGCCGTCGGGGCTAAAGCGAACCCGCGTTAGTGCAGGTCTCATCGGTGGTTCAAGCTTGATCGAACTCAGGTCCGGTGTGGGATCGACGAGCGGGTGAATCGGAGCGTTGCGGATGGCCTCTTGAAAGCTCCTGAATTCAGGTGAAGAGGTTGGCGTCAAGCTTCCACAACCCTGCGGCAGCGAATTGGCTATTTTTCGCGCGACCCGAACGCGCCTGTTGATCTCGGAAGTTGTTCCCAGCACGTCCGTCAGAATGCTCCCCGTATGCCCCTTGTTAACAGCGATCCGGTCGAGATTCTCACTCAGTGCGCGCGGTGCATATCCCGCCTTGATCAAGGCGTAAATGCCCACGCGGTCGGCAAGCAGCTCATTCTTCTCCTGGTCATCCTCGCTTTCGCCTGCACGTTCCTTCCACGGTGCATTCAAGGACAATTGAAACTTGTCTACAATATCCTTCTGATCGCCGAGCGTAGTCACGTTCAGCATCGCTTTGAATTCGCGGGTAAATTCGATGACAACCTGATGGGTATAAATGTGCCCGATTTCGTGCGAAAGCACAGCCGCAACTTCGTCCTCGCTGCGCGCGTCGGTAATTAGTTTGCGGCTGACATAGACGTGTCCTCCGGCAAATGAAAACGCATTGGCGTCTTCCGACTCATACACACGAAAGCTGTAGTGGATGGACGTGGGTGGCAGTTGCGCGAGCAGCTTCTGGCCGATCCTCTCCAGCTCCGCTGAATCCTTCTGTGGCAGAAGATCGTAGCTCGCCTCCTGCTCCGCGGCTTGCGCCTCGCCAATCCACTGCTCCTGCTCGTCTGTAAAGATATTTAGCGTGTCCGAACGGAACTGTGGCTGGGCCATGGAACAGGATTGGGAGTTTGTACTTTGCTGACTAAACCCAGGACAAGAAAGGATGGCGAGAGAACAGACCGCGAGCAGATAACGAAGTTGTTTCATAGTTAGCCTGTGAGTCAAGAACAATTTGGCTCATGCTACCACGCTCCTAAGTCTGCAGGCAGTGCTCGCGATCAGTCCGCCTTCACCAGCCTGCGCTGTAACTCCTCCAGCGTCTGGCCCTTAGTTTCGGGATAGAAGAACAGCACGGTCAGGAACTGCACCGACGTCATCACCGCGAAGAAGATAAACGGAACGCTTTGCCCCATGTGATGCGCAGCAATAGGGAACGAAAGCGCGATAATTGTGTTCATCGCCCAGTGGCTGGCGTTGCCCACGCCCTGGCCTTTGGAGCGCACACGGTTGGGAAACACTTCGCCGATGTAGACCCAGATGACGGCGCCCTGCGACAACGCAAAGAAGGCGATGTACGTAATGAGCAGCCAAACCAGAGAGCCCTGGTGCGAGTTGGAGGCGTAGACCCAAGCCACTCCCGCGAGACATGTCGCGGTGCCGGCCGCGCCAATCAGCAAGAGGGTTTTGCGGCCCGCCTTGTCGATCAAGCTCATGCCCACCATGGTGAAGATCAAGTTGGTGAAGCCGATCGCGATAGCTTGCTGATCGCCTGAAAGCTGGCTGAATCCTGCTGCCTGAAAAATGTCGTTCAAGTAATAGAGGATGGCGTTGATGCCGGCCAATTGGTTAAACGCCCCGATCGTGATCGCGAGAAACAGCGGGTAGCGATATTTCCAGCGAAAGACAGGCTCGTGCGCTGAAGCATGTTCCTCGGCAAGCGCAGCGCGAATGTCGGCCAGCTCCGCCTCGGGGTTTGGGTCACCCATCATCTTCAGCACGGCGAGCGCCTCGTCAATGCGATCGCGCGAGGCGGACCAGCGCGGGCTGCGCGGAATGCCGAACAGCAGCGCCAGGAATCCCAGAGCGGGCACAGCCGCAACGCCCACCTGCCAGCGCCACTCTGCCGCGCCCAGGTGCAGCAGGCGAATGAGGTAGTTGGAGGTATAAGCGACGAGAATGCCGAACACCACATTGAACTGGAACGCGCCCACCAGCCGGCCGCGCCACTTGGCCGGGGCGAGTTCGGCAATGTAAACCGGCCCGAGCACCGACGAGGCTCCAATGCCCAAACCGCCAATGAAGCGGAAGACCATCAGCGAAGGCCAGTTCCATGCCAGCGCGCTGCCGATTGCCGAGATCACATACAGCACGGCGGTCAGTCGCAAGGTTTCGCGTCCACCGAGTTTTTGGCCGACGGCGCCAGCCCCAAACGACCCCACCACGGTGCCGATAAGTGCGATTGCAACTGTCCAGCCCTTACCGTAATCGTTAAGGCCATACAGGCGCACCACGGCGTCAATAATGCCAGAGATGACCACCGTGTCGAAGCCGAAGAGCAAGCCGCCAAGCGCGCCGGTCAGCGTCGCTTTCATCAGGTTCAGATTGGGTCGCATGGATAAACGGTCCTAGTTTTCCGAATCATCCTACAGCGCGGCCCTGAGTGCAGGAAAGCGCGTGCGGCTGCCGCGGCATTTCACGGCATGCGACCGTCCCTTGCAACGTGCCTAGACAGCCGTGGCCTGCGCCGCGGAGACGGCCAGCACCAGGCAGCGCTCCTTGCCCGCGGCGCTCCAACCCATCGGCACCTGGCTATCGATATACGCGCAATCGCCGGCTTCGAGGGTTTCGCGCATGCCGCCGGAATCCATCTTCAATCGACCTTCGACCACATAGAGCAGGGCGGTCACGGTGCCCCCCGAGCCCGGCGCAATCGATGCGCCGTCTGAGGAGAATTCGATCACCTCGGCCACTAGCGGCGAGTTCGCCGATGCCGCGTGCAAGGGAGTGCGCTTGATGGGTTCTCCGCTGCGCCCCTTGCCCTGCAAATCCGGTTTGCGCGTGATAGAGAGACTATGTTTGTCCGGCTCGCTAAAAAAGTGGCTGAGGCCCACGCCGTAGACCCGGCATATGCCGGCCAGCGTGGGCAACGTGGGAATCATACGGTCTGTCTCGAGCTTGGACAGCAACGCCGTCGACAAACCCGTTTCCGCGGCGAGACGCGATAAGGTCAGTCTCTTGCGGGTGCGCAGGGCGCGCAGTTTCATTCCGATACAGTAGGGTTCAAGAGACCAGCGGGCGTAAGAGGCTTCGTTCATGGCACAAATTCCTCAACGGCAGTTTCACCGCAACCGGCCCTTGAATTTCGGAAGGATTTTTGAAGTTTTTCCGGAGTCGCAGGGTTTCGAATTTCGACGCGACCGGGTTAACATCGATTGAGGGACGGGCCTTTGGCTCGATTCAAGATGCGGCCGGCCCCAAAACTCCCTCGAGAAGGATCACACCCCAAATGCACTCGTGTTTTCCAGGCTATTCTCATTCCCAAAAAGAGACTTCCCTTCAACTGATTCGCGGCCTGCGCATGTTGCCAGCGGCCCTGTTTTGCTTCGCCACTCTATGTGCCGGCCAAGAAAAGATCGCAGCCAACCCCGCACCAGACGTCCTCGTCCTGAGCAACGGCGATACCCTGCACGGCAAATTTGTCAGCGCAATTCAAGGCAAGGTCGTCTTCCATAGCGACGCGCTCGGCGACCTCTCGCTGAGTTGGGACAAGGTCAAGGAACTGCACACCAGCGGCCCGTTCGCGGTGCTGGATAAGAACGTGAAGCTGCGCGGCAAGAAGAGCGCCGAAGCGGTTCCCAATGGCACGTTGACGGTCGAGAACGGCAACGTATCCGTGCAGGTGCAGAACGCGGCCCCGCCCGCACCCATTCCGACCAAAGATGCGGCCTACGTTCTGGATGAGCCCACGCTCGACAAGGCGATCCATCATCAGCCGGGCTTCTTTGCCGGTTGGAACGGCGCAGCCACGGCGGGCGCCACGCTGGTGACGGCCACGCAAAATCAGTACACCTTCTCCGGCGGCGTGGGGCTGGTGCGCGCCATCCCTACGGTCAACTGGCTCGACCCGCGCGATCGGACATCGATTGACTTCACCGGGTCATTCGGAAAAATCACGCAGCCGGGCTACTTCGCCACACCGGGCGATCCCACATCGTTCGTTGCTGCCGTGACCACCAAATCCGCGATCTATCATGCCGACGCAGAGCGCGATCAGTACTTCTCACCGCGTTTGTTCGCCCTGGGCCAGATCGCATTCGATCACAACTACGGCCAGGATCTCGATCTGCAGCAGATCTACGGCGGCGGCATGGGCTGGACGGTGCTGAAAACGCCCAAACAAACAGCCGATCTAAAGGCCACCGCGCAGTACGAGAAACAGCAATTCATTACCGGCACTTCAAGCGGAAATCAGAACTTGATCGGATCAACGTTTGCGGCCAATTACGTGCTCCACACAAAGATGTTCACCTACATCCAGGGCCTCGCTTTCATCCCCGCCTACAACAATTCGCGTGCGTACTCCACGAACGAAACCAATACATTCGCATTTCCCGCCTACAAGAACCTGAGCTTTTCGCTGGGAACGATGGATTCGTATTTGAACGATCCGCCGGTCTCGCTGCCCCCCACCAAGCGGAATTCTTTCCAGTTCACGATGGGTCTCACCTACGGCATCAAATCGAAGAACTGAGGATTTTTGCATAGTGAAAAAGCGACCGGCGGAGTGATCAAAGGAGACAATTATCCCCTTGACGTAGGATAATAAACGTGGAATATTAGGTGCATGAATCTCTTCTCATTGGCAAAGCTATTCCCTACAGAAGATGCGGCTGTCGATTATTGGATTACTACGCGCTGGCCTGACGGCGTGCGGTGTGTGGGATGCGACCACGATACGGTGTATCGGATTCAGACGGTAGGCAAGACGGGGAAGCCGTCACTGATCTTCGAGTGTGGGAAGTGTCAACTACACTTCTCTCCCACGGCGGGAACCCTGTTCCATGACTCCCATTTGCCCCTGCAAAAGTGGTTTGCGGCCATTGCACTCATGTGCGAGGCGAAGAAAGGTGTATCCGCGAATCAGCTTAAGCGGCACTTGGGTGTCACGTATAAAACGGCGTGGTACATGGCCCATCGGATACGCAAGGCAATGTCGGACGATGATCCTACGCCGCTCGGCTCTGAGGGGCAGGTAATCGAGATTGACGAATCGTTCATTGGCGGGTCACTCCAGCGTCAGGGTTCCACGGTAGCGAAACGGCGCAAGGTTAAGGTGCTGGGCATTGCAGAGCGCGGTGGGCGGGTTCACCTTAAGAAGATTCGCGATCTGAAACCAGCTACACTCCAGCCAGTCCTAGACGCTAGTGTGAGTCCTAACGCCTCAGCTATTCACACAGACGGGGCATTGCGGTACGTGAACATGATTCCAAAGGGAAAGCATGTCCGGGGAAACCACGCTAAAGAGTTAAAGACTGGCCCGGTATCCAACCCGACCATTGAAGGGGCATTCTCACTCTTTAAGCGCGGAGTCGTGGGCAGCTATCACAAGCTGGGGGTAGAGCACATGGACGCCTATTTAGGGGAGTTCTGCTGGCGCTACAATCGGCGCAAAGAGCAAGCGGGAATGTTTGATATGGCTCTTGGGAACATGGGCCGGAAGCCGCTACCCTATGCCAAGCTCAAGGGTGGCGATAATCCGTTCTAGCTTCGTTTGCTGCGGGGAGACGTGCCGATTACATCCTTGAGCGGTAATGGTTTCGTGTTGATGATCTTCCTAAGCACAGCGTCAAACTTGTCTTTGTCTACGATGATTTCTTTAGAGTCCGTAGCGGGTTTGTCCATACAGGTATCCTACACTTACTCAAATACTGTCAATTGGAGTGAACCATGAACAAGTTGAAAGTTCTTTTTCTCCTTGGGGTAGCCATTTGCGTAGTTCCGTCTATTCGTGCGCAAAGTGCTGAAGAGATGATATCCAACTGCAAGGAACTTTCAGAAGCGAAGATCAGCGATCATAAAATAGCAGTGCCTCAAGACTTCGAGAGCGGAGTATGCTGGGGAGCATTTGGAACCGTCCTAGACGCCATATTTGTCGTACCAGATTCGTATCCAAAAGACGGGCCAATGCTTCACGTATGCGCGCCGCAAGAGGTCACGGTGACAGAGATTATTCAAATCTTCATCGCTTACGCAAAACAACACCCTGAGCAACTGCACAAAGAATATTTCTTCGTCGCTCTGGCCGCGCTCAAAGGAGCGTTTCCATGTCAAAAATGAGGGAGTTTATACCCTCTTACCATCAAGTGTGCGGTATGGCCCACCCTTGCGGTTCCTTAGTTTCTTTGTGGCTTTTTGGGGGAACCCTTTAGCAGGTGGTGCCGCGACGTATTTCTTCTCGGACTTCTCGACGTTGGGCAGCTTAGATAAATCAGCAGACTGTGACATTAGACACCTCTCTGTCGTGGTGATACACTGCGACTCAAGAGGGTCTGTGTGGCGGTCAGGGCGGCAACCCTTCCAGCTATCAACCCAGTGCGATATCTAATCTAGTTGTGCTTCCACCACCTGGCAGAGTGGCTGAAATTCCTATGCGAATCTTCGCACAGGATGAATCATTATGTCTATCCGTTTTTCCGTTGAACTCACTGACCCCCACACAGAAAACCTACTGCGCTACCTTGATGATGCGCTGGGCGATAACTATGCTCATAAACTGGAAGTACTCGACTGTGCTCGGCAATGGCTGGAGATGGAAGATAGAATTCCGCCTGCGTTCACTCGTGGCGAGGACCATAGGTCACTTTCGCTTCTCGTGGTGGACGGCGAGCAGCCTCAAGGCGTTGTTGAACTCTCTCGACGGCCTTCTCTAGCTCTTTCCTAGTGATAGGCTTTCCAAGAAAATCACATACCGCCATAGCTAATATCACATCATCCTCGTCCATGCGTACCGACTCCTCACGGTAGCGCGATTATATCCCCCTGTCCCTAAATCAAAGGGATAATTGTCTCAAAGGATAAACATCGGTCGCTCCGAATTAGGAATTGCCTCGGATTCAGGCGCCTGCGTAACCCGCGAAAGATTACTACCTAATCAATGGTCACCTTTTGTTGATTGTGAGGAAATGCAGGCGCATAATGGACGAATCTTCAATCAATCTTCGATTGCACAGGGCAATCTGAGGTTGCGAATACGGGCCCCTCTTCCTCAGAGGTCGTGAATCTTTGCCCGGAGCCGCAGATTGCTTCAATCTGCCATGAGCAGACGGAACGCAATGCCGCGCGCCGGACCGGGTCAGGAAAGACGTGTGGTTTCGTATGCGAAGTGCTTCGAGCGTCACCGATAGTCCGCGCCAGTCTGGATATACCTTCGGAGATCTCCAACTCAACCCCGATGGCACGCTGCGCCGGGGCGACGCCGAGATTCACCTTCCGCCCAAGGAATTGGCGGCGCTGCGATTTCTCCTGGCGCGCCCCGGCCAAATCGTCACTCCTTCCCAACTGAAAAGTGCGATCTGGGGCGATGTGCATGTTACAGGCGAGAGCGTTCCTCGCTGCATCTCCTCTCTTCGCACCGCGATGCTTCCCGGTGAATGGATACAGACTGTCTATAAGCGGGGATACCGCTTCACGGCGACCGTTGTGCGCCACGGCGGCACGGGCACGCGTCCGCGACTGGCCATCCTTCCCTTCGTTGCCGGACTCACTGTGCCCGATTACCTGGGCGCGGCGGTTGCCGACGAGGCCAGTGCGCGCCTCGTCGGCGGCTACTCCGATGCGCAAATGCCATTTGCGATTCTGGCGCGCGATTCGGTTTTCACACTGGCGCAGCGCGGATACACCGCCCAGCAGGTTGGCATAACACTCGGAGCGGACTATGTCCTGACCGGAAGCTTGCGCGCGTTTACCGCACACTACCGGCTGCGTGCCGAAATGATTCGCGTTGAAGATGGCGCGCAGGTCTGGGTGGAAGATTTTCTGGTGCCGCAGTCGCGCGTGGGCGGACTGGAAACGGAGGCTGTGGATCGCCTGCTGTCACGTCTCAGTCATGGCGCTGTGACTATTGCGGCCGTCCATGCCCAGCAGGGAGGCAGCGACGTCGTGCGCCAGGAAGCCTGGCAACGATTCCAGCAAGGACGGCAGGAAATGCAGACCCTGCAGCGGCATCGCATGCAGGAAGGATTGCAGAATCTGCTGCGCGCCACGGAGTTGGACCCTGGGCTCATCTCCGCGCATATCGACCTGGTGAACGTGTGTATTACCCAGACTCTTTACGGCTTCATGTCGCCCGTAGTGGCAGCAGAGCAGGTGCGGCGCTCTGCAAAATCCATTCCGGATAAGACCAGCGGCGCGACCGCAATTCTGCCCGCGCTGGGCTGGGTGCGCTTTCATGTGGACCGCAACCTGGACGGCGCGTTGGATGCGTTTGAAAAGAGCGCCGACTTGCCCCACGATTCCTTCACTACTCGTTCGCGAGTGATGTTTTTGCTCAGCCGGCGCCGATTCGACGAGGCTTTGCGCGTGTTGGAAGAGGCGATTCAGGTCGATCCCTACTCCCCATGGCTGCATGCGCGTCTGGGCTGGGCATTGCACCTCGCAGGCGAAGCAGCAAAGAGCAAAGAACAGGTTGACAACGCCCTTAAGCTCTTCCACGATCACGAAGGAACGAATATATATGGAGCCACCATTCTCGCGTACAACGGCGAAACGGATCGCGCACTCGAGTTGAGCCAGAACCTCATCCGGCGCTGCCCCTACTGCGACCTCTTGACGGCCGTGCACGGCTACGCGCTTGCCCGCGCCGGACGCAAGGACGAAGCTGCGGAAATTGTCGAGCGCCTGCAATGGGCGAGTCGCGAGCGCTACGTTTCCAGTTCCTTTACATCGGCAATCAGCGTTGAATTGGGCGACAAGGAAACCGCGGTGGCGGAGTTGCGCTCCGCTAACGAAGCCCGCTGCCCGTGGTTTTTCCAGTCTCTCGCCGATCCGCGACTGCGCGCGCTTGAGGGCGTACCGGAGTTTGCACGGATGCGCAATGCGCTCGAAACCATGGAACTTGCTGCGGCAAGGAATTAAACTCGCCGCTAACTCCGGTCACGACTTCGCAGATATGTGGCCAGTAAACCCACGGATCTAGCCAGCGCTTCCCCTGACCTTGTAGAGTTTCTGGGGACCTGCCTTCTTCTCGCTTCGCACGCACCGCGAGACCGGCGCAAACTGATGTTCAAGCTCGAACGCAGTGGAAGAAAGGTCAGGCCTTCGGAGGATCGATCCTTTGCTACTTCGCCATTTGCTCTTTCCCTTGCCACTTGTCTTTGCTGCTCTTGTCCCGCTCGCCTCGGCGCAGCAACCAGCCTATCTCGACACAAAATTGTCTCCTGCCGAGCGTGCCCACGACCTGGTAGGCCGCATGACGCTGGAAGAAAAGGTCAGCCAGCTCGAAGACTGGGCAACGGCGATTCCCCGCCTGGGCATTCCCGATTACCAGACCTGGAACGAAGCTCTGCACGGCGTGGCGCGCGCCGGCTATGCCACGGTGTTTCCGCAGGCCATCGGCATGGGCGCCACATGGGATCCAAAAATCGTACACACGCTGGGCGAAGTCATCTCCGACGAGGCACGCGCCAAATATAACCAGGCGCAGCGCGAAAACAATCACCGCATTTTTTATGGGCTCACGTTCTGGTCGCCCAACATTAACATCTTTCGCGATCCCCGCTGGGGCCGCGGCCAGGAGACATACGGCGAAGATCCATTTCTGACGTCGCGCCTGGGTATTGCGTTTGTCGAGGGCGTGCAGGGCGACGACTTGAACCACTTGCGTGCGGTGGCCACTAGCAAACACTTCGCCGTGCATTCTGGCCCGGAGACGCTGCGTCACGGATTCAACGTCGACCCCAGCGCGCGCGATCTTGAAGAAACTTATTTGCCCGCCTTCCGCGCCACCGTGACCGAGGGCAAAGTGCAGTCGGTGATGTGCGCCTACAACTCGATTGATGAGTGGCCGGCCTGCACCAACAAGATGCTGCTGAAAGAGCACCTGCGCGATGCGTGGGGATTCAAGGGCTTCGTGGTTTCCGATTGCGGCGCCATCGTCGACGTATTCCAGGGCCACAAGAAGACCGCCGACATTGCACACGCTTCGGCGTTGTCGCTTGAGGCCGGCACCGACCTCTCCTGCAGCATCTGGACCCCCGGCTTCAACTCGCTGGGCGACGCCGTGCATCAGGGCTTGGTTTCTGAAGCCCTCGTAACGCAAGCAGCCGAGCGGCTGTACACGGGCCGCATGCAGCTTGGCTTGTTCGATCCCCAGGGCTCGAATCCTCTGGACAAGATTCCGTTTTCCGACGCCGGCTCCGCCGCGCATCGCGCCGCCTCACTGAAAGCCGCGGAAGAGAGCATCGTGCTACTCAAGAACTCCGGCGCATTGCCGTTGAAGAGCGCACTAGGCCACATCGCGGTCATCGGGCCCACGGCTGACCTGCTGATGTCAATTCTCGGCAACTACGTGGGAACACCGATGAATCCGGTCACGCCACTCGATGGCATCCGGGCACAGTTCACGAGCTCGCCGATTCTGTACGCACAGGGATCGACCCTCGCCGATGGCGTCGGTGTGCCGGTGCCGCGTACTGCATTTGGTTTGAACAAGGGACTCAAGACCGAGTTCTTCGCCACACCGGACTGGACCGGCCGGCCCGTCGCCGTTGCCACCGAACCCGAGGTGCAAGCCGATTGGGAAAACGCCAAGCCCGTGCCTGAGATGAACACCGTTGATTACTCGGTCCGATGGTCGGGCACGTTGACCGCGCCCGCTGCCGGCCATTACGTTTTTTCGCTCGAACCCGCCGACAGCTTCCCGTACTCGCCCAAGGAAAGCTATCGCCTGCTACTCGACGGGAAAGTTGTCTCCGAGGGCAGTCTGCGCGCAGGCCACGATCTCGCCTCGATGGGCGGCTTCACGGCCCTGGCGGGCGCATCGCCCACGGCGCCGCCGGTGATGGACTTCCCCAAGGTACCTTCGATACCCGTCGACTTCGCCGACACCAACGCGCACGAATTTGTGCTGGAGTATTCGCATTCCGGTGACCGCTCCGGCGGCGGGGTCACGCTCAAGTGGCAAGCGCCTGCACAAGCACAGCTCGACGAGGCAGTCGCGCGCGCAAAAGAATCCGATGTAGTCGTCGCATTCGTCGGCCTTTCGCCGCAGTTGGAAGGCGAAGAGATGCGCATCAAGATCGACGGCTTTAACGGTGGAGACCGCACCAGCATCGACCTACCTGCTCCGCAACAAGAACTTCTTGAAGCGCTCGCGGCCACAGGCAAGCCACTGGTTGTCGTGTTGCAGAGTGGCAGCGCCGTCGCATTGAACTGGGCCAACCAGCATGCCGCTGCAATTCTGGAAGCATGGTATCCCGGCGTCGAAGGCGGCACGGCAATTGCGCGCACGCTGGCGGGTCTCAACAACCCGGCAGGCCGGTTGCCGATCACGTTCTACGCCGGTCTCGATGGACTGCCTACGTTCACTGACTACTCGCTGAAAGGCCGCACCTATCGCTACTTCACCGGCAAACCGCTGTGGGGCTTCGGCTACGGCCTCAGCTATTCCAAGTTCAAATATGGGCCGGTGAAGCTATCGGCGGAATCGCTGAAAGCGGGCGAGCCTCTCACCGCGACAGTCTCCGTGACCAACACGGGTAGCGTGGGAGGCGATGAAGTGGTGGAAGCGTACCTCAAGACTCCGCAAGACGGCGGCCCCATTCATTCGCTCGTCGCATTCGAGCGCGTGACACTCGCGCCCGGCGCCAGCAAGGAGATTGCGCTCAAGATCGACCCGCGTTCGCTCTCGAGCGTCGATGAACAGGGCAATCGCTCGATCCTTGCGGGCAAATACACGCTGACCATCGGCGGCGCACAGCCGGAAGAAACGAACGCCAAGTCGGAAGCCGGGTTCACCGTAACGGGAACGGCGGCACTACCGAAATAGCGCAAGCTGACTCGCACGCAAAAGAAAATGGGCGGCAGAGATTGCTCTCTGCCGCCGCCCTGTCCCTGGGTTTTCTTTTGAAAGTGCTGCAATCTTGCGTAAACCCGAGTAACTGCTAAATCCCTACTGCAAAAGCTTGGTCACTTCCTGCTGCACGCTGTTGGCCTGCGCCAACGCTGCGATGCCGGTCTGGCTCAGAATCTCGTATTTCGACATATTCGAAGTTGCCGAGGCGTAGTCAGTCGCCTGAATCGCGTTCTGCGCCGACACAATGTTCACCTGCTGCGTGCTCATCACCTGGCTCACCGAGTTCAGCGTATTGATCTGGGCGCCAATGTAGCCATCCTGCGCGGCGACATAGGTAATGGCGTTGTTCAAGACCGAGAGCGTGCTCTGCGCATTGCCTGCAGTGGTGAGATTCGTGTTCGAGAGGTCCGCCGTCTGATCGCCGCCGGTCGCGGTCACATAGGTGATCGTCGTCGTTGCAGCGGACGACACGTAGTTTGAGGTGGTGGCGGTGGTGTTGGCATCGTGGATGTTGGCGTTGAGGGCCGCGATGCTCACGTTGGCATTGGTGTTCGTGATAAGAATGCCCGTATCGCCGCCAGCAACTGCACCATACCCTGCCGCGGCTGCCGTGGTGAAACTCGCTGTGATCCCCGGAATCCCATCCTTGTTGATCTCCGATATCAGGTTGCCGACCGTGGTGGCCGTCGTGGTCAGCGTACTGGTCGTTCCGTCGGGATTGGTGATCGTGAAGACGATGCCCGGAGTGATGGTATCGAGCTGGGTCGCGGCCTTGCTCAACACCGGGCCGGCCGAATCTAGCGACAGATCCACAAACTTTCCGGCATTGCTCTGCTGCACCGATCCACCCGCGTCCCCTACACTCGACGACGTCAGCTTGGCGAAATACATATTGTCAATTGAAGAGCCTGTCAACGAAGAATCGCCCGTATAGATCGACACGCCTGCCTGCGAGCCCGAAAAGACCTGCACCTGGTTATAGGTGGTGGTCGATCCAATGTTGTTGATCTCGGAGAGAATCGACTGGTACTCCTGGTTCGCGGCAGACTCCTGCGAACTGTTGAGGGTGCCGTTCGAGGCCTCGGTGGCCAGCGTAATGGCACGGTTGAGCAGGTTCGTCACTTGCGAGAGAGCACCGTCGGCCACTTGCAGCAACCCCACACCTTCTGTGGCGTTGGTGGTCGACTGCGTCAGACCGGCCGAGTTGGCTGAAAGGCCGTTAACCAGCGAGAGGCCCGCCGCGTCATCGGCGCCGGAGTTGATGCGCGAACCGGAAGATAGCTGCTGCAACACGGTTTGCAGGCTGCCGCTTGTCTTGTTCAGATAATTCTCTGCGTAAATCGCGGAAAGATTATTCAATACACCGAGGGCCATGGAGATGCTCCTTTTTCCGATGCCAGTTCCTGCGCATACGCCCCAGTGTTTCCTTCTTTTCACCAGGTCCACCGCTTCCGGCGGGCGCCTTTTGCATCTGCACCCTTCATCGGTGCGACCCAGGGAAACTTTAGTCCTTTTCGTCCATCGCTAATTCTTCTCTTTTGTCGCGGGTTGCGACACATCTGACTCGAACCGGTTCAGCCGCTGTACCAATGTGTATCAAATGCTGTCCTAAAGACAGCCACTGCAGTGTATCGGTCTGCGACACAAATCCCCGGTGCATAGCCTGCCGACCCGCGGAAAGACCGCAATGAATCGCCACATAAACAAAAAACGGCGGCAAGAGGATCGCCCCTTGCCGCCATCGGTTTTACTTACAACCGCAGTTGCTCTCTGCCAAACCTTTGCTGTGGACTCCAGCTACTGAATTGCGCCAGCCTGTGCGCCCGCTTCCGCTGGCGGCCCTGGTGCATTGTCCTCGTCAAGCATGCCCTGCGGGCCGGGAGGCGGCGGGGGCATGGCATCGGGCCCGCCGCTGTCCGGGCCGCGACGATCGCCGCGTGGCCCGCGGCCATCCTTGCCCCAACCTTCGCGCATCGGGCCGCGGTCCTCGCGAAACTCCTGCACCTGCTTCCATTGGTCCGGCGTCAGCTTGCTGCGCAATGCCAGCAGATAGCGCGCATTCGCTTTCTCCAATTCGGCGCGTGCCTGCGCCACCTTGTCGATCTGTGCCAGAATCTTGCCTTCATCGGGATGGTCGTCGCGCACCAGCGGTTCCATCACCAATTCCGCCTTCTCCAGATTGCCGCGCAGGTCGATCAGCGTCTCGCGATGCTTCTGCAGAATCAGGTCGAAGCCTTTGCGTTGATCGTCGGTCAATTTCAGCCGCTCGATAATCCGCGGATTGTTCCACCAGCGACCCTCAATGCCGTGGCCGCCAAACGCCCTCTCCATCGGCGGACGATGCGGACCTGCCCCGGGTCCACCCATCAGCCCCGGCCCACCACCGGGCCCTTGTGCCCACGCCGAAGCCGCCAGCAAGACAGCGGCAACCGCCACGCCTGCACGTAACCCAATTGTTCCCTTCATACGCTTCTCCCTATTGTGTTCGATCTGTTTTTGATTGCAGCGTGCGGTTATTGCGTTCCGCTGTCATCCTCTGAAAGCTGAACCAATGGATCCATGGCGCTTGGCGTCTCGCGCGACACGTCTGTATCTACGCTGGCCAGCATGTCTTCTTCTTGTTGCGCATCTTCCAGCGCCTTCTGTGCGGCCAACTGGCGCTGATGCTCCGCTTCGCGAATCGCTGCGGCCTGAGCCTGCAATTGCCGCTGATGATACTCGTAGATCCCGCCGGAGGCCGTACCGGCAAGCAGCATCGCCGCAAGACTCCATCCCGCCACCAGCCGCCATGTTCTGCGCACAACCGTTGCGCGCACCGTGCGGGTCCGGCCCATCTCAGCGTCGCTCCACGCATGCACGCTCGCCTTGAATTCACTCAGCGCCTGCTTCAGCGCGGGATCGAGCTCTTCAATCTCAGGGGCGTCTTCGGTGCGCCCCGTAAATCTTGAAATCCAACTCATCGCCTGCCTCCAAGTTCAGTGCGGACTCTTGCCAGAGCCCGGGAGAGATGCGCTTTAATCGTGCCTTCACTCAAGCCTGTAGTTCGCGCTATCTCGCTCAATTCCATTTCTTCAACAAAGCGCAGCAGAAACACGGTGCGCTGCCGCTCGCTAAGTCCCTCGACTGCTTTCCATACCTGCCCCACGCGTTCCCGCGCCAACAACGTCTGCTCCTGCGAACTCTCGCCGCTGGGCAACCATTCGCTGGCTTCATCCAGGTCGACGGAATTGGTGCTCGTCTGCCGCCAGAACTGCACCCGGCGGTTGCGCCAATGATCTTTTTGCAGGTTGATGGCGATCCGCATCAGCCACGTCATCGTGGTGGATTCGCCGCGGAAGCTAGCCCAGTGGCGATGTGCCTTCAGGAAGCACTCCTGCGTCAGCGTCTCCGCCAAGTCCACATCGCGCGTGGAGGCGAGCAGAAACCGGAAGATCTGCGGGCGGTGACTCGCGACCACGTGCGAGAACTCGGGCGCAGTACTCTCTTCCGCTCTTGCCATCGCAATCCGATCCAATGTGGTGCAGGCTGCCATCAACAAGGTAGACGCCCGCTTGCGAGCCAAGTTTACAGGCACCCGCTTACTTCTTCGATAACCGAGACTCCTGCCGCCCTCAACCAGGCTCCTCTTTCATAGTGGCGGGCCCGCCGCACACCTTCGAGCGAGGCCGGGCCGTGGATTAGCATGGGGGCGACGCGCCGATCTCCCGCAGCCGGGCCTGCTGCCTGCCCGGCAAGCTGGTAAACTGGTCCGGTAAACGCTTTCTAGTGCCCGCAAGGAATACACTATGCTCCTCGAATCCCTCCGCGAACAAGTCCTCCACGCCAACCGCGAAATTGCTCGCCGCGGCCTTGCCCCCCATACCTTCGGCAACGCCAGCGGCATTGACCGTAACGGCCCGCAACCTCTGGTCGTCATTAAGCCCAGCGGCGTCGACTACGCCACCCTCACTCCGGCCGACCTCGTCATCACGGACCTCGACGGCAAAATCGTTGAAGGCTCCCTGCGCCCGTCCAGCGATCTCGATACCCACACACTGCTTTACCGCGAATTTCCCCAGATCGGCGGCGTCGTCCACACCCACTCCGAGTTCGCGACGTCCTGGGCACAGGCCTGCCGCCCCATTCCCTGCCTCGGCACCACCCACGCCGACTACTTTCATGGGTCGGTTCCAATAACGGAGCCGCTCACCGCCGACGAAGTGGCCGAGGCCTACGTACGCAACACCGGCGCGGTCATTGTCCGCCGTTTTCGCGCCGAGAATCTTGATCCCGCCGCCATCCCCGGCGTGCTGGTGGCCGGCCATGCTCCCTTTGCCTGGGGCAAGACCGTGGCCGATGCGGTGGAACATGCCGACGTCCTCGAATACATCGCCCGTCTCGCTTTTCGAAGCGTGCTGCTCAACCCCGCGGCCACGGGAATTCCGGCCTACGTCGGCCAGCACCACTATTTAAGGAAGCACGGCCCCAAGGCGACCTATGGCCAGCGTTGAAGGACGAATATTCACGAAATTAGCAAGAATATCGCACGATAAGCCGTCGTAGAATATGCCATCGCGAGGCAACTAAAGGGCGCAAGAGCGCTTCCGTTTTCAGTAGGCGCATCCGATTCCGCGTAGTCCATCTATTGTTTTCTGCATTTTCCACATTTCTCACGACCTGTTCTGTTGACTTTCTGTTCGGGAAAACGTCGGTATCATGAACATTATCAAACGATTGCTCGCAGGCCTGGATTGATTGACTCCCAGCTTCCCGCATGGCAACCGACGTGCTCTGCTATTCATTGGCGTAAGGTCCTCCTCCCATGGAGACGAATCTCTTCAACCGTTTGCAGGCGACACTGCTGGCCTTGGCCACGGTCGGACTGGTGCTGCTCGGTGTGTTGAATCTCCGCCAGGAAAACCACTTCCAGCAGCCCGATGACGGAGTCTGGTGGGTTGAGTCGCCCTCCGGCAGTGGATTGCTCGCCGAAAAAGTACTCCCGGCCAGCCCGGGACAACGCGCCGGCATCCAGGCGCACGATCTGCTGAGTGCCGTCGATGACGCACCCATCGCGCATCTTTCCGACCTCGAGCGCGCCCTCTATCGCACCGGGATCTACGCCAAGGCCAACTACACCATCACGCGGAGCGGCATCGTGCTGGATACGCCCGTGGTGGTCATTCCAGAGCCGCCTGATCGCAGTGTGCAACAGGCGCTTCGCGTCATTGGTCTCATCTATCTGGCCATCGGCGTGTACGTGCTTCTCCGCCGCTGGACCGCGCCACGTGCAACACATTTCTACCTCTTCTGCCTGGTTTCGTTCGCTCTTTACGCACTGCCCTACACCGGGGAGTTGGATGTGCTGGACTGGATCGTTTTCTGGACCAGCATCGTGGCAGGATCGCTGCAGCCGGCACTCTTCCTGCACTTTGCCCTTAGCTTCCCTGAAGAGCGCATGCAGAACTTCCGCCGGCAGTGGCTGCTGCCCCTCGTGTACGCGCCGGGCGCGGTGCTGCTGGGTCTTTGGCTCACGGCTATCTACCACTGGGAAGCTACGGGCCTGCTGAAGCATCGCCTGGAGCAGGCAGGCACCGGCTACGATGCCATCTTCTATGTGCTGGCCGCGGTCCTGTTCCTGAACAGCTACCTGCGTGCCGACACGCCGATCCAGCGCCAGCAGTTGAAATGGCTGTGGCGCGGCGCGTTTCTTGCCGTCATTCCCTTCACGATGCTGTCGGCTGTGCCGTTCCTGTTTGACCTGCGCATGCCCAGCCTGCTCACCAAGCTGGCCGGACTGTCGTTGGTTTTCCTACCCCTGACTTTCGCATGGGCCATCGTCCGCTACCGGTTGATGGATACGGACCTGATATTCAAACGCGGCGTGGCCTACACGCTGGCGACGGCTTTGATTGTGGGCGGCTACTTCGGCGTCATCGCGATCATTACTGAGTCAGTCCATCAACGTTTGCCTGAAGCGATTCGCGAGTGGGGACTCGTCGTCGCCATCCTCGTGACCGCCGCGGTCTTCGATCCGCTCAAGCGTCGCATCCAGGGCTGGGTCGATCACGCCTTCGACCGGCAAAAGTACGACTACCGCAAGGCGCTGATCGAGTTCGGCCGCGGACTCAGTTCTGAAACCGACTTGCGTGCGTTGCTTTCCTCCATCGTGGAACGCCTGCCCTACACGCTACTCGTCTCGCGCGTCGCGGTGTTCCTCGCAGAAGAAACACCAGGCACGCTGCGCCTGGCCGCTTCGCACGGCCTGCCGCCCGAAGTGAGCGCCAACCAGCATCGGCACGGACAGGATTCGCTCGACCTCAGCTTCCTCAACTTCGATCGGGCCCGCGATCATTCGCACATCTTTCTTGAGAACGCGCAGCAGGCCCTGCATCTTTCTGAGAGCCAGCGCCGGACGGCCGCACTGCTCGACCTGAACTACTACTTGCCATGTCGCGTGCAGGACGGATCCGCCTCGCGCACCATTGCTGTCATTGGACTGGGCCGAACCGTCGGCGGCGATTTTCTATCGAGCGAAGACGTAGAGCTGCTCGAGTCGCTGGCCAGCTACATCGGCATCGCGCTGCAGAACGCCAGCCTCTACGCCCAGCTAGGTGAAAAGATCAGCGAGTTCGAACGCTTGAAGGAGTTCAACGAAAATATCGTCGAATCCATCAACGTCGGCATTCTCGCGCTCGACCTCGACGACCGCATCGAAAGCTGGAACGCGCAGATGGAAGCGATGTACGCGCTGAGCCGCGCCGAAGTGATCGGCCAGTCATTGCGCGAAGTGTTCCCAGCGGAGTTTGCCGATGCCCTGGACACGTTCCGCAACGAATCCGGCGTGCACCACCTCTACAAGTTCTCGCTCACCACGCGGGCCGGCGAACAGCGCACCGCCAACATCGCAGTCGCTCCCCTGATGTCGCGCGACTTTGTCGCCGTGGGCCGAATCGTTCTGGTCGACGACATCACCGAGCGGGTCTCGCTCGAAACCCAGCTCGCCCAGGCGGACAAGCTCAGCTCCATCGGCTTGCTCGCGGCAGGCGTTGCGCACGAAATCAACACGCCGCTGGCGGTCATCTCGTCCTATTCGCAGCTTCTGTCGAAACAGATGCGCGGCGATGCGCGCCTCGGCCCAGTGCTCGAGAAAATCACGCAGCAAAGTTTTCGCGCCTCTGAAATCGCCAACGGCCTGCTCAACTTCTCGCGCACCTCAACCACCGAGTTCCGCGAAACCAATTTGAACCAGGTGATTCGCGACACGCTCTCGCTCCTCGAACATCAGTTCAAGACCGCGCAGGTCGAGGTCGATATCGACCTTGCCGAGAACCTGCCGGCGATTCACGGCAACCCCGGTAAATTGCAACAGGTCTTTCTCAACCTATTGCTGAACGCCAAAGAGGCCATGCCCGGCGGCGGCCGTCTGCGTGTGGCCACGCTGGCCAACGGACACGTTGAAGCCATCATTGCCGACTCCGGCTCTGGCATCGCGCCCGAAAATCTCAAACGCATTTACGATCCATTCTTCACCACCAAGACGATGCCCAAGCCGGGGGAACGACGCGGCACGGGACTGGGCCTGTCCGTCTCCTACGGCATCATTCAAGAGCACGCTGGCAAAATTCATGTAGAGAGCGCCATAGGTGCCGGAACAACATTTCATCTAGAGTTTCCCCTCTTAAGGAAGACCGTCCATGTCTGAGGTCGAACAGTCGTTGAACTTTTCAGCGTCCGCGTTATCGCCTTCTGCCTCCAATGGTGGCGCCAGCATTCTAGTCATCGACGACGAAGCCGGCATTCGCGAGTCGCTCGAGGTGCTGCTCACGCTGGAGGGTTACGGGGTGCGCACCGCCATCGACGGCGAGCAGGGATTGCGCATCATCGAGATCGAAAATTTCGACCTGATCTTGCTCGACCTGGCACTGCCCGGCCAGAGCGGCCTCGAACTTCTGCCGCTAATCAAAGAGCGCCAGCCCGAAACTCCGGTCATCATGATCACTGCATACGGCACCGTCGATAACGTTGTCGAAGCCATTCGCGCTGGCGCCGAGAACTTCGTCCAGAAGCCCTGGGACAACGAAAAGCTGATGGCCGACATTCGCTCGGCCGTGGCCCGCCACCGCGCCGAAGAAGAGAATCTGCAACTCAAGCGCACTCTGAAGCAGCGCTATAACTTCGAAAACATCGTTGGGAAAAGCGACATCATGCTGCGCGTCTTCGACTTGATCGCGCAGGTCGCGCCCAGCCGCTCCACCGTGCTGATCCAGGGCGAAAGCGGTACCGGCAAAGAGATCATCGCCAAGGCCATCCACGCCCACTCGCCGCGCAAGGATAAGCCTTTCGTTCCCATCAACACCGGCGCCATGCCGTCGGAGTTGCTCGAGTCCACACTTTTCGGCCATGTCAAAGGCGCCTTCACATCCGCCGTGGCCTCAAAGAAAGGACTCTTTGAAGTCGCCAACGGCGGCACGCTCTTCCTCGACGAAATCGCCACCATGGGCATGGACACACAAGCCAAAATCCTGCGCGTGCTGCAGGACAAGCGCTTCATGCACCTCGGCGGCATTCAGGAGATTCAGGTGGATGTGCGCATCCTCGCCGCCACCAACGTGGATCTGCGCCAAGCCGTGCGTGATGGCCGTTTCCGCGAAGACCTCTTTTACCGCCTCAACGTCATCACCATCGATCTGCCGCCGCTGCGCGCGCGCCGCGAAGACATCCCGCTCCTCGTCCAGCACTTCCTCGACTTCTACGCCAATGAGAATGGGCTCGCGCCGCGCCGGCTTTCTTCCGATGCCATGCGCGCGCTGGTGGATTATGAGTGGCCCGGCAACGTGCGTGAACTGGAAAACTCAATCGAGCGCGGCGTGGTGCTCTCTTCCGGCCCCGTCATTGGCTCGGATCTGCTGCCCGGCCACATTACCGGCCGCAGTTTTCAAGACGCGCTCCTTGAGCACAATCCCAACGCTTCGCTCTTCGATATTCTCGAAGACATCGAGCGCCGCATCATCATCGAAAAGCTGGAGCGCTGCAACGGCAACCAGACCGATGCCGCCGAGCAATTCCGCATCCCGCTCTCCACGCTCAACCAGAAAATTAAACGCCTCAACATCGAGATTCGCAAGCGCGGCCGCGAGTGATCCGGCGGCCAGACGCACTCAGTTCGGCACAGAATCAAACGAAAACACGTACCAGGATTGGCCTGTTTTTTCTAGTGCTTTTGGCCGAGCGATTGCACCCACAAATTCCGACACGGTTCGCTGCCAAAAAGCGAGCGCCGGCTGATTCGTCTCCATTACGCGAACTTCCCAACGCCCCGGAAATCTCCGCCAAACAGCGTGCGCCGCGGCACATCCCACGCCCCGTCTGCGGTGCGCGCGTAGAATAAAGAACTCCGCCACATCCCAAACCGCTGCATCCCCAGAGAATTCCGAGCCCTTCTTCAGCAGGACGAATCCCGCTAGTTTGCCGTCCGCATGAATCAGAAACGGGTGCCGGTCTGCATTTGTCCAATACAACGGAAGAGACTCATAGCCAAAGCGGCCGTCCGCACCCACCTCAACATCGTGGAACGCGCTGAAGTCGTGCACGTACAGCTCTAGCAGATTGGCCAAAATCGCCTTCTCCTCCGGAACTGCGGGCGTTACCACGACATGCGACGCTTGCAAGGACGTTGTCATCTAACCAGCTTATCCTTGCTGCCGCGCGCGCCGAGTTGATTTCAGGCCATTCTCGCCTGCAACCATCGTCGCAAGAAGCTCAGCAGTTCTCCCGGCGGCTTCAGCCACACATCGGCGTCTGTGTTGCGCTGCTCTCGGCGCATCAACACACTCAGGTGCGGCCCATCGGCCCCATTCACCACACGAAACGCCGCCTCGTCCGTCAGATCGTCGCCCAGATACGTCACGGGCACGCCCGGCCCGGCTTCGCGCAGGATTTCCTCGACGGCGCCGCCTTTGTCGCGGCCCGCGCGCAACTCGATGCCCGCATCGAACTCCAGCAGCCGAAGCCCATCCAACCGGGCATGCGGCTCAAACAGCGCACGTGCTTTGCGTTCGATCGCCTGCGCCTGGAGAGCCGATCTCCCGCGCCAATGCATTACCACGGCGTTGGGCTTGTCTTCAAACAGGCCGCCCAGCGCATCGCGATGCAATTGCTGCCGCAGTTCTTCAAGCGCCTGTCGCGCGGCAGGCGCCTGCACCTCTAGCGTGTGCCTTCCATCGGGATAGATACGCTCCGCTCCGTGCAGGCCCCACACCTCAACCGGCGGATCCAATGCGAGCATGGGCGGAATCTCCGCGGCAGGCCGGCCAGTAATCACCGCAATCCGCGTCTTGTTTTGCTTTTGGATGCGGCTTAACAATTCCCGAGTTCCCGTCCAGGGTCGCGCCTTGAACCGATCGACGCGAAAGTCGGCCAGCGTTCCGTCGTAGTCGAGTAACAATAGCGAATTCGGCGCTTCGGCCAGCGCGCGAAAAAACTCCTCCAGCTTGTGTGGTGTCTGATCGTTCAATGCGGAATCTCTCTAGGCCAGTTTACGTTGTGCCGGCTCCTGGGGACGTGTCACGAAGGGCGCAGGCGGAATTGCATCGCCAGTCGTCGAATCCTGTAAGCGGATCTCCCGCAGCGCGCCCAGTACATTGGCCGCCCAGCGATAAATGTTGTGCTCCATCACCTGGCGGCGCATGCGCTGCATGCGGTCGCGCCGTTCGGCACGAGGCATCTCCAGTCCCTGGTGCATCGCCTCGGCCACCTCGGCTATGTCGTAGGGATTGACGATCAACGCGTCGCGCAACTCAACCGCTGCTCCGGTAAATTTGCTGAGGATGAGCACACCATCTTCATCGTCGCGCGCTGCCACAAACTCCTTGGCCACAAGATTCATGCCGTCGTGCAACGAGGTCACCAGGCACAGGTCCGCCGCGCGATACCAGCGGTCCACCTCGGCGTGATTGCATTGCCGCTCGATCAGGATGATCGGCTTCCACTGCGCTGTTTGATAGCGCAGGTTGATGCGTTCCACTTCTTCGTTCACACGGCGATGCAGTTCCACGTACGACGGAATGCGTGAACGGCTTGGGGCCGCGATCTGCACCATCGTCAGTCTCTCCCGATGCCACGGATGTTCTTCGATCAGTTCTTCAAACGCGAGTAACCGCTCCACGATCCCTTTCGTGTAGTCGAGCCGATCCACTCCCACAGCCAGGCTCTGCGCCCGCACCCCGAACTCGCGCAATAGCTCCTCGCGTGCCGCATCGCGCAATCCATGTTCGTTCGGCCCGTCAAACGTTCCGGCCCGCCCTTCGGTCGTTCCATCAAACGCCACGCTCACCGGATACGGCCGCACCGACGTGACGTGACCGTGGCGGCTCACCGTCATGTGCTCGCGATCGGTGCGCGCTTCGAACACGCGGTCCACCGTCGACAGAAAATTGTTGCAATGCAGCGGAATATGAAAACCAATCAGATCCGCGCCCAGCAGACCATCGAGCAGTTCCGCCTGCCACGGGCAAATGCCAAACGCCTCAGGATTTGGCCAGGGAATGTGCCAGAAGATGGCAACCCGGGCATCGGGCCGCGCCGCCTTCACCAGGCTCGGCAAGAGCGCAAAGTGATAGTCCTGCACAAACACGATGGGCGCGACACTTCCTTCCATCTCTTCCAGAACGGCAGCCGCGAACCTCTCGTTGATGCGCTGATAGCATTCCCAATCGGCGGAGCGGAAGATGGGCCGCGTGTGCGCGATGTGGCACAACGGCCACAGCCCCTCGTTGGCAAAGCCATCGTAGTAGCGGGCTTCTTCTTCCTCGGTGAGCCACACGCGCCGCAGGGTGTAGCGCGGATCGTCCGGCGGAACACGCAGGCGATCGAAAGAATCAACCGTCTCCCGGTCGGCATTGCCGCTGCCGCTGGCCACCCACACGCCGTCGCAAGCGCGCAGCACCGGCTCAATCGCGGTCACCAGACCGCTGGGCGGCACGGCGCATACAATTCCCTTGCCCTGCCGCACGTGGATATACGGTTCGCGATTCGATACCACAAAAATTCGGCTGGAACCCGTGTGCTCGCGCATGTGCACCGCCAGCCGATCGGCGGTCCAAAGATTTTCGCCAGATACCCGCATGCGGGCTTCCGCCTCGGCCGCCGCGCGGGCGGCGATCAGGCTTTCTGCCAGCGTCTCCACCTCGCGCGCCAGCGGAGTGAACAGGCTGAATTCCTCCGGCTTGCCGTCGCCGGGTCCCTCTCCATGCCCGATGCGTAATCGCCGCAACCGCTCGGACACGCGCAGCATCGGCGCCATCAGAAACCAACGCACCATCCCAAATGTGATTGCGGCAATCAACACAACCATGGCCACAATGCGCCAAAAACTCCGCCGCCAAAACTCATAACTTTCGTCGCGTATGTAGGTGGCATCCGCGAGCAAGACAAGAGCACCCTGCAATTGATCGCCGTTATGCAGCGGTAGGACCACTTCCAGCCACTGGGCAGAGTCGGTGTGGCCAAACATGCTCAGATTCGCTCCCTTGCGCAGCGATTTGCCAATCGGCGTCTGCGCCAGGGTTTGCACCAGTTCTCCCGGGGCCGCAGAAGCCAGCAACTGGCCCTGCGCGTTGAAAACCGCCAGCCCCTCCACGCCGCTGCGCGCCTTCGAATCGTTCAGCAGCGACGGCAGTGCGGCAACATCACCGCCGGCCAAATTCCGTTCCACAAGAGGCTGCAGGCTCGATCCCGTTCCCGTCGACCGCCGGACGAGGTCTTCCCGCAGGAAATGCTTATGCGCCAACACTTCAAAGTAGGTCGAGGCGACAGAAACTGCAGTCACACTTGCAACCAGCGCCAAAATCAGGCGTAAGCGAAAGGAATGCATCTCAGCGCTCTCCTTGTTCCCTTTGATGCGCGTAGTGGGTTGAACGCATACCTTGCACGGTTAGGGCCAATCTCTATGCGGCTATTTCTCAGGCAGTTAGGGGCGGCCTCCCTGTGGATTGCCGCCCAATCGCCTCGTCCGGCAGGTAAATTTTGCGTCCTTGGTCCGCGAAGTGCGCGCTTTCCAGCCCACCCGCACCCAATGCGCTATTCTGTGGATGCGGTCCCCGGCCTCTGTTCGTTCCGCATCCCATTGTCCGGTAAACATATGGCGCTCGACACGATCGACAGAACGGCCAAGCAAGTTGTCTTGACGGTGCAGGACTATTCCCTGTTCGCTTACCAGGCTTTCCTCGATCTGTTCCGGCCACCCATTTATTGGACCGACTTCCTCATGCAGGCGGACATCATCGGCGTCGGCTCGCTGTCGATCGTCATTCTGTCCGGGCTCTCCACCGGCGGCGTGCTGGCGCTGCAATCAGCATCCACCCTATCCGCATTTGGCGCAACTGCCGTTACCGGCCAATTCGTCAGCAAAACCATGATTCGCGAACTCGGCCCGGTGCTCACCGGCGTCATGGTGTCGGGCCGCAACGCTTCCTCCATGGCTAGCGAACTGGGCTCGATGGTGGTGACCGAGCAGATTGACGCCATGCGCGCGCTCGGCGTTGACCCCATCCGCAAGCTCGTCACCCCGCGTATCTTCGCCGCCATTGCCATGCTGTTCTTCCTGACTATCGTTTCCGATGCCTGTGGCATCATCGGAGGCGGCCTCGTGACCGTCATCATGAATCACCAGAATGGCCCGCAATATTTCGCCATGGCATGGGAACACCTTCGCTTCTCCGAGATCTTGCAGGGACTGGTAAAGCCGCTCTTTTTCGGCTACATCTTGTCCTCCGTAGGCTGCTTCTATGGCATGCGCACCACCGGTGGCACTGAGGGCGTTGGGCGCTCCACCATTCAGGCCGTTGTTACCGCTTCGGTGATCATCATTTTTGTTGACTTCCTCATTACGCAGGTATTGCTCAGCGTTTTTTCCGGAACTATGTGACCTCACAGCTTCCTCAAGTCGCGCCGATTCCGCCAGCGGATGAATCCGCCAGCCCTGTTCTGTCTTTTCGTAATGTCACTCTGTCCTTCGCCGGGCCGCCCGTTCTTGAGGAGATCAGCTTCTCCGTCGCGCCCACTGAAACGCGGATTCTGCTGGGACCAGCCGGCGTGGGCAAAAGCGTGCTGCTCAAATTGGCCAACGGTCTGCTCCGGCCTGAGAAAGGCAACGTCGTCCTCTTCGGCGACGATATCTCCCACATGCGCGAGGAGCAGCTTTTCGGCCTCCGCACACGCACCGGCATGGTGTTTCAGGAGGGCGCCCTCTTCGACTCGCTCAGCGTGCGAGATAACGTCGCCTACCAGCTGATCCAGGAACGCGTTCCGGACGACGAGATCGACACGCGAGTCCACGAGGCTCTGCGCTTTGTTGAACTGGACCAAACCTTCGACATGTTTCCCGCCAGCCTCTCGGGAGGCATGCGCCGCCGCGTCGCCATCGCGCGCGCCTTCATTCACCGGCCCGAGCTGCTGCTCTACGATTCGCCGACCGGCGGTCTCGACCCGGTCACCTCCACCACCATCATCGAGCTCATCGTCAAGCAGCGCGACGTGTCGCGAACCCCCTCCCTGCTGGTAACGCACCGGCTGCAGGACGCGTTCACCCTCTGCACGCGCCGCTTCGATCAAGCGACGGGCCGGATGGTGCCCTTGCCCCAGGGCCAGACCGACCCGAATACAACGTTCCTCATGCTCTCGGAAGGGCATCTAATCTTTGACGGTACCCTGCATGAGCTGATCGCCAGTCAGGATCCGTTTGTCCGCGAGTTTCTGGAGTAGCCTCGCAGAGCGCGGAAAGCCTTTCACACTGCAGAAGACGGGTTCGACTCACAGCTGGGAAAATGGATGAAAGTGCGCTTGCGAAAATTGCGCCAGATCGTGCTGCTGTCTTTGCTATTGGCAATGCCATGGCACCGCCAAGCCGCTGCCTACTCCCTTCTCACTCACGAACAGCTCATCGACCTCGAATGGCACGACTCGATTGTGCCGCTCCTGCTGAGCCACTACCCCACACTCACCCCTGCGGAGCTTGACCAGGCGCGCGCCTATGCTTACGGCGGCTGCGTGATTCAGGACATCGGCTACTACCCCTTCGGCGACAGCTCCTTCTCTGACCTGACCCACTACGTGCGTTCCGGCGACTTCGTCGTCAGCCTCTTTCGCAATGCGCAGAATGCCAACGAGCTGGCCTTCGCCGTCGGCGCGCTTTCGCACTACATTGGCGACTCGGTGGGGCATTCGGTCGCCACCAACCGGGCCGTCGCAATCGAGTTCCCCAAGCTGGCCGCGAAATACGGTCAGAAAGTGAACTACGCTCAAGGCGAGCACCAGCACGTGCAGACCGAGTTCGCCTTCGACATTAACGAGATTGCGCACCACCGCCTCGCGCCCCTGCGCTTTCTGCGCCACATCGGGCTCCAGGTGCCGTTGCACCAGCTCGCTCTTGCCTACTACCAGACTTACGGCTTGAGCGAAGATTTCTCCACTCGGCGCGGCCGACGCTTCAACGTGAAGGGCTACCGCTTCGCTGTTCGCACTTTCATTCCGCGCGTCGCGTATGCCGTCACTCTTCTCCATCGCCGCCATATGCCGGTCGATCCCGACACACCCGATGTCGTTGCCATCAAGAAGCAAGCGGCCGACACCGCGGCCGTCAACAACTGGGATGCCTATCGCCACAAGGCGGGTTTCGAGACCTACGCCCTCGCCGCCTTGGTCTTTATTGTTCCCAAAATCGGGCCACTCAAAATGGTTGATGTGAAGGGCCCGACACAGGCAACGGTTGCAGATTACCTGCACAGCGTCGATCTCTCCGTCGCCATCTTTCGCCGCATCCTCGTACGCTTCACGCCACCCGCCACCGGCCAACATGCGGACGGACAGGCAAAGCCAACGACGTCAGAGCTACTTGCGGCCAGTGCCGCGACCAATCCAGATCTGCTGCTGCGCTCGCAGGATCCGCGGCATCCTTTGCCGAATCGCGATCTCGACACCGGACACGTCGTCCAGCCCGGCGGCTACTCTCTCACCGATTACACCTTCGCTCTGTTGCTCCATCGCATCGCGCAGCAGCCCACAACGCCCATTCCTCCCGGTATCAAGCAGGAGATTCAGACGTACTACGCCAACCCCGACGCGCCTATAACAACTAAAAAGGATCCTGCAAAATGGGCGCAGGTGCAGGCCGACTTGGCGATCCTCGCAGGCATGCCCACCAGTACCGAGCAGGAACCCTATCCCACCTACGGCGACGACGCCGAAACCAGCGAATAAGAACGCCGGAACTTGCGGCTGGCGCAGAGTCGAGTGCACTTCAGAGAAATCGCTGCATCACAATCGAACCTGCCGGTGCTCTCCTTGTCTAGCCCCATCCTCGCTCCGCTCATGTAGGCTGGATAGTCACCTGAAGTCCACGGAGAACTTAGATGAGAACCTGGATCACCCGGCGTTTCACTTGTACTCTCGCCGCTTCGCTGCTGTTGACAGCCACTCTATTTGCGCAAACCGCCCCCACCGTTCCACCTCACGCCAAACTCAAGCCCCTGTTCAATGGCAAGAACTTCAGCGGCTTCGACACGCTCCTGCAAAATCATGGCATCAACAACGATCCCGGCAAAGTCTTTCAGATCGAGAATGGCGTGTTGCACATCTCGGGAGAAGAGTTCGGCGGCCTGGTGACGAAGAAAAACTATGAGAACTACTACCTCCGCGCCGAGTTCAAATGGGGAGAAAAAATGTATGAGCCGCGCCTGGGAAAAGCGCGCGACAGCGGCATTCAATACAACATCACGGGACCTCTCAAGGTCTGGCCGCGCATGATGGAGTTTCAGATTGCCGAAGGCGGCACCGGCGACATCTGGGTGATCGGCGGCACCGGTATAACAGTGGACGGCAAGGAATACCCGAGCACTGCGGAAGCCGGCCCCAACCAATACATACGCATCCCGCACATTGGCCGCGGTCCACTGGTCAACGTTACCGGATATCGCGACCCAGTCGACGATCTGGAAAATCCCCACGGAGAATGGAATCTCCTCGAGCTCATTGTGAGCCCCGACCGCATTCTCTATTTCGTGAACGGCAAGCTCGCCAATGTCGGGACAAAACCCAACACCACCCAGGGCAAAATCCTCTTTCAGTGCGAGGGTGCGGAGGTCTTTTTCCGCAACATGGAAATCGCGCGCCTGAAGTGATCGGATATGCCGGCGGTTCCGAACGACGGTAGCTGGCCCCCTCTCCTGTCTGCTACCCTTGCTTTCGGCTTACACCAGAACGGCAGGTGATCGTATGGGCTTCAAATTTCAAGGCTTCGATTTTCTTCATCTTGACTCCAGCTTCAGTGAGGACGAGCTGCTCGTCCGCCGCACCGCGCGCGACTTCGTCGAAGACAATCTCATCCCCATCATTGAGGAATGCTTCCGCACCGAGCGCTTTCCACGCGAACTCGTCCCGGTCATGGGCGAGCTCGGATTCTTCGGCGCCAATCTCCAGGGCTACGGCTGCGCCGGCATGTCCAACGTGGAGTACGGCCTGGTGATGCAGGAGCTGGAGCGCGGCGACTCCGGCTTTCGCAGCTTCGTCAGCGTGCAATCCGCGCTGGTCATGTATCCCATCTACACCTTCGGCTCTGACGAGCAGAAAAATACTTGGCTGCCCGCCTTGGCCACGGGCGAAAAGCTCGGCTGCTTCGGCCTCACTGAACCGGGCTTCGGGTCCAATCCCGGCGGCATGACCACCACCGCGCGCAAATCCGGCGATGAGTACATTCTCAATGGCGAAAAAATGTGGATCACCTCGGGCAATATTGCCGACGTCGCCGTAATCTGGGCGAAGGTCGAAAATGAAGACAATCTTGTCCGCGGATTCTTGGTCGAGACTGACCGCCCCGGCTTCCGCGCCGATGAAGTGCACGGCAAGTGGTCGCTGCGCGCTTCCATTACCAGCGGCCTGTCTCTGCAGGATGTGCACATTCCGGCGGCGAATCTGCTGCCCGGCACCGGCGGGCTCAAGAGCCCGCTGATGTGCTTAAATCAGGCGCGCTACGGCATCAGTTGGGGAGCGATCGGCGCCGCAATGTCCTGCTACGACACGGCGCTACAATACGCCAAAACCAGAAAGCAGTTTCACAATCAGCCCATCGCCAGCCACCAGCTCATCCAGGAAAAACTCGTCTGGATGGCCAGCGAAATCTCCAAGGGGCAACTGCTCTCACTCCACGTAGGCCGCTTGAAAGACGCCTGCACCGTCGGCCACCAACATATCTCCATGGCCAAACGCAACAATGTGTGGATGGCGCTTGAAACCGCGCGCATGGCCCGCGACATCCTCGGCGCCAACGGCATTACCGAGGACTACCCGATCATGCGCCACATGATGAACCTGGAGTCAGTGAAGACCTACGAAGGCACGCACGACATCCACGCGCTCATCCTGGGCCAGCACCTCACGGGCGTTGCAGCGTACTGACAATTGCTCGACGGGCTCATCTCAGCCGTGGTGCTGTTCGTGATGCTCGTAGTGCTCGTGATGTTCGTGGTGCTGTTCTGATTGGCCCGACTCGTGAGAGGGCGCCGGGAGTTCTTCCACGGGCTTTGAACTCGATACGAAGGGCGCTAAGCATTCCAGAAGCTTATCCAGCAGTTCACCGCGAGTCAGCAATCGTTCGATCTCAACACGGATCTCGGTGCGTTCGTTGGTCGCTTGCTCAAAGGCATGATCGTAGCCGGTATTAGGCATGTTTTTCGTATCCTCGCTGCGATGGTAGCACGCGCAAATTATTCATCCGCCGAGTAGTTACTTCTCCGCATGTGAAAATCTCGGCATAATTCTGAGTGCCGTTCTCGATTGTGCGCGATCTGTGCATGTGTGGCGTCTGCGTGGGGATAAGTCGAAAAATGACGCTCACCGTCCCGGCCGAGGATTAGTAACATCCCTCCCCGCGCCCCCAAGTAACATGGATCGCCGAAATACGTAACTTTTGCGGGCGCACTCAATCCAAAGACAGCGGCCGCTTCACTCTTCCAACAGCCGGCGCACCGCAGGGTCTGTTAACGCAGCCATCAGCGCAGCAATATCGCCGATACGCTGCCCAAGCACTGACGGCACAAGCTCGCAGGCAGCGACTGCCTGCGGCAGGGCCTCTTCTGCCAGCACCTTCCGTGCCGGGCCAAGGATTCGCTCTCCCAGCGCAATCCCGAGCGACCCCAAAACAACCACTTGGGGGTTGAGCGCATCCACCAGCAGCGCCAGCCCGTGCCCCATCCAATGACCAGCAGCCTCGGCCACCTTCAGGGCATCCGTATCGTTCGCAATCATTGCTTCGACCAGGTTTCGAATCGGCGTGTCCGCACTCCATCGCGCGGGAAACATCTGCGCCGCCAATTCCACCAGGCCTGCACCCGACGCAAACGACTCCCACGAGCCGCGCTTTCCGAATCCCAGCGGACCGTCTTCGGCAAGTCGCCAATGCCCAATCTCACCGGCGGTATCCGTCGCACCGCGCACAATTTGGCCATTCACTATGAGGCCCGCGCCCATGCCGGTGCCGAACGTGAGGAAGATCAGATGGCGCAGACCCGTCCGCTCCTTGCCCACTCCAAAATGAAACTCCGCCAGTGCCCCCGCATTGCCATCGTGCTCCACCAGCACCGGAATGCCGGGAAAAGCCTCTTGCAAGCGCGCTTTCAACGGTACCTGCTGCCATCCCGGCAAATGCGGCGGATTGATGAGGAAACCCTCCTTGATTCGCAACGGGCCGCCCACCGACACACTGATTGCGACAATCGCGCGGCCCGCGCGCCCCGCTTCGTCAATCAACACACGGGCCTGCTCCACAATTGCAGGAAACGTCTGTGCAAACGGCTCCGCGGCCCGCGTCGGCATCTCCACTCGCTGCAGAATGCGGCCGTCGACGGTGCCTTCGATCAACGCCGTCTTCGTCCCACCTACATCGAACCCGAGCACGGTGTGCCGGCTCATTTGCATTCGCCCCCCAACCGCCCTCCGCAGACCTGCCTTCCCTCGCGTTTCGCAGAAGTCGCCGAATTCTATCATTGCAACGTATGTCCGGCACCGCACGCAACGGCGGTGCAACCCCTTCCGCCCCACCGCGCGTTCCTTCTCCTTGCGCGACAAAGACCTCGCTTGACCCCGGCAATTCAGCCACAGTACGATGAGCGGAAGCTTGTGACGCGTTTCCCGCCAAAGTGTCGACTAGCAATGAGCCTTTCAGTAAACTTTCCGGCGCAGCAAGCCTGCCGGTCTTCGCACCAATCGAGTTCGACTCAAGGTTTGCTTCCGGCTAATTGCGGACCTATCCCTTTCTTATAGGACTTGCTCGACGTGGCTTCGGCAGTTGCCTGATTCCGCTCTGCCGGAGAGCAACTGAACACCTTCTTCGTTATGAATGCTCTGATCCAACGATTCAGTGTGATCGCCGGCTTCACCCTTCTCACTGCTCTTCTCATTGGCAACACCATCGTCATCCGGCGTCAATTGGGTGTCCTGGTCGCCAACCAGGAGTCGGTAACGCACTCCCGCGTTGTGCGCCTGGCAATTGCGCGAACAGAGTCGTTGCTGGACGATGCCGAGACCGGCCAGCGAGGCTATCTCTACACCGGCGACACGAAGTATCTGAGTCCCTATAACAATGCGCTTGCTACCATTGACCGGCATATTCAGGAACTCGCCCAGCTGACCGCCGACGACCCCCACCAGCAACAACATGTCGCCGCTGTGCGCGAGCTCGCCAACCTCAAGCTGCAGGAACTCGCCGACACCATATCTCTCTACCGGACCGGCAGGGCAGACCAGGCCAGGTCAATCGTCCTGTCCGATCGCGGCCTAATGCTCATGGACGACTTTCGCCGCGAGATCGGCGAGATGCAGCAGGAAGAACTGGCTCTCGAGTCCAATCGCGATGGCGCCTATCAACAGAGCGTTCGCATCACGGTAGTCTGCATTTACCTGGCCACTGCATTGGCGGCGCTTGGCCTGCTGCTGCTCGCCAACTTCATTCTGCGCGAAAGAACAACGCGCGAGCGGCATGCGCGCGAATTGAAACAGCGCGAAGAGCTATTCCGTGTCACGCTCACCAGCATCGGCGATGCCGTGATTGCCACCGACGCAAAGGGAATCGTCACTTTCCTGAACCCCATCGCCGAAGCCCTGACCGGCAATACCCTTGCCGAAGCCATCGGCAAAGACGTTGGCGAGATCTTCCCAATCTTCAATGAGTTCACCGGGGAGCCCGCCGAGAGCCCCGTCACGAGAGTGATGAATCTTGGCATCGCCGTTGGCCTGGCCAACCACACAGCCCTGCGCCATCGCGACGGCCGCGCCATTCCGATCGAAGACAGCGCCGCGCCCATTCGCGACGACCGCGGCGTAACCGTCGGCGTTGTTCTCGTTTTTCACGATGTCACCGCAGAGCGCAAATCGCAGGAGATGCTGCGCAAGACTGAGAAGCTCGCCACCGCGGCACGATTTTCCGCCACGGTTGCCCACGAAATCAACAATCCCCTTGCGGCCGTCGTCAACCTCATCTACATTGCCAAGGCAATGCCCGACAGCTCCGCGGCGCTCAGGGAAATTCTCACCCAGGCGGAGCAGGAATTGGAGCGCGTTGCGCACATCACCCGGCAGACGCTCGGATTCTATCGCGATTCCAAACAGCCTGAAGCTGTCGAAGTTGCGACGGTGATCGATTCCGTTCTCAAGATCTATTCCAACAAGATCGCGACGAAAAATGTCGTTGTCGATTCTCGCGTCGACGAGTGCCCTCCCGTCTGGGGTTTGGCCGGCGAACTGAAGCAGGTCGTCTCCAACCTGCTTTCGAACGCGCTCGATGCAGTAGCGCGAGACGGCAGAATTTCTATCTACGGCCGCCCCGTCGAAACGGAATACGGCCCGGCCGCCGAACTCGTCATCGAAGACGATGGCCCCGGCGTTGCGCACGAATATGTCGAACGCATCTTCGATCCCTTTTTCACAACGAAAGAAGACGTCGGAACCGGCCTTGGGCTTTGGGTCACCCGAGAGATCGTCGATCGCCACGGCGGCAAGATCCATCTGCGCTCTGAAAACGAAGGCTCTGCCTTGCCGGGCGCCGCATTCGTCATTCACCTCCCGACTGTCCGCAACAATCTGCCCCCGGGCCAAGCGGCTTTCGACTAGATCCGCGAGCCTGCCACTGCGTCCCCACCTCAAGTCACCCATCGACAAGCTCACCGCCGTGCGGCATAGTCGTATGCATGCGGAAACTAATTGATCGCCGTCCCCTCTCTTGCCTCGCAGCGTCGTTCGCCGTTCTGCTGATGAGCCTCGCCGCAGATGCCGCAGCGCAACAACCGACTTCCGCGCCCATCGTGCTCCACGCCGCGCGTTTGCTCCAGATCGACACAGGAACCCTCCTTCATCCCGGAGAAATCCTTATCGAGGGCCAACGCATCCGCGCCGTGGGCACCTTGGTCGATCATCCGCAAGGCGCCAAAATCGTTGACCTCGGCGATTCAACGCTGCTCCCCGGCCTCATTGACGCGCATGTCCATCTCTTCCTGCACCCCGGCGCAGAAGATTTGCAGACCGTCGAAGAATCTACCCCCTGGCGCGTAATTCTCGCCGAACTGGCAGCGCGCGACGACCTCTACGCCGGCTACACGGCCGAGCGCGATATGGGCACGGAAGGCGCTGGCTCCGCTGACACCGCCATTCGCGATGCGATCAACCAGGGACTCATCCCGGGCCCGCGCCTGCGTATCAGCGGCAACGCAATCGACATTCTCGGCGGACACGAAGACGCCAATCACTACAACCCCGCGCAGCACGTGCTCTCCAATGCCGACTACGCCAACTCCGCTGACGAACTCGTTGCCGTCATGCGCGAGCAGCATAAAGAGGGTTCAGACTTTGCCAAGATCTACGAGACCGGCTCGGACAAGATGATCGACGGCGTGCTGCATACGCCATATCAGTACACTGCAGCGCAGCTCGCCGCCGCTGTTGAAGAAGCGCACCGTCTGGGCACACTCGTTGGCGTGCACGCCATGGGCGAACCCGGCACGCTTTACGCAGCGCAAGCCGGCGTCGCATCTATCGATCACGCCACGCAACTTTCCGATGAAACCATCCACCTCATGATCGAGAAGAAAATTTTCGCCGTTCCCACCTTCACCATCTTCGACTACTTCGCGCATCATCGCGATACACAAGATCAAGCGGCCACCGAAGCCGAACTGCTCGACTACAAGATTGCTGAATTCAAGAAACAGCTCGCCGCAGGAGTTCCTTTCGCCGTCGGCTCCGACGTGGGCCCCTTCCCCCACGGCACGCAGGCGCGCGAACTCACGTTGATGGTGCGATACGGCATGAAGCCCCTGGCCGCCTTGCAGGCCGACCTGATCAACGGAGCGAAATTGCTGGGCTGGCAGGGGCAGATCGGCGAACTCAAGCCGGGATATTACGCCGACATCGTCGCCGTTCCCGGCAACCCGCTCGACGACATCAGCGTCTGCGAGCATGTGAGTTTTGTGATGAAGAATGGCGCGGTCGTGCGCCCCTGAATCCTACTTGGAACCTACTTGGCTTGAGCAGCCTCGGCAGCGCGGCGCGCCAGCACCCTCGCCATCGTCTCGTTCCAGCGTTTTGACTTCACTTCCTCAAGCGAGTCTTTGACCGCTTTGCGATAGCCGCCCAGATAAATCGAGTAGAGAATCGCCAGCGAGCATCCGGTTCCCCAGAAGAAACCAACGCAAAGGCCAATCACCGCGGCAGGACCAAACTCAGTCATCGCACTCGCCTTCCATTGTGCTTCGAGATCATTAAACGAGCACGACCAAGTCGGAATATGGAGCAAGGCGCACGTCAGCGGTAAGCAGTTCCGCCGATTCCGTCATTGCCTGCGCCACCAGCATCCGATCGAATGGGTCGCGATGCAACATCGGCAATTGAGCTGTTGCTAACGCATGAGTATTCGTCACGGTAAGCTCATCTATTCCCGTAAGAGCCATTCGAGAAATAAGTCGTGCCAGGTCGATCCGCAGCTTCCCCACCCGCACTTTGATCGCGATCTCCCAAATACTCGCTGACGACACAAGTATCCCCGTGGCGCCTGCAATCGTTTGGCGTGCCTTGCTGTTCAAGCGAGAATCATCCATCAACATCCAAATCAGAATGTGAGTGTCTACCAGAAGACGCATTCTCAGCGCCCTTTCCTGCCGCCGGCACGTTGCTTCTTCGACTCGTTGCGCGGCTTATCTGGCGGAAAGATATCGCCCTCGAACTCTGCCAACACCTCGTCGGGGAGCGGTGCGTCAAAGTCGTCCGCAATCCAAATCTCGCCCTTCATCGCGCCAAAGCGGATCGGCTTTTTCACCGGCTCTAGCCGGGTCAGGCGCGCCACCGGCTTCCCCGCACGCGCGATCACCACGTCCTGTCCCTGCTCGACCAACGTGATCAGCTTGGAAAGATTGGTTTTAGCCTCGAAAATGTTGACCTGAGTCGCCATCGCGGCCCCTTCGCCAATTTAGCTAAGCTAGACTTAGCTAAGCAAAGTTTAGCACAAATCTGCGCCACAGTCTTTCAACAGCACGGAGAGGTTAGCCCCACCGCAGGTGGCAGGTCGGAGATATCGCCTCGGGCCCAAGATTCACACAACTTATAGGAGCAGACCACCATGAACACCAGCCCACCAAGCGGAGGGCCGCGTCAGCGGCAGGTGGCCCCACCGCAGGTGGTTAGACTGCTACCGTAAAGCTGTCTTCGCTGCGCGTCACCGCGTGATACAGCGTGTCGCGCTCCACCGGCACGCGGCCTGCCTCCGTAATCAAGCGGCACAATTCCTTACGCGTCATGCCTTGGGGCGTGGTCGCGCCGGCATCGTGGTAGATTTTTTCTTCGATCACCGTGCCGTCAAGATCGTCCGCGCCAAAGCGTAGCGCGATCTGCGCAATCTTCGGCGTCATCATCTGCCAATACGCCTTGATGTGCGGAAAATTATCTAGCATCAACCGGCTCACCGCAATTTGCCGAATGTCCGTCAATCCCGTGGTCACCGGCAGATGGTCGAGCGGCGTATTTTCCGGATGAAACGCCAGCGGAATAAATGTCTGGAAGCCACCGGTCTCATCCTGCAGCGCGCGCAGTTTCAGCAGATGATCGACGCGGTCTTCGTCGTTTTCAATATGCCCATAGAGCATGGTCGCATTCGATTTGAAACCCAGCTTGTGCGCCAGCCGCGCCGTCTCCAGCCACTCGTTGCCGTCAATCTTGTGATCGCAGATGATGGCCCGCACGCGCTCCGCAAAAATCTCCGCGCCGCCGCCGGGCATCGAGTCCACACCCGCATCGCGGAGCTTCACCAGCGTCTGCTCAATCGTGAGCTTCGCGCGCCGCGCCAGGTAGGCCACCTCCACCATGGTGAAGGCCTTGATGTGCACCTTGGGAAAACGCACCTTGAGCCCGCCGACCAGGTCGAGAAAATATTCCAGCGGCAGGTCCGGATGCAATCCGCCAACAATGTGAAACTCCGTCACCGCCTCGGAGTAGCCCGACGCCGCCGTCTCCCACGCCTCTTCGAGAGCCATGGTGTAGCCGGCCGGGTCGCCCTTCTTCCTGCCAAACGCACACAGCTTGCACGCCGCCACGCACACGTTGGTTGGATTGATGTGGCGATTGACGTTGAAGTAGGTCACGTCTCCATGCATGCGCTCGCGCACATGATTGGCCAGCCAGCCCACGGCCAGCACATCGGGCGAACCATACAGCACCAGCCCATCGTTGAAGTCGAGCCGCTCGCCTGCCAGCACCTTCGCGCCGATCGGCTCCAGCCGCGGGTCGTAGGTCCGAAAGCCAGCCGTGCTGAAACTGTTAGGGGTGCGGGGATCGCCCGTGTCAGCCTGCATACCTTAATGATACCGAAAAACCGGCGACTTCCGTTTCTCCCAAGCCCGAGAGGGCTAGCCGAGTGCTCATTTTCCAGTGAGCCCGACCTGGACAATCCGCCATGACCGGATGAATGCAAATCCACGATTGCGACCATACCCAAATCGCCTCGAAGAACGGCCTTCGATCGACAACTTCATTTTGCGTTGCAGGGCGTCTTATCCCAAATGATTATTGCGGCGATGTATTTCTGATTATCTAATTTGTCTTTTTTCCCGTACATCCACAAGGTCACATTCTCATACGGAATGCGGGTCGAAAGCATTCCCAAGTCAGTCTCAGTAATCTCTGTATCTGCTGGCAACCTCCCACTCGTCCCGCCTCGTTCGTATTTTGGAACGAGTTCATCGAACAGGGACATGATTAGTTCTTTCGACATCGCTGCATCCACGTCGACACTGTTGTCGGAATGATGCCGCCTTTCGATGCTGATCTCACAAAGATCATGACCGGCTGTATAAACAGGCGTGGCGATAATCCCAGGCCTGATCTCATAGGTTTCAATTGCGTGATATTGCTGAAGTCTGTCGCCAAACTGGCCAGCGAAAAGAGTAAGCAGACAAATCGATGCGATCCGTTTCACCTTCCGATATCTCCTTCGACCGGCGATCTAGGATTCGAGCAATGCAGACTTAGTTCCAGCACGGACGCCCCCGAATTCCTGTCTGAGCCCCGGGGGAAACCGAATCCATTCTACGCTTGGTCCGCCTGAGCGAAACGCCTGTCCCTTACCGCTTCCCCACCTCATCCGCACCCGCCGGTTCCACCAGCACACCATCGTCCAGTGACGCAGCCAGCACCCGCCCTCCCGCCGTCCGCACAGCCGACAGCCGATACCCCGTCTGCCACCACTTCCAGTCCAGCGTCCTGGCGTCGATGGCATACACAAAATCGCTGCCGCGCGAACTCACCAGCAATTTGCTCAGCCCCGCATCGTAGTAAAGATCGTCGAGATCGACCAGCGGCAGCCGATGCACCCACATCCAGTTCTTGCCCTTGTCGCGGGTGAAGTAGACGCCTTCGCGCGCCCCAATCCACAGCGTGCCATCGGGCGAATACGCCACGCGATGAATGCGGGTCAGCACCGTGGGAATCCCGACCGGCCACCACGTCTGCCCTGCATCGTGCGAGACAACAACACTCGTCGGCAGCGCCGCGGCCATCGTCGATCCCAGCGCGGCCACGGAAAGATATCCGGTCACGCCCATCACCGGGCCGCCCTGCCACGTCGCGCCCTTGTCGCGGCTCGTGTAAAGCCCGCCCGACGTCGAAGCCACCCACGCGTCGCCTGACATATCGAGCGCGAACACCCGGCTATCCAGCACGTGCGGCGTGTCTTTCACCTTCTTCTCCGTGGTCACGCGCGTGC
>Ga0265339_10000161_pt1 | contig 55939 bp, 50 predicted proteins | sample 4CB219metaG_FD_202085 | JGI IMG/M metagenome (GOLD analysis project Ga0265339, IMG submission 202085) | Rhizosphere microbial communities from Carex aquatilis grown in University of Washington, Seatle, WA, United States - 4-CB2-19 metaG | ecosystem: Host-associated > Plants > Roots >... | reverse complement strand
CATTCGGTGGTGTGCCGGCAGGGACCAGCAGGCCGTACCAGTTCTCCATGATCATGTCGGCAAAGCCTGACTCCATGGTGGTCGGCAGATCCGGCAACAGCGGCGTGCGCTCGGGCGAGAACACCGCAGCGCCTTGACCTTGCCGGCCTTCACCAGCGGCAGCAGCACCGGCAGATCGGCGTTGAGCGTGTCGATATGGCCGCCAAGCAGATCGGTGATCGCCGGCGCCGCGCCGCGATAGGGCACGTGAGTGATCTTCACGCCCGCCGCCTTGTTGAGCATTTCGATCGCGATGTTCATGGTGGTGCCTGGCCCGGCCGAGCCGTAGCTCAACTGTCGCTGCTTGGCCTTGGCGATCAGGTCGGCCAGCGTCGCGATGCCGAATTTCGGATTGACCACGATCAGAGAGGGCACCGAGCCGACCAGCATGATCGGCTCAAACGATTTGACCGGGTCGTAGTTCGACGGCGGTTTGAGGATCGGGCCGATGACGAAGGCGCCGAGGCTTGCCAGCAGCACGGTCTTGCCGTCGGGATTGGCGCGCGCCACGAATTCGCAGGCGATGGCGCCGCCGGCGCCGCCGCGGTCATCGACAATGACGTCCTCGCCAAGCTTGGGGCCAAGTCCGTTGGCAAGCACGCGTGCGAGCTGATCGACCGGCCCGCCGGCAGCGAACGGCACCACGATCTTGATCGGCTCTGCCCGCGCCGGCGATGCGAGCGCAGCGATAAGGCACGCGCCGAGAAGGAAGCCCAAAGAGCGCTTCATGTGATCCCCCCAGAGTTGAGGCCATCGTGAGCCTTCCGTGGGGAGGCGTCCAGCCGGAGATTGCTACTCCGCCGCTTCGCGGTGCTGATAAAGAAACGGCACGATGCGCGTCGGCTCGCCGGCCTTTGCCACCAGCACGTGGCTTTCGGGCACCGGAATCCAGTTGCCGGGGTTCTTGTCCAGCGGCTCGGACACGACGACGATGCCCTGCTCGGACTCCCGATAGTAGAGCGTGTTGGCGCGATCGTTCACGGCGTAACGGAAAGCATACAGGTCCTTGCCATTGGCAAGCGCAGCGGTGAACCGCATGCGATCCGGCCCGACCAGATCGACGAGCCGCGCCAGCGTGGTTTCGGTGGCGGCGACCGGATCGTCGAGGCCAGCCCCCATGATGGCGAGGAAAATTGCTTCCGAATCGGTGGTGCCGACCCGCGCCGGATAAAGCGCGTCGGGAATGAGCGCTTCGACTTGGCGGCGCAGCCTCGTCCAGTTGCCGATAAAGCCGTTGTGCATGAACAGCCACTTGGCGCAGGCGAAGGGATGGCAATTCGGCCGGGTAATCGGGGTGCCGGTGGCGGCGCGGACGTGGGCGAAGAACAGGTGCGACTGCAGGTGCCGGCACAGGTAGCGCAGGTTGTCATCGGACCAGGCCGGGCGAATTTCACGGTACAGGCCGGGCTCGGGGTGGGCGCCGTACCAGCCAAGCCCGAAACCGTCGCCATTGACGCTGGCGGTCGATTCGAGCGCCGCGATGCTCTGGGTCACCAGCGAATGTGACGGCGACGTCACATAGTGCTCAAGAGCGGTCGTTTCCCCGCGGTAGGCGATCCAGCGGCACATCCTATTGCCTTCAGCATCGGGCTGCGAATCAGGCCATCAAAGTGGCATCCTTAAGCCACTCCGCCACCTTGTGGAGGGCAATCTCGGCACCATCGTGTTCATTTTCGGTAAAAATCCGCAATTGGGCATCGGCCGAGGTGCCTTGGGCCACGATCGTACGGCAGCGTTCGAACTCGCTCCAGCAGCCCAGGGTATCGCCGTCGGCAGCCAGGAGTTCCACCACCCGGTCGAGCATCTCGGCAACCGGCAGGGCGCCGCTCCGGGTGACGAAACTGCCTTGCGCGCCATAGCGTTGAGCGCGCCATTTGTTCTCGACCGCGATCGAGCGGTCGACCACGTCAATCCCGGCATTGTGGTCGGGATGATTAAACAGATGGCGGACCAGCGCGCGGTAGAGCGCCGCGATCGCGATGGTGTCGTCGATTCGCGTACAGCAATCCGGCGCGCGCAACTCCAAGGTCGGGTATTTCTGCGAAACGCGGACGGTCCACCATAAGTGGCTCGCGTCCGGCATTGCGCCGGAGGTCACCATGGCGTCGACGTAGGCGTCATACTCGGCATTGCTGCGGAACAGCTCGGGCAAGCCGGTGCGGGGCAGTTCGTCGTAGGCAGCCAGGCGATAGCCCTTGAGCCCGGTCACGCGGCCTTGCCAGAACGGCGACGAGGTCGAGAGCGCGATGAACAGCGGCACATAGGGCAGCATTCGCGTCATGACGTCGACGCGCCGCGCCGGATCGGGAAATTCGACATGCACATGCATGCCGCACAGCATGTTGCGCTGCCCGATCATTTGCAGCAGGTCCATCACTTGCGAATAACGGCCCTTTGGACTCTGCACGGCATCGCGCCAAGCCGCGAGCGGATGCGTCCCGCACGCCAGAATCGCAAGACCATGTTCAGCCGCTGCTGCCGCTGCGCTCCTGCGCAGGCGCAGCAATTCATGCCGTGCCTGTTCGGCACTGCAATGCGGTTCGGTCGCAACTTCGATTTGCGCCTGCAAGAATTCACGGCCGACATGGCCCGTCGCCGTGAGATTGGCACTTTCAAACAGTGCATCGGGCGTCTCCGACGGCGCCTGCAAGGTTTTCGCGTCGGAGAGGAAATATTCCTCCTCGACGCCGAACTGGAACCGATCATCGGCGACGAAGGTGGGCACGTCCTGCCCGGCCGGAACCAGAGTCCGGATGTGCAGTCGACGCTCTTTCGGGTCGAATCTGAATTCCATGTGACGATGCGCGTGAGACAGCCGGACTTGGCTGCCGGCATCAACTCACCCGAAGCGGGCCGGTTCCGCGTATCGACTCCGGAAATGTACCGCCATTTCCGACGTGCATAGCTCAATAACGCCGGAACCGATTCGAACCGGCAAATTCTCGCCGACCGGCGGGGGAGCGCGGTTTACTGGCTATGGGGTGACGTGCTTTGGCACGCGACCTTGCCGCAAGATCGTACGGCGTCGATCATCGCTTGCAGCGCATGCCGGCCCGGATATCCGAGCACGGCGACGCCGCCGATGATGAAGCCCGGAGTTGCGGAAATGCCGAGCGATTTGCCGAGCGCTAGATGAGCCTTGATCGTCTGGGCGACGTCGTCGCTGTCCGAAATGCTGTCGATCGCGCGGCCGTCGAAGCCGGATTCCCGCGCCAGCTGGAACGCGCGCAAACCGGTAATCGTGCCGCGCTGTGCGTAGATCTTGTGGTGATAGGCGTAAAACTGCTGCGGCGTGGCGAGCTGCGCCAGCGCCAGCTCGACTTGGCTCGCCGCGACCGATGCCGGGCCGAGAACCGGATAGGGGACCAGCACGAGTTTCAGATCGCCGTCGGTGCTCACCATATCCTCGATATCGACCGACGCGATGCGGCAGAACGGACAATTCAAGTCATAGAACTCGATGAGGGTCGTCTTGCCGTCCGGATTGGCGGCCGTGACGACGCCCGGCATTTTCTCGATCGGGACTGGCAAGGTGACCGTATGATTGGGCACGACCCCGCCGTCATCACCGATCAGCGGAAATTGCGAGACATAGCGGAGCGCGCGATCGCGATCCTGGGCCGGTGCCTGCGCGGCCATCAAAGCGCCGAGCGCGCCGGCGATGAGCGCCATGGCGAAGCTGCGAATGCTCATTGTGCCACGATGCCCGCGGGTGCGGTCTCCAGATTGAAAGCGGCGGCAAACAGCGCGCGCGTATAATCGGTCTGCGGATTACGGAACAGCGCGGCGGCATCGCCGGATTCCACCACCTTGCCGGCACGCATGACGATGAGCCGGCTTGCCAGCGCCGCGACCACGCGCAGATCGTGCGAGATGAACAGATAGGTGAGGTTGTGCCGCTTTTGCAGGTCGCGGAGAAGATCGACCATCTGCGACTGTATCAGCATGTCGAGCGCGCTGGTCGGCTCGTCGAGCACCACAAAGGATGGTTCCAGCACGATGGCCCGCGCCACCGCGATACGCTGCCGCTGACCACCGGAGAATTCGTGGGGAAAGCGGAAGCGCGTGTCCGGGTCCAGCCCGACATCGGTCAGCGCCCGGCTGACGCGCGCATCGCGCTCATGTTCGGGCATGTCGGCGGAGTGGACGCTCAGCCCCTCCTTGATGATCTCGGCGATCGACAGTCGCGGCGACAGCGATCCGTACGGGTCCTGAAACACGATCTGCATGTCGCGGCGAAACGGCCGCATCTGCTTGAAGCGCAGGCCCTGCAGCTTATTGCCCATGAACACGATCGGGCCGTCGGAGGAGATGAGCCGCAACAGCGCCAGCCCGAGCGTGGTCTTGCCGGAGCCGGATTCGCCGACCACGCCGAGCGTCTCTCCCTTGCGGAGCGCGATGCTTACGCCATCCACCGCCTTGATGTAGCCAACGGTGTTGCGCAGCACCCCGCGCCGGATCGGAAACCAGACCTTGAGATCGTCGGCCTGCAGGAGCAGCGGCGCGCCGGGCTGCGGCGGCGCCGGATCGCGCTTCGGCTCGGCGCCGAGCAACGCACGCGTATAGGCGTGCGCGGGCGCCGCGAACACCCGCTCGACGTCACCCTGCTCGACGATGCGGCCTTCTTTCATCACGCAGACCTTGGTGGCGATCTTGCGCACGATGCCGAGGTCGTGGGTGATGAAGAGAAGCGACATGCCGAGCCGCTTCTGGATGTCGGCCAACAACGCCAGGATCTGCGCCTGGATGGTGACATCAAGCGCCGTGGTCGGCTCGTCGGCAATCAAGAGATCGGGCTCGTTGGCGAGCGCCATGGCGATCATGACTCGCTGGCGCTGGCCGCCGGACAACTGGTGCGGATAGCTCTTGAGCCGGCTTTGCGGGTCTGGAATGCCGACTTGGCCGAGCACTTCGAGGGTCCGCGCCCGCGCCGCCGCGCCGGTCAATCCGCGATGCAGCAGCAGGATTTCGGCGATCTGCTTTTCGATCGTGTGCAACGGATTGAGCGAGGACAGCGGCTCCTGAAAGATGATGGTAATGTCGTCGCCGCGCACGCGCTGCATGTCGCGCTCGGCAAGCGGCAAGAGGTCGCGGCCCTTGAACAGGATGCTGCCGGCGGGATGCCGCGCCGCCGGATAGGGCAATAGCTTGAGGATCGACAGCGCGGTCACCGACTTGCCCGACCCCGACTCGCCGACGAGCGCCACCGTCTCGCCCTTGCCGATGTCGAACGACACGCGGTCGACGGCCAGCGTCTCGCGGCCGTCGTGGCGGAACGCGACCGAGAGATCGCGAACGGAGAGGAGGGGGTCGGCGGTCATGCGATGTCCCGCAGGAGAGCTTCAATGCCTCTTTCGTCCGGCCGATATGTCGTTATTCCTTTGGGTGCTTTCAAACCGTTATCCCCCGAGAGGATCGCGCTGCACCGGCTTTGGACTCCTGTCACGACGTGGATCGCGTCGGGAAGAGCTGACATGACGCGCCGTCCGTCGGTCAGCGTACGCGTCGTAGTTCGGCGGTAGTCGGCGGTATCGATCAGTATCGTGCGCGTCACAGGCCGCAGGTCAAACAGACGGCTCCGAACAATGAGGCTGAGATAGCTTAGTCTGGCTGCTGGCTTCGCCTTTGGTAGGACTTCCGCCAGAGTTAATTCGCTGGTGGCTGCAAGTCCGGGATTCCGCTTCATCGCGTCGAAAAAAGGCCTAAGACGACTGGCGATGACGTCCTCGCCTTCTATGAAATAGATAAAGGGATTGGCATCGATATAGACGCGAGGCGCGTTTGTCGGATCAGTCATCCCACTCATCTCGCTGGCGGCGTATTTCGGCGTCTATATCCTCTTTGGTTCGGAAGGGGGGAGCCCGCATTGCCCAAATCTCTTCAAGCGAGAGTACATGGCCGGACTGTTGCTCTTCCTCTTCAATTGTCACCGTGACCCGGGCATTTGGGTCCTCACTCGGCCGCAACTCTTCGGGTAACTGTTTGGCCGGATAATTTTCGCGAACGATCTTATTCATGCATTTGCTCCGTAATCCCGGCCATAATAGCACACGGTCATGCGAACGTCTTTCGTGAATCGAAAGCGTCGCGCACCGCCTCGCCGATGAAAATCAGCAGCGACAGCATGATGGCGACGGCGAAGAAGCCGGTGAGGCCGAGCCACGGTGCCTGCACGTTGGCTTTGCCCTGCGACAGCAATTCGCCGAGCGAGGGTGAGCCGGGCGGCAGGCCGAAGCCGAGAAAGTCGAGCGCCGTCAGCGTCATCACCGAGGACGACATGATGAACGGCAGGAACGTCAGCGTCGCCACCATGGCGTTCGGCAGCAGGTGCCGGACCATGATGATCGCGTTCGACACGCCGAGCGCGCGCGCCGCAAGGATGTACTCGAAATTGCGGCCGCGCAAAAATTCGGCGCGCACCAGTCCGACGAGCCGCGTCCAGGAGAACAGCAGCAGGATGCCAAGCAGCACAAAGAAGCCCGGCACCAGTACCGAAGAGATGATCAGCAGCAGATAAAGCTCCGGCACCGAGGTCCAGATCTCGATGAAGCGCTGGAACAGGAGGTCGGTCCAGCCGCCGAAATAGCCCTGCACGGCGCCCGCAGCGACGCCGATGATCGACGACACGATGGTCAGAATCAGTCCAAACAGCACCGAAATACGGAAGCCGTAGATCAGCCGCGCCAGCACGTCGCGGCCGACATCGTCGGTGCCGAGCCAATTGTATTGCAGCGTGCCGCACTTGCCGTAGCCGTTCTTGGCCGCGAATTCGCAATCCTGTTTGGTCAACAGCCACGTCGGCTTCGACGGAAACGGCGATGGCGGGCGGCTGACGATGGTGCCATAGGAAAACGGGACCGGCGGCCACACCGCGAAAGCGTGGTGTTCGGCCAGGTACTGCTGCAGGTGCGGATCGAGATAGTCGGCGGCGGTGCCAAACACATCGCCGAAGTCGGTGTCGGGATAGGTGACGAAAACCGGAAAGTAGTTCTTGCCGTCGACATGGATGTAGATCGGCTTATCGTTGGCGATGACTTCGGCAAACAGAGAAATCACGAACAGGATGAGAAAAACCCACAGCGACCAGTAGCCGCGCCGGTTGGCTTTGAAATTGCGCCAGCGACGGGCATTGATCGGCGAGAGCGCATAGCGTCCCCGCGGTGGGGCGGGCGCAAGCGGGCCAGTCGGCTCAATATCGGGCGTCAGTTCGGGCGGCCCCTCTCGTGCCCCGACCGACGGGGCGATCGGCTGATCGCGCGGCGCGCGGACATCCACCTCACACCTCCCGCGTCTCGAAATCGATCCGCGGATCGATCAGCGTGTAGGTGAGGTCGGAAATCAGCGTGACCACGAGGCCGATGAGCGCAAAAATGTAAATGTTGGCGAACACCACCGGATAGTCGCGGTTGAGCACGCTTTCGAAGCTCAAGAGCCCGAGGCCGTTCAGTGAAAAGATCGTCTCGATCAGGAGCGAGCCGGCGAAGAAGGCGCTGACGAAGGCGCTGGGGAAGCCGGCGATGACGAGCAGCATGGCGTTACGGAAAATATGGCCGTAGAGCACCTGTCGTTGCGAGCAGCCCTTGGCGCGGGCGGTGAGCACGTATTGCTTGCGCAGCTCTTCGAGAAAGCAGTTCTTGGTGAGCAGCGTCATGGTGGCGAAGGCCGCCAGCCCCATGGAAATAACCGGCAGCGTCAGGTGCCAGAAATAGTCGAGGATCTTTTCCCACCAGGGAAATTGCGACCAGCCGTCCGACGTCAGGCCGCGCAGCGGAAAGATCTGCCAGAACGAGCCGCCGGCGAACAGAATGATAAGCAGGATCGCGAACAGAAAGCCGGGGATGGCGTAACCGATGATGATTACGCTCGACGTCCACATGTCGAATTGCGTGCCGTCCTTGACGGCCTTGCGGATGCCGAGCGGGATCGAGATCAGATAGCTCAACAGCGTCATCCAGATGCCGAGCGATATCGAGACCGGCAGTTTCTCGCCGATCAAATCGATCACGCTCACGTCGCGGAAATAACTCTTGCCGAAATCGAAACGCGCGTAGTTCCACATCATGATGAAAAAGCGCTCGTAGGCGGGCTTGTCGAAGCCGAACTGCTTTTCCAGGCTCTTGATGAAAGCCGGATCGAGCCCTTGCGCGCCGCGATACTTTGAATTGATGCCGCCGCCTTGGGCGTTGCCTGGAAGGCCGGCGCGCCCGGCGAAATCGCCGCCGGAGGAGCCCGAGACGCGGGAGGTGGCCCCGGTCTCGAGGCCGGAAAGCTGCGCGATGACGCGCTCCACCGGCCCGCCGGGTGCGAACTGAACCACCACGAACGACACCAGCATGATGCCGATGATGGTCGGGATCATGAACAGGATGCGGCGGACGATGTAGGCGCTCATGCTCTGCTGTCGATCTGCATGTCTATTGTTCCGGGGCGCGCGCCCGCTATTCAGGTCTTACGGCATAGCGGCAACATAAAGACGCAAATGGCCGGAACAAGCCCGGCCGCGAGGCTCGCATCAGCCCTTTTGCTCGAGTTTCGCGGCCTTGGCGGGGTCATACCACCAGGTGTCGGGGATGCCGCGAAAATATCGGGGCTGCGCCGGCGGCCGGTCGAAGACATCCCAATAGGCGATCCAGTGCGTCGCCTTGTACCACTGCGGAATCCAGTAGCGGCCGGCGCGGATGACGCGGTCGAGCGCGCGGCACGCGGTCACCAGCGCGGGGCGGTTGTCGGCGGCAATGACGGACTCGATCAAACCATCGACCACCGGATCGGCGATGCCGGCAAGATTGTTCGAGCCGTTGAGCGCGGCTGCCTGCGACGAAAAGTACGAGCGCAGCGAATCGCCGGGCGTCGCCGAGAAACTGAGTCGCTCGACTGTAATGTCAAAATCGAAATCGTCGAGACGGGCGCGGTATTGCACCGGATCAACGAGGCGGATGTTGGCGACAATACCCAGCGTGGCGAGGTTCTTGATCAGCGCCAGATGGTGCGGCTCGAACGTCGGCTCGTTGAGCAGAAACTCGATCGTGATCGGTTCGCCGCTCGGCAGCACGCGTTGGCCGTCCTTGACCGCGTAGCCGGCGGCCGCAAGCAGGTCGACGGCCTTGCGCAGGATGGCGCGGTCGTTGCCGGATCCATCGGTGACCGGAGGAACATAAGGCTCGCCGAACACTTCATCGGCAACCCGGCCGCGCAACGGTTCGAGCAGTTTCAGCTCCGCCGCGCTCGGCTTGCCTTTCGCCATCATGTCGGAATTCTGAAATACCGAGATGGTGCGCTCGTAGCAGCCATACATGATGGTTTTGTTGGTCCATTCGAAGTCGAAGGCGTTGTTGAGGGCTTCGCGGAGCCGCCTGTCGGCGAATTTTTTGCGCCGCGTGTTGATGAACCAGCCCTGCGCGCCGGACGGCGTGTCGTCAGGGATGGTGTCGGTCTTGACGCGGCCGTCGCGTGCGGCCGGGAAATTGTAGCGCGTCTTCCAGGTTCGCGACGTGAACTCCTCGCGAAATAGATATGATTTGGCGGTAAAGCCCTCGAAGCCGACCTCGCGGTCGCGGTAGTATTCGAAGCGCAGCGTGTCGAAGTTATTCTGGCCGCGGGACACCGGCAGATCGGCGCCCCACCAATCCTTGACACGGTCGTATTCGATATAGCGTCCGGCGTCGAAACGCCCGACCCGGTAGGCGCCGGAGCCGAGCGGCGGATCGAGCGTGGATTCGTCGAATTTCCTTTTCGCATAATAGGCGCGGGAAAAGATCGGCAGTCCGGCGACGAACAGCGGTACATCGCGCGCGCGCTTGGGTGCGAACGTTACGGTGACGCTGCGGTCGTCGTCCGCCTTGGCGCCGAGCATGTCGCGCAACAGCTGAGTGATGAGCGGATGGCCTTGCGCTTTAAGGATTGTGAGCGAGTACTCGACATCGTGCGCGGTCAGCGGCGAACCGTCGTGGAATCTGGCTTCCGGCCGGATGAAAAAGGTGCAGGTCAGGCCGTCGGCCGAGCGCCGCACCTTGTCGGCGGCGAGTCCATACATGGCGTCCGGTTCGTCACCTGAAGGCGCCAGCAGTGTCGCAAAGGTCAACTCCATGCCCTGCGCGGCGTCGCCTTTGAGAATGAAACTGTTCAGCGAATTGAATGTGAGAAAGTTCTGATTGTACAGTTGGTTCGGACCGATCTGAGAAAACACTCCGCCCTTCGGCGCCTTTGGGTCGACATAGCGGAAATGCTGGAAGTCGACCGGGTAGGCGAGATCGCCGAAGGCTGACAGCCCGTGCGTCTCGATTGCATCGGCCGCGGCTGCAGAGGACGCGGCTGCAGAGGAGACGGCGTCGCGCGTTACGCCCGCCACGGCAGCGCCGGCGGCCGCTTCGAGAACGCGCCGGCGCGTTAATCTAAGCATTGCGTAATTGAGCCGGGATTGGCATGGCGAGGCACATCACGACTGGGCTCCCGTCTTCACGACTTGGCTCCCGTCTTCACGACTTGGCTCCCGTCTTCGCCGCCTTCGCGGCATCCCACCACCATATCGTGGGAAAGGCCTGCATGCCGTATTTTGGCATGGGATCGGGGCGGCCGAACCGGTCCCAGCGGGCGGTGCGCACGTATGGATACGTCCATTGCGGCACGACGTAGTGATTCCACAATAACACGCGATCGAGCGCCTTGGTGGCGGCGATCAGATCGGGGCGGCTCTTGGCGAAGACCACTTGGTTGATGAGCGCGTCGACCGCCGGGTTTTTGATGCCGATCAGGTTGAACGAACCCGGTTCGCCGGCGGCTTGCGAACCCCAATAGCCGCGTTGCTCGTTGCCGGGTGACAGCGATTCCGTCCAGCCTTGGGTGATGATGTCAAAGTCGAAATTGCGCAGCCGGTTCTCGTATTGCGCATCGTCGATGACGCGTACCGTGACGGTCATGCCGAGGCGGGCAAGTGCCGGTTTATAGAACAGGAAGACGCGCTCAAACGCCGGGTCTTCGGTGAGAAACTCGATCGCGTAGGGTTCGCCGGTCTTGCTGTTGACTAATTGCCTGTCGCGAATCTCGTAGCCAGCGTCGTGCAGGAGACGCACCGCCTGGCGGAGATTGTCACGCACGGCCTGCGGATTGCCGCCGGACGGGTTGGTATAGGGCGTGGTGAAGACTTCGGGCGGCACCTTGTCGCGTACGGTCTGGAGAAGTTCCAGCTCGCGGCCGGTGGGCAATCCGCTCGACGCAAGCTCGGTGCCTTGGAAATAACTGGCGATACGGGTGTATTGGCCGAAAAAAATCTGTTTGTTCATCTCGTCGAAATCGAACGCGTAATTGAACGCCAGCCGCACCCGCGGATCCTGAAATTTGTCGCGGCGGATGTTGAAGGCGAACGCCTGCATGATGCCGACGCTGTTTTCGGGAAACTGCTCGAGAACGACGCGCTTCTGGCTGACCGCCGGGAAATCGTAGGCTGTGGCCCAGTTCTTGGCGCTGTTCTCAGTCCGCCAATCAACCGTATCGGCCTTGAACGCTTCGAGCGCGACGGTGCTGTCGCGAAAATACTCGAACCGCAGCTCATCGAAATTGTCGCGTCCGATTCGGACATTGAGATCGCGGGCCCAATAATCCTTGACGCGCTCGTAGATCACTTCGCGGCCGGGAGAAAAACTCTTGATGCGATAGGGACCGCTGCCGAGCGGCGGCTCGAGCGTCGTCGCGCCGACATCGCGTTTCTTGCCGTTCTTGTCCGTGCCTTCCCACCATAGCTTCGGCAGGATCGTGAGTTCGCCGACAATTTGCGGCAGTTCGCGGTTGCCGGGACTGTCGAAACTGAATGTCAGCTCGCGATCGCCGCTTTTCTCCACCTTGACGACGTGGCGGTAATAAGCGGCGAGCTGCGGACTGTATTGCTTCCAGGCATTAAAGGAAAAGATGACATCGTCGGCGGTCACCGGACTGCCGTCATGCCACTTTGCTTCCCGGCGCAGCCGATAGGACACCGAGGAAAAGTCATCGGGATAGCTCACCGCTTCGGCGATCAGCCCATATCCACTCGCTACTTCGTCGAGCGAACTGGTGAGCAGCGTGTCGTAGATCAGGGTTATTCCGAGAGCCACGACGCCTTTGACGCCGGCCACGATCATATTGAAGCTGTCGAAGGTGCCGGTCGCGATCTGCCGCGCCGTGCCGGTCTTTGGGGCGCTGGCGTTGACGTAGTCGAATTGCTTGAACCCCGGTGGATATTTCAAGTCGCCGTAGAGCGAGGCGCCGTGCCGCCAGGGTGCATTCACTGTGCTGTTCGTCGCCGGGTTCGGTGCCGCCTGCTGCGCTTCGGCGACAGTACTAAAGGTGGGTAGCGGCAGGACGCGCGCGGCAGACGCCAGCGCGGCGGATTTAAGCAACGATCGACGATTCACGGGCGCTCCACGGCAGTCTGTCGGCCAGGCGCCAGCCATGAGGCGGCGCCATGTTCGAGCCGCTCATTATGTGGTTTTCGATTGCGGCGCCAGCATGCCGGGCGGTTTACGCGACGAAATGCGCTTCACAACCGCGTGCAGAGCACGGTTCGACCGTCCGAGGGGTAAGCCGCTTAGCGCGCGGATTATTTCGCCGGCGCGGCGGGCGCAGGGGCGGCTGGTGCAGCGCCGGCGGCAGGTGCCGCCGGCTTTTCGCCGGCCGACGCACTCGCCGGTGCGCCGGCAGCGGGCTTGGCCTCCGCGGCCTTGGGCAGCGGCAGCGGCTTGTCGGAATTCGAGTTGAGGTAGGCGATCACATCCGCGCGCTGATGTGCGTTGGAGATGCCGGCGAACGTCATGAGCGTGCCCGGTACATCGGCGCGCGGATTGGTCAGCCAGGTATTGAGCGCATCGAAGGTCCAGGTGCCGCCCTTGGCCTTCAGTGGTGCAGAGTAGTTGAAGCCTGCCTCCGACGCGACCTGCCGGCCGACGACGCCGTAAAGATCGGGGCCGATCTTTGTGCCCTGGCCCTTGCCGAGATTGTGGCACAGCTCGCATTCCTTCGCGGTCTGCTCGCCATTCTTGACGTTGGCGCTGGCCAGCAACGCCTCGATCGGTTGCGCGGCCGGCGCCGCCGTACCGCCACTTGGCTTCGCCCCACCTTCTTGCTTGACTTCGATGATGTAGCCGGGCTTGGCCGGCACCGGGCTCGCGAAGATCGCGCCCGAGGCGATGTGCAGGGCGACAAGCACCAGGCAGGTTCCGAGCAGGGCGCCAAGAACCTTATTGAGTTCGAACGAATCCATTGCCGAGAGGCTCCGAGGGGGCGGGGAAGTGTGGCGCACAGATAGCCGGTTTGCCGCGCGTGTTGCAACCCGTATAAGTAGCCTTTGCTGGCGCAGCGAATGCCTGATGTTCTCATCCTGATTCCGGCCCGCATGGCCTCGACCCGGCTGCCCGGGAAGCCGCTTGCCGATATCGCGGGCGAGCCGATGATCGTGCATGTTTGGCGTCGCGCGCTGGAGGCCGATATCGGCCCGGTGTGGGTTGCCACCGATTCGCCCGAAATCGCCGCCGCGGTGGAAAAAGCCGGCGGGCATGCGGCGTTAACGCGCGGCGAACATGCGTCGGGCACCGATCGCATCCACGAGGCGTTGCGCGAGGCCGATCCCGCGGGACGCGCCCGTATCATCGTCAACGTGCAGGGCGACTTGCCGACGCTCAATCCGGCCGATCTCGCGGCCGCCGCTGCGCTGCTGTCCGACCGGTCTGTCGATATCGCCACACTGGCCGCCGAGATCGTCAAAACGCACGAGCGCAACGATCCGAATGTGGTCAAGGTGGTCGGTACGCCGGTAAGCCCGAACCGCCTGCGAGCGCTCTATTTCACGCGCGCGACGGCGCCGGCCGGCGAGGGGCCGCTCTATCACCACATCGGCCTTTATGCTTTCCGCCGAGCGGCGCTTGAGCGGTTTGTCGCGCTGCCGCCATCGCCGCTGGAGCGGCGCGAGCGTCTCGAACAGTTGCGGGCGCTGGAAGCCGGCATGCGGATCGATGTGGCGCTCGTCGCCAGTGTACCGCTCGGCGTCGATACGCCGGCGCATTTGGAAACGGCGCGCGCCGTGCTAACGAGCCGGTCATGAAGAAATCGCGCAAAATCTCGTTCCAGGGCGAGCCGGGCGCCAATTCGCACATCGCCTGTAACGAGGCCTATCCGGGCTACGCGCCGCTGCCCTGCCCGACGTTCGAGGATGCCTTTGCGGCAGTGCGCACCGGCCGCGCGGCGCTGGCGATGATCCCGATCGACAATTCGGTCGCCGGCCGGGTGGCGGATATCCACCACCTGATGCCACGATCGGGCCTGCATATCGTCGCCGAATGGTTCCTGCCGGTGCAGCACCAGCTCATGGCGCCGCGGGGCGCGAGCCTGCGAACGATCCGAACGGTCGAGAGCCACGTGCATGCGCTCGGCCAGTGCCGCAACATCATTCGCAAGCTCGGCATCAAGGCCGTGGTCGCCGCCGACACGGCCGGCGCAGCGCGCGAAGTGGCGGAAGCGGGCGACATCACGCGCGCGGCGCTGGCGACCACGCTGGCGGCGAGAATCTACGGGCTGAAAATTCTCAAACGCGACGTTGCCGACGCCAAGCATAACACCACGCGTTTCGTCGTGCTGTCGCGCAAGCCGAAATGGGCAAAGCGCGGCAAGCCGGTCGTGACCACGTTTCTGTTCGAGGTGCGCAACATCCCCGCCGCGCTCTACAAGGCGCTTGGCGGGTTCGCCAGCAACAGCATCAACATGACCAAGCTCGAAAGCTACATGGTCAACGGCGTGTTTGCGGCGACGCAGTTCTATGCCGATGTCGAGGGTCATCCGGACGAGCGTCCGCTGGCGCTCGCACTCGAAGAATTGGAGTTCTTCTCCCGGCCAAAAAGCCTGAAGATTCTTGGTGTCTATCCGGCGCACCCGTTCCGTGCGACATTCAAATAAAGCGCAATTCAGGGAGCGGCGCCGGTTCGGAAAAATCTACTACCCGCAAATATAAGGATCAGGCGATGGCTAATGATGGCGCGAAGATGAAACGGACGCTGCAGCTGCGATTCACGCTTCCGGCGGCCGATTCAGGACAGCTCGCCGCCATGATCAAGGCCGCCGCGCCATTCTACCAGATGTTCGGCAATGCCCAGGTGCGGCTCTTGCAGAACGTCGACGATCCGGCCAAGTTCGTGCAGGAGATCGAATACGAGGCCCAGGAAGACTGGGAGCTGAATCGGCAAAAAATCGCCGGCGATGTGCGCATGCAGACCTATTTGCAGGCATGGCGCGCGATGCTGCCGGGTGCACCGGAGATCGACGTTTATCAGGAAGTGTAAGACGGACTACTCAAACGAAGGGGAGCGACATGCGACAACACTGGACTGTTACTGCCGCGGCAATCACTTTACTGGCGACGGCCGCCGCCGCATCGGCCGATGAGATAAAGCAGGTGCCGTACCCGGAAGTGAAGGTACAGGTTCCGGAACTCTTCAAGGCCGACGCGGGCTTTCAAAAAATGCAGAAGACGCTGATGGATGCCATCGAAAGCAAGAACGCGCAGGCGGTGGCTTCTCTTGTCGGCCCGTCATTCGTGTGGACCCAAGACGGCGCGATCTCCGACCAGTTCGACTATGGCGGCGACGCGTTGCAGAATTTCAAGGTGGTGTTCGGGTTCCGCGCGGCCGGGAAGCACGCCGACGGCGGCGTCAAGGACGGGCCATACTGGGAAACACTGTATGATTTCGCCGCCAATAAAGATTTTCAGAAGGTGAATGACGCACTCGTGTGCGGTCCGGTGACGGCGACCATCGTCGATTTCGACGTATTCGATCAAGCCAACCAGAAGCTCGGCGGCGGCGATTCGATCGAGTGGTACTTTACGCTCGGCGACATGGCGGTGACCGTGAACCCCAAGGGGGGAGCGGTCGTTGGCCAAGTCGGCAAGATAGCGATGCCCGTTCTCGACCACTTTCCGAAGTCGAATGACGACTCCGTGATGCCGACGAATTACAAAGTGTTGTTGCCGTCCGGCAAGAGCGGGTGGATTCCGGCTGCCATCACGCGGCCGCTGAGGCCCGAGCGGCTCTGCTACGCGATGACGGCTGACGGCAGTTGGAAGATCGTCGCGTACCAGCAGCCCGAATAGCGGATGCGCTCGGCGGCGCAAGTCGACTGCACAAGTCGACCGCGCCGCCGATCGAAACGAGCAAGTGACGCTCAGATCGTCTGATTGTACTCGCCCACGTCCTTGTGGGTGCGCAGCACGGCGTCGAGCGACTTGAACATGTCGCGCATGCGCGCCTCCGACACCGGGCTTTCGACCACGACGACGAGCTCCGGCTTGTTGGAGGAGGCGCGCACCAGACCCCAGGTGCCGTCTTCGACGGTGACACGCACCCCGTTGACCGTGACGAGATCGCGGATCGGCTGGCCTGCGACCTTGCCGCCTTTTTTCTTCTCGGCTTCGAAGTGCCTCACCACCGCGTCGACCACGGCATACTTGGTCTCGTCCGGGCAATGCGGCGACATCGTCGGCGACGACCATGTCTTCGGCAGCGCGTTCTTCAAGTCCGCCATGCTCTTTCCCGGATTGCGATCGAGCATGTCGCAGACCGCGGATGCAAAGATCAGCCCGTCGTCGTAGCCGCGGCCGAACGGCTTGTTGAAGAAGAAATGGCCTGACTTCTCGAAGCCGGCGATGGCGCCGATCTCGTTGACGCGGCGCTTCATGTAGGAGTGGCCGGTCTTCCAGTAATCCGTCTTCGCGCCGTTTTTGATGAGCACCGGGTCGGTCATAAACAGGCCGGTCGATTTCACGTCGGCGACGAACAGCGCGTCCTTGTGATTGGCGGAAATATCGCGCGCCAGCATGACGCCGACCTTGTCGGCGAAAATTTCCTCGCCCTCGTTGTCGACCACGCCGCAGCGGTCGCCGTCGCCGTCAAAACCAAGCGCGATGTCGGCCTTGTGCGCGAGCACCGCGTCGCGCATGGCATGCAGCATCTTCATGTCTTCGGTGTTGGGATTATAATTCGGAAAGGTGTGGTCGAGCTCACAATCGAGCGGAATGACTTCGCAGCCAAGTTTCTCCAGCACCTGCGGCGCGAACGCGCCCGCGGTGCCGTTGCCGCAGGCGCAGACCACCTTGAGACGGCGCTTGAACTTCGGCCGGTTGGTCAGATCGGCGATGTATTTTTCGGGAAAGTTCTCGACAAACGCGTAGGCGCCGCCCGCCCGCATCTTGAACCGCCCTTCGAGCACGATCTCTTTGAGCCGCGTCATCTCGTCGGGGCCGAAGGTGAGCGGCCGGTTGGCGCCCATCTTCACGCCGGTCCAGCCGTTGTCGTTGTGGGACGCGGTGACCATGGCGACGCACGGCACGTCGAGCGCAAATTGCGCGAAATATGCCATCGGCGTCACCGCGAGGCCGATATCATGGACCTCGCAGCCGGCGGCAATGAGCCCGTTCACCAGCGCCATCTTGATCGACGCCGAGTATGAGCGGAAATCGTGCCCGGTGACAAAGCGCGGCTTGACGCCGAGCTCGTGAATCAAGGTGCCGAGCCCGATACCGAGTGCCTCGACGCCCATCAGGTTGATTTCGCTGCCGAACAGCCAGCGCGCGTCATATTCGCGAAAGCCGGTGGCTTTGACCATCGGCTCGGATTCATAGGCATAGGTGTTGGGTTTGAGCGAAGGCTTTGGCTTGGGAAACATTTAGGGTGCAATCGGTAGGGGTGATGGGAGAGCAATAGCGTAAACGGCGAAAAACCGAAATGGTTGCCTAAAGGAGGCGAATAGTGAGTAGCGAAATCGCGAATAGAGCGGGCTTTTCACGCCCTGTTCGCTACTCACTATTCGCCATTCGCACTTTTCTTACTGCTCCAGCACCATTTTGCCTTCGCTGTATTCGAAGTGGTGCAGCCGCGACAGAAACGACAGCCCGAGCAGATTGTCGCTCAAGGCCCCGTCCGGCATCACCACGGCGGCGACGTCGTGCACCGCGATGTCGCCAACCTCGACCATGTCGAGCGTGGTCGGCGCGGCGTGTACCGTGCCGTTCGCGGTTCTGATCAGCATCGTATATTCGGTGGCGGCCGGATGGATGCCGAGTTGCGCCGCATCGTCGGCGGTGAGCGCAACGATCGAAGCGCCGGTGTCGACGGTAAATTGCAGCTCACGGCCATCGATGCGGCCGTCGGCGCGAAAGCGTCCGAAGTTGTCGCGCGCCACCACGACCGAATATCCGTTCGACGACGGCGGCCCGCGGGTCACCGGCGCGGCTGCCTGCGCAGGTTCGGCGGCCGAGACGGTCTTGCTCTTCATGCCGTCGGCAAAATGCGGGATGATCACCCCGGCGACGATGGCGGCCGCTGCAAAACTGACGACGAGACGCATGGCCTTGATCCTCACGCGCTATAACGCCGCATCTGAACCCCGCGGAACGAAAAAGCCGCTAACGCCGGACGCCGCGCGCCGGATTTGCATGTCGGCGGTAAGCGGCGCGGTAAGACTTTTGTTCAAATTTTAATGGTTGCGCGGCTTGGCGCGTCGCGTCGGGCTCGCGGCAAGCGGATCGTCGGGCCACGGATGTTTCGGATAGCGTCCGCGCATCTCGGTGCGGACGGCGGCGTAGCTGCCGCGCCAGAAGCCCGGCAGATCGCGCGTGGTCTGCACCGGCCGGTGGGCGGGCGAGAGCAGTTCGATGACCAGCGGGATTTTTCCGCCGGCGATCGTTGGATGGCTGCCCAGTCCGAACAGTTCCTGCACGCGGATTGCGATTTTCGGACCGCCTTCGGCGTCATAATCGATCGGCACCTGCGAGCCGGTCGGAGCCTCGAAATGCGTCGGCGCCTCGGCGTCGAGACGGCGGGGCAGCGGCCACGGCAGCAGTGCGTGCAAGGCCGTCGCCAATTCCTCGGCCGTAATTTCGGAGAGAGCCGTCTTGCCGGAAAGCGCCGGCATGAGCCATTCGTCGACGGATTTGGTCAGCGCCGCATCGGAGAGGTCGGGCCATTCCTCGCCTTCGCTCGCCCGCAAGAACAGGACGCGGTCGCGCCACTGCCGCAGGGCCTTGCTCCACGGCAGGCGGCCAATGCCAAGCCCGGCGATACCGCCCGCGAGTTTTTTTTCGCTTTCATCACCCGGCACGACCCGCACCGGTTGCTCGGACAGCAGCAGCGCGCCGAGCTTGCGGCTCTTGCGTCCGCGCAGGCTCGCGCTCGCCGCATCAAACGCGATCTCTTCGCGCGTTTCGATACCGCCGCCAAAGCGCGCCTCGATCTCGGCGAGGGTGATCGGTGCGGCGAGCAGGATGCGGCCGGCGGCCGCGCTGCCGGTTAACTCGGCGACGGCAAGAAATAGCTCGCGGGCGAGCGGCGAGGCTGGATCGATCTGCGCGCCGCGTCCGTTGGCGAGAAGGAACGCGCCCGAGCCGCCGCCGCGATTCCTGGCGATCCGTTCGGGGTAGGCGAGGGCGAGCAGGGAGCCGGCCGACCTTTCACCCCCTTTATCGGCGGGAGGGCCGGATCGTGGCGCGGCGAAATCGGCCCATCGCGCCGCCATGGCGCGCGCCTCCCGCGCGCGCGGCGAGCGGTCGCGATGCAGCGCTTCGATGCGCGCGCGTATGTCGGCATCGTTGCCGCCGAGCCCCCGCTCGCCGATGACGGCCGCGATCTCAGCGGCTAATGGCGCGTCGCCTTCAGCCGCCGCGTCGATCACCATGCGCGCAAGCCGTGGCGGCAACGGCAGCCGGCGCAGCTTCTTGCCTTCCTCGGTGATCCGGCCGTCGCCGTCGATGGCGCCGAGTTCGCGCAGGAGCGCATGCGCCTCGGTGAGCGCAGCACGCGGCGGCGGGTCGAGAAACGCCAGCTGGTCCGGCACCGCGCCCCACGCCGCCAGATCGAGCGCGAACGACGACAGATCGGCGGCGAGAATTTCGGGACGGGCAAACGGCTCGAGCGAAGCGGTTTGCGGCTCGTCCCAAAGCCGATAGCAGACGCCCGGCTCGGTCCGGCCGGCGCGTCCGCGGCGCTGGTCGGCGGCCGCGCGCGACACCCGCACGGTTTCGAGGCGCGTGACGCCGACATCGGGTTCGTAGCGCGGCACGCGGGCGAGCCCGCTGTCGACGACGATGCGCACCCCCTCGATGGTGATCGAGGTCTCGGCAATTGCGGTGGCAAGCACGATCTTACGCCGGCCGGCCGGCGCCCGAGCAATCGCGCGGTCCTGCGCGTCGCTGTCGAGCGCGCCATAGAGCGGCGCGATATCGGTTGCGGCATCGGTCCTGTCTTTGAGCAAGCTTTCGGTGCGGCGGATTTCCGCGGTGCCGGGCAGGAATGCGAGCAACGATCCAGGCTCCGCGCGCGTCGCGCGGACGATTGCATCGGCCATTTGCGGCTCGATCGGACGCGTATCGCGGCCGGCATAACGGGTCTCGACCGAAAACGCCCGGCCAACGCTTTCGATGACCGGCGCGCCACCCAGCAGCGCCGCCACGCGCGCACCGTCAATGGTCGCCGACATGACGAGAAGCTTCAGGTCTTCGCGCAAACCCTGTTGGGCATCGCGTGCCAGCGCCAATCCCAGGTCCGCGTCGAGCGAGCGCTCATGGAATTCGTCGAACAAGACCGCCGCGACGCCGTCGAGCGCTGGATCGTCGAGGATCATGCGGGTGAAGATGCCTTCGGTGATGACTTCGACAATTGTTTCGCGCGACACGCTGGAGCCGAACCGCACGCGCAGGCCCACTTTGCCGCCGACACGCCCGCCGAGGAGGTGCGCCATGTAGCCGGCGGCGGCGCGCGCCGCGAGCCGCCGCGGTTCCAACACCAGGATGCGCCTCCCCGCGGCCCAGTCCTCGGCCGCGAGCGCCAGGGGGACCCGCGTGGTCTTGCCTGCGCCCGGCGGCGCCACCAGCACGGCCGTGTTGCCTTCGCGCAATTGCGCGATCAGGTCCGGCAGGACGGCGTCGATCGGAAGAAGGGGAGAAAGCGCTGTCATCGTTGCCTTGTCATGCCGGGGCGCGCGGAGCGCGAGCCCGGAATCCACAATCACTTTCGTTTAAGGTCGACTTCGAAGCGCCAGTTCTGCACAGGGCTGGGGTTATGGATTCCGGACAGCCGCTTCGCGGCTTCCGGAATGACGCCAAACCCCTATATTATCGGCAGCATGCCCACAGCACAAAAAGCTCCCGCGAACGCGCCAACGGTGCCGCCAGCCGCCGCAAAACCGGTGAAGAAAGGCGACCACGTCTTTCTGGTCGACGGTTCCGGTTATGTGTTCCGCGCCTATCACGCGCTGCCGCCGATCACGCGCAAATCGGACGGGCTGCAGCTCAATGCGGTGTTCGGCTTCTGCAACATGCTGTGGAAGCTTCTGCGCGACATGAAGCCGGAGGACAAGCCGACGCATCTCGCCGTGGTGTTCGACAAATCGGAAAAGACCTTCCGCACCACGATGTATCCCGACTACAAGGCGCATCGGCCCGATCCGCCCGACGACCTCATCCCCCAATTCAAGTTCATCCGCGAGGCGGTGCAGGCGTTCGACCTGCCATGCCTGGAACAGAACGGCTTCGAGGCCGACGACCTGATCGCGACCTATGCGCGGCTTGCGTCCGAAGCCGGCGCCAAGACCTCCATCGTGTCCTCTGACAAGGACCTGATGCAGCTCGTCAGTGACAACGTCACGATGTACGACACGATGAAGGACAAGACGATCGGCCGCGCCGAGGTGATCGAGAAATTCGGCGTGCCGCCCGAGAAGGTCATCGAAGTGCAGTCGCTGATCGGCGATTCCACCGACAACGTGCCGGGCGTGCCGGGCATCGGCGTCAAGACCGCGGCGCAGCTCATCGGCGAGTACGGCGATCTGGAAACGCTGCTCGGGCGAGCCGGCGAGATCAAGCAGGAGAAGCGCCGTCAGTCGCTGATCGACCATGCCGAGTCGGCCCGGATGTCGAAGAAGCTCGTCACGCTCGACGCCAACGTCAAGCTCGACGTGCCGATCGGCGACCTTGCCGTGCATGAGCCGGACTACAAGGCCCTGATCGCGTTCCTCAAGGCGATGGAATTCAATTCGTTGACCCGCCGCGTCGCCGAATTCTCCAGCATCGACGTAGCGGCAATCGAGCCGGCGTCGCAGTATGCGGGTGGCGGCCGCCCGGCGCCGGCCACAGCGAACGGTAAGGGCGATGCCGGCACCGCGCCGCAGCTTGCGCTTGATCGCCCGCCGCAGCCCGGCGACCTGTCGCGCCAAGGTCGTTCCGAGGCGCCGCCTGCCACGGTGCTGACACCGCAGATGTTGGCCGAGACGCGCCGCGAGGCCGCGCGCGCCGCCAAGTTCGACCGTAGCCAATATGAAATCGTCCGCAGCCTTGAGCGGCTCAAGGCCTGGGCTCAGCGCGCGTGGGAGACCGGCGCGGTGGCGCTGCACGCGGCCACCGCCAGCCTCGATCCGATGCAAGCGGAGCTGTGCGGCATCGCGCTCGCGGTGGCGCCGAACGAGGCCTGCTATGTGCCGCTGTCGCACCGCCAGGGCGGCGAGGGCGCCGGTCTGTTCCGCGGCGACGTCGTCGCCGATCAGATCGGCGAAGCCGCCGCGCTTGAGGCGCTCAAGCCGCTCCTCACCGACCGAGGCGTGCTCAAAATCGGGCACGACCTGAAATTCACTTGGCAGATGTTCGCGCAGCGCGGCATCGAGATCGAATCCTACGACGACATTATTCTGATGTCGTATGTGGCCGATGCCGGTCGCGCCAGCCATGCGCTGGAGTCGCTCGCCGAGCGGACCTTCAACCACGCGGCCGTGGACATCAACGCCTTGGTCAAGGCGGGCAAAGCCAAGATCACTTTCGACGCCGTCGGCATCGATCGCGCCACCGAATATGCCGCCGAGCGCGCCGACATCATCTTCCGCGTCTGGCAGGCGCTGTCGCCGCGGCTTGCGGCCGAGCGGGTGCGTAACGTCTACGAGACGCTGGAGCGTCCGCTCCTCGCCGTGCTCGGCCACATGGAGCGGCGCGGCATTTCCATCGACCGCAACGTGCTGTCGCGGCTGTCGGGAGAATTCGCCCAGGAGGCGGCCGGTCTCGAAGCCGAGATCAACACGCTTGCCGGCGAGACCGTCAACGTCGGCAGCCCGAAGCAGATCGGCGACATCCTGTTCGGCAAGATGGGGCTTCCGGGCGGCACCAAGACCAAGACCGGGCAATGGGCGACCGGGGCGCGGCTGCTGGACGAACTCGCCGAGCAGGGCCACGAACTGCCGCAGAAAATCCTCGACTGGCGGCAGGTGTCGAAGCTGAAATCGACCTACACGGACGCGCTGCCCGGCTACGTCAACCCGACGACGCATCGCGTCCATACGAGCTACGCGCTTGCGGCGACGACGACCGGGCGCCTGTCGTCGTCGGAGCCGAACCTGCAGAACATCCCGGTCCGTACCGAGGACGGCCGCAAAATCCGCCGCGCCTTCATCGCCGACAAGGGCCGGAAGCTCGTTTCCGCGGATTACTCACAGATCGAGCTGCGGCTCCTCGCCGAGATCGCCGAGATCGAGCAGCTGCGCAAGGCGTTTCGCGACGGCCTCGACATTCACGCCATGACGGCGTCGGAGATGTTCGGCGTGCCGGTCAAGAACATGCCGGGCGAAGTGCGGCGCCGCGCCAAGGCGATCAATTTCGGCATCATCTACGGCATTTCCGCCTTCGGCCTCGCCAACCAGCTCGGCATCGGCCGCGAAGAAGCCGGCGCCTATATCAAGAAATATTTCGAGCGCTTCCCCGGCATCCGCGACTACATGGAAGAAACCAAGGCGTTCGCGCGCAACAACGGCTACGTGCTCACCCTGTTCGGCCGCAAGTGCCATTATCCCGATATCAAGGCATCGAACGCCTCGATCCGCTCCTTCAACGAACGCGCCGCCATCAACGCGCGGCTGCAGGGCACCGCCGCCGACATCATCCGCCGCGCCATGGTCCACATGGATTTGGCGCTCGCCAAGAAAAAACTCTCGGCGCAGATGCTGCTGCAGGTGCATGACGAGCTGGTCTTCGAAATGCCGGACGGCGAGGTGGAGAGAACCCTGCCGGTGGTCACCGAAGTGATGCGCGACGCGCCACTGCCGGCGCTGGCGCTATCAGTACCGCTGCACGTCGAGGCCAAGGCGGCCGACAACTGGGACGACGCGCACTGAAAATGCGCGAGCGTTCTCATGGAGTGGAGGAGCGGACTCTCTCGGCCGTGCACGTCTCTTTCGAGTCGCTGGTTTGCAGTTCAGCAACCAGATCCCGGCCTGAAATCGCACTGAGATACGCAATCTCTTCCTCCAGCAGCGCCGCCGCGGGGCAGCCGCCGCTTGCAGTGCGGCCGCAAAAAGTCTGGGTCACAAAGCCGTCGTAGCCGGGATAGCTGTGTGGGTCGGACGCTTCGTCATAAAGACGGATCGCGCCATGAGCGATCTTGATCGGGTGCAGCCAGCAAGCAAACGGCTTGTAATACCACTGATGCTCACGATGACGTTGAGCCAGGATTTGCAATCCGCAGCGCCCGTCGTCGAGGAGAAAAACGCAAGCGGTTTCGGGAAAGTGGTCAGGATAGCCGGCGACCAGTGACTTGAATGGAAATGGACGGACCGCAGTCTTTTTGCTGATCACTCCTTGCCATTCGCTGTTGACGATTACATCGTCGGGCAGCGAAAGCCCGATGTCTTGGAATTCGGCTGCATATTGTGCCGACAAAGTTTGTAAAACATGGGCAGTTTCGCCGTCGACCGGAACGCCGTCGTGGCAGCACACCCCGTGACAGCTCGCCACCGAGCAACGCGCCAGCGGCCGCTGAAATTCGCACGGGTCGACGCTGGCGGTCGCCACCTGTTCGCGCAGTGAAGCCTCGGCTGCGGCGAATGCCGTCATTGGTGATGTCGGTGGGCTTTTTGGGTCTCGCATAGCGTAATCGGTATGTTCGCCGGCCAGTTCTTACGGCCCGAGCGTACGAGCGACACGGAAGCCCACGCTGTCGAAACGGCCATCGCTCCGGTATCCCCAACGGCTGGCGGAGACAATGTAAGAGGGATCGCTGACGTAAGACCCGCCGCGTACGGGATGCTTCGTGCAGTCGCCGCCGGCGATCCATACCGAGCCGTCAGTCGGCGCATTAGTGTAATCATTGTGCCAACAGTCTTGCGTCCACTCCCAGACGCTGCCGACCATATCGTAGAGGCCGAATGCATTAGGAGAGAACGAGCCGACCGGCGCCGGCGTCTTGTTGTCCCATCTCGTGCCGCAACCGTTGCAGTCCGTATTGCCCTTACCAACATCGTTGCCCCACGGATAGGCCGTGGTGGTGCCCGCGCGCGCGGCATATTCGTATTCGGCCTCGCCGAGTAAGCGGTAGGTCTTGCCGGTCATCTCCGACAGCCATGCGGCGTAATGCTGAGCCTCGTCCCAGGTGACGCCGATCACCGGCTGTTGGCCGCGCCCCAACCCGGAATCGCTGAGATGAGGACAATCGCCAAATGTCGTACAGGTATCCCACTCGGCGAAGGTTATCTCGTACTCCGAAACAGCGAACGGTTTGCCGATGGTGACGGCGTGCTGCGGCTGTTCGCTCGGGTCTGACGCCTTGTTCCCACTCGGTAAACCCATCGCGAATGGACCGGCAGGAATGACGATCATTTGCGGACAATCGCCTGAGCATTCCTTGAAGGAATCTTTCGGCTTAAGTGCCTGCTCGGCGGCGGCACTGAGGACGAAAGGCCGCACGCGCGCGTTCATATAGGGGCGCGTGACCGTGACCCATTTCCACAGCGCGTCGATTCTGCGCTCCTGCATCCAGGCCGTTACGGCTGTGACAATCGCCAGCGCCAAAACGGCGATCAATGCGCCAAGCCGCCGCCGCCGCGTTCGCGCTGCCCTGAGACTTAAAACGATGAACTGTCGTTCAGGCGCCGGGATGTCTGCTTCCCTCCGATGGAGCCAATTCGCCGCGTTAGTCGCAGCAAGGCCCATCAGAAGCGCATCATCTTTCGAATGCGAGGGCGCCGCCTGCCATGTACGGCGGGCGGCTTCCAAGCCACTCCGCCAAGCGAGAAATTCACGTTCCGCCGCGATCCATTCCTTTAGCTTGTCCCAGCGCCGAAAGATCGCCTCGTGCGCCACTTCCGCAAAACTATCGCCAGCCTCGGTCGTCACGATCACGAGAAGCCGGTTGGGATAATCGGCAAGTTCCGAAACAAGTTGCCATTCCTCATCGGTGAACTCGCCGCGCATGGCGCGTCGCCTGGTTGGCTCGCCATCCTCGCGTACGGTGGCGAGACGAAGCGTCAACACGCGCCGCAATGCATCCTCAGCGCCAGCGTGCGTCTCAAGAAATCTGTTGGCGCGATCGACCAGAACGCGGCCAAGCTCAAATGACTGTGCGGGCAGGCGCAGGATCCCGTCACCGCGCTGCATCATGCTGGTCCACATGTCGTCTAGCGTGTAAGACAACAGCGGCAGAGCGCCCACGTCCTTGACCGAATCCTCGGCGGTGCGTCGGCTAATTACGTCAATGAGCCTATCGCTCTCGAAACGAGCCGAAAGCAGTTGCGCGGGGCGGCTGACAATCTCGCGCAACTGCTGCTCTCCGAGCGGCGGCACATCTATCTGCTGCCGCGCCTTGAACAACGGCGTGTCTGCCTGCAGGTGGCCAAGAAAATCGGAGCGCATGCTCATGATCGCATGCAGGCGCGGGTCCGGCAGCGCCTGTACGAGCAGTTTTGAGAAACAATGTCGTTGGCTCTCCTCCGCGCGTGCATAAAGCTCCTCGCCTTGATCCACGTAGAGCAAAAATCCGGGCGGCTTGGGCTGGTCGAGTTCCTTGCGCCGTCGCTCAGTTGCGTCGATCAGGTCGGGCAAGGTCGCCTTGCCGCCGAGCAGAGCCTCGATCCAGCCATGCTGCCGCGTGACCCGCTCAGGATCGGTGGCAGCATACTGCCAAGTGTCCAGGAACACTTCGACCAGCGCTTTGAGCGGATCGGTTCCCGGCTTCAGCGATAGAAAGCACCACTGGCGGCTGTTCTGGAACGCCGCGGGCCAGGCATTCGGGGCCTGGGCATCTTCGGGCCAAGCTTGGCGCTTGAGCGACGCCAGTACGCCGGCTTGCGCCAGCGAGGATTTACCCACACCCGAATTGCCAATGAGAATCGGCAGTCGGTCTGGTGCAGCGGCCAGGGCGGACAGAACTTCAACAGTCTCGACCTTGCGGCCGAAGAAATAATCGCTGTCCTTCTCCTCCATCGCCTCCAAGCCGCGATAGGGAGACGTGTACCGCCAGAGTTCGCCTGGGCTTGAGCCGACACCTGACAGCGCGTCGAATATGCGCGCGATGTCCTTCTCGGACGAAGGATCGGGCGTGATAATCCAGTGCAGCTGGCGCAGAAACGCCAGGCCAGGCGCGATCTGCCCTTCAAGCAGGACGACGATGAGCGGAAATGTCCTATCTGATTTGACCCACTTGTCGAGCGCCTCGTCATATTCGGGTACCTGCCATTGGCCGATGCCCGCTTGGCCGATGAGCAGAACGAAGGCGGTTGCGTCGCCGATTTCCTGGGCGAGCTGAGCCGACCAGGCTCCGCCGGCTCTCAGGTTTGTGGGAGCGAAAAAGACCTGGGCCGCAGCATCTTTGCGTTCGATCGCGGCCTTGAGACGTGCCGCCAACGGTTCGTCCGGCGTGTGATAACTAAGAAACCAGCGATATGGCACGACCGTCCCCCACAGTGGACGGCAGTCTAATAACGCCGCGGCCGGCTGCAAGGGCCGTCTGCGACCAGAGTTACTAGCGCGCTCTTAGCGGATAAGGGAGATGACAATCAAAGAATAGTCGTCTAAATCTTCAGTTCCGCTTTCTGCAGTAGCATTGTATTGACCCATGCCGATCTGTGAAGCTGACCCCTGGCGTCTGCAATATTTCTCTCACGTTCAGACCAGCGTCAACATCCCGACCGAAGACCCTGACGCTTGGCAATGGTATCCTGCCTACCGTTGGGTATATGACAAACTTGAGATTGCCCTCAGTCAGAATCTCGACGCTGGTCCGCACGGCACGCCGCCGCCGCATTATCCGGTCTTCTCCAAGCCTATTATTAATCTTAAGGGGATGGGCGCGGGCAGCCGTGTGTTGCGGTCGGCGGCAGAGTACGAGAAGTTCTACGCTCCCGGACACATGTGGGTGACGTTACTCGAAGGCCGTCACGTTTCTTCCGACGTTGCCGTGGTCAACGGGGAACCGCGCTGGTGGCGGCATGTGACCGGCAAGCCGGCCGGGGAGGGCACCTTCGATTACTGGTGGGTCCATGCCGAGCCTGACAGCGACATCGAAGCAAATTGTGGCGAGTGGATACGCAGGCACCTCGCCGGTTATACCGGAATGCTCAATCTGGAAACGATCGGCGGCTCTATCATCGAGGCGCATCTGCGGTTCGCGGACCAATGGCCCGACCTTTACGGTGACGGCTGGATCGATGCGCTGGTGAAGCTCTACGAGAAGGGCATCTGGGAATTTTCTGATCAGGATCGGCGTGATGGATATAGCGTCGTCCTGTTCGGCTCCAATGGCCGCCATTATGTGCATCCCCCGCAAGCGCTGATCGACGAGGTTGGCCGCATGGACAGCGTTACCAGCGTGCAAGTGACGTTCCACGAGGACTGGAGTCCAGAACGGCATTCCATGCCGCCGGGCGGGTTTCGCCTTGCCATCGTCAATTGCTTTGATCTGGCGCGCGGGGAGGCAGCCCGCGCGCGGTTTAAGCAGTTTTTTTTATCTGATGCGACGGATGGCGCGAGTGTCCGGCACCGCTAAGCACACAGGTGGAGGCCCGCCGCGAAGGCAGATGAATAGGGATCGCGGCAGTATAGATAAAAATTGACTGCCATGGTCCGGGCGCGCCGAATTATACTGAATTTTACTGGGTCCGCTGCGCCGCGTCGCTGACGACCTTGTAGGCGTCGTAGAGCGCGGGTTTTTCCTTGGCGACTCCGGCGACCACGTCGGCGAACGTCGTCATCATCTGCGCCTGCTCGGCGGCCGGCAGGTCGATCAGTTCGCCGCCGCCTGCGACCCAGCCCTTGCGCGCCTTGCCGACGATGTCTTCCGCCACCGGGCCGATCGCCTTCTGCTGCGCGGCGGCGTCGTCGTCGACGATTTTCCTCAGGTCCGCGGGCAATGCCTCGTACCAGGCCTTGTTGACCTCGGCCATGACGAACACGGCCGGTTGGCCGGTCTCGGTCACGTATTTGGCCGCATCGCTGAAGTGCATCGGGGTCCAGACCACGATGCCGCCGACCGCGCCGTCGATGGTGCCTTGCTGCATGGCGGGCACGACATCGGCGAGCGTCATCGCCACCGGCGTGGCGCCGAGCTTGGCGATCGGCGCCATCTGAAACGGCGAGGCCAGCACGCGGATCTTCTTGCCTTTGAAATCGGCGAGATGCCGGATCGGCGTCTTCGCGATCACCGAGGACGGCGAATTCATGAACATGGCGATGCCGTGCAGGCCCTTGTTGGCGCCGAGACTGAGCATCAGCTTGAGCGCAGCCGGATCGGCGGCGACGCGCTGACCCTGCGCGAGCGAGCCGACCAGGCCCGGCGCCGCCATCACTTCGAAGCGGCTATCGACGCCGACGAAAAATTCCGGCGGCAGGATCGCGCACTGAATCGAACCGAACTGCGTGCCTTCGATCTGCCGCGGAATGGAGCCGAGCTGGCTCAGCGGAAAAATCTGCGGCTTGATGCGGCCGCCGGAATCCTTCTCCAGCGCCGCCGCATAGTTTTTGGCGAATACGTGGCTCGGATCGTTGAGGGTCGGCAGGCTGATTTTCATCGTGTAGGTCTTGCCCTGCGCCGAGGCGGCGATGGGCAAAAGCGTGAGTGCCAAGCCAAATGCGAAGCCGCCAGCCAGCGCTCGGGCAACAACGTTCGTGTGTCGATTCCTCATAACTTCCTCCCAGCCGAACCTTTGAGGCCTTCATCTTATCGTGCCGCAGGGAAAGCGATACGTCGCCAAAAAGTTGTGGCGGCGCGCGCTTTTATTCCGGCACCACCGCGATCGCCTCGACTTCGTAAAGCGCGCCGTCGCGGGCAAGCTTCGAAATCTGGATCGTGGTCGAGGCCGGCGGATTTTTGGTGTCGACGTAGCGGTCGCGCACTTCGAAATAGACCGGCAGGTGCACCATGTCGACAAGGTAGTTGTTGAGCTTCACCACGTGCTCGAATGTTGCGCCGACCGCGGCGAGCCCGGCCTTGATGTTTTCGAAGCATTGAGTCGCCTGGGCGCGGAAATCGCCCGGCCCGCCGGCGAACTTGCCGTCCGCCGTCATGCCGAGCTGGCCGGCGAGATAGATCGTGCGGCTTGGCCCCTTGGTCTCGACGACATGCGAATAACCGCGCGGCGCCGGAATGGCTGAAGGATTGAGAAAACGATGAACCGCCACGTTGAACTCCCTGGGATGCATTGCACGTTACAGAGCGAATGTCGCCGGACCGATCTCAGTCCAGCTTGAGATTGGCCGCGCGGATGACCTTACCCCACTTATCGTTCTCGGCGGCGATGAACTGAGCGAATTCGGCCGGCGATTTCTTCATCGGCTCGACGCCCAAAACGGCAAGCCGCGCCTTGGGCGTCGCCTCGTCGAGCGCGGCGTTAACGGCGGCGTTGAGCTTGGCGATGATGTCGCTAGGCGTGTTCTTCGGGGCGCCGATGCCGTACCAGCCGATGGCCTCATAGCCGGGCACGAACCGGTTCACTGTCGGCAGATCGGGCAGAGCGGCGATGGGCTCCTTTGTCGTGACAGCAAGCGCGCGCACTTTGCCGGCTTTGACGAATTCCACCGCCTGCGGAATCGGATTGATCACCATCTGCACTTGGCCGCTGATCAGGTCCGGCATGTAATTGGTGCGGTAGGGCACGTGTACCAATTCGATTCCGGCCATGGTCATGAACAGCAGGCCGAAGATGTGAGACGACGTGCCGATGCCGCCGGACGCGAAATTGATCTTGCCGGGATTGGCCTTGGCATAAGCGATCAGCTCCGGAACGGTCTTTGCCGGCAGCGATTGGGTCGTGAGCACGACGTATGGCGCGTTGGCGACGGTCGCCACCGGCGCGATGTCGGTCAAGAAATTGAAGCTGAGATGATGATAGAGCGAGGCATTGAGAACGTTGCTCAGCACGTCCGCCAGTAGTGTGTAGCCGTCGGAATCGGCGCGGACGACGATCTCGGTGCCGATATTGCTGCCCGCGCCCGGGCGGTTCTGCATGACGAAATTCTGGCCGAGCCGTTCCGAAAGCCATTGTCCGGAAAGACGCGCGATGATGTCGGGCGAGCTGCCGGGGGGAAACGGCACGATCATCTGCACCGGCCGCGACGGATAGGTGTCGGCAAAGGCCAAGTGCGGCAGCGCCGGCAGCATGGCGGCGCCGGCGGTCAGATGCAGGACGCGTCTGCGGTGCAGTATCATCGTATCCTCCGGCTGCCGGCGCTCGTTGCGGGTGTGGCGGCGCTCGGCGACAATAGATCGCTCGCTATCTCTGGCAAGCCTGCCTTTTTCAGTTGCGTCCCTCAAGCGCCGCGCATAGGCGAATAGCCGCAGGATCAAGCTCGCTGTGACGCAGCCGTTCACCCCGCACCTCGTTTTCGGCCTTGACCCGATGTGAACGTCGGCGGCGATCCTCGCGCTAACCTATGTGCTGGTCATTGCAGGCCGGGTTAATCGCGCGGTCGTGGCGCTCATCGGCGCCGTCATCGTCATCGCGACCGGTGCGCTTGATCAGAATACGGCGCTGTCCGGGATCACCTGGGACACGATCGGCCTTCTCACCGGCATGATGATCCTGGTGTCGATCGCGCGCCGTTCCGGCAAGCCGCCATTCACCATCCCGAACTATCGTTCCGCCCAGCGTGCGCCGCGTGTCGGATGGGTTGCGGCTGTCACGGCCAGCGCGCTATCTGTCGCCGGTCGCCGATTTGCGCGGTCAGCTTGACAGATAGCCGACGACGTCTTCGGCGAGCGACAGTGACGAGGTGAGCCCCGGCGATTCGATACCGAACAGGTTGACGAGCCGCGGCATGCCGTGCGCTCGCTCCGGTGCGATCATGAAATCGGCAGCGGGCTCGCCCGGCCCGGTCAGTTTCGGCCGGATGCCGCAATAGTCGGGCACCAAAGAGTCCGCGGGCAACCCCGGCCAATAGGCGCGGATGCGGTCGTAAAAGCTTTCCGCGCGCCGCGCATCGACGGTGTAGCTCTCTTGTTTGATCCACTCGACGTCGGGGCCGAAGCGCATGCGTCCGGCAAGATCGAGCGTGACATGAACGCCGAGCCCGCCATCGACCGGCGTCGGATAAATCAGCCGCGAAAACACCGGCCGCCCAGCGAAGCCGAAATAGTTGCCCTTGGCCAGCACCAGGCGCGGGATTTTGTCGGCCGGATAGCCCTCGATGCGCCGCGCCAGCGGCTGCGCGCCGAGGCCTGCGGCATTGACCACCGCATCGAATTCAAGCTCGCCGCTATCGCGCCCGGAGAACTGCACCTGCCAGGACGGCGCGCTGAAGCGCATGCGCTCGACCGTGGTTTCGAACGCGATCATGCCGCCGCGGTCCTGCAAGTCGCCCCACAGCGCCAGCATGAAGCCGTGGCTGTCGATGATGCCGGTCTCGGGCGACCACAGCGCGCCGATGCACGACAGTTCGGCTTCCATGGCGCGCGCGGCGTTGCCGCCGATCATCTCGGTATTTTCGACGCCGTTCCTCTCGGCCTGCGCCCGGATGGTCTCGACCTTGGCGAGCTCGGCATCGTTGGTGGCGACGATCAGCTTGCCGCATTTTCTATGCGCCACGCCGTGATCGGCGCAGAACTCGTACAGCATGCGCCGGCCGCGCACGCAGTGGTGCGCGCGCGAGCTATCGGTCGGATAATACAGGCCGCCGTGGATCACCTCGCTATTGCGCGATGAGACGCCGTTGGCAATGCCGCCGGTCGCCTCCGCAATGGTGACATCGTGGCCACGCAACGCCGCGGCACGCGCAACCGCGAGCCCGATGACGCCGGCGCCGACCACAAGGACTTGCATTGCGCCTCCATCCTTCCGCGCGTTCCGGACGTGCTCGGGCCTTATAATGGCGGCGGCGAGGGCGGGCAATTCGACCGCTTTTTGCGCCACTTTGGGCTCGCCGTTGGCCGCATCATTGAAAGCGAATCCAACCTGCCGCTATAAGGGCCGGAGCGAGGGCAAAGAAGAGGGCATTTCCCATGGCGGAATCGGTGGTCCGGGTTTGTGCGCAGGCCGACATCGGGCCGGACAGCGTCAAGGCCTATGAGGTCGGCGACAAGCGGCTCGCGGTCTACAATGTCGGCGGCGAGTATTACGTCACCGACGACGAATGCACGCACGCCTCCGCGAGCCTCGCCGACGGCATCCTCGAAGACGGCGTCATCGAATGCAGCCTGCATTTTGGCGCCTTCGACGTGAAGACCGGCGAGGTGAAAGCGCCGCCATGCTCGTTCGCGCTGCGCACCTATAAGGTCGTGCTGCAGGGCGACGACGTCTACGTCGATCTCGACAAGAACGCGGCCGGAGAGGCCGCCTGAGCGAAGCCCCCATCGCGCTTGCCATTGCCGGCCTCGGCATGGCCGGCGCCGTCATGGTGCGCGCGGCCGCCGCGCATCCGGGCGTCAGGCTTGTGACCGTGGCGGAGCCGAACGCCGAGACGCGCAACGCCTTTGCGCGCGATTTCAACACGCCATCCTACGCGCACCTTCAGGAGCTGTGCGACGATCCGCGTATCGAGGCGGTCTACGTCGCGACGCCGCATCAATTCCATGCGCCGCATGCCAAGAGTCTCGCCGCGGCCGGCAAGCACATCATTCTGGAAAAGCCGATGGCGCTGACGCTCACCGACTGCGATGCCATCGTCGAGGCGGTCGAGCGCGCCAACGTCAACCTGATCGTCGGCCACACCCATGCGTTCGATCCGGCGGTGCGGGCGATGGCGCGCATCGTCGCGAGCGGCGAACTCGGCCCGCTCGGCATGATCGCCGCCTTCAACTACACCAATTTCCTCTACCGCCCGCGGCGGCCCGAGGAACTCGACACCGCGCAAGGCGGCGGCATCCTGTTCAACCAGCTGCCGCACCAGATCGACATCGTCCGCACCATCGGCGGCGGGCGGCTGCGCAGCGTGCGCGCCCAGGCCACCAGGCTCGACCCGTCGCGCCCGACCGAGGGCAGCGCGGCGGCTTTCCTCGAATTTGAGAATGGCGCGGCCGCCTCGCTGGTCTATGGCGGCTACGATTTCTTCGACAGCGATGAACTGCATTTCTGGATCTCGGAGCGTGGCGCCGACAAGCCGCCGGATCAGCAGGGCGCCGCCCGCCGCGCCCTGGAGGCGCGCGCGGCGGACGAGTCGCGCTTGCGGGTCGAGCGCTACGCCTATGGTTCGCCCGAAGGGCCGCCGCCCGCGCACCAGCCGCATTTCGGCGTCATCGTGGTGACCTGCGCGCGCGGCGAGATGCGCGCTTCGGCCGACGGCCTGTTTATCTATGACCACAACGGCAAGCGGGAACTGGCATTGCCGGCGAGCAAGTCGATGCCCGGCCGCAGCGAGGTGCTGGACGACATGATCGCCGCCATCCGCCAGGGCCAAAAGCCGCGCCACGACGGCCGCTGGGGCAACGCCAATGTCGAGGTCACGCTCGCTATTCTGCGCTCCGCCCGCGAGCGCCGCGAGATCATGCTGGAGCATCAGGTGACCGCATAGCGGTCACTCCGGGCCGCACGTAGCCGTCATTCCGGGGCGTCGCGAAGCGACGAGCCCGGAATCCATAACCCCTGTGCCGACGCGAGTTCTGCGGCGCCTGTGATTATGGATTCCGGACTTGCCGCTCGCGCGGCAATCCGGAATGACCGCAGTGACGGCCAGCCGTCATTCCGGGGCGTCGCGAAGCGACGAGCCCGGAATCCATAACCCCTGTGCCGACGCGAGTTCTGCAGCGCCTGTGATTATGGATTCCGGACTTGCCGCTCGCGCGGCAATCCGGAATGACAGCGTGTGCGTATTGGCCCGCGAAACGCTATTCTCTATATAAATCCCGATCCGATCGGAGCAGCCATGAATTACCAGCCGTTCAGCCACGATTTCGTGGTCGAAAATCCCGAGCAGCAGACCTTCTTCGTCAATCGCGAGGTGTTCGTCTCCGACGACGTGCTGGAGCGCGAGAAGCGCCGCATCTTCGATCGCTGCTGGGTCTATGTCGGGCACGCCTCGGAACTGAAGAACCCCGGCGACTTCAAGACGCGTCCGGTGGCGGGGCGGCCGATCATCTTCTGCCGCGACCGCGACGGCGAGGTCCATGCGCTGATCAATTGCTGCCGGCACCGCGGCGCGCTGGTGTGCCGCGAGCGGGAAGGCAACGCCCGGCAGTTCTACTGCATGTATCACGGCTGGACCTATCACCCGGACGGCCGGCTCAAATCCGTTCCGGGCGACACCGCCTACGGGCCGGCATTCGACAAGGACCAGATGGGCCTCGTCGCGGTGCCGCGGCTTGAAAGCTACCGCGACTTTTATTTCGCCAATTTCGATGCCGACGCGATCGATCTCGACACGTATCTCGGCAGGGCCAAGGAGTACATCGACCTCGTCGTCGATCAGTCGCCGTCCGGCAAGATGCAGATCATCTCCGGCACCCAGGAATACGACATCCGGTCCAACTGGAAGCTCCTGGTCGAGAACAGCGTCGACGATTATCATTTGATCTCCACGCACTCGACCTGGCTCAACTACATGCGCAACTCCGGCGTCAACGTCACGCCGCCGAAGGGCGAGCTGTTGCCGACGCGCGGCTACGGCCGCGATCTCGGCAACGGCCATCTCACCACCGACAATCCGAACTATCGCGGCCGGCCGGTGGCGCGCTGGATTTCGGTCTATGGCGAGGACGCCAAGGCCGACATCGAGGCCATGCGCAACGAGCTGGTGCAGCGTCTGGGTTCGGCGCGCGCCGCCCGCGTCGCCGACACCAACCGCAATCTGTGCATCTTTCCCAATCTCGTCATCAACGACGGCTCGTCCGTCACCGTGCGCCACTTCTATCCGGTCGCCCCCGGCCAGATGCACGTCACCGCCTGGGCGCTCGGCCCGGTCGAGGAGACCGAGGCGCAGCGCGCCCGCCGCCTGCACGCGTTTCTGACGTTCTATGGCCCGGGCGGCTTCGCCACGCCGGACGACGTGGCGGCGCTCGAAGCGGCGCAGCTCGGCTTCGCCGCCTACCGCGAAGTGCCGTGGTCCGATCTGTCGCGCGGCATGGGCAAGGCGTCCGACGAGCAGCTTGCCACCGACGAGGGACACCTGCGGGTGTTCTGGCGCAAATGGCGCGAGCTGATGGAGGCGCGGCCATGAACGAGGTCGTGACCGCGACGGTGTCGCGCGCCGAAGTCGAGGATCTGTTCTTTCACGAGGCCGATCTGCTCGACAACTGGAAGCTCGACGAATGGCTGACGCTCTTGACCGACGACGCGACCTATTACGTGCCGCCGAACGACAAGCCGGATGCCGACGCCCGCTTCACGCTGTTCACCATCGCCGACGACATGGTGCGGCTGCGCGAACGCGTCATCCGGCTCAAGGACCCGAACTGTCACGCCGAGTATCCGCTGTCGCGCACCCGCCGGCTGATCGGCAACGTGCGCATCGTCGGTGTCGACGGCGATGAGATTTCGGCCGCGGCGAATTTCATCATCCACCGCTTCCGCCACAACGACCTCTTGCGCGTGTTCGTCGGCCACTACCGCTACAAGCTCCGCCGCGTCGGCGGCCGGCTGAAAATCGCCGAACGCCGCGCCATCCTCGACGCCGAGGAGCTGGGCCTGCTGGGCTCGGTGAGTTTTATTTTGTAACTCGTCATTCCGGGGCGCGCCAAAGGCGCGAGCCCGGAATCCATAAGCCCGGCGCAGGGAGTATGGATTCCGGGCTCCTCGCTTCGCTCGGCCCCGGAATGACGAACAGGGCACCCCGCATGTCCGAACTCGACAAAGTCTTCAGCGAACTCGCCCAAAAGCGCGCCCAGCAGGACGAGGAACGTCGCGAGCGGCAAAAGCTCGGCACAGCCTTCCTCACCGAGTTCTACGAGCAGGACATCAAGCCGTCGCAGACGCTGAAAAGCCGCGGCATCGAGGCGCATTTTGCCGATAACAAGCTCGTTCTGCACCGGCCGCAATCCGGCGCCTACGAGGAACCGCTCTACATCGTGGTCGGCGAGCAGGGCGAGATCGACATCGCCGGCCGATCGCTCGGCCGCTATCAGTCCGCGGAGAAGCTTGCGAAAAAGCGCGAGCTGATCGGCGAGATCATCGCGTTTTTTGATTTGTAACTCGTCTCGCCGCTTGGTCGCGGGCCGGACGCGAGACCAGGGCGGTCCGCGGCGTGCTCTTCACTCGGCGACCATCATTTTTTTGCGCGCAAGCTCATACCTGACAGCGACTGCAGCTCTCGGGCCGAAAGGCGCCAGTGCCGGGTTTGGGCGGCGAGCTCGACGAAGGTTTGATGAAGGGTATTTCGGGCGGCTTGAACCATTTCAGTATCGTCGTAGTCGCTGCCGTTCAGGTGGATCGGCACTTGAAAACGAGTCGTCCCGCGATCGATCTGGAAGGTCATGCAAACGTCCGAACCAGCATGGCGGCCGCTGGTCGCCTCGATGCGGGCCATTTTTATCTTGAATTTGTTCATCAGCTCACCCCATCGGCCGTCGAGCCGAAACGTGGCGCTCCAGCCTCATTTCTGGTGCGCTTTGAAATAGGCCGTCGATTTCCGAACGATCCAATCCTTGGCCTCGGAATCTGAGGCAAAATCGCCGACGTTTTTCGCCGTCTCGCCATCGACGGTTGCTTCGACATACCAGCCGCTGCCGTCCTTGTACTCGCGGGCGGTCAACCGAGGCTTTGAGTCTGTTTGTGCCATGTTGCAAATCTGCTCCAGAATTCGTCCGGTTGTCGCCGTCGCCCTGGCGGGCCCGGTCATGGAGCGACAGCACGCCGCTCCCTGGCCGTTGCTCGATAACAGAGGCCTTCTGCGGCGCGGCCTATGTAGCCGCCGGCGGTATTCGCGATAATTCCGCGTCGCGATCTCGCGCTTCCTGAAGGTCGCGAGGATCGACGGTCACCATCTCGACCGAGGAAGAATTGCGAGAATCCGCCGGCACGAAGATCATGGTGGCGACGCGCCGATAAACGGGGAACGATAGTTGCTCGACGAGGTCTTCGTCCGTTACGACGCGATAGTCTCCAGCAGCCAATATTCGATCGACGCCCTTGAGCAGGAAGGGATGAGCAAAAGTTACAGTGTTGCTGGTCGTGCGCCTTGTCATGGCAGCCGTTCTGCTTGCGGCTCAGGAGTAAAGTGTCAGCATCAACATGGCGGCGAAGACCACCACGGCCGCCGCCAAGACATAATAGCCTACTTTGATCGCGAAGCCCGCAGTGTTGGTGTCCGTTGTCATGTTCATCCTCTCCCAGTTTGGCGATGATCGCCCTTCCCAGACCGTTATTCGCAAACCGCTATTCGCAGACCGTTATTCGCAGATCTGGGCGAGCTCGCGTGCCAGCGCCAAAATCTGATTCCGGGCCGCTTGCTCTTTGTCCGCGTCCGACCGCCTGTCCGGAGGACCTTCGGTTCCGACATTGACGCGGCCAGACAGCTCACCGCGCGCCGAGGAAAATGAGAATGTGAACGACCCGCGGCCATCTGCCTCCAAACGGATAGTATCCACGATTCACATCTCCACTTTGTGCCAAACGTACGCGCCGAATCCTGGTTTCGCGGCCGCGTATGAGAACACTCGATTTCAGGCGCGAACGAGCCGCCGGTAGAGCCGGACTGCGCCGAGAAACAGCGCCATTATGCGGGGTTCGGGTTTACGGTATTCATGCGTGCAATCTCCAAATTATCGATGAAATATCAGCTGAATGTGCGTCACTCAAACAACAACCGCATATGGCTATGAATTGCGACAAACCACAGGGGCGCGGTTCGGTGCTTCAAAAATAAAGATTCTGCCGCGTGAGCCGGGGCAATGGGAGGCACGCACGGTCGCCGACCTCGATCGCGGAATAAACTCTCGGCGCGCCTTGTGCTCGGGCTCTGGTGTCTATACCGTGGCGCGCAAAATTCCATTTCGTCAGGCGAATCCAACGCGGCCCAGCAGTCCTCGGGACGCGAGGACTTGCGTCAATTCCTGGACGGCGCTGGTTATCGTTACGGAGCTGTTCGCTCGTTCCATATCTCGGAGAAGCACCCTCAACGCGGGGTTTTTTTCCCTGATGGCCCATCTGCGAATGAAAACGGCGGCGTCATGTTGAGTCATGATCCGAATTGGCGTGCCGAGGCCGGGCAGCCTGGCTTCAAACTGTGCTTCAAGGTGAAGAGACATTCGGCTCCCGTGCGGCTCCCGTGCAGCCCCCGTGCAGCTCCTGCGGAATGATTGACGGGTTTGGCTCGTGAGCGCAATCAATATCGGCAATCATCCCCTTATTGTTGAATATCCGCAAACGGCTTCTCGTATTCGACGGCGCAAACGGTATCCGGAAACGGTCTCTCTTAGTCGACGGCGCGAACGGCTTGCGCATCGCCGCTGCTGACGGCATCGACTTCGCCGGATAAAAGGCGCAGGGTGTGTGCGACCGAAACGCCAGCGCAAGGCGGGCGGGGCCAATCATAATCACAAAAGCCGGGTGGTGACGTTCCCGGCTCTGAGCCCGACCGCAAAATAGCTGGCGCATGCGCGGCTCTGCTGAGCCGGAAGACGTTGCGTGGCTCTGCTGAGCCGGAAGAAGTAGCGTCCGATTTGACGGAGCGCGCAAGGCGGAACAGCGCAGCTATTCCGCCTGTGCGAACGCATGCGGTGCATAGGGCCATATCTATTATGCGTCGGAAAGGCGCACAGTCGGTCCATGAAAGCTGTTTGTCCCTCTAGGCCCATTCCCCGAAAGGAACGACATGACTGTTTTGAAGGATAGCCGCTCTCAATTGCGTTTGCAGAAAGCGGCCCGGGAAGGTGGCAATGCCGGGCTGCATTACGAGGTGGCCGCCAAAGCTGTTCGCGAAAAGATCGCCCGGCTGAGAGCGCTTCGTATCGCCAAGGAGGCGGAGGAAAAAACTGCAGCGCCCGGCGAGGCTGTGGCGCGGAAGAAGTCGGGTGCTAAAAAGTCTGCCAAATCAACGAGAGAGTCCGCGCCACCCGCATCGCCGGCTCGCTTTAAGTAAGTCGCAGCATCGGTGCCGCCGGGCAGCGGCGGTCCTGGTGATCTCTTTACATGTTTTCCCGTCTTGCAACGCCGGTCTTGTCGAAGGTCGCCTTGGCTTCCGGGCTCTGCGCTGACGCGCGGCCCCGGAATGACGAACGGAAGGTCGGCACTTGTTCGTCATTCCGGATTGCCGCGCAGCGGCAAGTCCGGAATCCATAATCACAGGTCAGCGGCTATGGATTCCGGGCTCCGCGCTGGCGCGCGGCCCCGGAATGACGAACCGAGGCGGGCAGTTCGTTCGTCATTCCGGATTGCCGCGCAGCGGCAAGTCCGGAATCCATAATCACAGGTCAGCGACTATGGCTTCCGGGCTCCGCGCTGACGCGCAGCCCCGGAATGACGAACGGAAGGTCGGCACTTGTTCGTCATTCCGGATTGCCGCGTAGCGGCAAGTCCGGAATCCATAATCACAGGTCAGCGGCTATGGATTCCGGGCTCCGCGCTGGCGCGCGGCCCCGGAATGACGAACCGAGGCGGGCAGTTCGCTCGTCATTCCGGATTGCCGCGCAGCGGCAAGTCCGGAATCCATAATCACAGGTCAGCGACTATGGATTCCGGGCTCCGCGCTGACGCGCGGCCCCGGAATGACGAACGGGAGGCGGGCAGTTCGCTCGTCATTCCGGATTGCCGCGCAGCGGCAAGTCCGGAATCCATAATCACAGGTCGGCGACTATGGCTTCCGGGCTCCGCGCTGACGCGCGGCCCCGGAATGACGAAAGGAAGGTCGGCACTTGTTCGTCATTCCGGATTGCCGCGCAGCGGCAAGTCCGGAATCCATAATCACAGGTCAGCGACTATGGCTTCCGGGCTCCGCGCTGACGCGCGGCCCCGGAATGACGAACGGAAGGTCGGCACTTGTTCGTCATTCCGGATTGCCGCGTAGCGGCAAGTCCGGAATCCATAATCACAGGTCAGCGGCTATGGATTCCGGGCTCCGCGCTGACGCGCGGCCCCGGAATGACGACAGATCCCGCCACGTCATCCCGCCGTGCGGCCCGCGTTAACCGGCCATTTACCATACTCGCCCCACAACGAGCGCGGTTGCGTCTCCGATGTCCGGTATCGCGCGAGCGCGCGAGCCGAGCGAAAGCTTCCGGGACCGAAGCCGTCATGCCCCGCACTGGATTAGTCCTCGTCGCGATCGCAGCCACGATGAGCAACGCCCTCACGGGATGCTCGGCGCTGATGTTCGGCCTGTCTTCGCCAGAGCCACCGACGCCGCCGTCGCCGCAAACCGTGCAATTCGAGTCGGTCCCGAGCGGCGCCGCTGTGAGCACCGCGGCGGGCCAGACCTGCCAGACACCGTGCTCGCTGACATTGTCAGTCGAAAGCCAATCGGTGACGTTCGCGAAGAACGGCTTCGTGCCGCAGACAATTGCGATCTCCGTCAACCAGCCGCCGCCGGAGCATTCGTTTTTCTCGAAGACGCCACCACCGACCCTGACGCCAAACCCGATCAAAGTGGCGCTCCTGATCGCACCGCCGCCGCAGCCTGTGCTGCAGGTCATACCGCAGCCAACCCCGCTGCTGACGCGGCCAGCGCCGCCGCGTGAGGTGATACCCTGGTTTCCGAGTTGATCGGGGAGCCTAAATCGTAGCCCGGGTTGAGCGACGTCCTTCGCACACCACGCTTGGCACCTCTGCCAACTTTGCTTATCGGGCCAAGGTTTGCCTCGCTCCGAAAACGGATCATTTCGTTATCCCAATTCAAAAACGCCCGCACTCTCCGCACCTTAGCAACAATGATTCGAACCATGGCGGCAATGCCACAATTGCCACGCCGGCGGATCAAACAAACAGCGAAAAAAGACTCTCGCCACATCAAGGGGATAACGGCGTCCGCCGGAATTTCTTGAATCCACACCCCACGCCGAACTAAAAGAGTGCATCTCGCTCCCTTACAAGGACGCCGGCCGGTGACGAGGGCTGGCGGAGCGGGTTGCGGTGCCCGCGGGGCGGAGGGTTCGTCCCCTCCGCACTCGGGCGGCTTGGGCATCAATCCTGCCGGCACAATGACCGGCACGCGAGGTGCTCGCTGGACTGGGACGTTCGTTTGTTGTTCCGGCGCGGGTAACGCCCGCGAAGACGCGCAAGGTCTCCGCCCCCCGGTTGGAGCGGCCGTACAGGATCGAACGCTCCGGACCGTCCCGGAAAGCATGGCCTGACGCTGAGCCTTGGGGACCAGCTGTCTCCCTGGCGAGAGCCGCAGTGGAACGCCGACAGGCGAGCGCGCCCCGCAGGGTGCGCGCTGCGCCGGCAGGTGCAGCTTTTGACGACGCGTCTGTCGGCGTTCTGCTTCCTTGCTGTTTTTTCCTTCCGTCCGTTCGTTCGTGCACCGTGGCGATCGTGGGCCATTCGGACGATCCACGCCGAAAGGCTCTGACGAAGGTCGCAATGCGGTGTCGTTCTTGGAAACGGCGTGCTCAAAGCTCGGGGCGCAAAAAAAGCGCAGCGCGAGAACGGGAGGGGTTTGCCTACACCTCTCCCCGCGTGCGGGGAGAGGTCGATCCGCCGGAGCGTAGCGAAGGCGGGCGGGTGAGGGGGCCTCTCCGCGATTCTGAGCGTGAGGAGTTGAGCGCCGACGTTGTAAATAATGGATCGGCGCTCAGGTAGCTTCGACGCCCCCTCACCCCGACCCTCTCCCCGCACGGCGGGGAGAGGGAGAGCGCCCCAGTTTCGCCGCGGGGGGAATTTCATTATAAGCGCCGCAAGAGGCGGACGGACCAAGCCAAAGGAAAACCCATGTATTGCGGCCCCGGCGTAAAGACGAGCAAGGATGTACCGGTCCCCGACACCATGCGGGCCTGGGTGCTGGGCAACCCCGGCGAACTCAAGCTTACGGAAAAGCCGGTGCCGGTGCCCAAACGCGCCGAGGTGCTGGTGCGGATCGATGCGGTGGCAATCTGCGCCACCGACCTGGAGATCATCGATCACGGCCCGCCAGCCTCGATCCTGGGCGGCATGCCGTTCAACAAGAATTTCACTCCCGGCCATGAATACATGGGCACGGTCGCGGCGCTCGGCCCCGGCGTCGACGAATACAAGATCGGCCAGCGCGTGACGGTCGAAATTCACGCCGGCTGCGGCCAGTGCAAGCGCTGCCGCGAGGGCATGTATACGTCGTGCCACAACTACGGGCTCAATTACGGCGACGTCGACAAGGGCCACCGCGCCAACGGCTTCACCACCGACGGCGGCTTCTGCGAATACCAGGTCAACAATATCAACACGCTGATCGCCATTCCGGACGCGATGTCGGACGAGGAGGCGACCTTGGTGGTGACGGCAGGCACCGCGATGTACGGGCTCACCGAACTGGGCGGACTCGTCGCCGGCGAGAGCGTCGTCGTCACCGGGCCGGGGCCGATCGGGCTGCTCGGCGTCGCGGTGGCGAAGGCGATGGGCGCGCATCCGGTGATCCTCACCGGCACGCGCGACAATCGGCTCAAGATCGGCAAGGAGCTTGGCGCCGACCACGTCGTCAATGTGCGCAACGAGGACGCGGTGGAAGCGGTGCGCCGGCTCAACGGCGGCAAGGGCGTCGATTACGTGGTCGAATGTTCGGGTGCGCCGAATGCGGTGAACGACGCGATCCGCATGGTCAATCGCGGCGGCAAGGTGTGTCTCGCGGCGTTCCCGCACGGCGAGACGCCGGTCGATGTCGCTCACATCGTGCGCAACAACATTTATCTCTACGGCATCCGCGGCGAGGGCAAGAGCGCCACCCACCGCGCCGAGGCCTTCATGTCGCAAAAGCGTTTCGACGCCACCAAGATCCACAGCCACACGTTCCCGCTGGACGATCTGCCGACCGCGATCCGCTACGCCAAGGAACGCATCGACGACGCCATCAAGGTGGTGGTGAAGGCGCGCGGCGTCGCAGCTCACAGGGTCGCAGCAGAATGAACAATGCAATGGTCTCGCGGCGTGCCGCGCTCCGCGGCGCGCTTGCCGTTTCGTCCGCTGCGCTTGTGTCGCCCGCGTGTCCGGCCGCGGCCGCGGCCGCCGACTGGCCGGCGCGCCCGGTGCGCATCGTCAACACCTTCGCGCCGGGCGGCGCCGCCGACATTCTCGCCCGCATGGCGGGCGACCAGCTCACAAAAGCGCTCGGACAGCAGTTCTATGTCGAGACGCGCGATGGCGCCGGTGGCGTCATCGGCGTCGACCTCGTCGCCCACAGCGCGCCCGACGGCTACAATTTCGTCATCACCACATTGTCGCTGACCGCGATCAATCCGCTGATCAACAAGAAGATCGGCTACGATCCGTTCAAGGATCTGACCCATGTGGCGTATCTGGCGGGATCGCCGATCGTCTTCATCGTCAGCGCCAAGGGCGGCGTGAAGACGCTGAAAGACTTCGTCGCCAAGGCGAAGGCGAGCGCGAAGCCGCTGAGCTATGGCGTGTCCGGGTTTGCCAGCGCCGGGCAGATGATCACTGAATCGTTCGCGCAGATGGCCGGCCTGAAATTCCAGGTGGTGCCGTACAAGGGCGCGGCGCAGAGCCAGCTTGACGTGGTGGCCGGCAATATCGATTTCGCCACGCCGACGGTGACCTCGGCGTCGCCGCAGCTCCAGGGCAAAACGGTGATCGGGCTCGCGCATACCGGCAAGGAACGGCTGCCGGACTATCCGGACGTGCCGACCTTCAAGGAGCTGGGCTACGACCTCGTCGCCACCAACTGGTTTGCGCTGGCGGGGCCGGCCAAGCTTCCCGACGCCATCGTGCAGAAGGTCAATGCCACGATCAACGCCGGCATGGCGCAGCCGGCCAATCAGGCGGTGGTTCGCCGCGACGGCATGATCATCGATCCGATGGACGTGCCGGCCTACCAGGCGTTCGTCGCGCACGAGGCGGAGCGCTGGAAGCCGGTGATCCTCAAGGCCGGGCTGAAGATGGAATAGCGTTGTCGACGTGCTGTTATTTCTTGGCCGTCATGTCTTGCGGATGCGGAAGGTGAGCAGCTTCTTGTCCTTGTGCGTTGCTTCGAGCGTGTCGCCGGTCTGATTGAGCAGATTGGGAATGTCGACGGCGGCGAGCGGATCGGTGCACTCGACGATGAAGGTATCGCCGGGCTGCGCCTGACCAAGTGCTTTTTTGGTCCGCAGTGCCGGCAGCGGGCATTTGAGGCCGCGCAGGTTGAGAGTTGTTTCTTTCATTGCGTTCATCGTCCGCGCAGGCGGACGATCCAGTAGCCGCCCGCAGTCGGAGCTTATACTGCGATTCTGAAATTTACTGGATGCCCCGCCGGCGCGGGGCATGACAAAATGGGACCGATGACACTCGACTCCAGCACGCAACGTATCGGCCGCTTGACGGCGCTGAGCGTCGTGCTTTCGCTCATCGAAACGCGCGTCGGCGCGGCGGCGCAAACAAAAACGCCCTTAACGGCCGCGCGCGGATTCACGCTGGCCGAGGACGTCATCGGTTCGGCCCGGCCGCCGCACGCGATTGCGCTGCGGGATGGCTTTCCAGTCGACAGCGCACTCGTCGCCGATGCCGGCTCCTATATGCCCATTCCGTTGCCGCTGACGACCCGCCGCATCGATGTCGGCGAACCGCTGCCGAGCGGCACCGACGCGGTGCTGCCGCTGGATGCCGTGGCGCTGCGCGACCATCGCGCCGAGGCGATCGCTCCGGCCGTCGCAGGCGAGGGCGTGCTGGCGGCCGCGGCCGATGTCGTGGAGCCGGCACCGTTGCGGCGAGCGGGCGAACGCGTTCGCGCCATCGATCTTGCGGTCATGAGGGCCGCCGGAATCGGGGACGTGAACCTTCGCCTGCCGAAAATCCACGTTGTGTGGGGCGGCGATGCCAGATCGGAGCCGATCGAGGCGGCGCTGGCAACGATTGTGCGCCTTGCCGCCGAAGCCGGCGGTGTGGTCACCGGCAAGGCGGTCACGCTTGAGCCGGCGCTCGGCGATCCTGAGACCGACGCGGTGATCGCGGTCGGTGGCACCGGCAGCGGCCGGCGGGACGCGGCGGTTGCGACTTTGGCGCGGCTTGGCCGCGTCGAGGTGCATGGCATTGCCATATCGCCCGGCGAGACCGCCGCGTTCGGATTCATCGCGACTCGGCCGGTGTTGCTGGTCCCGGGGCGACTCGACGCGGCGCTGGCGGTCTGGCTTCTGATCGGCCGCCACCTGGTCGCCAGGCTTGCCGGCGGTCGGGTCGAGGATTGGTCCACAACGCTGCCGCTGAAACGCAAAGTGACTTCGACGATCGGCCTCGCCGAGCTGGTCCCGGTCAGTTGCGCCGGCGGCATGGCGGAGCCCTTGGCCTCCGGTTATCTGTCATTGGCTTCGCTGGCAGAGAGCGATGGCTGGACCGTCGTTCCGGCTGACAGTGAAGGTTTTGCGGAAGGTACGCCGGTTGCGGTAAGGCCTTGGCCATGAGTGAGAAAACGGCCGGCTCGAAGAAAGTGCTGGAACACGCGGACGCCTCGATCCTCGACGCGGTCAAGCGCGCCGCGCGGCAGGAGCAATTCCTCGAAGTGGTCTCGGCCGAGGAGGCGCGGCGGCGCTTCGACGCCTCTATCGATCGTTCGCCGCTTGCCGGCGAGACCGTTCCACTCGCCGCGGCGCTCGGCCGTGTGCTCGCGGGCGACGTGGTCGCGCCGGTCGATGCGCCGCCGTTCGATCGTTCCAATGTCGACGGTTTTGCGGTGCGCGCCGCCGATCTCGCCGGCGCCGGCGCCAATGCGGTGCGGCGGCTCGTGCTCAACGCCGAAGTCGTGGCGTGCGGCGTGCAGCCGGCCGTCGAGGTGCTGCCGGGGACGGCGACGGCGATCGCAACCGGCGGCGTCATCCCGCGCGGCGCCGACGCGGTGGTGATGATCGAACAGACCGAGCTTATCGAAGAGGGCTCTGCACCCGCGATCGAACTGCGGCGCGGCGCCGCCAGCGGGCAGTTCATATCCTACGCCGGGTCCGACATCGCGCGCGGCGAAACGCTGCTGCGCCAGGGCGCGCGCATCGGTTCGCGCGAGATCGGCATGCTGGCGGCGTGCGGACTGGCGGCGGCCGAAGTGGTGCGGCGGCCGCGCGTCGCCGTGCTCTCGACCGGCGACGAACTGGTGGAGCCCGGACGCCCGCTCAAGCCGGCCGGCGTCTACGACAGCAACGGCGCGATCCTCGCCGCCGCGATCCTCGAAGCCGGCGGCGATCCGGTGCCGTTCGGCGCGTTTCCCGACGAGGAGGTGGCGCTCGAACTCGCCATGCGCACGGCGCTCGAGGCCTGCGACATGGTGGTGCTGTCGGGCGGCACGTCGAAAGGCGCGGGCGACCTGTCGCATCGCATCGTGTCGCGGCTCGGCTCGCCCGGCATCCTGGTGCACGGCGTGGCGCTGAAACCCGGCAAGCCGCTCTGCCTCGCGGTCATCGGCAACACGCCGCTGGTGGTGCTGCCAGGATTTCCGACCTCGGCGATCTTCACCTTCCATGCCTTCGTCGCACCGATCATCCGCGCACGCGCCGGGCTGCCGCCCGAGGCCGCGCAGACCATCAAGGCGCGCGTGCCGATACGCATCGCCTCTGAACTCGGCCGCGAAGAATTCGTGCTGGTCTCTCTGGTCGACGGCGGCGACGGCCCGATCGCGTTTCCGACCGGCAAGGGGTCGGGCGCGGTCACGGCTTTTTCCCAGGCCGACGGATTTCTGTCGATCGATGCGCTCGCCGCCGCGCTCGATGCCGACAGCAGTGTTGATGTGACGCTGATCGGCGAAGCGGCGCGCGCGCCCAATCTCGTCATCATGGGCAGCCACGACGTCGCGCTCGACGTTGTGGTCGGCGCTCTGGCCGCGCGCAACTTTGTGGCGCGCACGATTGCGGTCGGCAGTCTCGGGGGCGTCGCCGCGCTCAGCCGCGGCGAGTGCGACTTGGCGCCCGTTCACCTCGTCGATCCGGCGACCGGGATCTACAACAAGCATTTGCTCGGCCCCGGCATGGCGCTGGTGCCGGGCTGGCGGCGCATGCAGGGCTTCGTTTTCCGCCCGGGCGACGCGCGCTTCGATGGATTGAGCGCCGCACAGGCGTTGAAAGCGGCGCTCGCCGACCCGGCCGTGCTCATGGTCAACCGCAATGCCGGGTCCGGCACCCGCGTGCTGACTGACAGCCTGCTCGTCGGTGCGCGGCCGCCGGGTTATGCAAATCAGCCGCGCTCGCACAACGCCGTCGCCGCCGCCGTCGCCCAGAACCGCGCCGACTGGGGTGTCGCCATCGAGCCGGTGGCGCGCATGTACGGCCTGTCGTTTCTGCCGATCGCGCCCGAGGAATACGATTTCCTGCTGCGCGAAGACCGCCGCGACCGGGCCGCCGTACGGGCGTTCCTGGAATTGCTCCACGATGAGTCGACCCGCGACCGTATCCGGGCGTTGGGCATGGAACCGGCGGGCGAATGATCCATATAATGTCGGTATGCGCATCATCGGCCTTGCGGGCTGGAGCGGTTCCGGCAAGACGACGCTGGTCACGGCTGTGATCCCGGTGCTGGTGCGGCGCGGGCTCAAGGTTGCGACCGTCAAGCACGCGCACCACGAGTTCGACATCGACCAGCCGGGCAAGGATTCCTGGCTGCATCGGCAGGCCGGCGCCAGCGAGGTCGCGATCGTATCGAGCCGGCGCTGGGCCATGGTCCACGAATTGGGCGACGAACCCGAGCCGGCGCTCGGCGATGTTCTGGAGAAACTCAGTCCGGTCGATCTGGTGATCGTCGAAGGGTTCAAGCGCCACGCGCATCCCAAGCTTGAAGTCTATCGCGCCGCGGTCGGCAAGCCGCTCCTTCATCCCGATGACGATTGCATCGTCGCCGTCGCCACCGATGCGGCGTTGCCGCGGGCGAGCGTGCCGGTTCTGATGCTGGACGACATCGACGGCATCGCCAACGTGCTGCAAGCCGAAGCACTGCCGCGCGATCGGATCGCGTCGCTGGAGCAGACGTGATGGCGCAGCTCTCCGACGATTGCTTTGCCTTTAACGGGCCGCTGCTGCCGGTCGCAGACGCCGAGCGGCTGATCGCCGAGCGCATCGCGCCGGTGAACGGACGCGAAGTGGTGAAACTTGCGAACGCCGCCGGACGCGTGCTGGCGGACGATGTCGTCGCTCCTGTCGATCTGCCGCCGTTCGATAACTCGGCGGTCGATGGCTATGCGGTGCGCGCTGCCGATCTTAACGGCGAGCGCGAGTGCCGACTGGCGATCGCCGATCGCGTCGCCGCCGGTCACACTGCAAGCACTGCGCTCAAAGCCGGCGCGGCGATCCGTATCTTTACCGGCGCGCCGATGCCCGCGGGCGCCGATACGGTTTTCATGCAAGAGGATTGCCGCGTCGAAGACGGCGCGGTGATCGTACCACCCGGATTAAAGCGCGGCGCCAACACGCGGCTCGCCGGCGAAGACATTCGCGCCGGCGCCGTGGCATTCCCGGCCGGCCGGCGGCTTGCGGTGCAGCATATCGCGCTCGCGGCGGCGCTGGGCTTGACCGGGCTCGCGGTGCGCCGCCGCGTGCGCATCGCCGTGTTCTCGACCGGCGACGAGATCGTCGAGCCCGGCACGAAATTGCCGCGCGCCGCGCTCTATGATTCCAACCGCTATCTCTTGGCCGGGCTGATCGCGCGCCTCGGCGCCGAAGTGACCGACCTCGGAATTCTCAAGGACGACCAGCCGGCACTGGCGCGCGCCCTCGCCGCGGCCGCCGTCGACCACGACCTGGTGCTGACTTCGGGCGGTGTTTCGACCGGCGAGGCCGACCATGTGCGCGCCGCGCTCGAAAGCGTCGGCCGGCTTGTGTTCTGGCGGCTGGCGATAAAGCCGGGCCGGCCCGTGGCAATGGGCGTCATTCGCGGCGCCAATTTCGGCGACGGCACCGCCTTTGTCGGCCTGCCGGGAAATCCGGTCGCAGTGTTCGTCACTTTTGTGCGCGTGGTGCGGCCGCTGCTGCTGCGGCTCGCCGGCGCGTTGCCCGAGCCTCTGATTGCATTGCCGGCACGCGCGGCCTTTTCCTACAGGAAGCGCAAGGGCCGACGCGAATATGTCCGCGTCAAATTGCGCACCGCACCTGACGGCGCCATCGAGGCTGAGAAATATGCACAGGACGGCGCCGGCATCCTGACCTCGCTCACTGAAACCGACGGCTTGGCCGAACTGGGCGAAGACGTCACGAAGGTTGAGCCCGGCGCCGCGGTCGGGTTTCACTCCTACGCTTCGCTTCTGGGTTGATGGACGCGACACAGTGGTCAACCCAGAGCGGATTGATTTCGAGAGCCGTGCGTCGATAATTTCCTTCCGCGCGAACAATACGGAGCGTGGCTGGAGGGCGAGGATGAAAACGTACCAAGTCTCGGCGGCAATGGCCTTGCTACTTGCGGCTCTGAGTGGCGCTGGCGCCGCGCGGGCCCAATCCGATGCGGCCGCGTGGAAGCCCACCGGCAATGTCGAATTCGTGGTCGGCGCCGGCGCCGGCGGCGAGAACGATCGCATTGCGCGCGCCATTCAGCGCGTGCTGACCAAGGAGCACCTGGTCGACTCGATGACGGTGCTCAACCGACCGGGCGCCGGCCAGATCATTGCGATGAACTACCTCGCCGGCAAAAAGGGCGATGCCAACGAGATCGGACTGGCATCCGGCAGCTTCATCAACGCCATTGCGCGCAAGGGCGTGGAACTCAACAAACAGATGACGCCGCTGATCAAGCTGTTTGACGCCTATCAGTGCTATTTCACCAACGTCGATTCGCCGCTCAAGTCCATGGTCGATGTTCGCAATCGGCTGAAGAAGGACCCGAACTCCGTGACGTTCGCATTTCCGGTCGGCCTCGGCAGCCCGCTGCACATTTCCGTCGTCAATGTCGGCAAGGCGGTCGGCGCTCCGGCGAAAAAGCTTGTCACCGTGGTATTCGACTCCGGCACCGACGTTTCCGCGCAGGTCGCCGGTAATCACGTCGATGTCGGCGAGACGAGCATCGGCAGCGCCATGCCGCTCATTTCGGGCGGAAAAAATCGCATGCTCGGCATTGCGTCGCCGGAGCGGCTTTCCGGAGAGCTGGCGAAATATCCGACCTTGCGCGAGCAGGGCATCGATGTGGTGACGGCCAACTCCTACACGGTGGTGCTGCCGAACGGCTTGCGGCCCGAGCAGATCAAGTACTGGCTCGATGCGCTCGACAAGGTGCTGGTCGATCCGGATTTCAAGCGCGATCTGGAACTTAATTTCTGGACTCTCAAGCCGATCCGCTATCCGCAAACCGCCGCATGGATGCAGGGGGATTATGACGACAACCGGCGGGTCCTGGCCGAACTCGGCATGCTGCAATGAGCGGCCGCACGCTGTTCGAGAAAATCTGGTCGGATCATGTGATCGTCGTCTCGCCGCAGGGCGAGGAACTGCTCTACGTCGATTTCAACCTGATCAACGAGGGCCAGTCGTTTCTGGCGTTCGATCAGTTGCGCATCGAAGGCCGCAGCGCGCGCCGCCCGCAGCAGCACCTCGCGGTCACCGATCACTATCTGCCAACGATCAATCGCGCGCTTGGCACCGCGGCCATGCCCAACGCGGAAATCCGCCGCGTGGTCGAGATGCTCGACGAGAACGCGCAAGCTTTCGGCTTGCCGCACGTCGGCTGGTTTCATGCCGACCAGGGCATCGCCCACGTCATCGCGTCGGAGCTCGGCATCACCCAGCCGGGCATGTTGATCACCTGTAACGATTCGCACACCGCGACCAATGGCGCCTGCGGTGCGCTGGCGGTGCCGATCGGCGGCGGCAATCAACTGCGCCACGTCGTCGCCACGCAGACGGTCTGGTTGAAAAAGCCAAAGACGCTGCGGATTTCGATCGACGGCACGCTGCCCAAGGCGGTGACCGCGAAGGACGTCATCCTGTCGATCATCGGCGCCATTGGGGTCGGCGGGGCAACTGGTTATGCGGTGGAATATGCCGGCGCCGCGATCCGCGCCATGACGATGGAAGGCCGGCTGACCATCTGCAACATGTCGATCGAGGCAGGGGCCCGCATCGGTATGGTCGCGCCCGACGACACGACCTTTCAGTTTCTCTCGGGCCGGCGCAACGCGCCGCGCGGCGCCGATTGGGACAAGGCCTTGGCCCATTGGTCGGCCCTGCCAAGCGATGCGGATGCGGCGTTCGATCGCGAATTGTCATTCGATGCCGCGAAGTTATCTCCGATGGTGACCTGGGGCACCAGCCCGGAAGACTGCTCGCCAGTCGACGGCGTCGTGCCAGACCCATCGGACATCGCCGATGCCGACCGGCGGCGTCACGTCGAGCGGGCGCTCGACTATATGCAGCTCAAGCCGGCCACGCCGCTCGAACAGATTGCGGTCGACCGTGTCTTCATCGGCTCCTGCACCAACAGCCGCATCGAGGATTTGCGCGCCGCGGCGCAGGTTCTCAAGGGACGCCGGGCTGAGGTGCCCGGCATGGTCTCGCCAGGATCGACCGCCGTGAAGCGCCAGGCGGAAGCCGAGGGCCTCGACAAAATCTTTGTGGCCGCGGGTCTCGAGTGGCGCGATTCCGGCTGCTCGATGTGCAACGGCTCGAACGGCGAGATCGTCCAGCCGGGCGAGCGCTGCGCCTCAACCACCAATCGCAATTTCGAGGGCCGTCAAGGCCGCGGCGCGCTCACCCACATCATGAGCCCCGCCATGGTGGCGGCCGCCGCGGTGCACGGGCGGTTGGCTGATGTTCGACGGCTCGAACCGGCAACGGGGGTGTGATGCTGGCCTTCACCGTGCTCACGGCCATCGCCGCGCCGCTGGAAATCGCCAAGATCGACACCGGCATGATTCTGCCGGGCCGCTACATGCGGCGGCATCGCCGGCCCGGCCACGATTACGGCGAGGCGTTCCTCTACGATCTGCGCTTCGACCACAAGGGGCAGCCGCGCCCGGACTTTGTGCTCAATGAGCCTGCCTATCGCGATGCCAAGATTCTCGTCACCGACAGCGATTTCGGTTGCGGTTCATCGCGCGAGGGTGCGGCTTTCGCGGTGATGGATTACGGCCTGCGGGCGCTGATCGGGCCGAGCTTTGGTGAAATATTCCAGGTGAATTGCATCCAGAACGGCATTCTCGCCGTGACGCTGACCGATGCCGCCATCGCCGATCTGTGGCGCCAGTTGCGCGCGCGGCCTGGCGCGACCGTGACCATCGATCTGCCCAATCAGAGCGTTATCGCGCCGGACGGGACGGCGCACGTCTTCGACATCAGTGAATTGCGCAAGGATCGGCTCGTTCGCGGCATCGACGATATCGACGAGACGCTGTCGTACCTCGACAAGATCGAGAGCTTTGAAGCGGCGCGTCGCGCCGCATTTCCGTGGCTGCCGACCGCCCGGCGCGAATAGCGAGGCCAGTTCGGTCAGGCTTGCGGATAGCGCCGGGCAAGCTCTTCGGCGCGTGCCGCATCCTCAGGTGTGTTGACGTTGAAAAACGGGTCGATCGGCGCCGCCGGCCAATCCGCAGTGGCGATGCCATGCCGCGCGGTCCACAAATCGATCTTGCGCATGTCCTCGTCGACCAGCGCGCGCCGCAAATCCTGACGCAGTGCCACCGCCCACAGGCCGACAACCGGGTGCATCTGTTCGCCGGATCGGGCGCAGGCAAGCGCAGCGCCTGACGCTATACGCGCATCGTGCAGCCGGCTCACCAGATCCTTCGGCAAGAACGGACAATCCCCGGGTATGCTGACGAGCCATGCGGTGCCGGGCGCATTCGCCGCCGCCCAGTCGAGGCCCGCCAGAATGCCGGCCAACGGTCCGGCAAAGCCCGGCACGCTGTCGGCGACGACAGGCAGCCCCGTATCGGCAAAACGCGCCGGATCGCCGTTGGCGTTGACGATGGTCTGGCCGCACTGCGGGGCAATCCGGCCGAGCACGCGCTCCAGAATGGTGGCCGTGCCGATGCGGATCCGCGCCTTATCGCCGCCGCCCATGCGACGCGCCAGGCCGCCGGCAAGGATGAGACCGAGGGTGGCGGGCAACTCGGGCATCGTCACGCAACAATGACCGTCATTCCGGGGCTCGAGCGCAGCGAGGGAGCCCGGAATCCATATTCACGATTCGTGGCTATGGATTCCGGACTCGCCACTTCGTGGCGCTCCGGAATGACCAGGTCACTCATCGTGCATCGCCGCCTTGCGCCGGTGCTTGGCGCTTTCTTCCTCCACATAGGCGAGGTCCTGGTCGAACACGATGCGATCCTCGCCGGCGAGCGCGATGAAGCGTTTGCCGCGTGCGCGGCCGATCAGCGTCAGATTGGCCTTGCGCGCCAGTTCGACGCCCCAGGCGGTGAAGCCCGAGCGCGAAATCAGGATCGGAATGCCCATGCGCACGGTCTTGATCACCATCTCGGAGGTGAGGCGGCCGGTGGTGTAAAAAATCTTGTCGGCCGCGCCGACGCGGTGCTTGAACATCCAGCCGGCGATCTTGTCGACCGCGTTGTGGCGGCCAACGTCCTCCATGTAGACCAGCGGCCGATCCTCAACCGCCAGCACGCAGCCATGGATGGCGCCGGCTTCGAGGTAGAGCGATGGCGTGATGTTGATCTTGTGGGTCAGCGTATAGAGCCACGACGTGCGCAACTCAGCGGCCGGCATCGTGACGTTCTCCAGCGCCTCCATGAGATCGCCGAATGCCGTGCCTTGCGCACAGCCGGACGTCTGCACCTTCTTCTTGAGCTTCTTCTCGTAATTGGTCTTGCGCTTGGTGCGCACCACGACCACCGATAGTTCCTCGTCGTAGTCGACCCCGGTCACGGTGTCGTCCGGTTTGAGCATGTTCTGATTGAGCAGGTAACCCACCGCCAGATATTCGGGATGATCGTTGATGGTCATGGCGGTGACGATTTCCTGGGAATTGAGGAAGATCGTCAGCGCGCGCTCGACGGTGACCGAGGTTTCGATCGCCGCGCCGGTTTGGTCGATACCTTTGACGCGTTCCGTCAGCCGCGGGTCGAGCGGGTCGGGGCGGATCAGATACTCATCGTGAGGCGAGGCCATACCGCCATAATGTAGGGCAGCAGGTGCGCCGGCGGAAGCGGACATACCCCAACATGCGAACCCAAAACTTGCGAACCCCCAGACATGCGAAGGCCCGGCTGTTCGGCCGGGCCTCGCACAGTACGCGCGTCGCCTCAAATTGTTGTCCGTGCCGCAAACGGCCCGAACCACGCTATAAACTTATGGCTCACGGAATTTGGAGGAACCACCGCAATCGGTCTACGTCCCGTGGCGCCTCCGTCGTCGCCGCATCTCCAGGTCTTTGAGGCAACGTGGACATTTGGCGAAAGTTCCGCGGGGCGGGAGCCGTCCCGGCGGTCCGGTTATGGTGGCGGTGGAAACTTGGCGCCGAAATTGCGGCCGGCGCCTATCCCCTTGGTTGTCAGTCGGAATTCGGCCGCTATAGTGCGCGCCACGCGCCGGAGGGATGGCCGAGTGGCTGAAGGCGCTCGCTTGGAAAGCGTGTATACGGGAAACCGTATCGTGGGTTCGAATCCCACTCCCTCCGCCACCGACAATGCGGTCGTATTCTCCTGTCGGCCCGTTGGTCCCCGAGAAACGGCGTGGGGCCTTGATTTCGATCAGGCTCTGGACTC